>ERZ1027232.4-NODE-4-length-130740-cov-12.684646_pt1 | contig 130740 bp, 133 predicted proteins | sample MGYA00519478_ERZ1027232 | MGnify/ENA primary metagenome ERZ1027232 (study PRJEB26926, sample SAMN06164468) | human gut metagenome | biome: ENVO:00009003; feature: ENVO:2100002; material: ENVO:00002003 | host: Homo sapiens | place: USA | collected 2012 ...
AGCTGTATGCCCGTTCTGCAATATGGGCTTTGAAAGGGAAGAGCCTATCCAGAGAGCCTGCCCGGTGTGTGGAAAATCATTAATGGTGGCCTGCCCTAAATGCGGAAATCTGAAGCATCTTATTACTGACCAGGAATGCGATGGCGTGCATATCGGAGAATATCCTCTTCTGAAGCGGGAATTTGAAAAAGCAAAGAACCTTTTTGAAAACTTCAATTTTGAAGAGGCCGGTGACAGGCTGAAAGCCATATGCGCTGTATGGCCGGACTTCCCTGGGTCAGCTGGGCTTGCTTCCGATATCAGCAGTATGAAGAAAAAGCTTTTGCCGTCGCTGGACATGATAAGTGAATACTGCGCGAAGAAGAAATATTTCAGCGCTGCCGAGACAATTGAACTGGTGGACGCTAAACGTCCGGGATTTAAAAAAAATTACGGTGTTGTTTATTCAAAAATAAACAGCGCCATAGAAGACCTGAACAACGCAAAAAGGGAAACAGACTCCGATAAGCAGAGAAGCCGTTTGCTTTCGATATATGACATCGTGATCGATTATCCGGAGCTTAACGCAATGCTTCAGAGATATACGGTGATGCCTGTTACAGAGCTCAGGGCAGATGTTGATTCCCGGGCGGGCGTTATAAAGCTTTCGTGGAGTTCTGCCAATAAAACCAACAGCGTTAATTACTCCGTGCGCAGAAAACGTGATACGGTCATTTATGCGATACAGGACGGTGAAGAAATATGCAATACTCAGGGGACGTTCTGCGAGGATAAGTCTGCTGAGGAGGGCGTTGTCTATTATTATGCGGTATATGCTTATCTTGGCCCGTCTCAGTCTCAGCTCAAGGCTCTTAACGAACCGCAGATGATTCTGAGAAAGCCCAGGGTCAGCTGCACACCATTGGACGGAGCTATAGGGTTACAGTGGGAAAAGATGGATATCAACGTCGGCGTTATCTGTTCGCGCAGTCAGCTCACGGGTTCTGAGTATGATGCGCATGTAAAAGATCGGTCAGCTTCGGGAGCCGTGGTAGGTGGTCTGATGAATGGCGTTTCATATAACGTGGCTGTCTATAAATTCGTTAAATTTGATGGCAGAAAATTCAGATCAGAACTCAGTAATGTTCAGAATATCACTCCGGTAAGACCGATGGAACCGCCGAATTTCACTTTTTCTGTCGGAAGCAGGGATGGAGAATATATTCTGAAAAATGCCGAAACCTCAAACCGGTCTGAAGTTGTGTTCTACTGCTCAAACGAGCCAGTAAGTATACCAAATGGAACAATACTCAGCAGGGAAGAAATGGAGAAAAAGGCTTTGATACTGACCTGTGAAAAGCTGCCGGATGGTACATATAAGATCAATATATCAGCCCGGAAGAATCTTTGTGTTTATCCGGCATATGTGTCCAGCAGTTCTCTTACTGTTGGAAATAGGCTGGAACTGGTTTATTTTGAATCCGTAAAAGCCACGATCAATCTTTCCGGAACAACTCTGTCTATTTCCATTGATAAGTGGCCTGATGGCTTCGAAGAGATCATCACATGCTATAATTTTGATTCGTTCCCACAGGATATCACGGACTGCCCGAATGCAAATAAACTCAAAAAGTCAAGAGCAGATTTTGCAAGGCGCCCGATCATCGATATCCCCGATGTCCGAAAAGAGGACTATTACATCACGCTGTTTGCACGAAGCGGCACCAATGTTGTTCCTCTGACAAGGATAAAATACGCCCTTAAAGATAATATAGATGTGGTTTATACCGTCACTAAGACATTCGGTGGTGGGTTAAAGCTCACCTTTAAAAACCCACGCAGCTATAGACCGGCAGTAACATTTGCAATCGGAGACAACTGCGTACCCCTTGAAAAGAGAAATGCTGTATTTACCTGTGATATACCTGAAAACAACTCGGCACCGGAAAACGAAGTGGTGCAGGTGCGTGTAACGGGCTGTCGGGTCGATCATAATAGTAAATCCCGCATTTTCTGTGAACAGAGCAGCTATCGTTTCATAAAGAGCGGCTCAAGCAAGATCTGACCAACACGTACCAGTAAAGGAGTTTTTTATTTTGAAGACTATTTGCCCATATTGCTTTAAGACCATTGATTTAAATAAAACTGACTTTCGCTGTGCATCGAAGCTGTGCCTTGAGAGCGGCACAACGCAAAGGCATATTATCCCAAGAAAACTGGCCAAGGTAGACCGGAAGGGATTTGCCACATGTGATGTGGAAAATTGCCAAAAAACTACCCATACAATGGTGTGCAATTATTGCAAGCATGATCTTCCCGACACCATAAGTAAAAGCCAGACCCGGATAATTTCTATCGTGGGAGCTAAGAGCAGCGGAAAGAGTTATTATGTCGCCACGCTTCTTCGTCAGTTCATGGAGGAGGGTTTGTTCACAAAAGTTACAAAAACCGGATCGACCAGGTTTATACAGAATAGCCGGGAAATTTATAAGACCAGATATAAAGATAAAATGGACAATAAAATCGCTCTTGGCGGAACAAATTATGTCAGCGATATCGTTAAGGACAACCCTCCGGTCCTTGTTCAGTTTACATACTCAACGTCCAGAAACAAGAGGGTCGATAATACTTATTCCTTCTTTGACGCGGCAGGCGAATCGTTTAATGACGCCGCTGATCTTGCTGCCATCACGCCGTATATCTCTCATTCAAGCGCGATAATCATAATCCTCGATCCCAGACAGATGGACGACGTAAACAGGAGCATCGTTGCACATATGCCCAAGTTGGGAACCGTTCCTGTGGCTGACGATCGTTATGAAGATACCATAAGAAATGTGGCAACTGTACTTCGCGACCAGCTTAGACTGCGCTCTGATGAAAAAATAAAAATACCGCTCTGTGTTGCTTTTTCTAAGTGGGATCTGCTTATTAAAACGCAGGATCTGCTGCCCGCGGATTTCATAGTAAGCACCCCGAATCTGGCGGGAATAACCGGATTCGACGCGGATATGGTAAAAAACGCAAGCGACGAGATCGAATCCCTGCTGAATAAGTGGGCGCCCGGATTTGTTTCAGCCGTTAATATGGATTTTAAGAACATATGCTATTTCGGATTTTCGGCATGGGGTCTTGGAAGCGTAGACGGTACAGATGTACCTGCCATTGCGTCATTCAGGGTAGAGGATCCGATGCTGTGGATAATGAAGCAGAATGGTCTGCTGTAACTACAGGAGGTGAGACGATATGTCTTTATTCAGCAACTGGGGGAACCACGATAAACGTGATGGTTCTGAGCCGGACGAAAACAGTGAAACATCTGAGGTCAAAGCTTCTTCTAAATCTTCCCGGGAGGAGTTTATGGAAAGGATCAGGGTAGATATCAACTCCGATAAGGATATTGAAAACAAGGAACTAGAAAAGTCGGAATCCACAGACACGGAGGATACTGACGATATTGACAACGAAGCGGGAGACAGGGAGATAGGAGACCGATCTCCGGAGAAGTCGAATGACGATGATGATACGGTTCGTTGAGCTATAATATGTGAAAGGGGGTAATATTTTGTCGTTACTCAGAGATTATGACAGCAGGAAGTCGATGGACGGTTCTGCGCCCGACGCTCCGGAAGTTAGTGCGGATATTGATTCCCCGGAAAAGCCGGAAAGCGTTTCTGGTGCAGGTGGATTTGAAACCGACAGAACCAGGCGCCGCACGCCCAAGGAAAGTGAAGATGAGCTTACCGCCCCGTATAAAAAGGCAGGTTATAAGACCCAGTACTCCACAAAGCTTGACGAGGATGGAAACATTGTCGAGGCAAAATGGGGTGAGAAAGGCAGCCGCCGTCCCGACGCTTATGATGTGGAAAATAATCGCGTTGTAGAGGTCAAGAATTATAAGGTCGAAACAGAAAGCGGACGGAACAACCTTGTCAATAATGTGCGCAGGCAGACTGATGCTTCAAAACGCAATTATGGCGATGATGTTGAAATCGTTGATGTCATAGACCTTCGCGGTCACAATATGACTGTAGGCGATATGGAAGAACTGACTGATAAGATCGAGAAAAAATGCCCGGAGGTCGGACTGGATTACCGATTTTAGTTCATCGATGGAGGTTTGGCATGGAAAAATATGAGTCTGCGGTTTCAGAAAAAATAGAAACCATGTGGTATAAAGCGATGGAAACGGCTGATTCATTTGTGTCCAGAAGCTATCTGGACAAGCTGAATTTGTGCAGAGCCGCTGAACCCGCAGAAGAAATGCTGGTTTCCTTTCCGATAGAATTATTCAGGCTTACAAGACTTGCCTATATTCCCAGCGAGGGGATCGTCGATAAACTTGTCAATGTTTATTCATCGCTGAACAGCATAGGTACTACGGTTTTTACAATAATACACGGTGAACCAGGTAAAACAGAGTTCTATATCGGCTGCCTTAACAGAAGCTCTTCAGACGCGTCGCGCCTTTTGCTGGAAAGCAGCTTTGAGGGCAATTTTCCTGGAATTGAACTCAGCCTGAGGAACGCCAGGGAAAAAGACGAACTGCTGGATTGTTTCTTTCCGTTGGAGTATAGATCACAGAGCATTGCTTCAGTGTCTGTATCGGCAGATTTCCGCAAGAATAAAACAGAGGACGGGATAAAGTATATCCAGGGCATTGAGAAGTTCATCGATACCATGAAGGGTAAAGAATATACAGCGCTGTTTCTCGCTGAGCCTGTCAGCCATGATGACTGCATGGATAAGAAACGCGCATGTGAAAACATGATAACCGAGCTGTCAAAGTATAATAAGATCGCCGTGAACTATGGTCAGAATGACGCTGTCGCTGTTAATACCTCATTGTCAGAGGGAACCAATGAGAGTATTTCAAGCAGCATAAACAGCAGCGTCAGCAAAAGCACTTCTGTTTCCATCGGGAAAAATAAGGGCAGCAGCTTCAGCAGAAGCTTCAGCTTTTTCGGAACGACTTACAGCAGCGGCAAAAACCGTGGGACGACCGAAAATTCCACTACCGGATATGCTGATACAACCGGAAGCACTAAAACCAATATGACAGGTTCAAACTTCAATAAGACCACCGGAGAGTCCAGAAACTCCGGTTCAAGCGTCGGAATGACGCTGAATATAGAAAACAAGGCTGTCAGCAACATCATTTCCAAACTGGAATATGAGTTGAAGAAGCTTGAAAACTCCGATTCGTTCGGCTTGTGGGATACGGCGGTATATATCGTGTCACAAGACTCCAGCACGCCAATAGTTGCCGCAAACAGCATAAGGTCGCTGGTGATAGGCGATGAATCGGGCAAGGCAGAAAGCTTCATCAATTATTGGGACAGAACCTCAAAAGCGTTTTCTCATGGCTCTGTGGGTAATATCATGAAGTTCCTGCACTATGGAATGCACCTCGTATTTGAGAAGAATAACGGCATTTCCGGGAAAAGCTTCTTTTTTACTCCCGCGGTCGCTGTGGGCGGCAATGTCCTGCCCTCGATCATCGGGTTGCCGATGAGATCCGTGCCAGGGGTGACCGTTATTGAGACCGCAGAATTTGGCAGGAATGTCGTGACTGACGACCATTCCTCGCCCGGTAACCGTACTGTCAGACTTGGTGAAATAATGTACATGGGGAAAAAGGACAGCTCGATCGTTAAGCTTCATGTCAATTCCCTCGCCATGCATACATTTATTTGCGGTGCCCCCGGCTCCGGTAAGAGCAACACCGTCTATAAGCTTATATACGAGCTTTGCCGACTCCAGGCAAAGCCCGAGCGCGACGACGGATACGGAAATGTCAGCTTCCTTGTTATAGAGCCGGCAAAGGGAGAATATAAATACGAATTCGGCAGAATGCCTAATGTTAACATCTATACAACAAAATCCGGACTTTGCGGAATGCTTTGCTGTAGTCTGCCACGCAAAACGCAAAAAACTGACAAGCAAAATACAAAAAATCCGCCAGAGAAAAAACTTCCTGGCGGATTTAAAACATATTTAAACGGCTTTATAATGCCATTTTAGAAAAGAAAATCAGCAAAACGGCTTGAAAAGAATGCAGAAAGCAGCACTTATTCAGAGCCGTTTTATATTTTTGTTAGATGTGCACAAAACGGCGGTCAAATCACTCTGACTTCGAAGCGGAAGCCTCAGCCTTTCCAGACTGCGTTCCGAAGTAGAAGATCATGATGATCTGGAACATGTCCGTGAAGTTGTCTACCGCGATTTTACCAGTGATAGCAAGGTAAGAAAATACGCCGGTAAGTACCAGCGTAACGATAGATTTAACGTTTATAAGCTTAGCCAGCTTGTTAAGCATTATTATCCACCTCCACAATAAAAGCGCCGAACCCTGCGGCTTTTACCTTATTCATATACTGCTCGGCATTCTCCCTGCTGCTGAACGCTCCGACCTGAACACGGTACAGATTCTTCTGATCGACAGCAGCGGACGTTATATATTCATGCAGAACAGCCCAGCGGTTCTCATCAACATAGTACCACGGGCAGTATTTACCTGTCAGGTCATAGTGCCGCAGGACATTTCCAGCCGAGATATTGTACTTCTTCATAAGGTACTGTACCAGTTCGCGCAGAGCCGACATAGACGCTGTTTCAAATTCTCCGCTTGCCTTTGAATAGCAGACCTCGATATGCAGCGTTCCGGCGTTTTTGCCACTTGCGGCATAGGCTGTCTCGTTATCGGGAACAACACGGATTACCTTGCCGTTCAGTCCGACTATGTACTGCGTGCTCGTCCAGTTGTTCGGCTTATTAGGAAATCTTCCCGTTGCGACATTCGAATAAAACAGCGCCAACCTGTCCGCATCAGTTCCAGCCTGTCCGGTATAATGCACACATATGCGCTTCGGAGTTGACTTGCTTCCTGGGCGGTTATACTTATTAATAGGAATGAGCTTATCAATTATTTTCATCTTTATCCTCCATATCTGCGAGCACCGCACGGAGCTGTGCCGCTTCTTCCTCAAGCGCCTTGAGCCTGCTCTTGTCCTCGTCAGTGCCGACGCCTGCGACTATTGCCGCAAGCGGACGTATACGCTCCCGGTCAATCTCCGCGAATCTGCGGGATATCTCGGCTGCTCTGAGCCGGCTTTCCCGGGCAGCACGCTGCTCGTCATTTTCGCGCGGTTCGATGATTTCATCATAATTCTGCGACATATGCGTATCCTCCTTCTACTGCCTTGATGTCCGTTATGGTTCTCATGCTGGGGCGCAGGTCGAGCGGGTCGATGTCGTTTGTGGTTCTGACCTGGTAGAATCTCTGGCACTTCGCAAGCTCCGCAGCGTAGTCGGGCGGAACGAACGGCGTCGCCAGTGAACCGCCCTCCAGCTTCGCCCATGCGAGCTTCAGGGAGTTCCCGGCTTCGTTGCCCTTGTTGAACCCGATGGATACCGCTGATATGTACTCGCTGTCAGAAAGATCTACCGTCACACTGTTTATGCCAGCCTGAAGCCTGGGAGTATAGTAGCTGTCAACGTAGTCCCCGGCTGCGGTCACAGTGCGGATACGCGCGGCCCATACTCCGGTGACGTCCGCTGCCTTGAGAGATAGCGTGTACTTTCCGGGAGCCAGCGGGAATTCAATGTTTTGCCAGAACGCATGGGTATTTGAAGTCAGCGTTGCTGTAGCAGTCAGGCGGATTCCGTTGGTTTCCGGAGCAGCTTTGCACTTATCAGTGGAGATATACCACCTGTCCACGGTGTAGCCGGTGGAATACTCGTTCTGTCCTCGCTGATTTACCCGGAAATCCGGATTGTCAAGCTCGTTCTTGCCGCTCAGCGTATTCCAGTATGCCTTCTCATCGGCTGTAACGTGGATATCCGCGTCAGCCGCATGAGCCTCAATGGCGGCTCTTGCTACATCGTCAGCACCCGAGCCGCCCTGTGCTGACGTCTTAAAAGGGCATGCTGTGTAATCGCTCCCGACGAGCATCACTGAACCCGTGCCAAGCAGATACACCGCTCCGCAGGCTCCGTAAATCGCCGCAGCCTGTCCCGCCGGAATGCTGACTACTCCGTCAGCTCCGGGCGTTACGGCGGGAGCAGTGGACGCGTACACCGTTGCAGTGCCGTCGTTCCTGAGCCAGGCGTTCGTCCCGCCGCTGTAATCTGCCCTGATTTCCTCGCCGGTGAAGACGATTGTTTTTGATGTCATGATTTATCCCTCCAAAAGTACCTTTTTGCCGTTGAAATACAAACCGTCTGACTTTGCTTCAAGCTTTTTGCCCGTCATGCCTAAGCTCCACCCATCGCTGGTGATTTTCAGCGTCAGGGTGGTTCGTGATTCTGTCTGAATGGCCAGGCTGTCAGGGTATACCTTGAGCTTGCCGCCATTGTAAACCTGAAGCGAAGTGTGGTCGATCTGTCCTGAATCGTCTGACGTGCATATGAATATAGGATATTCCGCACAATTGTCTACAACCAAACTACATGTGCCGCCACAATTGTCGTACAGTTTTATTGCGCCGTGCCCAGAGCCTTCAAACTCTATGCCGGTGTTCCCATACGCACCCAGCCGAAACCCTGTCCCAGTGCCCTGCTTAGTCAGGAAGGCTATCTTGCCGGAATCATCAGCGCCGAAGGATACTCCACTATCGTCTGTGACAGCCCAGTACTTTGACCCTGTTGTCTGGAGTTTTTCGGCAGTGCCATCGCCTTTTGCCTCCTGCTTGCTCTGCTGAATCTGACTATAGGAAGTAGGCGTAAAGCCGCTTGAACTGGACACATTCTCAAACCCGCCGCAGGTGACGGTCATGGAGCAGTTCCCGGATATCGCTATCTTGGAAACATTGCCGGTAATGGCAACCTGCTCTTCCTCATCGTAGACCTGAATACGGTCGCCGACATGCAGGTCGAAGTCAGGCTCTGCAAGCGTGAACGACATCGGCGTCAGCTCGAATCCGGTGTAATACTCGGAAATCTTCGTCAGATACGTTTCAAACATGGTATCGTCCAGACCGTAGCTTATGTACTGATTTTTGAGCACAAGCGTGTACCCGGCATCGGTTCCCATCTCATAAGTCTTGTTTTTCTGCGAAGTTTTCACCTTTGAGAATACGACAGTTTCATCGCTGTAATCAAGCTCCATAAGGTCGCCGGAACTGTATTCCCGGGTGACTGTCTTGGAAAACTTGTCGATCTGGAGCTTGTTGTCGTCGTTGATATACGCAAACCCGCCGTTCCATTCCGCCATTCCTGCCACAAGGTTGCGGCAGGAATTTGCGTAGATGTACTGAGTGTAATCCGCGGAAATAATACCGTTGTCCCACACACCGTTCAGTACGACGTTATCAAATGATACCTCGGAAGCAAGCCCGGCTTCAAATACGCACTGAGCATACACTGCCCAGAACGTCTGCGGAAACGTGTAATCGGTCGGGAACTCGGTGTCCAGCTTCACCATATCGTCGTATGCGGTAAGCTCTATCACGCCGTTCCGGCGCTTCGGAAGCTCCGTATTGTAGTAGCCGAAAAATTTCCCGTCTATCTCAAGCTTTACGCGGCAGTTTGCGAATGTGCCCCGGGAGAAACGCTGCGTATTGTTATCAATGAGCAGGTACAGCGTTTTCGCATTCACGCCGCCAAGTTCAAAGGTCTCGCCGGAGTAGCAGCTCGCTTCGTACTGAAAATCGAACAGATCGTCCTCGGTCAGAACGATATCCTCCTGACCGGCTTTTGAAAAGGTAATTAAAAACACCTTTAAGCCTCCTTACTTTTCGCGGAACTGCACAGTTACGCTGATATCTCCCTGGAACTTCCCAAGCTGGATATCCGCTTCGTTGATGTCCTGCGTATGGCTTTCGACATGCATTGTTTTCGTCAGAAATTTGCCTTTCGACGGGCTGTAGTACGTCAGCTTTCCGTAGGTGCTGGCGTCGATTTTGCCGATTGCGGCGCTTTCCTCGGCGGTCAGCCCCTCCCACGTTACACGGACGTCCTCTTTCCGGGCGATTATCTTCTTGGAGTAGGAACCGCCGAGGGTCTGCCCGCTGTTCGTTCCCTCGACGATACGCTCCTCAAAGGATATCCCCGGGGATGGTGTCGGCAGCGGTTCTCCGTTCCACCACATCATAAAACATCACCTCTCAAGTCATAAGCACATTTTTGCCGGTCTGAATTATCTTGCCATTCGTGACATCGACCATGATGTCCGCAAGCTTCTGTGTACCGATATAAACCGGCACATTCACGATCTGGGACATCAGCTTTGCCGCGCCGCTCAGTACGGTTCCGGCTGCGCTCATGCTCTGGGCGGCGACAGGAGCAGTGGACAGCGTTCCGCCGCTCACCGCGGCAGCGATATCTCCGAGGGTTAGATCCTCGGTTCCGAGCTGCTTGTTCCAGCCCTCGACGAACGCTTTTGCGGTGTCGAATCCGACCTGATACATGTCGCTGGTCATGCCGTCAAACGCGCTGCGGAGCTTGTCCACAAAGTTCTCCTTGAGGCTGTTGACCTCGTCCTGATAGTATTTCGCGGATATTTCTGCGGCTGTCTTGTGGAGCCGCTCAAGGCTGTCGAAATAGCTATTCCATGCCTGATCCGACATATTGAGCAGCTTAGAGCCGAACTCCATGCCTTCCTCAATATCCATGTTCAGTATGGAGCTGAGCGTGCTTTCATCAGCGCCGCGCGCCTTGAGAGCGTCCAGCATTGCGCCGTATTCCTCAAGAACCTTGACGTTATCCTCAATGCTGTCAGCGCCCATTTTGTAGGTCTCGACATCATGCTCGGCGGTCGTGATGGTGAAATCACCCTTGACCGCCACCGTTTCCGGAATGGTTTCGGTGACTTTTTCGAACGTTTTGTTGAAGTCCGTAAGCTTAGCCGTCAGGCTGTCCCGGGCGGAAACTATCTTCTCCAGCGCGGACAGGGTAGTGTCACTGGTATCGTTCAGAAGCTGCTCCAGAGCGTCCTTGTTCGCCTGAACTATCTTCTGATTATACTCGTAGGTCTCGAGGAAAGCGCTGCGCCATTCGGCGGAGTTTTTGTCGAGGTACTTGTCCCGGAGTTTTGCAAGCTCGGAATAGTATTTTTTCTCCGTGATCTGGTTGGTTTTCAGCTTAAATTCAAGCTGGGATTTTTCTTCGGAGTATGCCGCTTTCCGGGCGGCAATGGCTTCGGCGGCTGCCTGTTCCGCGGCTTTTTTGGCTTCCTCGTCTGCTTTTTTCTGCTCCTCAAGGCGCTTTTCGTATGCCTTTTTTTGCTCCTCGGATAAGCTGTCGTAGTACTTTTTGATTTCAACATTGACAGAACGCCACTCGTCCGAATCGTTCTCAAGGAACTCATCGCGGAGCGATGCAAGGGTAGTGTAATACTCCTCGGCGGATATGCGCCCCATATCGTAATCGTATTTGTAAGATTCCTTCCAGTACTTGAAATCTTCGCTTTTCTTTTTCCAGTAATCGGGGAGGGAGTTGGTGGGACCGCTCTGCTTGCTGCTGGTGGCAGGGACATCAACAGATTCATAGCTGTTTTGAAATTTGTACAATGACCCTGCGTTTACATAATTATCAACCAGTTCCTGTGCGCTATCAATCTCTTTTTTTAATCTATCCAGTTTAGATTCATAGCCTTCAACATAATGAAATTCGTCGTATACAAGCTGAGAAAAAGGGTCTCTCTGCACACTTGCACGTTTGAGTTCTTCTTGGTATTTTGCTTCTGTTTCATCATATTCCTGCTGAAGATCGACTAACAGATTAGCTGCTTCCTGCGCACGACTGCTATATGCTTCAATCATTATACTTTTTCTTAATGAAGTGGCATAATCATTGTAAGCTTCGGTGAGAGAATTATAGCTGCCTGTAAGAGAATCAACTACATCTATTGAATCCCCGAATGTATTTTGCAAATCACCAGCTAAACCCTGAAGCTCTGCCGTTTCATTTGCTGTCAGATTCAGCTGGGTTCGAAGTTCCTCATATCTATTAACTTTCTTTTCAATGATGAGGAGTTCAGCTTCTCCAGAAGCAATTTGATCATCATACCTTTTTTGAATCTCATCAAGTTCGCTTGATAGATTTTTAGTTTCATCGGCAGCATTAGAAGCGGAAATTGCAAATCCCGTTAGAACGGTTGCAAGTACTCCTACAACAGCAGCTATGGCTCCAGCCGGATTCAGGCTCATCGCTGTATTGAGTGCAATCTGCTTTGCTGTAGCAATATCAAGCTTACCACTCAGCACAGCATAAATGATTTCTTGAGTCGTAAGCTCACCATTTAATGCTGCTGTTTTAATTGCTGCCGTCCCCTGAGCATTGCCAAGCAGAGTAACCTGCAAAGCTGCAGTCTGCCAGCTTGCAATAACCTTTGTCAGCGTGTTTGCGGTTTTGAAAGCAATAACAGCAGTGGTAACGCCAGTGACAGCCGAGGCTATGAGGTTGATATTTTTGAGCAGCAGCGTCAGCGTTCCAGATATAAAATTGCCTACGTTGACTGCTATCTCCTTGAGGTCGCCCTTTTGCGCAATCTCCGCAACCGAATCAGCAGCTTCATCAAGAACAGGTATCAGACTTTCGCCGATAGGCTCAATAAGCAGGTCAATCTGTCGCTGGACATTTTCCAGCGAGTTGTTAAGGCTGCTGTAATTGACGTCCTTTATCGCGTCCATTGCGCCGGCGCAGTCAAACGCGCTGTCGGAGATGTCACCCAGCGCCAGAATTGCTTCCGCGCCCATGTCCTCCCACATGGTACCCATGAGATTTATGCCGGCTGTGTTCTGTGCGATAGGATCGTTCATCTCGGCAAGAGCGGCTATGACTTCCTGAAAAGCCACTCTTGCCGAAACTCCGCCTGCGGCAAACTTTTCAGCCATGCTGTCAGCTTCGAAGCCTAGGGCTTCAAATCCCTGCTTACTGGTGTCCGAGCCGTCGATAACGCGGATAGCCATTTCTTTGACTGAGTCGCCAATCTTATCCAGATTCCACGCGCCATTCTCGGCACCATTGGAAAAAATCGTGAACATATCGCTTGCGGAAAGTCCCATCTTCTTGAACTGCACGGAATACTCCGAGATATTATCCAGCAGTTCGCCGGAGTAATCAAGTCCATTCTGAGCGCCGCGGGCGATATAGTCATAGGCTTCGGAAGCAGATACACCGAAATTCTCCATCATTGCCTTGACCGCGCGGGAACTCTCGGCGATGTCATAATCAAACACGTCCTTGAGAGCATAGGCGCTTTCAGTGACCTTTACAAGTTCCTTTTCGTCAAGTTCGCCGAGATTCTGCTTGATTTTTGATATGCTGTCTGCGATATCCTCGAACCCCTCGCCGAAATTATCGCCGTAGATCTGTTCAACAATAGAACGCAGCTTATTCACTTCCTCTGCGCTGGCATTTGTTGCAGCGGCGATTTTATTTACCGAGCTGTCCAGACCATCTGCGATCTCAATTGTTCGGGAAGCAGAACTTTTCAGGACATCTCCCAATTTCTGAATACCCTGCGTAACCGCTTCCGAAACCAGATTAGCCTTGATGATGTCACCGGTCTTGAGCGCAGCCTCGCCTGTGTTGGAAATACCGTCCTCAAGACCGCCAATCGCGCCGGTCATGTTGTCAGCCGGAGCGGTATCCATGGAGTTCTGAACCGAACCGCCAAGCTGTTCAGTTGCATTCCGTACGGCATTTACAGCCTGCGTCATGTTGTTCGCAGGTGTCGTGTCCAGTGCATCATGTATCGTGTCCCCGAGCTGCTCGGTGGAGCGCTGCGCTTCAGAAACATCGTTCTGTGTGACGATACGGACATATCCGTCAGCCTGTGACATGCTATCCTCTCCTTCCTATCTTCGAGATAAAGTCCTGCACGGCGCTGCTGTGCTTATGCTCAGTCAGGGACATAATCTCCGGGTTCTTCCGGACGAATTCCTTTTCACTGTCTGTAAGTTTCCCGGAGTGCTGCCGTGAACGCAGACTTATGAGTGTATTAAAAAAGCAGTCCCTGCCAAGGTCGGCAAAAAGACTGCGGAACTTCCAGTAATGAAGATTTTCAACGGTGTTTAAATCAATGTTGAAAGTGCTTTTAAACGCCGTGTAAATATAAGCTGAATCCTTATTAAGATTGTAAACTATCTGCTGACGAGCCTTGCCGCCGTCAACAGATTCGCCGAGATTTAAAAATTTCAGCCCCTGCTCAATTGCAAGGGCTGTATTTTTCGGCGGATCCGGATAGAGGAGCGTAATAAGCACAGTCAGCTTTTCATGTTCCATGAGCCGCTCGTCCTCCAGTGCCTGAATTATTCGCAGGCATACCCGGAAATCTGTATTTATAGGTACCGCTTCGCCGTCGATCAGGACAGCCTGCGGCATTTGTTCAAGCAGGTAATTCACTTCATCACACCGCCCTGAACCGCTTCGGTGTAGTGCCTGATAAGCTGGTCGGAGGTCTGGGTGAAGTACTTTGCAGTTTCGCAGATGAAACGGATAAGCTCCGAAGGCTCGCAGCGCCCGCCTGTGAGGATCTTCGCTGTTCCCTCGCCGTAGATTCCATCTACCTGCTCGCCGAGGAACTCGGCAAAGCGGCGCAGCTCCTTTGCGTTCTCCAGTTCGGCGTTCGAAACGCCGTTCTTATCGACAACGACCTTAAATTCTTTAGGCTTGTAGTTCTTCAGGTTTTCGTAGGTCTGGTAGAACCGTTCACGAACAGCAAGGTCTGTCGGGTAAAAGCTGATATGATGTGTTTCGCCGTTGGCGGATATTTCGATATCTACCGGGGATTCGGGGGTCACGGTGTATTTCATTGTGTTCATGTTGCTCCTCCAAAATAAACATCCCGCAGTAAGCGGGGCGTTTAGGCTAAATTGATATTAGTGCTAAAATCCATGATATTAACGATATTATCGCCCATGCCACGATGATTATAGCAATGATTCTTACATAATTACGAATCTCACGCAGATAGAATCTTTCATCTTCCTCGCGTCCGTTTTTAGGTTTGCGCATGGTGAAACAAAGAATAACAGCTACGACAACTAATATCGCTATACCACCAATCACAATCCATAAAGCGTTCGAACTGTAATGATTGACCGATGTGGAACCAGCAGTAAGTACTAATAGATGAAACATAAGCATTTACCTCCAAGTATGATTTTTTACATTATATCACACTTGAAGGCAAAAGTCAATCATGAATGTCAATCTATGGGGTTTACACCCCGTACACTGCCGTAACGCTTCCAGCCTTGACAGCCTTACCCGCCGCGTCAGCCTCGACCACGGTAATTGTAGCCGGCGACCCGGTCAGGGTTATCGCGGAACCAGGGGAAAGCGCAGACCAGCTTGTAACGTCCTGCCCCTCGGTGACGGTCTGAGCGGACGCGCCGCCCTTGTACACATAGTGATTACCGGTGCTGAGCTGCGGGGACACCAGTAGCACCGTACTGGTCGCAGAGCCGCCTGCAGTAGAAACGACCGTCAGCTCCTCGATACCGTCGTCACTGGTGAATGTGTTCGCCGCGCGGTCATATATACCGTATGTGCGGTCGCCCTCCCAGACGATGTCGAACGGAGCGGTCAGCCCATCGGCAGCGGAACCGCCCCAGCTCTTGAGGTCGATCTTTGCTTCCTGCGTCCATGCCGCGAACTTTTCGTCGCCCTTGCTGTCGAAAATAGAGACCTCCATAAAGCGGTACTTGACCTCGTCAAGCTGCTTGTTCAGGCGGTCTATCTCATACAGTTCCTTGCCGAGCGCGGAGTCCCTTGCAACGAGGAACGGTGAAACTGATGTCACCTGATTGCCCTTTGTGACCTTAGTCTTGGTCTTTCCGAGAACGTTCTTGGTCTGTGTGACCGTATTGTTGCGGGTACGCTCCATGCTCTCGTTGTCCTCGCCGATGGGATACCATATCCCGTTGATCTGTATCAGCAGTACGCTGTATTCGCGCTCTACAGCGCCTGTTCCTGTGATTGCCATGTTAACATCTCTCCTTATATATAAACTGTAGCTGCGTTAAATAAACGCCCGTTACCCTGTCCTCGGCGGTCTCGTCAAGACAGCCGGTCTCTATTACCTTGAGGCTCTGTCCGGTCTGATTCTTCGCCAGAGCGGGGAAGCTGCGCCGGTCATTCTGCTCATCTATCCACCTGCAGAACTGCTCCAGAAATTCAACATTTTTTCCGCGTTCCATGTCGCTGCTTATCGCCGTCCGGTACGCAAACTGGAACGTCACCGTGTAGATACGGTTGCCGAGAATGTCCTTGCGATAAGGTGCATTCGGAACCGTAGCCACACAGTAGCAGTCGTTATCGTCCACATAATCAAGGTAGACCGGAAGTTTCGGGTCGAGCAGCGGACACCCGGAAAGGTATTCGCACACGCTGTCCATAACTGATTTCATGGCATCAGCCTCCTTGCGTAATTTTTGACTTCCCGGACGATGGTATCCTTACACGCCGCCCACATACGGTGAAACCACCGCGAACCGCGTTTCCCCTTGAGCTTTCCATTGCGGTAGTACTGCTTATGAGCATACGGTGCAATGAACACAAGTTCGCCGCTGCCCATGCGGGAACCGAGGATAACGGACTTCTTCAGCATTCCGGTGCGCATAGTGACGTATGGATCCATATGCCGGACGACTGTGTTGTCGATGAACACTTGAAGCTTGTTGAATCCATCATCGGTTGGCGGTTTGCCACCATTCCAGCGAAGAATAGACTTGCCACTGGCGGTAGTGAACAATACCCCTCGTTCGGTAGTAATTTTCATCGAATCACCTACTTTCCGGAAGCTTCCCAATGTCTCAAACTTGCGGAACCGAACCGGCAGTCACGAACCGCTGTGATTATCAATTTTTCGGTGTGCTGCCGTTCAAGTTCCGCTGCGCTTGAGATATCGCCACATTCGCCCCGGGCGATTATGTCGCCAGGGGAAAGCGTGAACTTATCTTCGGTGCAGCCGCTCCGGAACCATTCCGCAGCCGACACAAGCGCGGGCAAGTCCGGAATCATGACCGTAATGCTGTCGCTGTCGTCCTTTCCGAGCTTGCCGAACGCGGCTCCGGTCGTGTAGTCCCAGAATACTCCGTGGACTACCGTGCGGCGGAACTTCTCCGGTTCGCGCCCCTGCTGCGGGATCTTATTGTAGATCGTGACTGTTTCTGTGAACCTCATTCCCTAGCCACCCCTCTGTACATCCACTCCGCAGGAAGCCAAGTCAGACACCGCTTGTACATCAGCTCCTCGACTGTTGCCGCTGAGCCGCTCGCAAGCGAATATGACCAGCTCCCCACGCTTTCGGACTGCTTGACCATGCCACCGGTGTCCGCTGTAGCTGTGAGAACATCGCAGAGCGCACAGCAGCAGATCTTGAGCCGGTCGTCCTCGGAATGTTCCTCAGCCCGACCAAGCGTCACCCGATCGAGATATGCGGAAGCCTCGGCGGCAAGCCGGAGGAAATCCTCCTGACTTACCGCCTTGCCGCCGTAGATATCGGTGTAGTAGGCGTAGTCGGCGTAGATCATGCGCCCACCGATACGCGCATAGCTGCAAGAGCCTTATCAGGCACCCACAGGTCGTGGAACTTGCGGTATTCTATCTTCCATGCGTCAGCGCCCTGGGTCTGGCTGGGGTCAAAGATCTTAACGCCGTCTGTCTTAGATACCGCAATAGGCGCTGTTCTCGGACAGATGATCCAGTTCATGTCCTTAGCGTCGCCCGCAGGTTCGAAACCGAACTCGGAGGTACCGTCCTTGAAAGTGTATGCGCTCTTAAATCTTTCAGAGGGTACGCCGATGATCGGAATGCCGTTGATGGAAAGCACGTCGGTCGAGATCTCGCCCTGCTTAAAGTTCGTCATGTTTACAACACGCTTGAACTCGTCACTGTTGGAAAGCATTTCAGAAACCGGAATGCTCATCATAATGACCAGCGGAGCCTTTGTGCCGCAGGAATCGCGGATAGCCGCGATATCAGCCTTGAGGTTGCCTAAAATCGTGGATCTGTCCGGAGTGTAAGTGCTTGCGTGATTAGCGGCATTGATGTGCTTGTACAGCGTGCTGTAGCGGTAAGCGTCGATCTCCGGGATAACATGCTCGGACTGGAACACGCTCATAGTTGCTGCCGCCGTTGCAACGAATCCGCTCTCATCCACATCGATACGATCAAGCAGGAACTCAACACCTCTGTCCTGCGTCATTGTCTTGGTCTGATAGGTCATAGAAACCTTGCCTGTGGGATAACCAGAGTTACGGTCGTAATTGCCAAGACCAGATGTGGAAATGGTCGGGATCTTGATATCTCTGCCGCCGGTATACTTTACGTTACCTGCGTTGGCTTCCATCCAACCGGAGGTAGAACCCTCGATTATCTGCTGATCGCATGCTTTCTGAAAGAGAGCTGCTGCTGCAATATTGTTTAAAGCCATATTTTTGTCCTCCTTTAATTACTTTGAGCTAAGTCCGAATCCGCTGAACACCTGGGTTTCAAGATTGTTTGCGTCAAGGGATTCTGTACTCTGCGTGCTGCCCATGAACAGCCCGGGCTTCTGCTCCGCTGCGAACACGGACGGCTCAGACTGCTTCAGCCCCTCGAGGTACTCCTTGCCGCCGACGAACTCGCCGTTCTCCAGCTTGAAGCCCTTGCCCTTGAATTCGTCCAGAACGGACTTGCGGACGCGGTCACTTGCGAACTTGTAGCCGCCGAACAGCTTCTCTGCGGCGAAATCCGCCTGCTGCGCGGACAGCTTAGCGTTGAGGTCGTCGGTGTCCTGCTTGTACTTTGCGTTCAACTCGTCGAGCTGCTTCTGAAGCTCCTCGGACTTGTTATCCGCCTTGAGCTTTGCGAGATCCTTGTCGCGGGCGGCAAGCTGCTTGGTAAGCTCATCAAGCTTAGTCTTGTCGGCTGCGGCTTCGGCAGCGGGGACGAACTCCTTGCTCATTACCTCGCCTATCTGCTTGGTCTGGTCTGCGGTAAGCTCTATTCCGAGCTTCTGGAAAAGTACCTTTAACTTATCCATAAAAATCCTCCTTAAAAACAGGTAAAAAAATGTACCCTTAGTAAGGGTAGCATGACTATGTGGTATGTGTAGCTGCTGACGTACCGGGGCGGATCTCGCTGATTGCAGCGCTGGCGCTTTCGCGTTGCGTCCGCGATCATCGCCGCCTGCTTCGCTTTGCAGTATCGGTTGTTCTGGATCATGGGAACTCCTTTCGTAAAATGGGTATAAAATTGCACCCCCATTGCTGGGAGTGCATATCGTTATTTATGAAACAGGCTTATCAGCCTGCACCCATTGTTTCAGTTTTTCAACGTAGGCTTCGGCTGTGCCGTAGGTTTCCGGATTGTAGGGAGGAGCTGCTTTGCCAAATTTATTGTAGTATTGCATGACTAGCTTTCTGGTCTCTGCTTTAGAAATAACCTTTACGTCAGTTACCGGTAATACCATCTATATCCCTCCCAAGTTTTTTAGCTGTCATTGATATGTAAGTGTTATAAATGTCAGGAAGCGTTTCTTTTACAAAGCCAAGAGCCTCTGTATCGTTGAAACATTCAAGCGTAAACATGTTAGCAAAAATTTCTCTTTGCTTTTTACCCTGCCTATTCCAATAATCAGATTCATGCCCGGCCGCCAGAGGAATATGTCCTCCGGTCACTGCGCTCATAATATCCTGAAGAGGAGCATTTTGAGATAGGGTATCAGAGTTGTTGATTATTTCGGCAACAGATTTACGGTCTAATGTATCTTCATACTTTAAAATTGCTTCCGTGAATGCTTGACGTTTATCCGATTTAAACATCTTGTTATCTATCCTATGAGCAATCTCATGGGTCAAACTCATATTCAAATCGTAGTTTTTGAGCTGAGGATTTGTTGGATTGAACACAAACGCATCAATATTTGAAGCATATCCCATTGTAATGTTTTCGTTGTCAGTTTCAAGATACTTAGCACCGTAGCTGTACTGCTTTAGTAACTTCATATGATTCCTAGGCACATCACTATTGAGAAACGTATCATATTCACGCCTTGCGGATTTCAAATCCAGCTTGCCATCAGAATAATGAGAAGCAAACAAATGTTCAGTTCCCATATAATTATACGAACTTTCAATGGAATTGTCAAGTTTAAGCTGCGCCTTTTCAAACTCCCGCTGTTTCCGCGTAATCGCCCCGGTCTTGCCCGCAAGTCTGCGGTCATACCCGGCGACGTAAGTCCGCTCATACTGCGTGTAGCTGTCAGCAGCCTTGCAGAAATCCTCATAGATATCCTTCTGCCGCCGGAGCTTAATGCTCGCAGCGGTGAAACTCTCCTCGTCCCCGGCAGCGTCGGCGACAATACAGCGATCTTTCTGCTTTCGCATGGCGCGCTCCATCTTCCTCATCTGCTGTGACGCCTCATAAGCTGTGTATTTACGCCCCTCATAGGTAAACGGCGGCTGGTCTATGTTCTGCAATTCCTCCTCGGTGTAGGTCGGCTCGGATACCCCGAGGATTATCGGGAACACATCATGGCGGCAATTCGGCTCGCTTATGAGCGGCTTTATGATACGCTCATACTGCTCCTGCGTGTACTGCCGCCCCTGATACACCGCATGGGACGGTCGCGAACCAGAGTGCGCCGACATCTCCCAGCCGTCCGCGCCTAGCTCCTCGCCGTTCTGTTCGGAGATACGGTGCGTGACATGCGCCACGCTTGTAAGGAGCGTCCTTCGCGCCGCGACTTCGATACGGTCAGAGCGCCCGCTTTCGTAGTCAATGGTGCGCACGCCGCTTGCCGCCAGCTTATTGCAAGCCTGCCGGATCGCGGTCATGTAATCCGTCACGCCGGTCACGACCTTCATGTGCGCGGAATCCATCTCCCGGCGGTACATATCAGTCATGGAAAGGTAATACACGCGCCCGAGGAAATCGTGGTCGGCGAACCCCATCGTGTTTGTGAGGTTCTCGCATTTTCCGGCGGTCTCCGCTATCTGCGCGGAAATGAGCTTCTGGAGCTGTGCGTTTTCTTCCAGCGGAACAGCCGCGCCCTTGTCGACTCCGAGCATTTTGCGGTCGAACTCATCGGACTGCGCCGCAGCCTCACGGATAAGCCGGTTTATTTCCGAAGCGGAACTGCCGTTAATCTCGGCGATTTTCGCGGCGATCTCGTCCGTGGAAAGCCCCAAACTTTTCGCGCGGTAGAGCTGGTATTCCGCCGTGTCGGTTATCTCCGCACCCTTTGCAATGCGCCGGGCTATGTCCCGCAGAATAAATTCGGAGAGCTGGTCGTAGAGGTCTGTCAGCTCCTGCGGAAGATTCTGAAGCTGTTCCGGAGTGAGCATTTACTCACCTCCGAACAGTTCGGTCATGGGCGATATCATTTCCAGCGCCCGTTCAACTGGGACGCCGTAATACCAAGAAACAAAGAGCTCCGGTTTGAGCAGTCCCGCCTGAACCATCTGGAAGCGGCGGTTAAACTCAGTGCCAGTGTCCTCGAACACGCTGTCGCCGAACTCTATTGCGCACTCGCCGTCCTCGCACTCCACGCCGTAGAACCGCGCCAGCGTGACAATGATTTGACTGAGCGCCTGCAGTACCGGGCGCAGCTGCCGCTGAATCTGGCAGACCGTGTTGTATGTAGTTCTGTCCTCGGACAGCACCTGCGTTGCGGTGACAAGTCCTTTCTGCGTATCGAACGAGAACGTTCCGGAGCTTACGCCTATCTGCGTTTCGTAGAACCGCAGCTCCTTGTTGATTTTGGCGCTGTGCTCGGTCTCGCGTATCTGCGGAGCATAAGCCATTATCTGCTGTTCCATTGTGGAGGTACCGTCGCCGCTTATCCCTACAAAGTAATCGTCGGGAATACCGCTGTTTTCCTTTAAAACGGTGCGGTCGGCGAATACCTTCGCGGACATCTTCCTGAATTCCGCGCAATACTCGGAATGCGCCTCGTCTATTTCATGCAGCGTGCCGAGGGAGTTCGCGAAAATGCTTATCGGCAGTTCGCTGTCGAGGTCGATATTGTTCGCATAGGGCGTGCGGAATGTCGCTATCATCGGGATAGTCGAGGGAATCTGCCCCTCCGGAAGAAGCATAGCCCACTTCGGCACGGTCGCAAGCTCCACAGCGTGCTTTGTGCCGTAGAGATACGCCGTGTTCCGGACGGTATGCACGCCGTTCTGGAATGTGTGATGTTCCCGGCGCTCGTAGATTTTTTCGTGGTACCGGATACGCTCGAAAAATACGCCCTCGGTGATGTGCCCGTTCTCGTCCAGAGCCATAGGCAGGAAGTCACGGCTGGTGCCGGAATCGAAGAACATTTCGCCGGACTGCACGAAATACGGCTTTATTACCGTGTAGCCGCCTACAAGGGTCTGCTGCACTATCCTGTCGAGGTTCGGCAGGAGATTCTTCTGGACATGCCTGTTTAGCTCATCGTCCGCGACTTCGAACTTGATTTCCCCGGTGACGAGCTGCGCCAGATACGCGGTAGACACGTACGCCGTCGGCAGCGGCTTGAAATTCTTGTGGGTCTGCGCAAACGGAAGCTGTCCCTGAAACGCGTCCCACCAGAGGGAAGTCGCGGAGCGCATGGTCGAGCTTACCGCCGAGTCTGTAATATTAAAGTCGTCCACGTCCGTTCCTCCTTTCCCTTTAAATAAGCCTTTAAGCGCGTTTAAAACGTTCATTAATCTCTCCTTATAAGCCGCGGAATGTATCTTTCAAAACTGTATTCGAACGCGTCCAGCGTATCAATATCCGAGGTGCCGTTATCCAGCCGGATATCCTCGCCGACAACCTTGTCGTCGTACACCGCGCCCTGGAACGCGTCCCGCAGCGTTTCGCAATCCGAAGTCATGAGAAACCGTTCGCCGCCCATGAGCATGGTCGTTGCGCGGATTCGGTCGATTATCGGGCGTTTCATGGAGTTCTTCACAGTCAGGTCGAGCGGCTTTATGTATTCCCGCAAGCCTGAAATCAGCGTCTGCTCGGCGCTGTCGGCGTAGATGTCCTCGATCCTGCCGAAATCCCGCTGAACGTCCTCGCAGAACTCGTAGATACGCTTGTATATCTGCTGCGGAGTAAGTCCAGTAGCGGGGACGCGCTCGCTCCGCAGGGCGACGAGCTTTTCGTAATTGTAGGTCATTCCGGTCGCGACCATAGCATGAGCCGAGCCGTTGCCGCCCCAGTCCACGCCGACGTTTATCATGTCCAGACGTGGGAGCGGTTCCGGCGCTGCGAACGCGGGAATATTGTCCGAGAATACCCGGTAAATAGCGCCCGCCGCGACTACCCACTTTCCGAGAATGAACCGGTCGTAGAACACTCCGGTGTACTCCTTTTTCAGCGCGGAAACGTAGTCGGCTGGGAGTGTTGTATTATCGTCAATACCGAAAAAGATGTTCAGCAGGTCGTCCGCAAGAGACTCGTTATCGAGGTACTTTTTCTTTAGCCAATGGGTAGGCGTGTCCGGGTTGGTAGTCGCGAACAGCTTTGCACCGGGCGCGGACAAACGTGACAGCAGCATTACGAAGAAATCCTCCGGGAACAGCGTAAGCTCGTCGCAGTAAGCGCCGCCCAGCGTGATTCCTCGGATCTTATTCTCGGAACGCGCGTCGTTCGCGCCCTCCAGCATTATCTTCCGTCCAAAAAGAACGCCCTCCTTTGCGGAGAGCGAGAATGTAAAATTTCTTTCGCCGATAAGCTCCTGAAGTGGCAGCAGGCAGTTGCGCTTCAGGGTCTGAAGCGATTTTGCTGTCATCATGTACAGATAATCCCGCGGGCGGGTAGCCACCCACAGCGCCCAGAGAATCAGCGATATCCATGTCTTGCCGGAACGCACCGAACCCTGCAGAACAGTCAGGCGGGGAAGCTTGTTCCGCTTGAACAGCCGCATGAGGTCGTTCTGCTTTTTCGTGAATGTGACTTTACCCATTTTTTAAAGCCTCCAGAATATCCGCCAGCGCGCCGTCAGCATTGCCCGAACCGCCGCCGTTTCGGCTGTAATCCTCGCCCTTTTTATTAATAAGGTAGAATTCAATAGCTGGCTGGGACGGCGGAATGTGGCGCTCCTTAGTCTCCACGGTTTTCACTCCGTTCACGCACCTGATGGTGCGGTCGGTGACAGTATAGCCGGTTGCCGCGCGCAGGAGCGCCTGCTCCACCTCGGCGGTCAGCAGCTCGCTGTTCTGGGACAGCAGTTCGTTCAGACCGCCGCAGCGGGATTTTATCTCGGCTATCTTCTTAGCGCGCTTAGCCTCGTTATTTGTGGATAAGTAAGCCTCCACAAGCTGCTGGATTACGGAGGTCTGGTCTGTGCTGTTTTTTTCGCGCTCGGCAATGGCAGCGCCGAGGGCTGCTATGCTCTTTTTCTTCCTGCTCATGCTGTCACCTCTTTCATATACGTTTAAATGCGCTTAATTTGCGTTTAAATTCGCGATTTGCCCAAGGGCGGGGAAACTATCCTCTGAAATGTGCGCGGCGCTTACAGACGATTTCATGCGGGTACTTTAAACACCCGCCCGAAATCATGATGATATAGCTTCGCCCTGTCCGTTCGGAACATGTTCCGCAGATATCAGGGAATATTCTTCGCAGTTCCGGAGCTTATCAACGGAACCGCAGGCTGACTTTCTATCTCGCAGCCGAGGATAACCTCGTAGTGCCTGCCGTAGATCGTAACGTCCGCCACAGCGCGTTTACCGCGCCGGTTAAATCGGATTATCTTATGCTGGAAGCGTTTCAGGAAGCCGTCCATGATGTGCAGCGCGCCGCCCGAAACGTAGCCGCGGCTTATTCCCAGCGCGTGACCGTCATTGCAGAGGAATCTGATATATTCCTCCTCGGTCTGGCTGAGCTGCGAGCGGCTGAGTATCCGCAGCGTTCCATAGCAGAACTTGACCGCCTGCCAGATGTCCGGGGTCAGCTCCGCGTCGAGGAACACATATCCGCTGAACAGCAGCACTTCGCGCTGTACCCACCTGCGGCGGTGGCGCTCCTGAACCAGCCGGCGTGGAGCATACGCCGTGATGTTCTTTTCGGCAAGCTGCCGGACGACCGTCATTTCCTTGCCGGACTGACAATATATAACGTACATTATTCCTCCTGCGATTTGCTGTTGATGAACTGCACCAGCGAGCGGTACAGTTCCGGATTTTCCTTTGCCATAGCGTCGAAAATATCCTCTTTAAAGCTTTCGAACGCCACATTTTTCAGGTTCGCCGTCTTGATATCCGTGGAATTTTTCAGGCTTACCGCCCTGATCAGCGCCGTTGCCTTTTCGATGAGCTTGAGCGGGTCGGCTTCCTTGAGGGCAATTTCGTCCATCTGCTGGACTGCCTGCAATACCTTGTGGGATATCAGCCGGGCGATTCCCTCGGTGGTGTCGAGCTGCGGGAATTTCTGCATTTCCTCGGTCAGAGCGCGCATATTCTCGCTTGCAAGGCGAATCTCCTGAACGCTGGCGTTCAGCCCCTGCGCGTACCGGCAGACAGCCGCCTCAGACAGCGTGACGTTCGCGGTGTCCCGTACGAAATCGCAGACGTCCCGGTAGGTGTAATCTCCGAGGATCATCTGCTCGACCGCTTCCTTGATGTCAGACGGCAGCTTGTCTATCTTGCTGTGCTTACGTTTCATGGCTCACCGCCTTATGCACGGATCGGAAATCTTGCCGTTCAGGAATGCTATACCCTTTGCGGTAAGCTTAGCCTCAAGGCTGTGCAGTTCTGCGTCGGCGAGGTCGGCTACTTCATTGTGGAACTCCACGTCACGGAGCTTTATGTAGCCGCCCTCGTTCAGATAATTCACGCAGTCAGCTATCTCCGGAGCGCTCACATCGACCTCCAGACCGTATTCCAGCTCACGTATGCGGACGTATTTTGTCCGCAGCGTATTTATAGCCCGAAGCACCCGGGCGTTGTTGTCGCAGAATTTCTCGCGGTGTACTCTTTCCATGTCCATCTATATCACTCCCTTTTGAGATCGTCAATCTTTGTTTCGAGCCGCGTCATGGTGCGGATAAAATCGGAGTTCCGCACGGTATTCTCCTTGAGGAAATCTATGTTGTTCTCGATTTTCTCGATGGATTTTTTCAGCTCGTTAAGCTCGGATTTGCTGGCGTACTTTTCGTCGGCGCTTTCAAGCTTGTCTTTGAGTTCATCAACATCGGAGCGGCTTGCGCGGCTGGCAAGCTTGTTTTTAAGCTCCTCTACATCGGAGTGGCTCGCACGGCTGTCCAGCTTATCAAAACTGCGCTTGAGGAAGAACGTTATCGCGCCCATGCCGACGGTAAGTATCATATTATAGATTGTGTCGAAATCCACGGTATCACCTCTTTAAAATGTTATTTTTGCTACGCATATTATACTATAAAAATGTATCTTTGTAAAAAGCGAAATCACAAAGCGAAACGACATAAAAAAACGGCTCACCGCGTTTGCGATGAGCCATAAATCACTTTGAAAGCCGTCTTACCTCCGACACCGGAAGCTCCAGTTCCCGGGCTATCTGCTCCGGAGTGTCGCCGTTCTGCCGCCTTGACCGGATATATGTAGAAATTTCCGGGGACGACACCAGCGATCGCGCTTTCGGTATCCAGATTTGTGAACCGCCGAACGTATCCACCAGTGCCTGGTAGTTCTCCAGCCCGATAATGTCAGCCACCTCCTGCTGGTCGGCGTTAAGGTGGCTCTTCTTTACCAGCATTGCAAGTCCCATGCTTATCACTCCTTTTCAGTTTATTCTGCTCTGAGCGGAGTATCCGCTTGAGCATTTCAATTATCTCCGAACCCTCTGCCCGGGTTACACGGCTGAAAATATCCCTGTCCGGGCGGATTTCTCTGCCGGTCACCTTGGATATTACACCCCTCAACCGTTCCCGGGGCTTGATGTCCGACGGAGAAATCTCGGCTATCCGGTACATCAGCTTGAAGCACATATTCTGCTGTTCCTCTGTAATGAGTTCCGGCTTCGGCGCGACCTGCGAGCGGTATTCCTCCAGCCGCCTGATGATGAAATCCGCCTGCTGCTCGGTCAGTTCCGAGATGTGGTCTTTAAGCGAAAACTGCTTTACCCAAAGATGGAGGTTGTCGTCGTTCCCGGCGCTCCGGTCGAGCAGTCCGGCGGCAGCGCCGAGGGCATATATCCGCCGGATCTGTTCCTTGGTAGCCATCAGGTCACCGCGATCTTGGTGGAACTGTCCACCGCAACGCCGAGATTGATACAGCGGAGCAGCCGTGCTTCGTCTGCGCCGGACATCTCCGCAACGCTCCGGAATGTCTGCCAGACCGCCGCCTCGGCGTACAAGTAGGCGTAATCTCCGGCGTCCTGCTCCGAAAACCCACCGATTTTCATGAGGTTGTCGCGGTCAGTCTCAAACTTCGCGCCTTTAAGTTTCTTCGCAAGCGCGGATTTCGCCTTATCTCCGCAGGGGAGCTGCGCAATTATCTCCTCCGGCGTTGACCTGGTGTAATTCCCGGTGAACATTCCGATGAGCATGCGCTCAATATCCTTGTTCTTCGGCTTGATTTCGGTCTTGACGGATTCCTCAAAGATATCCGGAAACATCGCCCCCAGCGTTTCTTTAAGGTAATGCGGGTAAACTATTGTCAGCACCTGCGCCTCGGTGTAGGTGACTGCCGCCTGAGAATCCGGATCGGCGTACACGGTGGATTTGAACTTTGTGTCAACTACATCATCGCCGCCGCGCTCCAGAAAATACGCTTCAAGCTCTTTCCGGCGGTCGTTGAGCTTTGCGATATCCGCCTTGATACGGCTCAGTTCCCGCACCTTGTCAACGATATCACTCATCTGCCGTTACCTCCTGATAAAGCTTTGTGGCGCACAGCGGACAGCAGAATATACCTCCGAACTGCTTGACCTTTTCCGCGCCGCCGCAGAAACGGCAGGTATCAACATGTTTTGTGATGATGAGTTTCCCGTCAGCCGAGGCGGTAAGGTCGACCGCAGTTCCGGCGTCAAGGTCGAGGTGCGCCGCCATGTCGCGCGGGATAGTCAGTCCGCGGGACTTGGTAAGCTTTTTAAATTTAATTTCCATGCTGTTTTATCCTCCTTTAAATGATGTTTAAGTAGTGTCATCCACGCCGAGAAGCGCCATCATATCGTCGAACCCCTGACGCGCGCCGTGTTTCCGGCGGGAAACGCCCCGGAACTCCACCGGAAAACACTTCTCAAGCACGCGGTCGTATATCCGCGCGTATCGCATGTCTGCGGGATTTTTCAGCTCCTCCAGCGTGAGATTCGTTGTATATATCACCGGCAGTCCTGCGCGGTAGCGGCTGTCCACGATGTTGTAGACCTGCTCCAGAGCGTAATCCGTGGAGCGCTCCGCGCCCAGGTCGTCGAGGATAAGCAGGTCTATCGCCGACAGGCGGCTGCAAAGGTCGCTTATACCGTTTTCGATGAGCTTGACAAGCGAGGTCATAACGACCGACACTCCCTGCGCCAATAGTTCGTTCGCAATGCACGCTGCCGTGTAGGTCTTGCCGGTACCCACGCCGCCGAACAGCAGCAGACCGCGGTTGTCCTGCTTCATCTGCTGGAATTTTGCGGCGTATCTGCGGCATATCTCCACGCTGCGGGCGTTTTCGCCTGACTTGTCAGCAGTAGTGAACCGCACCGCCGACAGTGAGTTGTCCATAAGCGACAGCCGGCGAAGTTCATTCGCCCTCATGTTCGCCAGGATCGTTTCGCTGCGTTTCTTTTCTTCCTCTTTGGCGCGGGTCATGCATTCGCACCAGACCGGCACGATTATCTCCTCGCCGCTGACCTCAATGCGGCTGCGCTTAAAGCCGCCGCACTTTCCGCAGCGGAGCAGACCGTCCTCGTCGATGTAGTCGCCCTCCAGCGGGGGATTGCTCTGCATGTGCGCCGCTGCCAGCGATTTCACGAATGCCGCGCCGTTCACCTTATCCATAGTCGTCAAACGGATTGCCTGACATCGGCGGCGCTGGAACGCTGTCCGAATACTGCCCCTCGGCGACCTTTACGAGGTTGCCCGGCTGCATTATCCAGTCGAAGCTTGCCCGCCAGCCGCGGGAGTTCCGCCCGCAGAGGAATGCGCTCTGAGCGGCTGTCCGGAACACCTGTTCCAGATCGTAGCCATCCTTCTGAGCCTTGAAGATAGCGCGCTTGCGCTTGTCGGTCAGCCGCGTCGCCGGGGGAAGCTTCGAGCATATCCGGTTGAAACAGTCGAGAACCGCCTTGTAGTCGTGCGTGGGCGGGTTCTTCAGCTCTTTCAGGAACGCCTGAAGTTCTTTCCACTGCGATGGGGTCAGCTCTATGTCCGTGGAACGGTCGTTATCATAGTCGTAAAGCTTGAATTTCATGCAATCACTCTCCTTTCTGCCGGGTGTACCCAGCGTAATCCCTGCTCTGCGTTCGCACGGGCTTGCAACCGTTTCCGCTGCCGGAAGCCGCATTAAGGCGGGGGACTATGCCCCCGGGTATACATCTAACATTTAATAAGTCTTATAGACTGATTGTTGCGGATAAAGTGTGCTTTCATTCGTGAAAAACTTCCCCAGAATGGTGAATATGCGGTGTATGCCGCCATTTGTGTTATGCTTTCCCGTCTGGCTTTCGAAACTTTTTTCAGCTTTTGCTTGTCAGCCGCAGAAAGGCACGAATGCTTTGACGGATAATAAAACCTGCTGCGAATATCACAGTCGTTGACGCAAGTGTATAATGCACATTTCTTGTTTACATACACCGTCAGCACATATTTTAGTTTCTTTTCAGGCTGAACCGCGATATCAACGGTGTATCCGTCTATCATAAATTTCGCGTGTCCATACGGTCTAGACAGGGATTTCTCGACTTTCTCCCATTCTTCATCTGTCATGGTCATCACCCCGTTCCACAAGGTAAGTAGCCCTCATATCCGCCATATGGAGCAGAACCGCCAGAGGATACTTCTCGTAAGCAGCATTCAGTCCCCGGTCGCCGCCGCGGAACGCATTATCGAATGCTCCCATGTGCCAGCGGATAGCCGCGGCTTCCTCGTCCGACAGCTTGATAAACTTGCTTGCAATGTACAGCGATTTTTCACCGTGACCCAGCGGCAGCTCGTCCTCGAAAACATAGACCTGCTTCTCGACCCACCCGCCGTTCTCCTTGACGTTCCGCTTTTCCGTGCGGTAGCAGTTCGCCTTGCAGATGTCGTGCAGCAGCGCAACGATGATCAGAGTTTCGTTCGGGTAAACCTTGCTGTTCGGGTCGAGATTGAGTTCAGCGCAAACATTTATGCTGTGCATAAGCAGTCCGCTCTCGAATGCCCCGTGATATTTTGCGCTTGCCGGGGCAGTAAAAAAGTCTGTCTCCTCCTGAAGATAGCGGATAAGCTCCTCGATACCGTCCCTGTTCGTCGTGCGAAGCACCTCGACAAAATCGTCCGCTAATCTTTTCTGTGCTTCCTTGTCCATAAAAATCCTCCTTATATTTTTCCTTGCTCTGCGTTATCGGGCTTGCAACCGTTCCGTATGGAGCCGCATTAAGGCGGGGGACTAAGCCCCGTGTTATTTAGCTGGTATGGCAGGGTGAATATAAATGACCCTGCCAGCAGCCATGCCTTGTAATCGTTCGGCGCTGATTTTGATTCTTGATTCAACACTAAGGAAAAGCGACAATTCCTCACTGTCGCGGAATACCTTTTCGGAAAGTAGCTTTTCGATTCCGACCCTCACTGCGTCGTAATTACTCACCTTATCCAGTCCGTCAAGGTAAAGCTTCAGAAATTCAATCAGCAGCTTCTCTTCATTCATTTTCAAGGAACCTCTGCACCTCGGACTGCCGTTCCGCACGTCCGATCCGTATGCCCTTGCACACGCCCTCATGGTAAGACCGGCGGTCAACGGCTTTCCGCAGGTGTTTGTAGCAAGCGGAGTATCCGATCATCCCCGCTGCCGCTAATGCTACAAGCAGGAATATCAGCGCCAGGAATCGGCAGGGAAGCAGTCCCAGCGAAAGCGCGTTAGCTAGCGCCATCAGCTCAACGCCGCCGAGGAACGCAAGCATGTATTTGATTTTCATTTCAGTAATTCCTTCCTTATCCGCTTGATGTTGCCGCTTATCTTGTGTTCCAGCACCAGCTCGTCCGGGGTGTCCTTGCAGACGAGCCAGTTTTCCGGATTCAGCCTGATGGAAGCAATCTCTGCTTCTGGCGGCGGGTGGGATTCTTTCCGTGCTTCATGCCCGCACCGCCTTTTCCGCGCCCTTGAGGTCAAGGTGCATCATCTTCGCCATGCGGACTATCCCGGCGAAGTCGTAGTCGCCGGAGTCAAAGGCGTTCCCGAACAGCCGGACTGCTCCGCGAATTCCCTCGGCGGTCTGGGCTACCTTGTAGAGGAGCGTCAGCTCCTGCTCCCTGCCTTCAAGCACCGGGAACAGCATTTTGATGTCCTCGGGCTGAACGTCCCCGGTGCTTATCTGCTGCCGCTGCCATGCGCGGTTCGCGACCTGACGGTACTGCTCCCGGGACTTGCCCTCGATTTTCTCCCGTATCCCCTGATTCCCGACCAGAACAACGCCGAGGGTCTGGCGGCGCTCTGCAAAGAAATCCGCGAACGAACGCAGCGTTTCGATACTGCCGTAGGTCAGAAGCTGCGCTTCGTCCACTGCAACGACCATTCCGTCGTGTAGCTTCGCCGCAATGCTCATCCACAGGTCGTCCCGGGACTGTGTGACCGGAACTCCCAGGTTCAGAGCCAGCAGTTTCAGCACTGCCTTTGTGCTCTTGGTGCAGGGATTTATCGTTATCATCACGCTGTCGTGAGGGTGATCCTCTATGTACTTGTGGAGCGCCTTCGTCTTGCCGACTCCCGCGTCCCCGGTCACGAACGCGAACCCGCCCTTGAGCTGTGTGTTCCGCACTGTCTTGTAAACCAGTGTAGAAATCGAGGTCGGCGCGTATTCTACCTCGCTGTAGGTCTCGGAAGCCGCTGCCTTATTCTCAAAATAGGCGTATATCTTCTCAAACTGATTGTCCCAGTTACCGGCGTAGTACCCCTTGCGTATCTGCGACAGTGCCGAGCCGGTTATTCCTATGCGCTCGCAAAGCTTCGCTTCGGAAATTCCAAGCTCCGCGGCGGTTGCCGCTATCTTTTCAAGAGCCTCGCGCTGCTTTGGCGTAAGCTTCCTGATGATTTTCTGTTCTGCCATGATGTCAGTCCTTTCTGCGGCTCGCCGCCGCTGCGTTTAACTTATCCAGAATATCAATGTTGACGGAGATCTCGCTTATATCTCCAAGCGCCGGGGATTTCTCCAGCTTCTCCTCAGAGAATACCGGGACGAATTTCGCAGGTTTCTTGAATACCATGTCCTTGCCGCCCTCGACGGAATTCCTGACCATAGCGGCGAAGATGTCGATACGCTTGTCGGCGTCCACGCTGTCGAGGATTCCGCGACCGTATTCCCGGACGAGCTTCTTGCTCTCGGCGATCTGCTTCTCGGCGGTGGCGATATCTTCGCGGTGGTTGGTAAGGTAGTCAACGAGGAGGTCGTCGTCCAGATTCCACGTCCAGAGGTACTTGTCCGTAGCCATGTCATACACGCGTACGCTGCGGAGATCCGCCGGATCGTAGCGCACATACACCTTTTCGCCGATGTGCAGCACGGTGTCTGCGCCGCGGTACCACAGCTTTTCTCCGGCGAAGTTGATGTACACGCCGTTGCGGTTGACCGCCTGCGGCTTGCTGACGCGTTTCAGCAGCATTGAGAGGTTAGCTTCGTCCGCTGTGCGGAATACGGTGTCCTGTATGCTGCTGTTCCAGACCTCGAACCGCCTCATTCCCTTGTAGCGGCGTTCCTTGCCACCATATGGAGCGGCGTTGAAACAGCCGTCGATGTAGGAATCCAGCGCTATCCGTATCTGTTCTTCCTCTGGAATAATTCCGTGCTTCAGCTTGTATTTCAGGCTTTCCGGGCGTTCCAGAATCGTGCCGCCGCAGAACGTGGGAATGCAGCGTGAAAACTGATTCTTGAAAGTGCAGAACGTGCGCTCGATGGGCTTCGCCTTTGCGTTCCGGACGATAGCGTTGTGCATTTCGATTCCGAGGAACTGCAAGATGTTCGGCGGCAGAGGATCCTTGTTCCAGTCTTTCCGGCGGCGGTGTCCGCGTCCACCGATATCCGATACAAGGAACTCGGAACCGTTGTCGAAGTACACCGCTTTCGGAACTCCGCACCTCAGTATTCCATGCCGGAGCGCCAGCAGCGTGCTGTCGCCGGAGGGCGCGTATGTGAGATTCCAGCCCATCATAGCGCCGGATTTCGCGTCCAGGAACGCTGTGAGGTACAGGCGGCGAACCTTGCCGTCCTTTCCTGCGGTGAAGAAATCAAAGGTGTGGTTATCTGCTATCCAGACATCGTTTGCGTGGAGGTCGTCGTAAAGTCGCTCGACATACGGCAGGCACTTGTCTGAGAACGCCTTGTCGCCGTTGCGGAAGTACATTCGCACCGCATACGGTATATCTTCGGCTCTGCGGCGAAACGTGCGCTCCGACGGCATATCCGGCAGGCTTTCCGGGTAATGTTCCTGCACCCAGTCCCGGGTAAATTTGTAGCAGCTCGTTATAGGCAGGCACTGCTGGTCGAGATAGAACCGGCTGAACGCGTTCAGCATAAACTCCGGAACGACGGTCGTTCCCTTGTTGCTGCCGCCCCTCTTGTCGATAAGCCCGGAAATGTCCGAGTTCCGGTAGGCTTTGAGCCTGCGGTAGAGGATATCCGTGCTTATTTCCAGGTCGGGGTACTTCAGCCGAGCCGCCTGGACGTACATCTCGTCGATATCGCCCTTGCTGTACTGCTCGTAGCTGTCCCGGATAGTGAGCCAGTCCTTGATGATCCCTGTCCAGAGATACAGCTCGCTGCGCTGCTTATCCGTAAGATCGTCCAGGGTAAGGCGGTTTTCAGCTGGTTTTAACGGCGCTTTAACCGCCTTTTTAATTGGCTCCAAGCCCAGCGAGCGGCGCTGCTGATTTTCCCATTTAAGCTGTAAGTCCTGCGGCAGTGCTGTCAGGGGAATTATGTATTCGGTGCGGTTGTTCGCAGCGTTTGCTTTAACTTCAGCGCTGATTTTTCCGTCTTTAACGCATTTCTGAACATACTGTAAACTGCACCCTTTTAACTGAGCAGTCTGGGCTGTCGTTAAATAGGTCAAAGCAATTTCTCCTTTCTGTAAGAATTTTACTTGACAAAAGCGTAATGCTCTGATATACTTTAGACGGAGCCTTGCGGTCAGCAGAAACGATATTCCGTGCAAAGAGTAGTTGTTTCTGCCGAGGCTCTATTTTTTATGCTCCGACCTGCCATCATCAGCGCAGGGCGGTCATTCCCTGCGGACAAGCAGGCACATTCCGTGCTTGCTTGTTTCGGCTGTTTGTGATATAATGTTACATGGAGGAAGGACAGGGGGATAAAATGAATTCATCCGACTTAGCTTTGCTAAAAGCATACATACCATTAAAGAAATATACAGATGATATTGCTGCTGATATCCTTTATATTCTTAATGACAGATTTGATAGATATAAAAAATATCTTGACGAATTTCCATATATTCAGATGAAAGCAGCAATTTCTGATTTAGCACCGATTGTGAACAGAATTGACGGTTGCTCAAATGCTTTTAGGGTTTATATGTTCACAGATTTTCAAAGGGCGCTGTTTACTGGCATAGATTTCGGAGATTCGGATATATGGAAAATTATCGGATATATCAACGATAAGATGTCTGACTGTCCAAAAAGGTTCAGAGTTAAGCCAGAATATGTTTCAACCATTTACATCTTTAAAGACAATTCTCTGTTTTTTGTTCATGATATTTTTGCCGCCGAGCTATCCGAAATCTCTGCAAATTATCGCAAGCATGACATCATGCTGCACAAGATGAAATGATACGCTTTACCGATTACCTCTTCCGGCAAAATTACGAGCGCAAAATGGTATCTGCTCCGTATTTTCCTCCTGCGGAGCTTTTTTATTGCTGATCAGTCGTTCGTGTTCCGCTACCATATCCTCCACCAGAGCGGCAGCAAAGTCTATAGCTGTTCTGGCTTGTTCCAAATGGCTCTTGAAATTCTCGATACGCTTCTGTGCCTCGTCCTTGATCATGGTGATCGGTGCGTTATCCTCGAACCACGGGAAAGCCTTCATGCAGAAATCCCACTCTGCATCCTCCTTGCTCAACTGGTAATTACCGCCGTACACATCGTTGCCGTTCTCGGCGGTATGCCAGACAACGTAGGGGTCAGGGGCGGTCTCGGAATGAGCCAGAACCATTCCGTTGGCTACCATCAGGACGGTGTAGCCCTGAATAATGTCGTTGTTTCTAATCATGGTGTTCTCCTTTCAGTCCACGAAGGTGTTGCGTTCGAAGTCGAATACTCCGAAATACTCGTCGTTCAGGTAAACGTTCGCCCTGCTCTGGGTGGGACAGGTGATCTGAAGTTCGCGGATCCGGCGGTAGCCCAGCTTCTCCAGAGCGGCGGTCACTGCTGCGGTCATTTTGTTCATGCTCATATACTAGTTTCTCCTTTCCTCAATCACCAAGCAGGTCATAAATGATGTGTCTGATAAGTGCTTCGCCACTATCTTCTGATACATCAATGTAACTTGTAAAATCCCTACCGAAATGCTCGCTGTAGTAGCTGGAAGCAACTTCTCCGGTTTCGGGATTGTAGTCAATGCTTTTGAGCTTGATCTGCTGACCAACCTCGGTGAGCTGGAGCAGTTCGCACATCTTTTCGCAGATGAGCTTTTTGTTTACGGTCATGAAACAGCCCTCCCTATCATTTCGTCTACCGAGCAGTGGAAGAAATCTGCGGCAGCGACTACGATTTTGAGCGACGGAACTTTGTATCCGCTCTCAAAGCTCGCTATATTCTGCTGTGTCGTGCCGATTCGCTCGGCAACTTCCGCCTGCGTAAGACCTTTTTCTTCACGCTTACGCTTTAAAATATTGCTAAACAGCATTTTAAAACCTCCTTACTGTTGATTTTTTAGCCACGTTGTGGTAAAATGTATTCGGGGCAGTATGCCCTCGCATACCCCTGCCGGGGTACAAGTATATTATAGTGCAATTTAATTCAACTGTCAAGGCGCAAAGTACAATTTTTTTGCACTTTTATATTTTTTCATAAATTAAAGGAGTGCTTTTTGTGGATTATGTAACATTTGATAAGCTGTGCAAGGAAAACGGAACAACGGCAACCGCAATCGCATTAAAGCTAGGATTGAGCAAGGGTAATACTAGCTCATGGAAAAAAGGCGGCAATCCAAGCGCAGATATTTTAATAAAAATTGCAGATGAATTAAATTGCACCGTGGATGTTTTATTAGGTCGGAACAATCCAAAACCAGCTTTAAATAGAGATGAAGCGTCATTAATTGAGAACTTCAAAAAATTAAGCGATAAAGACAAGGGAAAAGTACTAGAGCGTGCTGAAATTCTTGCGGAGCTTGCCGCCGAACATGCTGCTGAACAGGAAAAAGAGAATAAAACTGAGCAGAACGATGTTATAGATAAATGCTTGCCCTTAAACGGTACTTGTGACAAAACATACTACAGCAATGCGGCTTGCGCTGGAACAGGATTATACCTTGACGAAGCAAGCGCTGAAACAATAACCGTCCGCAGCACTCCGGAAGCACTAGCCGCTGACTTTGCTATTCCTATTTCCGGCGATAGTATGGAAGACGAATTTCACAGCGGCGATATAGTCCTAGTAGAATCCTGCCCGTGCGTTCGCAAAGGAGAGGTAGGTATTTTCCTAATTGACGGGAATGTCTGCATTAAAGAATACGGCGGAAGATTTTTGATTTCTTACAACAAAAAGTACAAGCCGATTGATCTCAGCAAGCACGAAACTGTAGTTTGCTTTGGAAAAGTAATAGGCATTGCCGATGTAGTTTCTAAAACACATTTTTAATAGTATAAAAAATTGCACAAAAAACGGCGCGAATTGAATGTTTTCGCGCCGTTTTTGCGTGTCAACGAAGTTGTTCGTTGACAGCCTTTATTTTCTTCGTTGAGTTCGTTGCTAAAATTTATATAATATATATTATAAATACATTAGATTTAAAGCACGTTTAAACCATCTTGACAGCTTTAAACCGCATTGCACCGCCGTTTAAACGCTTCTTTAAAATTCTTTAAACGCCCCGCAAACTTTTCCAGCCGTTAGCTCATTTCGTCCGTTTAACAGAAAAAAAGCGCCGAAAGTGATTGACAACCACTCTCGGCACTCTTTTTATTCAATTGCATTTCCTTGCGCTTACAAACGGCTCTATTACGCCATTTCTCCCGGTCATTGACGGGTTCTTTCGGTTTCTTCCACCTTATTTCGCGTCCCCTTGTTTCCTTGTCAATTAACATTTGCATAAATCCATTTGCATTTCCCTATGAGCGCATGGACGTCACTGAACATATCGAACGGCTGAAAAACATAATGTCAGCCTGCTGGCCGCTAACAGCAGCTATGCCGTCGTTCCTTTCGGCAGCATTGGAGCAGTCCTATGTGAACTGCGGGTGGGACATCGTGAATTCGCTTTACGTTATGCCTGGAGAAGTCAGGTTTCCCGGATTTGAGGACGTGTTGGCTGCTCTGGTGAATATCATTGAGAAGTCGGATTACTCAAATCAGGCAAAAGGAGACTATAAGGGCGCCCTGCTGACAAGAGTGGAAGCGTTGACAAGAGGTGTTGCAGGCGCAGTGTTCAGCAATATCGGCACGATACCTGACAGTAAGCTCTTTGATGAGAACACCATAATTGACCTCAGCATGGTCGGGTCATCGGAAATGCGTTCGCTTATCATGGGCATTCTTGTAATGAAGCTGGAAAACTATCGGAGATCCACAGCTACACGTTCAAATTATCCGCTGCGTCATGTGACGATACTTGAGGAGGCTCATAATCTTCTCCCGCGGTGTTCGACTGCTCAGAGCGATGATTCATCGAATGTTCAAGGAAAATCGGTAGAAGCTGTCAGCAATGCCATTTCTGAAATGCGCACATATGGAGAGGGCTTTATAATAGTGGATCAGTCGCCGTCGGCAGTTGCTGATGTTGCAGTATCCAATACAAGCACCAAGATCGTAATGCGGCTCCCGGGTCAGGATGACGTTAAAGCGGCGGGTGCTTCTATCGGACTTACGGAAGATCAGATGCGGCAGATACCTATGCTCCCGCAGGGGCAGGCTATAGTCAAGCAGGGCAACTGGATAGCTCCCGTTATGGCACTGATCGACAAGGCTCCCGCGTCATACAGTACTAAAAAGCTCAGAGAATATGAATATGATGATCTGAAGCTGTTCAGGGCAGCGTTTATTGAAAAGATATACCAAGTGGTGTCAAGAAACCGCAACAGACCTGTATTTGCGGCGGCCGACAGGGCAAATGTTGTAAAATACCTTGAGAAGCAGACAAATATATCCCCCGACCACATTGCAAAATATACGGCATATTGGAATAAATTCTGTATGCTGTCCAATTATCAGCGGTCAAGACAGCTGAATCGGCTGATCGTACAGATACTTTCGTTCGAGCAGGCGTTATCAATGCTGGTTCCTCCGATACCGACGGGGGATAACTATTCGTTTCAGGAAGCAGAGCAGTGGTGTGATATTATCGAAGAGGTCCTTGATTCATACATCACTGCTGACGACGACATCAAAGCAGATGTCCTGTGTGCCGTTATGAAGTACTGCCGCTCATACTCTGGGAGCGCCAGGACACGCAGATGTGCACAACTGGTCATAGATCATTACGGGTTAGATAATTGAGAGATGAACATAATAGAATTTGAGGATATCTGTCTTAAAATCGGCAGCAGTGAAATACTTAGCAATGTAACATTTGATGTACAAAAGGGCGATATTTTCTGTCTGGTAGGAAACAATGGGGCCGGGAAAAGCAGTCTGATACGTATATTGCTCGGGCTCACCACGTCATATACTGGAAAAGTGCGGATATCATTAAGCAGCGATCTTTGTAAGAGCCGTGAAAGAATAGGCTCGGTCATTGATTCGCTCAAGGTAAACACACACATCAGTGCAGAAAGATATCTTCATGATATTTGCAGGATACATGGCATACCTACAGGATCGTGCAGTGAAATACTCGATAAGGTCGGGCTGGCAGACGTCGGCAGAAAACATATCGTGCATTATTCACTGGGAATGAAACGTCGGCTGATGATCGCAGGCGCTTTAGTCGGACGACCGGATATACTCGTGCTTGACGAGCCGTTTAACGGCATAGATCCAAAGGGCATGGCAGAACTTCGGCTTTTACTGTATGAGCTTTCCAAAGAGGGAATAACGATCTTTCTGACCAGTCACAACATACCGGAGCTTATCAAGCTGGCGACAAAATTCGGCGTTATGAACAGTGGTCATTTTGTGGATATCGTTACGCAAAATTTGCAGGGTGTTTCTGTGCATAAGACTGTTATCGGTACTGATGCCCCCAAGCAGCTTATATCAGCCTTAAAAAAAAATTTCCCAGATGTGTATGCCTTCCCCGCAGAAGCAGACGCGGTTTATGTGTTGGGTGGTGTTGATATGACCGGGCTTTCTAAGATAATTGACAGCGCCGATTTACATGGCAGGATTTTTTATACCGATGATAGGCCGATGAATATGGAGGAGCTTCTGCTATGGAAAATGAACGTCCGACCCGATTAATGACCTTCCGCCCTGCATGGAATAGGATATTACATTCGCCGGGGTTCTGGATAAATGTTATATCTGTTATGCTCTTTTCGTTTATCAGTCCATATATTCTTGAATTTCTGATTCAGAATCTTGGACGTCTTCCCGTGGAAATAATCGAAGCTTTACGCCAGGGCAGCGGCTATAACATAGGGCTGTTTACTGTGTCATCATTGGAAAATATCGACTTGGCGTACTGCGATGGAATTATCTGCGGCGTGTTTTCGGGAAGCGCCACACAATGTATGCTCATGCTTATTCCTGTCAGATTCCTGGCGCGTGAATTTTCGAATGGATATCTGACATATGCGCTGATACATGGTCAGAAACGCTCCGCGCTGTATTTAAAGTATATGGCGTTTAACGTGACTGTTTTCTGTGCGGCAGCTGTTCTTTGCATGATCTGCGTCTGGATTTCGTTGACGGTAGCATTTGGCGCAGTGATACATGAGCCTGGGAAAGTGTTCACAGTGCTGCTTGTTCAGCTTATTATGATGACTGCATTAGTCATTTGTTTTTCTTCGGTTACTTTTGCAATGGACGGCAAAGGCGGAACGATCATAGAAATAGTCTCTTTGTTTTCGTTCCCATTAGTTCCGGTTTATTTCAATATGCTATGTCGGTATGCTGTTAATATGGATATTGATATCGGCAGGTTCAGTCTGATATCCCGGCTGATCGAATCGTTCAGCATGAATGCCGGAAGCTTCGGCACAGATATCCTGATTGCCCTTATAACAGCCGCTGTTTTTTACATATCGGGGTGGATCATTTTTTCTATGAAGAACTTTTCTTAATTTTGAAAGGAGTCAATCATGTCTATCGAGCGTGCTATCTATGCTTCCTTACCCATTGGAATTGAAAACTCTGTAAATGGATTTCAGTTTTTTTCTTATACCAGGGATTTCATAAAACTTCTTGACGAGGATACTACCGGCAGACTCAAGGGCATGGCGAGAGCCGGCTACAGATCTGTGTGCGATTTTGAGTGGCAGAGCGACGCACCGCTGAATGTTGACCTGTCCGCCAAAAACATAAGTGATTATAGAATAACCGTTTGTGACTCTGACGAGGAACGAAATCGGGCAGAGCTTCGTTCAACTTATTTTAGTCCATATTCTTTTTCATACAGTACTGTTACTGTTGGCGGAAATGAAAAAGCTCTCTTCATTTTCGGCAAGAACATGGGTTACGACTGGACCGGCAACCGTCCGGGCAACAATTATATTTACTCTGTGATTTGTGATACCAGCGATGTTTGCAGGGCTCCGGTCTTTTACTGTAGTTCGCCGGCAGTTGTGTGCAATATTCCGAGAAGTGAATTTTTCCATAACGACGGTACTTGCGCGGAGAAACCAGGTCTGTTATCAAATCCTCTTACGCTTGAACAAACCACTGACATTTCTCCGCTGAAAACCATCGGCGTCTTTGGCAGAATAACGGAATCTGATATACAGGATTTTCTTGATCAGGGCAGCAATACAGAGGTGTTTCTGTCCATGGTAGATGCATTGCTTAAGCTTAAAGATGGAGATGTGGGCAAACGACTGATCATATCTGATAAGAAAGAAAACGCACTCATGTGGATCGCGGCATTGACTAATATCTTTCCGCTTGAGCTGGCGAAGAACATCAGTTTTTCAAGCTACACATTTTCTCCTTCGGATTATGATATAAATTGTGTTTTCGACCCTTCGTACAATGGCTGCTTCAGTTCATCATTGTCCGGATACGATTATAACAGCGTCCGCAATGCGTATGCGGTGTTTGATTTCAAGCAGGGTTCGTTTTACTCAGGCAAAGATGATGATATGAACGGGTTATTCCGCGCTATGCTGGAATCAATTTGCTCATCGGGGTTTTCCGTGATCAATCAATATAAGGAGTTTATAATAAACGACACCACCCTGCGTAATTCCGGGTCAGATTATGCCAAAGGAATAGATCTTTTCGCGTACATGAAAGGTCTTCGCAAGTTTGATCTCAGCCAAGCTGTTGAATTTGCGATGGAATATGCCTCTGTGCATGAGAAAAAGGCTCTTTTGGACAGAATGCTGAATGAAAAGAACATATTCATTTCAGAACCTAATATGATACCTGTCCTGAAAGAATACATCAAGCACTGTGTCTGCATTGGCGAAATATCTGATCAGGCAGTACGCGATTCATATATGAAGCAGTTTACTGACGGCTTTTTCGGAAGCGTGAATATGCAGGAGCTTTTTGATCTGATAAAAATATGCTCCGAGGTATGCGGTATTAAATATGACACATTCTACGAATTGTTTGTTCAGAGCGTCCAGAGCAATAAGCTTGTTGAGTTCGCAAAAAACACAAACGATCGGTGGAAGCTCCTTTTTATAAATCGTGCAGTAATGATCTCGGCAAATAAAACCAGAAGCAGGATCACACCGTCATCAGCCTCAGGAATGATAATATCACTTACAATAGACCGACTGATCTTCTCTGACAATATGCAAGAGGCCGCTCAGATGGAGGATTATATCAGAAGTAATCTGAGCATGTTAGGTTCGTTGGAATCACAGTATGGCATGTGTGAATGTGTGCTTAAAGCCGTTTATGACAAATCGTTCAAGAACTGTGTTAACAGTGTGATTTCGGTGCTGGCGGATATGTATATGAATGGCGATGAGAAATCTAGTAAGTGGTGTATAGCGTCTATGAAAATGACACCGTATTATGACATGGTCATTGACATGATCCTTCAGAAAATAAAGAAAGAGAACAATATGCTTCGCCTGATAGGTGCGTTAAACGATCTTTCGCTATATACCGGAAATAGTCTGGGAGAAAAAAACGACAGCATTAAGGCGTTCGTTATGAATTCCCTGAAGAAGTCCATATCCAATGATCCCACGGAAAATATCAATATGGCTTATGAAGTGTTCAAGTTCCTGATGCGCACGGATAAGGAACGGATAAAGGCCGAAGATCTGGAATACGTGTTGAAACAGTGCATTGACGGGGCACTGGCTCTTTATCCGGATATGGTCATTGAAAGCAAGGCTCTTGATGAGATCAATGAGATCAATAAGCATGTCGAATACCTGGGAGACCATACGTACTCGCTTCTTGTCAGCATGCTTAATTCACTGGCAAGGATCTATATGGATATCGGCTTGCACAAACCTAATACATGCTTTAATATCAAAGACAGGGCGCCGTATGAGCTGATAGATATTTCAGATGTCTCACAACAGATCAGTAATCAGTATCTCGACGCAATAGGAAACCTTTGTGGAATTCACTGGGCAAAGACTGGTGTTATGCCGGTCTATTCCAAAATGTACATTGCGGACAGGAGGATCGCGGATCTTGCCGACGAAAGGGTGTTCAACCGTATGTTCCGTGTAGCGCTGAATAAAACCAGAAATAATTCGCGTATGGCTGCCGATATAATCATTTATTCAATTAGCTGTGACTATAAAACGGTGATAGATAAAATGGAAACCTGGCTTAGTGAATGCGGCGTTAAAAGGAATGTTGCAGATATCCTTCAAAAGGATTATGAGAAGAAGGTCACGCTTAAAAAGGGTGCAAATGAGGGCGTTATAGACAATGTTTCTCCTGCGGAGCTGAAAGCGGTCATAGACAGACTCCAGAATTATAAAAAGTCTGACAATGGGCTTTTTGGTGGACTTATGTCCATTTTTAAACACAAGTGAAATGGTGCTGCTATGGATTTCTCGTTGATAAAAAGCTGCGATCAGCATACTGCAATGGAAATATACGACGCGTCAATGCACGGAAAAATCGGAGTAAATGTCGGACACGTATCCGGAATAAGCAATATGCTTTTGACGATACTGCATCAGAATCCTGAGCTGCTGAATGTTCACGCGTATAATTACAGGGAAGGCATTCTTTCTTCCATGGTCGTTCCGCAATACTGCTATACGCAGGAAAAGGCCGCCGGGCTGCTGGCTGAATGTAACGAAGAAGCTGATAGTATAGCCGAAAAAATCAGAAACAGCAGACTAAGTACTTACGACAGTGTGATAAGGGTACATGATATTCTCGCAAGAAAGGTGAAATATGAATACGATCTGAGCTATGAGGATCATTCTATCGTCGGAGCGCTGCTTACACAGACCGGGTGCTGTGAAAGTATTTCCAAAGCATTTAAGTTTATTCTGGATAAGCTGGAGATCCCCTGTCTGTGTGTATCAGGTGACGCATACGACGCCGGCCGCGGAAAGCGGGACGCTCACATGTGGAACATGGTGTGTATCAGCGGGAACTGGTGTCATGTCGATGTTACCTTTGATCTTGCGGTCAAAGGCTTCACCTCAATACCGCATTTTTATTTCGGGCTGGACGATCTGTCGATAAAAAGGGATCACACGATAGATCAGACTTACAATTATCCAAAGGCGGTCAGTGCGGAAATGGATTACTTTAAAAAGAACAACCGTGAGTTCGGGAGTCTTGACGTTTTTAAGAAATACATATCAGACATGCTTCGTTTGGGAAAGGACCAATTTGAAATGCGCATGTCGTACAGCTTTTCCGGAGGAGAAGTGCATCAGATGATCGACAGATCAGTTTCAGAGGCGCTTTCAATGTCTGGAGTTCCTGTGAGCTTAGAATGGTATTATTCTGAGTCAAGAATGGCTCTTATGCTGAAAGCTGTTAAAAAATGATTCCCGTATGCATATAACCCTGCGATTCTTGCAGTATATCTACGACTTTCTGAAAGGATAAAAAATGAGTGATATGGAAAAGTATCTGAAGCTGACTCCTAATGCTGGAATAGACATAAGCAGCTATGACGAGGCATTCAACTATGTTTTTCAAAACAGCGACATAAGGAATATTGCGATCACCGGGTCATATGGCTCTGGAAAAAGCAGTCTTATAGAATCATATAAGAAAAAACACGGTGAAAAGCATAGCTTCATGCAGATCTCACTTGCCCGTTTTCATGGTAATGACGAAGAGAGCACGCAGGACTCGGAGAAAGAAAGCTCCGGAACTAAGCTGAGCGTTGAAGCCATTCTCGAAGGAAAGGTAATAAATCAGCTCATACATCAGGTGCCTCCCCGGAAAATCGAACAGACCAGCTTTAAGGTCAAGCATACGATCAGAAAGAGGGATATAATACTGCCAACAGCCGCAATAGTTCTGTTTATACTGTGCATGGGACCTATATTTTATTCGGAGCAGCTTGTTGACTGGATAGCTTCGTTTTCCAATAAGGCGATAAATACGGCGCTGCTTGGTCATGGGCTGTGGCAGTGGATCCAGCTGATCTCAGGAGTAACTGCAATTGCATTATTGTCGTATTTGGTTTATAAGCTTGTTAAGATGCAGAAATACAAGAATCTGTTCAAGAAAATCAATGTCAACGGCAATGAGATAGAAATATTTGAAAACCAGGACGATTCATATTTTGACAAATACCTTAACGAGATACTGTACCTGTTTGAGAATATTGAGCAGGATGTGGTCGTGTTTGAGGATCTTGACAGACATGATTCGGTGGAAATATTTGAACGGCTTCATGAGATAAATAATCTGATAAACATAAAAAAAGAAAATAAACCGATCAGATTTTTTTATCTCGTTCGTGATGATATATTCTTGTCCAAGGACAGAACAAAATTTTTTGATTTCATTATACCTGTCGTTCCCGTTGTTGACAGCTCCAATTCCTATACCCGTCTTAGTTCATTTCTGAAAGCGGGCAATTCTGCCAATGGGCTTGATGAAAAATTTCTGCAAAGCCTGTCGTTATATATCGACGATATGCGTATTCTGAAAAATATATGTAACGAGTATTCTATATATCTGGTCACGATCAATACCACGGAATTGAATAAAGACAAGCTGCTTGCCATGATCACATATAAGAATATGTTTCCGGGGGATTTTTCTGAATTGCAGTTTGGAAGAGGATTTGTGCACGAGGTGATTTCAAATAAAAACAAAATCAGAGAATCCCTGGTGGCAGAGTGTGATGCAAAGATACAGAAATTGCAGGAAACGCTTGCTGATATTCAGAAACAAACACTAAAATCAATCGAAGAGCTGGACATTGTATTAAAATATCGCTTAGAAACGTCTGACCCACTCAATAAAGAACAGATCGAACAGGAATTTATTGAAAGAAAAAAGGCGCTTGATCAAAATATGCATGTTAATACCAAACAGCTGGAAACAGATATTCGTGAATTGTCAGATAAAAAAGCGGAATATGCGAAATCTCTATTAAAGGATCTGATCACCAGTGATAATGTCGACCAGGTGTTTTCTGCCACGTCAGAAAATCTATTGGGAGAATTAACGGAATACAATGATATTAAGAGAAGCGATTACTTTGATATGCTCAGATTTCTTATCCGCGAGGGTTATATTGATGAAAGCTACTGTGATTATATGTCGTATTTCTACGAGGGTGGGATCTGCACGAACGATAAAATTTATCTGCGCCGTATTACCGACCGCAGAGGTAGGGTGTTTGACTATCATATCACAAATCCTGACGCTATTCTAAGCAGCCCGCTGATCGCACAGGAGAGATTTATGCAGGAAGAAATGCTTAATTTTGACCTGCTTGAGTATTTGCTTGACAATAAGGATAAGAATCTGGATTATAGTAATTACATAGATGTCCTGATACAGCAGATAAAGCAAAATCATGAATTTGAATTCTTGTCTCAGTTTTATGATAATTATCTGAACCATGCTGCCTTTGTCAATGAATTCAACGAAAGATGGAGTGGGTTCTTTCAGGATATTATGAATGACAGTCACTTTGATAAGCAGATCAGAAGCATTTCGCTGGAAACAATGTATTATTGTCCGGATAATGTAATTAAGTTTGTGAACACCGATGATTGCCTTACAAGGTATATTTCGGATAATAGCGCATATCTGGATATTTATGAGCCTGACATTGAAGCCCTTAAGAGAGCTTTTCATGTATTGAATGTTTCGTTTGCTTCGATCGACTATGAGCGGTCAAACAAAAAACTGTTTGAAATGGTCTATAGTTGTGGTTATTATGACATCACCTTTGATAATATCAGAATGATGCTCATTAACAAATATAATATATATAAAGATTATGACATCAAGCACAGAATGGCTACCATAATCCTTTCGAATGCAGATACGCCGTTGGCAAAGAGAATGACTGAAAAATTGACTGAATTTGTCGAGGTGATCATTGCAAACTGCGAAGGTGTTATCGAAGACGATCAGAATGCTGCAATAACTATACTGAACTCAACTGAAGTAAGAATCGCTCTCCGAAGAGAGTATATCAATTATCTGACAAAAAAAATATCAGATTTGCGTTTGATCAGAGACGCCTATATATTCAATAGTTTGCTTAGGGAAAAGAAAATCGAATATTCGGTTTATAATATAGTTCTATGCCATAAGTTCTTGGGAATGGACAGTGCTTTGATAAGTTTTTTCAACTCACCTGGTGAGTCGGTGGATTTCTCCGATGTATCAAATTCTTTTCAACCCAATATTGTTGATAACTTTTTTTATGCAGTGGTGAGGTGTAATAAGCTATCTAACGAAAAGTATGAATCCACTTTGCTTCAGCTTGGTAATAAAATCAGCTATTTCAGAGAACCAGGCATTAATCAGGATAAAATGCGTGTGCTGATTGACAACAATATTATTCTTTTTAATGTCGACAACATGATATTTATAAGGGATTGTTATAGGAATTTTCGTTATGATTTCATTTTGAAAAATCTGAACCAATACGCTGAACTCCATGACCAGGTTTATGATTACGAAGAAACGGAACATCTGCTTTCGTTGAATATTGACGATGAAATAAAACTTAAGCTCCTTGATAATAAGAACGGGTCATACTCAGTTATTGAAAAGGGCTACTCTGATAGGGTAATGGCGGCAATAATCAATGATCATTTCTGTGAAGTTGATGCACGACCGCTGTTCACAGAGTATAGCAATTATTCCTATATCGTTCAGGAGGCGATTTTTAATGCTGCTTTGGGCAGAGTTAATGCGATAGTGGATTACGATGGCCTAATTGATTTAGCTCTGCTGTTAAGGCTGTTATCTGTAGATGTGGATTTCAGTTCCAAAATTGCCTTGTTTGACTATTCGCTTGAATTCATACATGAAAATCAATATAAAAGTCTCTTAAACGCTATGGGCTTCGGAGAGCTGTCGGAGATTTTTAAATCACGCTCAGTTAAAGAATATGAAAGCTCTGATGAGATCATACAAATTCTTGAAGTGCTGAAGCGGCATTCCCTCATTAAGGGTTATCATAAAACAGACGATGATCCTCCAACACTGAGGATTATCAAAGCACGATCGGATTCACAGAATAACGAATTGAACACTATATGACCGATCGTCAATTTAAGTAATTATGACGAGGTGCTTCGCGATGTACGGGCAAATTCAGCGGAAACGGCCACGTGATAACTCAGGCAGATAACAGCGCGTATGGACTGTTTGGCACGAACACAGCAAAGCTTTAGCTGAACTGCGTCGGTGATGAAGCGCCTGTTTATGGCGATGATATTTCGTTCACGACAAAGGCGATGATAATCTTTTCCATGAACGGCGAAACCACAGTCCCCGCGGAGGTCATCAAGGCAATCGCGGACAGGAAGATAAAGGTCGAACTTGTTTACAACAGTACAAAAAGCTGGCTTGTTGACGGCGTGAAGATAACGTGTGTATCCGCAGTAGATCTCTCGCTGCTTTCCGGTTCTGTTGGCACCAGCTCGCTGGTCGGGCTGAGCGCATAATCCATTGACGAAAACTGAACAAAATGACGGGTGCGCGGTAACGTGCGCCCGTTTGTCTGTCGATAAACGCTATCACGTGAGCAAGCCAAACGGATCGGTTACAAGGCGCTGCCAGAAGAGCTTTCCAGGCAGTAATAGGTATGAGTGCATCAATGTTTTGTTTGGGTGAAGTAGCGGTGGGTTTTCGTGCGTTGACTGCGCTGATTATGGCGGGAATGTGCGGTAAGTAATCGGAACTGAAAAATATGATAGGGAATGCAATTTTACTGTTGCATTCATTTTTGTTTTGCCTGTTTTCGGAGCATTACTGTGGGCAAAAGTGTGGGCAGGGTGGGCGTTTTAGTTGATTTCAGCGAAACGCAATAGCTGTGAATGGCTTTGTTATGCGGAAAATCAGATGTGGCTTTGCGGGATAGTCGGGTTCTCATCTGCCCCAAGTCAGCCCCCATCGCAGTCTCCAAGACGGACAATGTAAAGATCATAACCCCTGAGGCGAACCAGTTTGCCGACGCGTGGGATATCGACTACCGCAAGTATCACGATCTTTTCGTTCCCGAAAACAAGAAGGCTGTTATCGCAGTGTCACTCGGCGTGTGATGTGAGATTTACAGGGCGGCGGCAGGGGCTGCCGCCCTTTTCTGTGAAAGGAGGAGCTATGCTTATTACAGCAAGTGAATACAGCAGTATGGGATTTCCGGCGGTCAGCGGCGGAGATGTCGAGAGCTGCATCAAGAGAAGCGACTACATTATCTCCGCGCTCACGGAGGGCAGAGCCGAAAAGTCGGTAGAAGCAGGCGGGAAGCCCGCCGAGCTCGTCAAGCAGGCGGCGGGTTTTCAGACCTACATTCTGCTGAGGGAAAACGAACGTTACGAGAAAAGCTCACACTCCGGTTCGGAGAAGGTCTCTATCGGTGACTATTCCTACAGCACGCAGTCAAGCGAGAGCAGCGACAGCGGAAGTACGGCTTCGGACGATGAGAACAGCCTCAACGTGATCAGGCTGCTGCGCGCCGCCGGCTGCCTGTACGCCGGAGTGGAGGTGCTGGAATGAACGGAGTTAAGCCGATTCCCGCCGAGCTGCTAACCGACGGCGCTGTGCTGCTTACTCCGACCGGCTCCGGGTACTTGAGGGATAACCTGGACAGCGTGCGTATCGTGAGAGTAAGCGCGATCACCGACTACACCACCGGGCGCACGCGCGACTGCACCGAGCTTGTAATGTACTTCGACTGTGTGAACTCCTCGCCTTCGGGTACGGAATTCGCGGCGGGTCAGTCGCTGGAATACTGCGGCGAGACCTACGAGGTAGTTTCCGCGGAGCTTTTCGCCGGAGAGGATCCCCACCACTGGCGCGTAAAGGCGCGCAAGACCGGCGGGGAACATATCTGAAAGGAGGGGCGGTATGGCAGAGTCCACAACAAAGAAGAACTCAGCGCCCGACAGCTCGCGCGAGGAAAGCTACCGCATGGCGAAGCTGCTCAGGGCTGGAAACCGCGAGCTTGCGCGGCAGCTCAATCTCAAGAAGGCGCGCAGATAAAGCTAGGAGGTCAGATGACAGAATGACGATCTGGATAAACAACATCGGATTCAACAGCGTGACGGAGCTTTCCGCCAAGCGGAAGCTTCGCCGCACCGATATCCGTTACAATACACAGGGCGATATGCTGATAGACCTTGTGAACCGGAAATACAGGCTTACTGTGAGGTTCGGGCTGGTGACTTCCAAGGAACTGGAGCAGCTCCGCAGCCTTACTAAGGAAATATTCGTGACCGTTAAGTTCCCAGCGCCTGAGGGAGAGTCAGCCGACGGCGGGCTTGTTACCGGGGAGTTCCACATTTCCGACGAGCCTGCCCCGACTGTTACGACGGTAAACGGCGTGACGATGTACGGCGGCGTGGAGCTCGTCATGCTTCAGAAGTGAGGTGAGTACGCATGATCACGGTTTCTGAAAAGTTCAGGAAGCTGGCTCAGGATAACGGCCGAGAGGTCTGGTGCAGAATCACCGTCGGGAGCGAGGAGTTCCTCGACGACCGCATCACCGATATGACGTTCGACGATGTGATACACCCCGACTGGTTCACGGTCGGCACTACCTGCTCGAACCGCCTGCATTTTACCGCTAGATATTCAGGGGAGCTTTCCTCGGGCGCAGAGGTCAGGGCTTACATCAGCTTCGACGGCAAGGAGTGGTGTCCGCTTGGCGTGTTCTATATAAGCCGAAGGTACGTCCGCGGAAAATATGTCAGCGTGACCGCCTATGATAAGATGTATAGCCTTGATGTAAACTACGGCTGGAAGGGGGGGCTTCCGGTCACTTCCAACGTGCTTCTCCGGGACATATGCAGCAGCGTTGGCGTTGAATGCGCGGAAGCAGGTCAGCCGATAAAGCTTGAGAAGCTACCTGAGAACAGCACTGCGCAGGACCTCATCGGCTACATCGCCGGAATAAACCGCGCCTGCGCCAAAATCGACCGCACCGGCAGGCTCACGCTGAAATACCATTCCCCGATAGATTTTGAACTCCAGGACAAGAACTGCTGGGAGATCCAGCGAAACATGGGAAGCTCGGTGGTTACCTGCGTGAAGGCGCACACCGGGGACGAGGATTTCACTGCGGGCGGCGGGGCGGATATCTCCACGATAGAGATCTATAACCCGTTCATGACTCAGAAGCTTACCGAGGATATGTACGTTATGTACAAGCCGTTTTCGTTCTACGGTGCGGAACTTCACATGCAGGGAATGCCTTTTCTGGAGTCCGGCGATTCGCTGTACTTCCTCGACGGAAGCCTGCTGTACCGTATCGTGATAAGCGAGATAGAATACACCTACGAAGGCGGGCTGTCGGCGGTGCTTTATTCGAAGAACAAGGTCTATGAGGAGGAAAGCAGCGACCTTGAGAAGCTCCTGGAAGAACTGCTTCACAAGAAAAATGCGGTATACTACAAGCGCGAGAATTCCGGGCAGATAAACGTCAAGCCGCTGGCGCAGATAATCGCGGATTTCGAGTTTGAATCCGAGGAGAACATGTTTGCGCAGCTCGACGTGAATTTCACCGTTAAGAACAGCACGGCGGATCAGCTTATCATCAGCGTGAACGTCAACGGGAAGGATATCCCGCGCAGTATAGTGCAGACGCTTTCCGGAACGGATTTCGAGCTGCTGCATGTGTACCATCTCGCAGAGAAGCTCCCGGCGGGCAAGAACCGCGTTTACGTCACGGCGCAGACCAAATCCGGCGAAGCGTATATTCCCGCCGGAGATATGCTCGCAACGCTTGTGGGGCATGGAATCTACGGTAACGTGGGAAGCTCCAGGGATAAGATAACCCTTTACGAGAGGCTGCCGCACCTCAGCATGGTGGAGCCGAAGCTGACGCTGAAGAACGCAGCGGCACATATGGATAAGGAGGTCACATAATGGAAGGAAAGGCGACCCTGACCCTGACCGACGCAAAGAGCGGTAGGGTCGTGAAGAAGGTCACGGAGCACAATCTCGTCACCGACGCGGTAAAGAGGATACTCAACCCGCCGGTGTACGCAATGCTCTACAGTTTTAATTTCCCCAATTTTATAAATAACGTCATGCCGGCGTCGAAGCTGTTTTCCGGGATAATGCTCCTGGGGAACACCCTCAGCGAGAGCCGCGAAAACGTAATGCTCAGCGGAGACTATATTCCCGTGGCGACCGCCGGGGGAGAGTACGCCGGAGCCAACGTCCGCCGAGGAACGCTTAACACTAACGAGAGCTACGCGACGGCGAACGGATACCATTTCACGTGGGATTTCGGAACGGACAAGGCGAACGGAGTTATAAAGTCCGTGGCGCTTACAAGCCAGTATTTCGGCAACTCGGCGTTTGAGAACATGGGCAACGAAGGCAAGCTGTTCGCGGATCCGTCAAATATTACGGCGCAGTTCAGCGAGACCACTCAGTTTTTCCACGCGAGGGGGCAGTATATCGGTACTTTTCAGGACAGGCTCCATCTGTATATCACATACAATGGAAATACGGTCACGTTCCTGAAATACAGGTCGCCGAATCCCGACGACCTTGGAATAAACGACCCTGGGAATCTCTCTGGCTGGCCTGCGGCTGAATCCTCGGTTTCAGTTGAGCTTCCCATCACGCTGAATTACATACTCAAAGCATTCGTCGATACGTCGAAGAAGCTGATGTACTTTTTCACCAACACGCGCATAGAGCAGGGCAGCGGCGACCGCCTGATCGACTACGCCGCGGTGGATCTTAACACGCTTACTGTCGTGAAAACCGGTACCCAGAACATAAAGGACTGCGCGACCGTATACTCGTGCGCGGTCGTCGGAGACAGATTCTACGTGATGTGCTATACCAACATACAGGTGTTCACGCTCGGAGGCGGCTGGCTGAAGACCTACAACATCTACAGCCAGAATTCCAGCTTCTTTTCAATGTGGGAGGACATGCTGGTCGCTTCGGTCGGCGTGAGAAAGATAGCGGTTTTCGACAGCTCGGATAATATGTATGTGTACTACAATCCCGAGGACTACCTCCCGGCGTACTCCTGCGATATCAAGCCGCCGTTCTATCCTATGAGCTACTTCAACATGTCAAATACGGACAGCAGCAACAGCTCGTGGAATCCGTACCTGGGTCTTTCGATGGGCTATCTCGCGACGATAAACAATCTCACCGAGCCGCTTGAAAAGACTTCGGAACACAATCTCAAGATATCCTACGACATAACGAATCCATAAAAATCAGAGCCTCCGGAACAGCTTCGGAGGCTCTGTTTCTATTACGTCAGCCGATATGCCGGGTTCCGGCTTCCGCGCTGTTTCCGCAGGTCTGGATATCCGTTTCCTCGAAGTATCGGCACTCTGACCCGGCGGAGTTTGCCGGGCGGGTGAGGTCTTTCAGCGTACACATTCCGTCGCTCTGCCAGCGGCAGTTTTCGCTGCATGGAACTAGATTCATACTGCACCTCCGCAACTTGAATGAAAATAGCTTGCGCAGGTCAGCCGGAAATATTCGCGGGCAGGAAGGACGAAAGGTCGGTTTCAGAAAGCTGTTCCAGGGTCTCGCGCCTGCCGAGCTCTATGCGCAGAGCTGCGTTCTCGCCGTCGAAATCCAGCGTCCCCGGCGCTATCACGCTGTTTTCGCGTTTCCCGAGGAATATTTCGTCCGACGGGAACAGCTCGATGAACTCCGCACCTGGGAAATTCGAGAGGTCAGCGCCGCCGCTCCCGAGGTAGGAAACGATGAACCGCCGTATTCCGATATCGTAGAGCGGCTTCACCGGAGTATTGTCGGAAACGCCGCCGTCGCGGTACAGGGTGCCGTCGATATCCACCGCCGGGAACACCGCGGGGAGCGCACAGGAAGCCGCGAGGTACTGCGTTATTTTGGGGGCGGGGTAAGCGCTCAGGTCGAAATATTCCGGGTAGTTCCCCTCTGTGTTGTGGCAGCATGCGAAGCAGGGAGTCCCGCATCCGGATACGCAGTCGTTCACGCCGTTCTCAGCTATCACGTTCACCAGGCCTTCCAGCGAGAATATCCCTCCCCTTGACAGCCTGTCGGGGTCTATCGTTATAGTGCGGTCGTCGGAGCCGAGGAATTTCAGCACCGAGTTTATCACGCGCCCGGCGGTCTCGGCGGGGTCGGTGATGTCGCCGCGCTTCAGGGAGGTCCACACTCTTTCGGCGAGCGGGAGGTTTCCGCAGGCGAACAGAGCGGCGTTGAGCGCTCCCACCGAAGCTCCGGACACGGCGGCTGTGTACTTATCCAGCCCGCGCTCCCTCAGCGCCTGCCAGACCCCTATCTGATACGCGCCCCTGCCGCCTCCGCCGCAGAAAACAAGACCAGTCACGGGAAACATAAGCTGTCACCTCCAGAAAAACAGGGCGGAATGTCTGCCGCCCTGAATCATTATATGCGGAGCCTTGCCGCAGGTTACTCATTCTTGAAACGTTCCGGCAGGAAAACGTACACTGCCGCCGCGGCTATCGCGGCTCCGAGCAGCACGAACCTCACCGGCTCGGCGAGGAAGTACTCCCCGATGAGCGCGAAGCGTTCCGCGTCCCAGAACAGTACGATTCCGATTATTACTGCGAATATCGCGCAGACCAGCACGGCTCCGGCGGCGCAGTCCTTGCAGAGTTTGATAAGCTCGTCCTTTTTGAGGCAGACTTTGTCGCAGAGGCGCTCCACAGCGGTGTTGAAAAGCTCCGCTGATATCACCGCCGCGAAGGTCAGAAGCAGCACCGCCCATTCCGCCCGGGAAAGCTCGTAGAACTTCAGTGCGAACCAGGTCACGAACAGCACGGCGCAAATATGCACCCGGAAATTCCGTTCATTGAATCCGTGGCAGATACCCGCCGCGGCGTACCCGAAGCCCTTCAGAAATTTTATCATGATTCGCGGGTGATGCCGAGCTTATCCAGCACCTTGTCCTGCTTGCCGAACATCTCCTTTTCATCTTCCTCGCTGTTAACGTGGTCGTAGCCCAGCAGGTGGAACAGGGAATGGGTCAGCAGGAAAGCCACCTCGCGGCGGTAGGAGTGTCCGTATTCCTCCGCCTGCTGCTTCGCCTTTTCAAGAGATATCACGATATCGCCGAGCATTATCGCGTCGGTGTCTGGGTCTACCTCGTAGCCGTTCTCGTCGTCGCCGAGGGGGAATGACAGCACGTCGGTCTCGCGGTCGATGTCGCGGTGCTCCTTGTTCAGCTCGCGGATACCCTCGTTGTCCACGAAGGTAACGGAGACCTCGGCGGAATCGTCGATGCCTTCTTCCTCGAGCGCTGCGGCGGTGCAGTCCTCAATGAGCTTTTCAATGTCCTCGGGGGGCGCGAGCTTATCCTGCTCGTCACTTATAAATGTTACGATTTTCATGCGTTCCTCCTGCCGTTCTGGTACGGCTTTTTATTCTGCTCGGCGGGCTTGTTCGCCTGGCTGTACTTCTCGTACGCCCTTACGATGTCCTGAACCAGTCTGTGGCGCACGACGTCCTTTTCGCTGAATCGGTTCTGGGCGATGTCCTCAACGCCGTTCAGGACGCGCAGCGCTTCGATAAGTCCGGATTTCGAGGTCTCCGGGAGGTCTATCTGCGTGATGTCGCCGGTTATTACCATCTTGCTGTTGAAACCCAGTCGGGTCAGGAACATTTTCATCTGCTCCCTGGTGGTGTTCTGGGCTTCGTCGAGGATAATAAAGCTGTCGTCGAGGGTGCGTCCGCGCATGTACGCGAGCGGCGCGACTTCGATTACGCCGCGTTCCTGGAGCTTCGCGAACGCTTCCTGCCCGAACATCTCGAAAAGTGCGTCGTAAAGCGGGCGCAGGTAGGGGTCGACCTTGTTCTGGAGGTCGCCGGGGAGGAACCCCAGCTTCTCGCCTGCCTCGACCGCTGGCCTGGTGAGGATTATCCTCTGCACCTCGTGCGCCTTGAACGCGCTTACTGCGAGGGCTACCGCGAGGTAGGTCTTGCCGGTGCCGGCGGGGCCTACTCCGAAGGTGATGGTGTTCTTGCGTATCATCTCGCAGTATTTCTTCTGACCGAGGGTCTTGGGGCGTATCGGCTTGCCCGCGTAGCTTACGCACACGCAGTCCGAGGAGATGGTGTCAGCCTGGGATTCCGTGCCGTCGTTCACGAGGGATATCACGTAGCGCACGTTCTGGTCGTTTATCGGGTCGCCCTTGAAATACATCTTCGAGAGGGACTCCAGACAGCGCTTCGCGGCGTTCACGGAATTTTCGTCCGCACCGGTTATTTTCACGTCGCTTCCGCGGCTGAAAACCGTCACGCCGAACGCCTTCTGTATTGTGTTCACATTGCAGTCAAGATCGCCGAACAGCGCGTGGAGCTGCTCAATGCTTTCCATTGTGAGTGATGCTTCTGACATATTGCGCCTTTCCTGAGTTGAGATTAGGCATAGTGCCTGAAATTATTATACACCGTTGCGGGCGGCTTGTCAATTACTTTCTCCAAGAAGCCGCAGCGCGTTTCGACACAGTATGTCCTCCTGCTCTTCGGCGGTCAGCGGGAGCTTCCGGAAGCGCCCCAGCTCGTCGTCCGCGCCCCACATTGGGTAGTCGGTGCCGAACATAACGCGCTTTGCGCCGATTTTCCTGATAAGCTCCGCCGCGTGCTCCGGGGCGAGGGCGTACAGGCTGCTGGAGAGGTCGGCGTAGATGACGCCTCCGGAGAACAGCTCGGCGGCTTCGTCCCACTTAGTCCAGCCGGCGAGGTGAGCGCCGATTATCGTGAGCTTCGGGAAGCGCTTCATGACGCTGTACAGCCGCTTCGGCGAGGAATAATCGTAACGCGCGTCCCCGCAGTGGAACAGTATCGGAAGCCTGCCCTCGGCGGCTTCGTAGATCGGGAACGCCTTCGGGTCGTCGATGTTGAACCGCTGGAAGTCGGAGTGCAGCTTTATTCCGCGCAGCCCGAGGGAGATTATTCGCTCAGTCTCACCGGCGATGTCGGGGAAATCTGGGTGGAGCGCTCCGAATCCGATGAGCTGCTCCGGGTGGAGGCGTACCTGCTCCGAGATGAAATTGTTGATGTTGCGGACCTGCTCGGGTACAGTCGCCACCGACTGCACTATCGCCCTGTCGACGCCGGCTTTGCGGTTTATCTCGAGAAGCTGCCCGACCGAGCCGTCGAACCTCACCGGGATATCGTAGAAGCTGCTGATGCCGTCGGCGGCGCGGGAAGCTATCTTGTCCGGGAATATGTGTGCGTGTGCGTCTATTATCATTTTTGTGTGCTCCTTACATTATGAACTTGCAAATCATATTATATCACCGGAAAGCCGAAAAGTCCAGACTTATGCTTGACAACTGCGGAAAAATGTGCTATATTAATGTTGATATCTTCCGCACCGGAAGCCGATTTGCGCCTGACGGGACGGACAATGCTGACTTCTGCTGCCGAAATCCCGCAGGGCTTGAGGCAAAAGGCTGGATTCCCCGGTTTCCGGGGGAGTTTTTCATGCGCCTTTCCCGCAGAGGGAGAGGTCTTTTTTGTATGGAGGGATACTATGCAGGACGAAACGCGCGTGGCGGTGATCTCGATGATAATCGACAACGAGGAAAGCGCCGCGTCAATAAACGCGCTGCTCCACGACTGCCGGGAGTACATCATCGGCAGAATGGGAATTCCCTACCGTGAAAAGGGTCTGAATATAATCAACGTTGTCCTTGACGCCCCGATGGACGCCGTATCGGCTCTGTCCGGAAAGCTGGGAAGGCTCCCGGGAGTGACTGCGAAGGCGGTCTACTCGAAGCTCCCCGCCGCGGAAACAAAGAAAGGACAGGAATCATGAGTATCACAAGAAAAATCAGATCGGCGCTTGCCGCAGTCCTCTGCATGGGAATGCTGACCGCCTGCCAGAGCGCTCCCCAGGTCAGCGCGCCTGAGAGCGCTTCTTCCGCGGCAGAGAGCGTCTCTGCGGCTGACAGCTCCGCTGACGCGCAGCCGACCGCCGAGCCTGAAAATTCCACAGCGCCCTCCGCAGGGGCTGAGGAGGAAACTCCCGATGTAGTTCGCATTGCGGCGCTGAAGGGACCCACCGCGATGGGAATGATCAAGCTGATGGACGACGAAAGCGAAAACAGCGCCTGCGAATTCACCATCGCCGGAGCCGCAGACGAGCTTACCCCCGCAATAATACAGGGTAACGTTGACATCGCGTGCGTACCTGCAAACCTGGCTTCCGTGCTTTACAACAAGACGGAGGGCGGCGTTAAGGTGCTTGCGGTCAACACTCTGGGAGTGCTCTACATAGTTGAGAACGGAGAGCCGACCATCGCGGAAATCTCCGACCTGAAGGGCAGGACTATCTACGCAAGCGGCAAGGGCGCGACCCCGGAGTATGCGCTGAACTACCTGCTGACCCAGAACGGCATAGACCCGGAGAAGGACGTCACGATAGAGTGGAAAACCGAGCACACCGAGTGCCTGACCGCGCTGATGAACGACCCGGGAAGCGCCGCAATGCTCCCACAGCCGTTCGTTACCACCGCGCAGACCAAGAACGAAAACGTGAACGTAGTGGTTGACATGAACCAGGCATGGGCGGAGCTTAACAACGGAAGCGCGCTTATAACCGGCGTAGTAATCGCGCGCAGCGAGTTTGCGGAGCAGTATCCCGGCGCTGTGGACGGATTCCTTGACGGCTACGGCGAGTCAGTGAAGTACGTCAACGCGAACGTTTCAGCCGCTGCGGAGCTTATCGGAAAATACGACATAGTTCCGGCGGCGGTCGCTGAGAAGGCTCTGCCGAAGTGCAACATCGTGTTCATTACCGGCGGCGAGATGAAGGAGAAGCTTTCCGGCTACCTCGGCGTGCTGTTTGACAGCGCTCCCGCCGCGGTCGGAGGCTCGCTCCCCGGGGACGATTTCTATTACGGCGCGTAAATAATTATGAGCCTGCCGCACCCGACAGGCTCTTTTATTAAGGAGGGACAGCATGAAAAAACGGCTTATCGCTGCGGCTTGCGTGCTTTTCTGGCTTGCAGTCTGGCAGGTCGGCGCAATGCTTCTCGGGCAGGAATTGCTTCTTGTGTCCCCGGTGCGCGCGGCGGGCAGGCTTCTGGAGCTTATCCCGACGGAGGGCTTCCTGCGGAGCGTGGCTTTTTCCTCCGGACGGATACTCGGCGGCTTCGGGCTGGGGCTGACCTGCGGCACTCTGCTGGCGCTCCTCGCGGGGAAATTCCGCTTTGTGCGGACGCTCCTCGCGCCGCTTGTTGCCGCCGTGAAAGCCGTTCCGGTGGCGAGTATCACGGTTCTTGCGCTGGTGTGGGTCAGCTCACGGAATCTTTCGGTGCTGGTGACGTTCCTCATCGCGCTTCCGGTGGTGTATTCAAACATGCTGGAGAGCCTCGGCAGCCTGGATCCGAAACTCACTGAAATGGCGGAACTTTACCACATTTCCGGGTGGAAGCGGTTCGCCGGGGTGTATCTCTCGCAGCTCCTGCCGGGATTCTGCTCGGCGGCGAAGCTTGCCATCGGTCTGAGCTGGAAGAGCGGCGCGGCCGCAGAGGTCATCGGGATACCATCCGGCTCCATCGGCGAGAAGCTCTACGAAGCGAAAGTGTACCTCGAGACCGCCGACCTATTCGCGTGGACCATCGCCGTGATACTCCTGAGCTGGCTCAGCGAGAAGCTGTTTCTGTTCCTCGTGGGGCTTGCGGTGCGGGCGGTTTCCGGGAAGAACGCGTTCCGCTGCAGCAAGCTGCGGGAGCCTGACAACTCCCCGGCGCGGCTCCGTGCGGAGGGCGTAACAAAGCGGTTCGGCGGGATTTCGGCGCTTGATGGGTTCAGCGCGGAATTCCAGCCGGGGAGTACTACGGCGGTGATGGGAGCCTCCGGCTGCGGAAAGACCACGCTGCTGCGGATAATTTCCGGGCTGCTCCCGCCGGACTGCGGAACGGTGTACGGTCAGGAGGGAACGCGGTTCTCGGCGGTATTCCAGGAGGACAGGCTGTGCGGGAATCTCACCGCGGCGGCGAACGTCCGGCTGGTATGCGGGGAGTTCCGCAGCGCCGGTGAGATATCGGAGGCGTTCGCGGCGGTGGGGCTTTCCGGCTGCGAAAACAGACTCGCGGTGGAGCTTTCCGGCGGAATGAAGCGCAGGGTCGCGCTAGTGAGGGCGCTGCTCGCAGAGGGCGGAGCGGTCCTGCTGGACGAGCCGTTCAAGGGGTTGGACGAATCCACGAAGCGGCAGGCCGTGGAGTTCAGCCGGGAAATGCTGCGCGGCAGGACGGCAGTTCTGGTGACTCACGACCGTACCGAGGCGGAGGCGCTCGCAGATGAAATGATCGAACTATAGAATAAACAGCCGGTCAGACGACCGGCTGTTCTGTTATACGGGGATTGCGATATTGAGCGCTCCGGGAATGACTTCAATCTCGGCGGTGGTGTACTGACCGCCGTCCTCGCCGTCAAGCGTCCAGCGGAACGGCTTCTGGCAGGAGACCCTGAGCCGTGCGGATTTGAACGAAACTATCATGTCTGTGTCAGTGTCGTGGGTCAGCATGAAGCGGTTCAGCTCGTCGAGGTCGGCGAGGTTCTTCGGGGATTTCACGAACATGCAGTCGAGCATGCCGTCAGTGAGCGAGGCTCCGTCCGGGACGAGGTTTTTCATGCCGCCGACGGAGTGCGTGTTTCCAATCATGCAGTAGATGAAATCGTCCTCGATAACGCCGTGCTCCCAGGTGATCCTGACCCTGCCGGAGTTCTCCTTGAGATAGCGCGGCTCGAAGGACTTCAGCCCCTGGAGGAAGTACGCGAACGAGCCTAGCACGTTCTTGGTTTTCTGCGGGGTCACGTAGCTTACGTCGGTGAACCACCCGAACGCGGAGATGTACGCGAAATAGCCGCCGTTGAAGCGCCCGAGGTCCACCGGCTGGAAGTGCTCCTGCATTATCATGGCGGCGCATTTCTGCATATCCTTCGGGATATTCAGCGAGGACGCGAAGTCGTTGACCGTTCCCGACGGTATGTACCCGCAGGGGCAGTCGACCTTTCCGGCGGACATTCCGTAGGCAAGCTCGTGGAGCATTCCGTCGCCGCCGCTGCTTACGATAAGGTCGAAATCACGGCCGCGCTGTGATATGAAATCAATGGCGTCCCCGGCGCAGCAGGTCGGGTGCACCATAACGTCGTAGCCGCCTGTGGTGAACGTGCTGATTATATCCGAAAGCGCCGCCTTGACCGCGCCTTTCCCCGAGTTGGGATTGTATGTAAAAAGTAGTTTCTTCATGTATGCTCCGCCTTTCGCGTGTGTTCCAGTATTTGTATTATAACAGATTCCCGGGCGGCTGTCAATATGGCTGCGCTGGAGTTCAACAAATTTCCGAAAATCGCGGCGCAAATGGCTGCAACTTTATTAAAATACTATCTTGCAATTTGTGCTGCCTTGTGATAGAATAGTATAGGTCACCTCTAAAAACCTTGTTTGAGTGAAAATGTGTATAGCACACCGACTGCTTCTTCAAACCTCCTCGTAAGGCATACAGCCTTACTTCGTCGGCTTTCATCGCATTCGGCGCACTCTACCCATTTTCCCTTTTCAAACCGGTTTTTAGAGGTTCCCTATAGTAAAAAACTGCGCCGTCCGGGCGCATGGGAACGGAGAAAACAATGGAACCACACGATTATAAAGTCACAAAGATTGAGGGCGAATACGCGACCCTTACCGACATAAACACCGGCGACGAGCTTTTCATCGCACTCTTCCTGCTGCCCGACGGGATTGATATCGGAACGCAGCTCCACTATGAGAACCTATGCTATGAGATAACGGAGGAATGACATGCTTCTTATGCTCGCCGTTGTCGCGTGCTACACGATATGCTCGCTGAGCGATAAGTACGCGGTCTCTAAGCTGAAAATGAACGGCAGTACGCTGACGTTCATAATGGCGGCCGCCACCGCGTTTTTCATGCTCGCATACCTGCCGTTCGACAGTCGGTATTTCGACGGGAGCCTCACGGCGTACCTCGCGATACTTCTGATGGCGGCGTCGAAATTTCTGGAATTCCAGCTTGCGGCGGTGGTGCTGAAGGAAATGTCCGCGTTCGAGCTGAAAGCGTGGCTGGGGCTGACCGTGTTCCTTTCCTACGGAACTGACCTGATACTTGGAAGCGCGGCGCTCGGCGCAGTCACTGCCTGGAAGTTCGGGTTCATCGCCGTGACTGCGGCGGGACTGTTCATGATAGCCCGCTCCGACAAGTCCGGAGGGAGAATAAATTACGCGAAGATAGCGCTTCCGCTGGCGGGGTACCTGCTGTGCAAGTTCGGATACGGGCTGATAGTCACGTTTACTAAGAACAGCATTTCGCCGAGCTTCTCGCTGTTTTTCGCGCTGGTTATCCTCGCCGCCGGACTTGCTCCGGCGGTTCACCCGATACGCCTTTGCAGGGAGCAGCCTAAAGGCGTCCTCGTCGTGGGGCTTACCAAAATTCCAAACGTGATAGGGCTGGTTCTTGAAAACATCGTAGCGCAGCAGAGCATGGCGAATTATTCGTTCATACAGCCGATGATACTTGCGGTGCTGTTTTTCATCGGTGTTATCAGGAAAGAGGACTGCACAAAGCTGAACATAATAGGCGGTATAATATGTATCGCCGGAGTGTTGGGATTCCAGCTCATAGGAAATATTATACAGACATAAAACAGGTGATAGAATGAAAGAACTTACTTCGGGAAAACCTATAAAGCTGATAATCGGCTTTGCGCTTCCGGTGCTCCTGGGACTTGCGTTCCAGCAGGCGTACACTCTTACGGATACCATAATCATCGGCAGACAGCTCGGCAAGAACTCACTTGCCGCCGTCGGCTCTACCGCTTCGGTGGTGTCGCTGATGTTCAACATTATTAACGGACTCGTTACCGGCTTCGCGATAGTCATTGCGAAGAATTTCGGCGCCGGAGACCACGACGAAATGCGCCGTTCCATCGCCCGCACGATCACATTTTCGGCGGCGGCGACTGCGCTCATAATCGCGGGAATCTCGATTTTTATTGACCCGCTTCTTCATGCGCTGGACACCCCGGCGGGTATTTTCGACGAAGCCCGGACTTACCTCATGATAGTCTGCTTCGGGCTGGTCGCCACGCTGTTTTACAACCTTGAATCCGCGATACTCCGCGCAGTCGGCGACAGCGTTATCCCGCTTGTTATCCTGATCATTTCTACGATCCTCAACATCGTGCTGGATATCGTGATGGTAGTGGTATTTCCGCTAGGAGTTGCCGGAGCGGCTCTCGCTACGGTCATCGCGCAGTTTATCTCCGTTGTCGTGTGCCTTATCTACCTGATAAAGAAGCGCGCGTTCCTGATGGTAAAGCCCCGGGATTTCAAGTTCACGGCTTCCTCTACTGCGGAGCTTCTTAGCGCGGGCTGCGGCATGGCGCTGATGTACTCCATCGTGGACATCGGCTCTATTGTGCTCCAGAACGGCATAAACGGCTTCGGCGAGGATATTATCGCGGCTCACACGGCGGCGCGTAAGATATTCAGCCTGACTATCATGCCGTTCTCCGCGCTGAGTGCGACCCTCGTGACCTACGCCAGCCAGAACCGCGGCGCCGGGAAGTACTCCCGAATAGGAAAGGGCGTACGCGCCGGGCTGCTGCTGGGATTCGCCTGCGCGGCGTTCGACGTGCTGCTCGTGTACACTCTCGGCCACGCAATGGTGGGAATTATCCTGCCCGACGTAGCTTCCTACGTTGAGGATACGGCGGTGCTGTACCTCCGGGTGAACGTTCCGTTTTACTTCTTCCTGACCGTCCTGCTGGAGCTGCGGAGTACGCTCCAGGGACTCGGTCACAGCGTTATACCGATAGTTGCGAGTATCATCGAGCTTGTGTGGAAGATATGCACCGTCGCATTCATGATACCCTGGCTTGAATACATGGGCGTTATAGTATCCGAGCCTATAATCTGGACTTTATGCGCAATAGTGATAGGCATTATCGCGCTGATGACCCTGCGCCGCCTTCCGAAGGACGACGCCGTGCAAATGAAAGGAGCAGCAGATGATAAACGAGCTGGCTGACCGAATAGTCGACAATGTGTCCCTGGCGGTGAAGGGCAAGCGCCGGGAGCTGCGCGTGATATGCGCGGCAATGCTCGCGGGAGGACACGTCCTGCTTGAGGACGTCCCCGGCACCGGAAAGACCCTGCTTGCAAGGACGCTTGCAAAGTCAGTCGACGCGGGATTCCGCAGGATACAGTTCACCCCTGACCTGCTGCCGTCCGACATCACCGGGATAAACTTTTTCAACATGAAGCAGCAGGAGTTCCAGCTTCGCAAGGGACCCGTGTTCTCAAATATAATCCTGGCTGACGAGATAAACCGCGCAACTCCGCGTACGCAGTCCGCGATGCTGGAATGCATGGAGGAGCGCCAGACCACAATAGACGGCGAGACATACCCGATGGAGCGTCCGTTTTTCGTTATCGCAACGCAGAATCCCGTGGAGATACAGGGAACCTACCCCCTGCCGGAAGCGCAGCTAGACCGGTTCATGATACGCCTGGCACTGGGCTATCCCGAGCGCTCCGAGGAAATCGCGGTCATAGGCGGAGCGGCGGCGCATGAGATAAGCGCAGTCTGCTCGGCGGAGGAAATCGTTAAGGCACAGCAGGAGATAGATTCCTGCAAGGCGGGGGAGGCCGTCTGCACCTACATCGCGGACATCGCCGCGGCGACCCGCAGGCATGGCAGCGTAAAGCTGGGGCTTTCCACCCGCGGAGCGGTCGCGCTGAAACGTATGGCGTGCGCGCTCGCGATGGCGTCCGGGCGGGACTACGCGATGCCGCAGGACGTTATCGAGGCGGCTCCGTACGTAGTCAAGCACCGCCTCATCTGCCGCGGATATTCCGGAGTGGCAGGCGGCGCCGAGGCCACCGCTGACGAGGTCCTGCGCCAGGTACTGGACAGCGTTCCTGTTCCCACCGAAGGCTGATGGAACTTGCTGCAATGGCGCTGATACTGACCGCCGTGCTGGTGGGGCAGTATTTCATCTACAAGCGCTTCGGACTTAAAGACCTCAGCTACACTCTTACGATACGCCGCCGCAGCGACGGGAAATCCGACAGCGGCATTGTGGAAGCGTTCGAGGGCGAGGAGCTGGAGTTCATCGAGGAGATAGACAACGCGAAGCCGCTTCCGCTCCCCTGGGTGCGCTCGGAAATAAGCTGCTCCAGGTGGCTCAGCTTCTACGGCGGGGACGCTGCGTCAAAGGACGGCGCGCAGAAGGGGCTGATCTCCGGAATATTCACGCTGCGCGGTCGGCAGAAGTGCCGCAGGACATGGCGGGTACGCTGCGAGAAACGCGGAATGTTCACGGTGGAGGATATCTCGCTGACGGTCAGCGACCTTTTCGGGCTGGTGAGGTCGGCGAGGGTAATAAAGCTGAACCAGCAGGTGCGGGTGCTCCCCGTGCCGGCCGACATCGAAGCCGGGGGAATGTCCAGCGATGTTTTCATCGGCGATATCCCTGTGCGGAGGTTCGTCCTGCCCGACCCATTCGTGATAAGCGGCGCACGGGAGTACACCGGCAGGGAGCCGATGAACCGCATACACTGGGCGCAGAGCGCGCGCACCGGTTCGCTGATGGTCTACAACAACGAGTACACCACCGAGAGGAGGGTGCTCATTCTGCTGAACGTCCAGCGGAGCTTCCACGGCGAGCGTCAGGAAATAAGCGTTCCTACGCTGGAGGCTCTGATAAAGGGCGCGGCGTTCATGCTCGACTGGTGCATGAAAACCCACACGCAGTGCGCGCTGACGGCGAACTCCCCGCAGCCGCTGAAACCGGAATGCGGCGAGGGCTACGGCCATACGATAAAGCAGCTCCGCAGCCTTGCAGAGCTTGAGACCTCATGCGGCGAGCACATCGACGACTTCATTACCGGGCTGCGGTTCGATGGGTACACGGACGTGGTGTTCATCAGCAGTTTCCTTGATGAAAAGTGCTACGAGACGCTTCACGCGCTGTCTGAAAACGGCAGGAGCGTTTCGGTATTCTCAACTGACATTGAACAGACGGATCTGTGCGAAGTCTGGCATATTCCCAGACAGCATATCAGATAAGGGAACCTCTAAAAACCGGTTTGAAAAGGGAAAATGGGTAGAGTGCGCCGAATGCGATGAAAGCCGACGAAGTAAGGCTGTATGCCTTACGAGGAGGTTTGAAGAAGCAGTCGGTGTGCTATACACATTTTCACTCAAACAAGGTTTTTAGAGGTGACCATAATGGACTAATGGGCGAAAGGCGGTGCGGCGTTGCATAAGAAGCTGCTTATGGTGCTGGCGGTGTTGTGCCAGTTCCTGGTGCTGTTCCCGTTTCTCGTGATGAGCGAGGGGATAGGCTTCGGCGAGTTCGTCTGGTGGCACTACGCCGCGATGTACGCCGCGGCGGCGGGATTCTGGGCGGTCGGGAGGCTGCTGCGCGGCTGGGCTTCCGGTGCCGGACTCTCCAAGCGCGGACGCGGCTGGGCGGTTTTCCTTTCGAGGGTCGGATTTGTTGTCCCGGGCGCGGCGTTCTGCGTAGTCTGCGGGCTGATGGGGCTGCATTCCGGGCTTTATCTGTACCTGCTTCCGGGCTGCATTGCCGCGTATTACGGCGGCTCGCTTTCGGTCGGCAGGGACTACAGCGAGGTGTTCTCCCGCGGGTGGTTCGGGGTGTATTTCGTCGCGGCGGTTATCGCGGCGGTGCTTCTGAGCTTCACGCATAACGACTTCATCTGCTCGGCGGGAATGAACCAGCTCTGCGTTTCTTTCGGAGCGCTTATAATCGGCGCGGCGGTGCTCACTAACCAGACCAACATTGACGTCCAGACCCGGCAACGTGCTGGCGGGCGCGCCGTCCTTCCGGCGGGAGTCCGTAGGAGCAACGCGCTGATGATAGCCGTGGTCGGCGCTGTGATACTTGCGCTGTTCCTTTTCGCGAAGCCGTTCGGGAACGCCATGCTGGAGTGTATAAAGGCAGTGGTGAGGTTCCTGCTTTCACTGCTGAACCGCGGCAGGGCGGACGTCGACGACGACAACGAGCTTGCCGAGAATACCTCCGACGTGATAGACTACACCACCAACGAGAACCCCTACGCCGACCTGCTGATGTTCCTTCTGGCGGCGGGTATCGTGTTCCTTGTCGTGAAGTTCCGCAGGCAGATATGGGGCTTTATCCGGGAGATATTCGCGCCGCTGTTCAAGGAGCCGGTCAGGGAGGAACCCGCGCCGTTTTTCGACGAGGTGTCGTCATCAGGGGACGCGAAGTACGCTTCCAGAAGCTCCGCCAGAACCGAGCGCGAGCTGCTGAAAAAATACCGCCGCGAAACCGACCCTGCGATGAAGTACCGCGAGGGCTACGAGCTGTTTCTTATGCGGCTGGGGAGGTCTGCGTTCCCGCAGCTCCCGACGGACACGACAACGCTTCACACCGACAAGGGCGGAAAGGCGTTCGGCGGGCGGGTGCCTGAGGAGGAGATCTCCGGAATGGTGCGCACCTACGACCGCGTGAGATACGGCGGGGAGATTCCGGATAACAATGAGCTTGAGCAGCTCGACAGGCTGCTTGACGATATACGCTGAAATAAATACAGGAGATTTCAAAATGACATTCAGAGAACTTCTTTCAGGCGATGGACATATACTTTTGGACGGAGCGATGGGCTCCGTGCTTCAGCAGCACGGGCTGAAGCTGGGCGGGCTTCCCGAGGAGCTAAACTTCACCGAGCCTGACCTTATCCGTTCAATACACCGTTCCTACATCGAAGCTGGCGCGCAGGGAATCTACGCGAACACCTTCGGCGCGAACCGCCATAAGCTGCAAAGCAGCAAGTACACCGTCGAGCAGATAGTAAAGCAGGGAATAAAGCTCGCGCGGGAAGCCGCAGAAGGTACCGACGTGCTCGTCGGGCTTGATATAGGCTCGCTGGGAAGAATGCTCCGCCCGACCGGAGACATGCCGGTCGATGAAGCGTACGATATGTTCCGCGAAGTAATGACGGCGGGCAGGGAAGCGGACTTCATCGCCATTGAAACCATGACCGACCTTATGGAGATAAAGACCGCGCTCCTCGCCGCGAAGGAAAACACCGACCTTCCGGTTATCTGCACCATGTCGTTTGAGCAGAACATGCGTACCTTCACCGGGTGCAGCGCGGCGGCAATGGCGCTGACCCTTTCGGGGCTTGGCGCGGACGTCATCGGCATGAACTGCTCCCTCGGCCCGAAAGACGCGCTGCCCATCGTTGACGAGATACTGAAATGGAGCAGCGTTCCGGTGCTGATACGTCCGAATGCGGGACTCCCCGACCCGTCCACGAATCTGTACAACACCACGCCGGAGGAATACGCCGAGGTGATGGAGCAGATTGCGGCAAAGGGCGTAAAGGTGCTCGGCGGCTGCTGCGGAACCACCCCGGACTATATCCGCGAGGTAGCAAAGCAAATCAGGGGGAAGACCTGCGTAATGCCGCAGCCGGAGATCCCCGCAGCAGTGTGCAGCGCTTCCAGCGTTGTTACGATAGACACGGTGCGCATAATCGGCGAGAGAATCAACCCTACCGGAAAGAAGCTTTTCAAGGAGGCTCTCAAGAAGCACGACCTTGACTACATCATGCGACAGGCTCTGGAGCAGACCGGCGCAGGCGCTGAGATACTCGACGTCAACGTAGGTCTGCCGGATATCGACGAGAAGGAAATGATGCTCGCCGCAGTTAATGCGATACAGTCCGTGACGGACGCTCCGCTGCAAATCGACACCACGGAGCTTCCGGTGCTTGAAGCCGCGCTGCGTATCGTTTCCGGCAAGCCTATCGTGAACTCCGTCAACGGCGAGGACGAGAAGCTTGACACGGTGCTCCCGCTTGTAAAGAAGTACGGAGCAGCAGTAGTCGGTCTGACGCTTGATGAAAACGGCATTCCCAAGACCGCCGAGGAGCGCTTCGCGATAGCCGAGAAGATACTCCGCCGCGCGCAGGAATACGGCATCCCCAAGCGCGACGTCTACATCGACTGCCTGACCCTGACCGCTTCCGCAGAACAGGACGGCGTAAAGGAAACTCTGAAAGCGCTCCGCATGGTAACTGAAAAGCTGGGGCTGAAAACGGTGCTCGGCGTGTCGAATATATCGTTCGGTCTGCCGAACCGCGAGCTTGTGAACTCGACGTTTATTTCGCTTGCAATGCAGTGCGGACTTACCCTCCCGATAATGAACCCGAACATAGCTTCAATGACCGGCGCGGTAAGAGCCTTCCGTCTGCTGAGCGGCTACGACCGCCACGGCGCGGAGTTCATCGAGAGCTACGGCGCGGAGGTAAAGAAGCCCGCAGCGGCGGTCCCCACTTCAGAAATGGACATCTCAGACGCGGTTGCCGCAGGCCTCAAGGCTGAGTGTGCGGCGGCGGCGGAGCGCATGCTGTCCTCCGGCACCGACCCGATGGAGATAATCAACGGCAAGCTGATACCGGCGCTGGACGCAGTAGGCTCGAAGTTTGAGAAGGGGACGATATTCCTGCCGCAGCTCATTCAGTCTGCGGGAGCGGCGCAGGCAGCGTTCGACGTCATAAAAAAGGCGATATCCGAACGCGGCGGCAGCGGAGTATCCGCAGGCAGAGTGGTGCTCTGCACAGTAAAGGGCGATATCCACGACATCGGAAAGAACATCGTAAAGACCCTGCTCGAAAACTACGGCTTCGATGTTATCGACCTCGGAAAGGACGTTGACTACCAGGACGTTGTTGACGCTGCGATAAAGTACGATGTGCGCCTTGTAGGTCTGTCAGCGCTGATGACAACCACGCTCAAGAGCATGGAGAACACGATAAAGCTGCTGCACGAAAACAACGTTAACTGCAAGATAGTAGTCGGCGGCGCGGTGCTTACTCCGGATTACGCCGAGAAGATAGGCGCGGATTTCTACGCCCGCGACGCAAAGGAGACCGTAGATATTGCAAGAAAGGTCTACGGAGCGCAGGATTGATTCCCGAAATACAAGAAACCCCCGGGCGGAATGCCCGGGGGTTATTTGCATTGTGTCAGTATCAGCCGAGGATATCTGCCGCCTTTGTGTTGTCGGCGGTCACAGCGTAGTAAACCGTGTTGCCGTCCTGCTTTACGAAGCAGTCGTCGAACTTGTACATTTCATCGGGGGTGTAGTCCTTGTAAGTGGACTTCTGATTGTCAACGCGCTTTTCAAGGGCGGTCTTGATCTCGTCCGCTTTTTCTGCGGAGTCAGCGGTGAACACGCCGAACTCGTCAGGGTAAGCGCCGGAGCCGCAGATGTAAGCCGCGTAGTCGGAGATCCCGTCAGCGCTGAAGCCGAAACGAACGTCGATGGTGTCGGTGTCAACAGCGACCATCTCGCCGCTGAAGGTGATGTTTGCAAGAACCGCGTCTGCCTTTTCAGCGGCAGTCTTGAGCTCAGCCTCGGCGGTGGAGGCGCTTTCAGAAGCGCTGGAGCTGGACTGCTCGGAAGCGGAGCTGTTTCCGTTGGAGCACCCGGTCAGGAGGAGCGCAGCCGCAAGAGCTGCAATTGCGATATTCTTTTTCATTGTGTTGTCCTTTCTATCAGATGATGTCCTCTATATATTTCAGAACGACTTTGTAAGTCGCACCCTTGAAGTGCAGACCGTCGTTTTCTGCGTATTCATGCAGGAAGTATCCGTTGTCGTCGGAAAGCAGCGCGTACAGGTCGATGTAGGTTACACCCTTTTCGGAGGCAAGCTCCCTGAGGTATTTGTTGAAGTCGCGTATCATCGAGTTGTCGATACTCGCGTTAGCGGCGGAGGAGCTGTCGGTTGTCACAGGAGTAACAGACAAGATGTAAACGGTGCTGTCCGGGCAGTTTGCCTGGAGCTTCTCAACGAGAGTGCGGTAGCTTTCCTCCATTGAAGCGGCGGCAGTGATTCCGTTGGAGCCGAGCATTATGAAGATACGCTTGGGCTGCATTGTCACTGCGTAGTTGTAGGCGGTGTCGGTCACACCGTTGCCGAGGTCGATGGCGTTGTTGAGCGCCTTGTAGGGGGTGTACCCGACTGCGGCGGCAACGTTCTTAGGATCAAGCACGCCGTAGAGCGAGAATCCGGTGGAGATACTGTCACCGATGAACAGGTCGTCAGCGAAGAAGGCCTTGTCGTAGTCCTCCGACAGGGAACTGGTGGAATCAGGCTCGGAATCGGCTGGGGCGGAGGACTCGTCAGGCGTGGAGTTTTCCTCGGGAGCGTAGGTCGTGGTGGCCGCCGGAGATGAAACCGGAGCGTGCTTTGAGGAAGCCTCAGGCTCGGGAGTTTCCTGGATATAGCGCTGAGTGTAGCTCAGAATTATATCGTAGGTCGGAGCGGAGATGTGCATGCCGTCGTATTCGTTGTAGTCGGAGCGGAGCGCGCCGGCGTTGTCCGTCATCTTTGAGAAGATGTCAAGATATACAACGCCAAGTTCGCCGCACATACCCCTGAGATACTCGTTGAAGGATATAACGTTTGAATTATCGACGCCAATGCTTGCCGCCGCGGAGCTGTTCGCAGTGAGCGGCGTGATGGAGTAGAGATAGATCACGGCGTTCGGGCAGGCGGATTCCAGCTTCTCAACCAGAGTGCGGAAGCTTCCTTCCATTGCGATCGGGGAGTTCAGCCCGTTGAAGCCCATCATCAGGAATATGCGCTCCGGCTGCATTTTTTCAGCGTAGGACAGCGCGGAGCCGGTGCTTCCGTCAGCGAGAGCGATATCTTCCGCATGAGCCTTGTACGGGGTCATGCTGACGCTTGCTGCGACGTTCTCGGCGTTCAGCTTGGAATAGTCGTTGAATCCGGTCGCGATACTGTCGCCGATGAAAAGATCCTTTGCGAAGAATTCGCGGCTGTAGTCGGAGGAGCCGAAATCAACATCGCTGACCTGCGGTTCCTCGGTGGGTTCTTCCGTAGGCTCGGGCGCAGGCGTCGTCACCGCCGGAGTGGTTTCCTCGGGCTTGCTTTCTTCGCCGCCGCGTACGTTCAGCAGGATAATCAGCGCCGTAACTACCGCGACCAGAGCCACTGAAAGCACGATCAGCATTATTCCGCTGCGTGAGAGACCGCCTTTTTTCACGGGGCGGCCGGGAATTTTCTTGTTTTTCTGCATTTTATTTTCTCCAATTATTATCTGTAGGTAACCTCTAAAAACCTCCTTCACGGCAGATTTCTATGACTTATATCATCTGCTTCGTTGTCAAACCTTGAAATACATACAGTATTACTGCGGTTTGACGCCTAGCATCTGATATAAGTCATGTACGAAATCTGCTCGTGTCCCGGTTTTTAGAGGTTACCTGTATTTATTCTGTCAGACCCGCCAGCAGGAAAACCGCCGGGGAGTTCCAGTATATTGTAACTTCGTTGAGGGAGTAGCACTCCATGTTGTCCGAGAAGCACTTCATCGGGGGAGTTCCATTCGGAACGAGCGCCCTGGCGAACTTGTCGTCGAGGTGGCTGTTCGCGCCGCCGCTGACCAGTCCGGGAATGCACTCCTCTACCTTGTCGGCGTGGGCGGGGCGGTGGTGCGGGTAATTCACGCACAGGCTGCCGGTTCCGGTGATGTAGCTGTATCCGGTGGCGTTAACGCCGAGAATGTAGTCGAGCTGCATTGCGGCGTACTTCCGGAAATGCGGGTCGCCGTTGATGGAGCGTTTTTCGAGGTAGTCCGCGATGAGGAACGTCATGCCGTTTGTGAGCACGGTCATGTTGCTTCCCCAGTTGTACTGGTCGGGTTTCAGCGAAACTCCCCAGCCGTTTGAATCGCAGACCTTGGCAAGTTTCTCGGCTTTCGCAAGGAACGCGGATCTCAGCTTTGACAGCACTGCGGCGTTCCCACGGTTGTGGAGCAGCAGAGCCAGCGAGCCGAATCCTCCGACCGAAGCGAATCCCAGCGAAGTAAGGCTGAAATTTTCGTTCAGCAGGTTCAGCAGTCTGGCGTAGTACATTTCGTTGTCGAAAATCGCGAACAGCTCCGCGGCCGCCCAGAAGCGGTTGTCGCGGTCGTTGCGCTCGCCGTAAACGCCGGTCTCGCAGCCCTCGGGGTTGTCAAATCCGATGAATCCCGGGTACTTTTCAAGCCATTCGTAGGCGGCGCAGGAGCTTTTCAGCAGCCTGCCGGAGAACGCCTTGTCGAACTCGCGGTAGATCCCGGAAGCCAGCGCAGTGACAGCCGCAAAGTCGGCGGTAGCGCTGGAGGAGACCGGAAGCACGTACATTTGTTCGCGGTCGTCCTCGGGCATTACGAAGGCGGCGTGCTTCGCGGTGGTAGCCTTGTGCCAGACCGCGCCGTCGAATCGCTGCATTTTCAGGAGCCACTCAAGCTCCCAGCGGCACTCTATAAGTATGTCCGGCATATTTGAGGGCTTGCCGGGAATATTCAGATCCTGCCTGCGGAACGCTTCCGGGAACATCTTCCACGCATAGAGAAGGTGAGCCAGTGCGGCGGCGGCAGCGGTGACGTACTTGCCGTAGTCCCCGGCGTCGTGCCAGCCTCCGGTAACGTCGAGCTTAACGGAGTGATCCTCCCAAAGCACCGCAGGCGCGGAGTGACACTTTTCGTGCGTCCACATTCCGGCGTATTTCTCCTCGAGGGCGCAGCCGCAGCGCTGGAAGTAGAACGCTTTCATGCAGTCGTCGAAGCAATTCTTGTAGACGTCCTCGCCGATACGGAATACCGGCGAGAAATCAGTCCCGCTTATAATGCGGTAAGTCCCGGAGGCGGTCAGGCGGCTGAAATCCGCCTTGAACAGCGTTTCGCCGGAGGCTTCGTCAGCCCCCGCCGGGACAGGAACTCCCGAGAAGCAGATACTCCCATTTTCGTTGATCACCGAGTAATAACCCGCAGGGAATGTGAAAACCGCAGCCTTTTCCGCGGTGGGAAGGTAGCCCGCCTGGTCGACGAATATCCGGAAGGAGGCTTCCAGCCTTTCAGGACGGGGGCTTTCTATATCAGCATTGTTCATTTGCAATACCTCATGTGTTGTTCTTTGCCCGGATCTGGGGTGATTTTTATGTGCCGAGCGTATGTCAATACACAATTATTCTACCACAATGCCCGGAATAAGTCAATAGAAAATTACTTATTTATATGTAAATTCTGGTATAGACGCATTACAGAAAAAATATAGCAAAAAAGGGCTGCAACTTAATGCAGCCCTCAGTGAATTTGTTATAGCTCAAATCTCAACGAATGCAGCGGTGCAGCCGTCGACCTTAACGGTACCGCCGGCGACTTCAGCCTTGCCGCCGACCGTGTAAACCAGCTTTCCGGGAAGTCCGCCGACCTCAGCCTTTTCAGCGGAGGGGTTGATTATCACGGCGATCGTCTGGGAGCCGTCGGAGCGCTTGTAAACCATCGGGTAGCCGTCGGACATGAACTCAATGGAACCGCGGCTTTGCAGCGCGGGGTTAGCCTGCCGGAACTCAATGAGCTTCTTGACCTCGCTGCGCAGGGAAGCCGGGTCGCTGCTCTGGGTCTCGGCGTCGGGACGATCAGCGGCGGGATCCTGTGGAATGTACAGAATTTCAGCCGGAGCGGTGGAGAATCCTGCGTTCAGTCCCTTATTCCACTGCATGGGGGAGCGGGAACCGGTTCTGCCGTAGCCTCCCTCGACGGAGGTCAGGTTCTCGACGTAGCGCATGCCGATCTCATCGCCGTAGTAGATGAACGGAGCGCCGGGCATTGAAAGCAGGAACGCGAAGGCAACGCGGAGCTCGTCAACATCAAGGGTGCGGGCAAGTCTGTCCATGTCGTGGTTGCCGGAGGGAATGCAGATCAGACCCTTTCCGTCGGTCTTGGCGCAGTTTGCCTTGTAAGCCTCGATGAACTCCTTAGCGGAACCCTTTGCACGCTTGGAGAAATACGGCTCGTCGCAGCGGAACAGGTCGTTGTAGTGGGAGGGTCCGAAGTGCAGCAGGAAGTCCATGTGGAAGCCGCCGATGAGAGATTTGTCCGGTTCGCCCCATTCGCTGACCATAGCGGCGTCCGGGAACTCTTTATTAAGGAACTCGCGGATATTCTGCCACAGCGCAATGGTACCCTTGCCGTCCTCGTCGTGCTTAACAAGGGAGCCAGCCATGTCAACGCGGAATCCGTCGCAGCCCATTGCAAGCCAGAATCTCATTATGTCCTTGAGAGCCTCGCGGGTGGCTATCGGACCGGGAGCGTCCATCGGCTGCTGCCAGTCGCGGTCAGGCTTGTAGAAGCCGTAGTTCAGCGCGGGCTGGTGGGAGAAGAAGTTGACAGCGCAGGAGCCGTCGCGGTCGGAGATACCGCGGATACAGCCCATTCCCTCGGGTGATTCCCAGATGCTGTTAGTCCAGACGTAGCGGTCGGTGAACTCGTTGCGCCCTGCCTTCATGGATTCCTTGAACCATTTGTGGGTAACTGCGGTGTGACCCGGCACGAGGTCTAGCAGCACATGCATTCCGCGTGCGTGCGCCTCGGAGAATACCCGGGCGAGATCTTCGTTCGTGCCGTAGCGCGGAGCGGCGGTGTAGTAGTCCTCCACGTCGTAGCCTGCGTCGCCGAAGGGGGACTTGAAGCAGGGATTGATCCAGATGGCGTTGCAGCCGAGTTCCCTGATGTAGTCCAGCTTTTCGATTATACCGTTAAAATCGCCTATGCCGTCTGCGTTGGTGTCGTTGAAGGACTGGGGATATATTTCGTAAAATACTGCATTATTGAGCCATTCGGGCTGCTTTGTAATACTCATGATCGTTCTCCTTTGGTTGTTTTATTACGGTGAAACCGTTTACACCTATAGTATAGCAGAAATTTCTAAAAAGTAAAGCGTCAAACCGTACAATAAAAAAGCGGGATTTTTGCGAAATTTCCGGTGATATAATTAAAGACGATAGATTTGTACGATTTTTCGTGCTGTTTTTACTATCCTGTGCAAATCAGAACCCGCGCATCTTGAGTTTGTTTACGAGCTGCACGTAAAATTCCCGGACATCGAACCCCGGTATATTCTCGCGGTTGAGGTCGATCACATCCGCGTGGGTGATACCGCGCTTTCCCGTTGGGTGGAGCACCGTGAAATCCTCGCCCCAGGGCGCGGAGGTCAGCGCTACCAGACCGTCGTTGTCGCCGTCGTATTTTTTCACGATAGGGTAGGAGAGGTTCAGCGGAAACCGCCCGCTTTTTGAGCACCGCGCATGGGAGCCTACGCTCTGGTACATCACGCCGGGCGCGTCAGGCGTGTCCTGATCGAACTGCTCGCAGCGGCTGTTCGTGAGGTCGGTAACTGCCGCGAGGAAGTCCGGATTTGGGTCGCCGAGGCGCTTGAACGCGGAGTTGTAGATCTTTTCAACGCTTTTAACGAATTTCTCCGGCGCGGTGTTCAGAAGGTACTCCGCGAAAAGGCAGCCGTGGTGCGGTGTGTTTATCGTGGTCAGGGAAGCGACGTATTTATCCGAGCCGAGCTTCGAAATAGCGTATCTTGAGTCCAGACCGCCCTTTGAGTGCGCGATGATGTTCACCTTGCCGCAGCCGGTCTTTTGCACGAGCTGCTCGATACGCTCGGCGAGTTCAGCGGCGCTGTCCTCCACGGAAGCCGCCGACTGCTGCTCGCCGTAGAATATCTCGGCTCCGTTGGCTTCAAGCTCCGCCGGGATACGCCCCCAGTAGTTCATCAGCTTGCTGTCCCGGAAGAACACCCCGTGCACGAGCAGCAGCGGGTATTTCGTGCGGCATAGCTGGTCATCGCGGCGGGACTTGTTGAGCAGCGCCTTTTCGGTTTCGAATGCGCATTCCCGGCGGGTTATGCGGTATATCAGCGCGAGCATTACAAGGTCGGCGGGCATCACCATTCCCAGCACTATACCCCACACGCGGTATTTCAGCCCGAGCTGTACCGACGTGCAATAGACCTTTATTATACCGTTCCAGAAAATCACGAGTTCGGCGCAGAACAGCACGATCCCCTCCGAGACCGCCGTCAGCGTCGGAATAACGCTGCATACCGCCGCCCAAATCGTGTACGCTGCGATTCCCAGGCAGGCTATGCCGGTCACGAAAAACGCGAGTATCTGTTCGGTGCCGTCGGCGAGTATCCTGAGCCGGAAGGTGGGATATTTTTTCAGCTCCGGGAAAATGCAGTATACTATAAGATAGGTGAAAAACGCGGTGTAGACCAGAATGTACACCGGTAGCGGCGCTCCCGCAAAATACATCAGCAGCGGGCTTGAGATACCTGCGATGATAAGCAGGAAATGAACTATCCTGACAACCATGTCTGTGTGACCTCCCAGTTTTGCACGAAGCCGGTCAGCGGCGGCTTCGGCTATGCGGTCGGAGTTTTCCGCCAGTGTTATGAGCCATGCGATAAATCTCATGCTTCCTCCTCCGGAATGCCGAAAACCGTTTGCAGCAGAGCTTTTCCGCTTTCCGTGCGGAATATCCTTTCGCAGGCGTTCCGGACTGCGTCCATTGAAGCGCCGTCCTCGAACAGGTTTACTACGAAATCCGCTTCAATGAGTATCTGAAGATCCCTGCCGTCGATTCCAGTATAGGTGTGGTGATGGCCTACCATGTAGCATATCCGCGCAATGTCGCCGGCGGGGAAGTCCAGCTCTTTCAGCATTTTTTCCGCCTCCGGAGGTCCCAGCCGCTCCTGGAGTTTTCCTCCGCACTCCCCGAACTGTGCTTCCGCGGGCTTGATGCCGATATCGTGGACGAGCGCGGCGCATTCCAGCAGGAACTGCTCTTGCTCCGGAAGCTGCTCCCGCAGCCCGATGTACCGTGAGAACGCGTGGACTTTTATAAAGTGCTGAATGCGCTTCGGGTCGCCTGTGTAGTACTCTATCATTTTTTCGGTGAGCTTCTGTATCATATAATTACCTCATAATCTGAATTCGCAGCCTGATTCTTTTGACAGTATTGTACCATAAATCCCTGAATAAATCAACCATAAAAGGATAAAATAACACGAGAAAACGGCAGAAAGGGGATACAGATTTGTCTGAAAAAGTACACACATCAATACCGTCGGACACTCCGCTTGCGAAATCGCTCGACCGCAATCTAGTGATGCTGAAGGGAATAACCGGCGGCTCAAGCGATGTGATAATAAAGACCGGTACTCTGTGCGGGGCGCGCATTGCGGTGATAACCTGCGAGGGAATGGCAGACACGGACACGCTCGCGCAGCTCATCTACAAAAAGCTGAACGACGCCGGAAATTCCGAAAAGCTACCGCCGGAGGAGATAATGTCGCGGCTGTTCGACGACTGGCTGATAGCCGCAGAGCAGCTTGACGTACTGAACATCGGCGACATGGTTCTGAAAATGCAGAGCGGCTTTGCTATAGTCCTTGTGGACGGCACTTCCCGGGGTATCGCCATCGGTATCCAGGGGTACCCCTCGCGCGGGGTGGACGAGCCTTCCGGGGAGCTGAACGTCCGGGGCAGCCGAGAGGGCTTCGTGGAGGTGATACGACGCAACATGGCGCTGATACGCCGCCGCATAAAGTCTCCTACTCTGGTGTTCGAGATGATGGTGATAGGTGAGCGCAGCAACACGGATATCTGCCTGTGCTACCTAAGCGACAAGGCGTCGCCGAAGCTGCTTGAGGACGTAAAGAAGCGGCTCAAAGCCGTGAAGCTCAACACGATACTTGAGAGCGGCTATTTGCAGCCGTTTTTCGAGGGAAGCGGCGGCTGGTTCTTCTCGGAGTGCGGGACCTGCGAGCGCCCGGATTCCTTCGCGGCGAAGCTCTACGAAGGACGGATTGGGATACTCGTGGACGGCACTCCGTTCGCGCTGACCGTTCCGTACCTCTTTATAGAGAATTTCCAGACCCTGGACGACTACACCCAGAAGCCGTTCTACGCGCTGTTCATCAGAATTGTGCGTCTGGCAGCGTATTTCATAACGCTTTTCCTGCCGGGAGCCTACGTTGCGATAGCCTCCTACAGCCCGGAACTGCTACCGTCGTCGCTGCTGCTGAACCTCGCAGCCTCGGAGCAGGCGGCGCCTTTCTCGCTTATGGCGGAATGTCTGCTTATTCACTTTATGTACGAGATCCTCCGCGAGGCAGGGATACGCCTTCCGCGCCCGATAGGCCACGCTATAGGCGTTGTCGGCGGTATAGTTATCGGCGATATCACGGTCAACGCCGGACTGGTCGGCGCTCCGATGGTGCTGGTGGTGGCGCTGAGCGGACTTTGCAGCTTCGTTGTTCCGGCGCTTTACGAGCGCACCGTGATCCTGAGGTTCATCTATATCCTTGCCGGCGGCATTTTCGGGCTTTTCGGACTGCTGCTCGCGGCGGGCGTAATTATAATCAAGATGTGTTCGCTGAACACCTACGGCGTGCCATATATGGCGCCGATATCCCCGTATAATCCGAGAAGCTCCCGGGACATGCTGTTCCGCGCGGGCTGGAAGCGCCTCCAGAAGGGCGACGTCACGGTGCAGGGTCTGAACGGCAGCGAACTTAGCGGAGGTCAGAATGCCTGAGATAAGTGAAAATTCGCATAAGATCAGCGCGGCGCAGCTATTCTGCATACTCCTGCTGATGAGAGTTTCCTCCGAGCTGGCGTATCCATCAAAGGGCGGCTTCGGCGGGAGCGGTCTGGCGGCGGCTCTTACCGCCGAGGCGGTGCGCTTCCTGATAGCCCTGCCGGTGCTTATCTACGCCTGCAAGGGCGGCGGATTCTACGCGGCGGTATGGCGTAAAAACCGCTTCCTTGGCTGGGTCACGGCGGTCGGAGCCGCGCTGCTCCTGGCGGGGTTTGTTGTGCGCACTGCGGTGTACGCCTCCGGGTTTGTACGCAGGAATATGCTGCTGAAAACTCCGCAGCTCCTGATAGCGCTGCTGATGGCTGCGTTTGCGGTGTACGCCGCGGTGAAGGGCGGCGAGGCTCTCGCACGGGCGGGAGTGCTGTTCCTGTGGGCGGCCGGGATCGTGACTGTACTGCTGATACTCGCGGATATCCCCTATATGGATTTCGGCAGGGAACTCCCGGAATGGAGCACTGCGCTGTTTCTGACCGACGTTGTCGAGCGTTTCTGCCGCAGCGGCGAGTACCTCGTATTCGCGGCGCTGCTGCCGTATGTCCGCAACAGCAATAGCGTAGACCGGAAAAAGCTCGGAGCCGCAGGATTCTGCTTTGCGGCGGCGGGGGCGGTCTGCTCCGCGCTGTTCTGCGTATTCTTCGGGGCGGTGCTCGGCGAGTACTACAGCATGGCTGATTACCCGATAGCCGCCGCCGGCTCACTTGCGGACGTCGTTCTGTTCAAGAGGCTTGACGGAGCTGCATGCGCGGTGTGGTCGATGGCTTCGGCGTTCAGAATGGGCGTGATGCTGTTTGCGGCGTGGTCGGTGATAGGAGAGGTGCTGAAATGCTCCCGCGGAGCTTCACAGCCCGCGCCCGGAAAGGAGAGCTGCGCATGAAAAAATTCCTGCTGCTGTTTGCCGGAGCGCTCATGCTGCTGAGCGGCTGCTCCACGTCGGAAATCGGGGAACGCGCGATAATCCAGGCCGCCGCCGTAGACTACGACGGGGAATATATCGTGAGCGCGCTGCTGTTCAGCTCCGGCGGCGGGAGCGGCGAGCTTGTGAACGCCGCCGATGAGAACGTAATTAAAGTCACCGGGCGGGGAAGCACGTTTACGGAGGCGGTCGACGACATCTCGCTTGTTGACGGCAAGGAGATATTCATGAGCGAGAACCGCCTGCTGATACTCGGAGCGGGGTTCGTGGAAACCGACTTCACTCCGGCGCTGGAAACGCTCTCCCGGGACATGCGCTGTTCGCTGAACATGCTGGTGTGCACCGCCGACGATCCCGAGATACTGACCGACCTTCATTTCAAGGAGGGTCTGACCGCCGCCGAGAAACCAGTCAGCATGATAGAGAATGCGTACAGCTCCGGCTCGTCGCCTCGGGCATACCTGCTCGACCTGCTGAACGACGCGGCGGCGGGTCGAGAGACTCTGCTCCCGAGGTTCCGCGGAACGCAGAACGGCTACGGCATGACCGACGGCGACAGCGGCGAGACCGCAGAGCTGTACGGCTCGAGGTTGCTGAGCGGCGGAAGGCTCTCGGCTCCGCTGGATCCTGAGGAGACCGCCGGAGCGCTCCTGGTGACCGGGGAAAGCGGCCGCACTCTGCTGAACTTCACGCATGCGGGCAGAGAGCTGGGCTGCGAGGCGTACTCCGTGAAGCTGACGGAGGAGGACGGCGGCTACGTGCTTTCCGCGAAGCTGCGCCGCCGTGACGGCTCCCGGCTGCCGGAGGAACTCAAGGACGCCGCTATGTCGGAACTATACAGTATCGTACGGGCGGGGCTTGACGCGCTCGGGTGACTTTTCAGGCACGGCGGACTCCACGAGGGGCTGCCGTGCTTTTTGCAGTGCGGGTTCGTAGGGCTCAATGTGCAAAATGCACAATTTAAACTTGAAAAAATATATGTTATTTGTTGAAAATTTTGTTGAAAAACTCTTGACTTTTTTGCAAATCCGTGTTAAATTATATTTAGCACTCAGAGAGCTAGAGTGCTAAAGGCTTAGGAAGGTGGTCAGATTGGATACCAGATCAATGAAAATACTCGCGGCGATAGTCGATGAGTATATCAGAACAGGCGAGCCGGTAGGTTCAAAGGCGCTTGCCGAAAAACCGGACATCTCGGTTTCCTCTGCCACGATAAGAAATACGATGGCGGCGCTCGAGCAGGAGGGTTATCTTGATCACCCTCACACATCTGCCGGAAGGGTTCCGACATACAAGGGCTACAGGTTCTACATCGACAACCTTATGGATCCGATACCGCTGGATCAGGCGGACAAGGAGCAGATCGACGGGCTGCTTGAAAAAGCGGTTCACGACAGCAGCTCCTCGCCGGAGGAAGCGATAGTTGAAAGCGCTTCCGCAGCGCTTGCCGAGATCACGAAATGCGCGACGTACTCAACGAATCACGTTTCGCAGTTCTCGGTCATCACTAAGGTGGACGTTATCCCGACGGGACGCCGCATGTACGTGCTGCTGATGATAACCAGCACCGGCGCGATAAAGAACCGGGTCTGCCGAATGCAGTTCGACCTGACGAACGAGCAGATGGAGTTCTTCACGAACTTCGTCAGCAAGAATCTCCAGGGCGTGAACCTCGCGGAAATGACCGACGAGTACATCAACAAGCTCACCCAGGCGCTCGGCGCGTATATGATAACGCTCTCGCCGCTGCTGACAGCGGTGTGCGAGCTTTCGAACGACCTCGTGCAGGGCAACGTCGACGTACAGGGACAGAGCAACCTGATAGAATGTCAGGAGTTCCCGGTGATGGACGTTATGAAGTTCCTGGAGAACAAGAAAGAGCTTTCAGCGCTGCTGGACAGCACGTTCTCGGGCATCAGCATAAAGTTCGGCGGCGAGGACAGCGCGGATACGTTCGCAATAAGCAATTCAAGCTTTGTCAGCGGAACGTATTACAAGGACGGCAAGCCCGCGGGAACCCTCGGAGTCATCGGCCCGATGAGACTGGACTACCGCAGGGTTATCCCCTACATCGAGTATTTCAGCAACAAAATTACAAGGCTGCTTTCTGAAGAAACGGATAAGCCGCCTCAGATAGAAAGTGAGGTCAAGGAAAATGGAGAATAGCGAAAGCAAGGACCTGGAGCAGAACGCACAGACCGAAGAAGCCCCCACAGAAGCAGAGGCGGTCGACGAACAGCCCGCAGATGACAAGCTCGCCGCAGAGCTGGCACAGGTAAAGGATCAGCTCCTCCGGACGATGGCTGAATACGACAACCACAGAAAGCGCACCGCAAAGGAAAAGCTGGAGCTTCGCGCGGACATCATCTCAAACGTTGTTTCAGACTTCCTGCCGGTCATGGACAATCTCGAAAGAGCGCTCCAGGCGGATTGCACTGACGAGAAGTACAAGCAGGGCGTTCAGATGATCTACGACAGCTTCATGGAGACGCTCAAGAAACTCGGCGTTACCGAGATCGAGAGCGACGGCGCGGATTTCGACCCGCAGCTTCACCAGGCTGTGCAGAGGGTCGACGAGGACGGCGTTGAGAGCGGCAAGGTCGCAAAGACCTTTGCAAAGGGCTACAAGATAAACGACAAGGTGATCAGATTCGCCATGGTCGCAGTAGCCAACTGAACACAGTAAATCAAGTATATTTTCATAGCATGACATCATGCGAACAGAAGAATGGAGGAAATCACTATGGGAAAGATCATTGGTATTGACTTAGGTACAACAAATTCCTGCGTATCCGTTATCGAAGGCGGCGAGCCGGTAGTTATCACCAACTCCGAAGGCTCCAGAACAACGCCTTCCGTTGTAGCGTTCACAAAGGACGGCGAGCGTCTGGTAGGTCAGCTTGCGAAGAACCAGGCTGTTACTAACCCTGAAAAGACCGTTATCTCCATCAAGAGACACATGGGCAGCGATTACAAGGTTGACATCGACGGTAAGAAGTACACTCCTCAGGAGATCTCCGCGATGATCCTTCAGAAGCTGAAGGGCGACGCAGAAGCATATCTCGGCGAGAAGGTCAACGACGCAGTCATCACTGTACCGGCATACTTCACCGACAGCCAGCGTCAGGCTACCAAGGACGCAGGTCAGATCGCAGGTCTGAAGGTACACAGAATCATCAACGAGCCGACAGCGGCAGCGCTCGCTTACGGCATTGATAAGGAAGAGGAGCAGAAGATCGTTGTATACGACCTCGGCGGCGGTACTTTCGATGTATCCGTAATCGAGATCGGCGACGGCGTTCAGGAGGTTCTTGCAACCGCTGGTAACAACCACCTCGGCGGCGACGACTTCGACCAGAGAGTAATTGATTACCTCAAGGGCGAGTTCAAGAAGTCCGACGGAATCGACCTCAGCAATGATAAGTTCGCAATGCAGAGACTGAAGGACGAGGCTGAGAAGGCAAAGATCGCGCTCTCCAACTCCACATCCGTAAACGTAAATATCCCGTATATCACCGCAGACGCTACAGGTCCTAAGCACCTGAACGTGACACTCACAAGAGCTAAGTTCAACGAGCTGACCGCAGACCTCGTAGAGGCTACAATGGGCCCGCTGAAGCAGGCGATTTCCGATTCCGGCCTTGACAAGAACGAGATCGACAAGATCCTTCTGGTCGGCGGTTCTACGAGAATCCCCGCAGTTCAGGACGCAGTAAAGAACTTCCTCGGCAAGGAGCCGTTCAAGGGCATCAACCCTGATGAGTGCGTTGCTATCGGCGCTTCTATCCAGGGCGGCGTACTGAACAAGGAAGTTACCGGTCTGCTTCTGCTCGATGTAACTCCTCTGTCCCTCGGTATCGAGACCGCAGGCGGCGTATGCACAAGAATGATCGAGCGCAACACCACCATTCCTACCAAGAAGAGCCAGATATTCTCCACCTACTCCGACAACCAGCCGAGCGTTGATATCAACGTCCTCCAGGGCGAGCGTGAGTTTGCAAAGGATAACAAGTCCATCGGTACCTTCCGTCTGGACGGCATCGCTCCGGCTCCCCGTGGAATCCCGCAGATCGAAGTTACATTCGATATCGACGCTAACGGTATCGTTAACGTAACAGCAAAGGATCTTGGCACCGGCAAGGAGCAGCATATCTCCATCACCGCTTCCACCAACATGAGCAAGGACGATATCGACAAGGCTGTAAAGGAAGCTGAGCAGTTCGCAGCCGAGGATAAGAAGCGTAAAGAAGAGGTAGACGTACGCAACGAGGCAGACCAGATGGTTTACCAGATCGAGAAGTCCATGACAGACTTCGGCGACAAGGTAACAGAGGACGACAAGGCAAAGGTTCAGCCCAAGCTCGACGCCCTCAAGGAAGCCCTCAAGGGTACTGACATCGAGGCTATCAAGACTGCCAAGGACGAACTCCAGAAGGAATTCTACGAGGTAGCAGGCAAGATCTACCAGGCTCAGGGCGCGGCAGCCGGTGCGGCTGAAGGCGCAGCTCCTCAGCAGGACAACGGTCCTGTTGACGGCGAAGTCATCGACGAATAATCATTAAGGTAGCACAGCGCCTTGAGGGTAATCCGCAGGGCGTTGTGTTTTCGTACCCTATACAAAATACAAACCTCATACAAAGGATTGATTACTTATGGATAAAAAAGACTATTACGAGGTGCTGGGTCTGAAAAAGGGCGCTACTGACGCTGAGATCAAGAAGGCGTACCGTCAGATGGCAAAGAAATACCACCCCGACCTTAATCCTGATGATCCCGAGGCAGAGGCTAAATTCAAGGAGGTCAACGAAGCTAACGATGTGCTTTCCGACCCTGAGAAGAAGGCCAGATACGATCAGTTCGGCTTCGCGGGAGTCGATCCGAGCTACGGCGCGGGTCAGGGCACAGGCGGCGGTGGAGGATTCGGCGGTTTCGGCGGATTCACAGGCGGCTTCAGCGGCGGCGACGGCATAGACCTCGGCGATATATTCGACAACATTTTCGGCGGCGGCTTCAGCGGAGGCTCGCGCTCCAATCCGAACGCGCCGCGCAGAGGCTCTGATATCGTTGTATCGCTTAATATCAAGTTCATGGAGGCCTGCAAGGGCATAGTCCGCGACATCGAGATCAACCGCGTTGAGACCTGCCCGGACTGCAACGGCTCCGGCGCAAAGGCTGGCACCCAGGCAAAGACCTGCCCGGACTGCCACGGTTCCGGTAAGATAAACGTACGCCAGCAGACCGTGTTCGGCACGATGCAGTCTACAAGGGTCTGCACGAAGTGCGGCGGCAAGGGCAAGGTCATCGACACTCCGTGTCCGACCTGCTCCGGCAACGGCGTGACACAGAAGAAGGTCAAGATCTCGGTAAATATCCCGGCTGGTATCGCTGACGGTCAGACCATCAGACTCACAGGCAAGGGCAACGCAGGCGCTAACGGCGGCCCCCGCGGCGACCTCAAGGTGCGCATTTCCGTGCTTTCCGACAAGGTGTTCGAGCGTGACGGCGACAACATCATAATTGAAGTTCCGCTGACCTATACGCAGGCGACGCTTGGCGCGGAAGTAGACATCCCGACCATCGACGGCCCGATGAAGTACACTATCCCGGCGGGAACTCAGCCCGGAAAGGTATTCACCATCAAGGGTAAGGGCGTTCAGCACGTACAGCGCGGCGGTCGCGGAGACCAGCTCGTCAAGGTGTCCATCGAGGTTCCGACCAACCTCAGCAAGAAGCAGAAAGACGCTCTTCAGGCGTTCGAAAGCACCCTTGAGGATAAGAACTACTCAAGGCGCGCGAGCTTCTTCGACAAGCTGAAAGATTTGTTCAAGTAAATAATGGCTTCAAGAGCCGCTCCGGACACCGGGGCGGTTCTTTTTTCTTCGTTTTTCTCAATTTTTCGCCGGAATGCGCAGATTTTTCGTCAGAATTATGGGGTTTACCTCTTGAAATGCGCGTGAGTTTGTGGTAAAATATAATCTGAGTTATTATGTACAGGTAGTCTTGAGTAAACTGTACTCAGAAAGGACGCACTTTACTGTGCGCATGGTGGAAAATATGGCTAAAATGAAGATAGCGGTACTGTTCGGCGGAGCTTCAAGCGAGCACGAGGTCTCCCTGGTGTCGGCGTATTCCGTGCTGACGAATATTCCCAAGGATAAGTACGACGTGATGTGCATAGGCATCACGAAGAAGGGTCACTGGCTCTGCTACCCCGGCGAGTACGAGGATATCAGGACCGGCGAGTGGGAGAACAACCCCGATAACTGCACCGCTGTGATAAGCCCGGATACAGTCAGCAAGGGAGTTATCCTCCTCGGCGCGGACGACAAGTGCTACATACGCCGCCTTGACGCGGTGTTCCCGGTGCTGCACGGAAGATTCGGCGAGGACGGCACCGTGCAGGCTCTGTGCGCTCTCGCTGGGCTTCCCTGCGTAGGCTGCGACATGACCAGCAGCGCCGACTGCATGGATAAGGCTATTACTCACACTATCCTCGACGCGGCTGGTATCCGCACCGCTCCCTACTGCTACATCACCAGGGATTCCCTGCATGATATGGACGGCGCATGCGATACTATAGAAAAGAAGCTCGGCGGCTATCCGATGTTCGTAAAGCCCGCCTGCGCAGGCTCTTCCGTTGGAGTGAGCCGCGCCGCTGACCGCGAGGCTCTCAAGAACGGCATCAAGATAGCGTTCGCACACGGCGAAAAAGTGGTGATCGAAGCTGAGATAATCGGCAAGGAAGTCGAGTGCGCGGTACTCGGCAACGGAACCGACCTCATCGCGTCCATTCCGGGGCAGATAACCCCCGCCGAGGAGTTCTACGACTACGACGCAAAATACAAGCTGGGAACCTCCGTTCTGGATATTCCGGCGAAGATATCCCCGGAAATGACCGAGGAGCTCCGTGAGACCGCAAAGAAGGCGTTCATCGCGATGGGGTGCAGCGGATTCTCCCGCGTGGATTTCTTCGCGACAGAGAACGGTCTGGTGCTCAACGAGATAAACACTATCCCCGGATTCACGCCGATAAGCATGTACCCCAAGCTGATGGCGAACATGGGCATTGAATACGGAGAACTGCTTGACAGGCTCATTGAGCTTGCAGTGGAGAGAAATTCTGAAAACTAAGGCTGGAGTGATAAAATTGGCAGATAATGCAAAGATAAAGCTCATATTAAAGCAGACCGCGGACGGCAGCACGGACAGCTCCGAGCTGTTCACACGCGGGGAATTCCGGGAGCACGGCGGCAGCTTCTTCATCGACTACGACGAGAGCGAAGCCACCGGCTACGCAGGAAGCCACGTGCAGCTCCGCATAGGTCAGCAGGACGACACCGTCACCATGACCCGCACCGGCAAGGCGTTTTCGAGCCTTGTGTTCGAGAACGGAAAGCGCCATTTCTGCCAGTACGGCACGGAGTACGGCGACTGCATGATAGGCATTTCCACGGTAGATATGAGGAACGGCATGACCTCCGACGGCGGCGAGCTTTACGTCCGCTATACGATAGACGTCAACGCGGGACTTATGCTCGAAAATGAGATAACGATACACGTAAAACCCCACAACAACTAAGAGGAGAACAACAGAATGTACAACGCAGTAGAAGAAGCAAAGGCACAGGTCAAGGAAATAATCATGGGCGCGCTCGGCAGGCTCGTCGGCGAGGGAAAGCTCCCCGCAGAGCCGCTGCCGCCTTTTCAGGTGACTATCCCGGCTGACAACAGCCACGGCGATTTCTCCGCGAACACCGCGCTGGTGTCCGCGAAGGCGCTGAAAAGCAATCCCCGCGCTGTCGCGCAGATGATAGTTGAAGCCGCTGTGCTGGACGGCACCGATTTCAGCAAGATCGAGGTCGCAGGACCGGGCTTCCTGAATTTCTTCATCGGCGGCAAGTGGTTCGCCGACGTTGTTAAGAACGCTGCTGCGCTCGGCGGGGATTACGGCAAGACAGACCTCGGCAAGGGCAAGCGCGTGCTGGTAGAGTTCGTTTCCGCGAACCCAACCGGACCCATGCACATAGGCAACGCCCGCGGCGGCGCTATCGGCGACAGCCTTTCTTCGCTGCTCCAGGAGGCTGGCTACGAGGTCAGCCGTGAGTTCTACATCAACGACGCCGGAAACCAGGTCGCAAAGTTTGGTAAGTCCCTCGACCTGCGTTACCTCCAGCTTTGCAGCGAGGCAGGTCAGAAGGTCGTCGCGGAGTGCGGCTCCGACATGGAGAAGCTCACCAAGACCATCTACGACCAGACCTCCACGCCGGACGAAAACGGCAATATCCCCGAGGAGCAGAAGGACTTCCCGTTTACAATGCCCTCCGACGTATACCTCGGCATGGATATCATCGAGCACGCCAAGAATTACTACGACCTCCACGGCGGCAGGGAGCTTTCCGCGAAGCCCGAGGAAGAGCGCCGCAAGGCTCTGGTAGACTATGCTCTGCCGCTCAACGAGAAGCGCCTCGAGGAGGATCTGCTGAAGTACCGCATAAAGTACGACAACTGGTTCAAGGAGAGCACCCTGCACAACAACGGCGCTGTAAAGGCGGTTATCGAGAAGCTGAAAGAGGGCGGCCACACCTACGAGAAGGACGGCGCGCTCTGGCTGAAGGCTACCGACTTCGGCGGCGACCAGGACTTCGTTCTGGTGCGCTCCAACGGCTTCCCGACCTACATCGTGCCGGATATCGCGTATCACTACGACAAGCTCATCACCAGAGCCTACGATAAGGCGATAAACGTCCTGGGTGCAGACCATCACGGATATGTTCAGCGCATGCGCATCGCGCTTTCCGCGCTGGGTATCGACGACAAGCGCCTTGACGTAGTTATAATGCAGATGGTAATGCTTATCCGCGACGGCAAGCCCTGCAAGCTCAGCAAGCGCTCCGGCAAGGCGATCACGCTGACGACGCTGCTCGACGAAGTCCCGATAGACGCAGCGAGATTCGTATTCAACCAGCGCAACGCCGACACTCACCTTGAGTTCGACCTCGACCTCGCGGTAGAGGAATCCAGCAAGAACCCGGTATTCTACGTTCAGTACGCGCACGCGCGCATTTGCAGCGTTATCCGCAAGCAGGCTGACGAGGGCGTGAAGTACGAGGGCGGAGCCGTATCCTACACCGAGCCGGCTGAGTTCGCGCTTATCCGCAAGATTGCTGAAATGCCTGAGATGATCAACACTGCTGCGAAGGACTACGACCCCTCCGCGCTGACCAGATACTCATACGAGCTTGCGCAGGCGTTCCACAAGTTCTACGACAGCTGCCCGATAAAGGACGCTGACGCCGACGTCAAGCAGTCGCGCCTTGCGCTCTGCGAGGCTGCGCGCACCACGCTCAGAAACGTGCTTTCGCTGCTGAAGGTGGAAGCTCCGGAGAGAATGTAAAACTAACGGCGCCGCGCAGTGAACGGCTTTCGGCTCTGCGCGGGCGCTGCCATATAGAAACGGGAAAATATGTTCAGACAAGAAAAAAAGTATTACGCCAGGGCGTTCCTGTACGCGCTGGCGATGGCGGCGGTGCTTCTGGCGCCGTTCGTGCTGCTTGACGGCGGGTACTTCGTGTACTACGGCGACTACAATGCGCAGCAGATACCATTCTATAAGACCTGCATAGAGGCGGTGCAGAGCGGAAATCTGGGCTGGAACTGGCGAACCGACCTTGGCGCGAACTTCGTAGGCTCCTACAGCTTCTACACGCTTGGAAGCCCGTTCTTCTGGTTCGCGGCGCTGTTCCCGGTGGAGATATCGCAGTATTTGATGGCTCCGCTGCTGGCGCTGAAAATCGCATGCTCGTCGTTCTTTGCGTTCGTGTATATACGGCGGTTCGTGACGAATCCGCAGCACGCGCTCATCGGCGGACTGCTGTACGCATTTTCCGGCTACTCGATGTACAACATATTCTTCAACCATTTCCACGAGGCGATAGTTTTCTTCCCGCTTCTGCTGATAGGGCTTGAGGAATCCGTTGTAAACAAGCGGCGGGGCGCGCTGGCGGCCGCAGTCGCGATAAACGCGTTTGTGAACTACTTCTTCTTCATCGGAGAGTGCGTGTTCCTGGTGCTGTATTTCGTGATACGCCTGATAGGCGACAGCCGCTTCCGCATTGGCGTGAGGGACTTTTTCTGCCTGGCGTTCGAGGCGGTCTGCGGCGTTCTCATTGCGGGCGTGCTTTTCGTTCCGTCGATATTCCAGGTGCTGGACGTTCCGCGTTCAACTTCAATGCTGAACGGCTGGGATTTCCTGTTCTACAATAAAAACCAGCGCTACGGGCTTATCCTTGAGGCTATGTTCTTCCCCGGGGAAGTCCCCGCGCGCACCATCATGTTCGAAAAGGCGGACTCCAAATGGAGCAGTGTGGCGCTGTTCCTGCCGCTGTTCTCAATGTCCGGCGTTATCGCGATGGTCAAGGGCGCAGCCACGGAGGCTTCCCGCCGCATGAAGTGGCTGAGGATACTGCTTCCCGCCTGCCTTATCATTGCAATGATTCCGGGACTTAATTCCTCCTTCGTGCTGTTCAATTACAGCTTCTACACGCGGTGGTTCTATATGCCGGAGCTTCTCTGCGCGATGGCGACGGTCTACGTCCTTGAGCACGAGGAATTCGACCTCGGATTCGGCGCGAAGTTCAGCGCTGCGGCGGCGGGGCTGATGATAGTCCTGACTCTGCTGTTCCCGATAAAGTCGGATACCACCGACGAAGCCGGGGAGACAGTTTCGCAGACTCTGCCGAGGCTGTTCACCGGCATAAACCCAGGGATATTCGCGAATATCGCAGTTTGCCTGGCTACTCTGGTTGTGCTTTTCAACGTGCTCTGCTGGCGCAGGCGCATGACCTCCGCGGCGTTCACAAATCGCGTGACGACGGTGACGGTGGTATGCTGTATGCTGCTTGGATACTACTATGTAGGCTACGGAAGGATACTTGGTCCGTACATCGGGGAGTACAACAAGAAGGTATCAGCCCAGATACACATTGACGATCCCGAATTCTACCGCATGGAGTCCACCGACAGCCAGAACAACATAAACATGCTGTGGGGAATGAGCTCCCTGAAGAGCTTCACCAGCATAATTCCCAGCTCGACCTTCGAGCTCTACGACCTGCTGGATATCAAGCGCGACGTGAATTCCAAGCCGGAAACGGAGCACTACGCGCTGCGTGCGCTAACCCGCGTGAAGTACCTCATGATAAGCGACGGCACGTCCGAGGAGGACGTCGAAAAGACCCTCTCGGAGCTTCGCACGTTTGAGTACCGCGAGGATCAGGACGGCTGGAAAATTTACGAAAACACCGCCGCCCTGCCGATGGGCTACGCATACGACACGTATCTGTCCGTGGACGACGCAAAGGGCGGCAGCCACGTTGACAACCTTATGACCGGCAGCGTTATCCTCACCGACGAGCAGATCGGGAAGTATTCCGATATACTCACCGCCGGTGAAAACGAGGGTCTGACTGGAAGCAATCTGTATCGGAAGTTCCTCAGCGACGTCGAGGACAGAAAGGCGCTTGGCGCGAAGCAGTTCAGCGTGAACGGGAGCGGATTCACAGCCGTGACCGACTACGACCGCGAACGGCTGGTAGTGTTCAGCGTTCCCTACGACAGCGGCTGGAGCGGCACCGTTTCGGCGCAGGGCGGGGAGAGAGTCCCGCTGGAGATCGAGAAGGTCAACGGCGGATTCATCGGCGTGAAGGTGCCAGCCGGAGTATGCGAACTGAGCTTCACATACAAGACCCCCGGAGCTTCCCTGGGAGTTATCTGCACCATCGTCGGAGTTGTGCTGTTCGGCGGATATATCCTGCTTTGCTTCGTGATACTCAGGCGCAGACCGCGCCGTTATGTCCACCTTTACACGCAGGATCAGGTGGACGGCGTGAAGGCGCATAAGTCCTACATCTCGCAGCTTTCGAAGCAGATATATGAGTCCCCGGAGAAGGGCGCGCTGAAGCTGGATTCCGAGGAGGAAAAGCTGTCCTGGCCGGACGTTGAGGAAAGCTTCATGGACAGGGAGATATACGATTTCAAGAACCGCGGTCCGAAGCCGCGCACCTCGCACATCACCGAGGACGACGAGGCGTATAATGTGCTCAAGGAGCTTGACGAGCAGAAGAACAACAGCGACGACATAGAGTAAAGGAGAAAACAATGGCACATCTTGAGGAAAAGACCATCTCCAGCGAGCAGAAGTTTGACGGCAGGATAGTGAAGCTTTACGTTGACAAGGCGGAACTGGAGGACGGAAAGGTAGTCACCCGGGAGGTTATCCGCCACCCGGGCGGAGTATGCGTGCTTCCGCTGACCGACAAGAACGAGGTAATGTTCGTGAAGCAGTTCCGTTACCCGCACCAGACCGTACTGCTGGAGATACCGGCAGGCAAGCTGGAGTACGGCGAGAACCACAGCGAGTGCGGCCTGCGCGAGCTTAAGGAAGAGACCGGCTGCACCTGCGACGACTACACCTATCTTGGCAGCCTTATTCCGACCCCGGCGTACTGCGGCGAGGTTATCCATATGTACCTGGCGCGCGGACTTCATTCCGGCAGCCAGAAGCTCGACGAGGGAGAGTTCCTCGATGTTGTGAAGATACCTCTCGACGAGGCCGTAGCAATGGTCATGCGCAACGAGATACAGGATTCCAAGACCCAGATAGCGCTGCTCAAGACCAAGCTGCTGCTTGAAAAGAACGCTCACTGAATGTAGTCGCGGTAGGCTTGCAGAATGCGTTCCTCGAGGCTTTCGCGCGCAGAGGTCGAGATAGGGTGGATTATATCCCGGTAATCTCCGGTGGATTCACGGTGGCTCGGCATTGCCACGAACAGACGTTCGTCCCCCTGGACTATTTTGATCTCATGGACTGCTATAGCGTTGTCGATGGTGATCGAGACCAGGGCGCGGAGCCTTCCCTCGTGCATGGTTTTTCTTATTTTGATGTCGCTTATTTCCATAACTGACCTCCATTGTTTTTGGTGTTATTGTGGGAATTTCTGCGCGGATTATTCATAAAATAATAGTATTATTGCTCTGGAAGGAGTCCTTGCTTTGGAAGATTTTCTCACTGGTAAAAAGCACATTCACTTTATAGGAATCGGCGGTTCGGGAATGTATCCGCTGGCTCAGATACTGCATTCCCAGGGGTATTACCTGACCGGCTCAGACAATAACGAAACGGCGACCCTGGACGCGGTTCGGAAAATGGGTATCCCGGTACATCTGGGGCATTCCCCGGCGAATATCGAGGGCGCCGACCTCATCGTGCACACCGCCGCGATAATGGCTGATAATCCCGAGCTGATCGCGGCAAAACAGAGCGGAGTTCTCACCGTGGAGCGCAGCGAGCTGCTCGGATTAGTCACGAGCTGGTACAGCAAGGCGTTCTGCGTGAGCGGCACCCACGGCAAGACCACCACGACCTCCATGCTGACGCATATCCTGCTTGCGGCGGGCATCGACCTTTCCGCAGTCATCGGCGGCAAGCTCAAAGCGATAGGCGGCAGCGGCAGAGCCGGCAGGAGCGAGTATATGGCCTGCGAGGCGTGCGAGTTCGTGGATACGTTCCTGAAGCTGTTCCCGAATATCTCGATAGTGCTGAACATCGACCGCGACCACCTCGACTACTTCAAGACTATGGAGAATCTGAAGCTCAGCTTCTCGAAGTTCTGCAAAAAGACCACCGATATGGTCATCGCGAACGGAAGCGACGCCAACACGATGGAAGCGGTGAACGCAAGCGGCACGGCGGCTAAGGTGATTACCTTCGGCAAGGCTTCCGACTGCGATTTCTACCCCGAAAACATCGACCACAAGGCGGATTTCCTGACGGAATTCGACTTCATGCACCACGGCGAAAAGCTGGAGCACATTGCGATACACGTACCGGGACTGCACAACGTTTACAACGCAGTCGCAGCCTGCGCGGCGGCTTATTCAGCGGGGATCCCCGCTGAGGCGCTCCGGGAGGGGCTTGACAAGTTCGGCGGAGCAATGCGCAGATTCGAGCGGCTTGCGGAGATAAACGGCGTTACCATCGTCGACGACTACGCGCACCACCCGGCTGAGATAGCGGCAACGCTGAAAACCGCCAAGGAAATGAGCTTCAAGCGGGTCTGGGCGGTGCACCAGCCGTTCACTTATTCGAGGACTGCAATGCTGCTCGACGAGTTCGCGAAAGCGCTTTCCATCGCGGATAGGGTCGTGCTGACCGAGATAATGGGCAGCCGCGAGAAGAACACCTACAACATCTATTCCAGGGATCTCGCAGCGAAGATAGACGGCTGCGTATGGTACACCGGCATGGAGGAGGTCGCACAGTACGTTGCGGCGAACGTCCAGCCTGGCGACCTGGTGATAACGCTGGGCTGCGGCGACATCTACAAGGCAGCCGACAGGATAATTGAAATTTTAAGGGATAAATAAGGAGCAGACATGTTTGAACTGATAAAGACCGAGGGACGCGCGCGCCGGGGCGTATTCAACACCCCGCACGGCGCGATAGAAACGCCGTTCTTCATGAACGTAGGCACCGCCGCAGCGATAAAGGGCGGCATTTCCTCCATCGACCTGAAGGGGCTGAAAACCCAGGTGGAGCTGTGCAACACCTATCACCTCCACCTGCGCCCCGGCGATGACATAATCTACAAGCTGGGCGGGCTCCATAAGTTCATGAACTGGGACAAGCCCATACTTACCGACAGCGGCGGATTTCAGGTCTTTTCGCTGTCGAAGCTCCGCAAAATAAAGGAGGAGGGCGTATATTTCGCCAGCCACATCGACGGAAAGCGCCTGTTCATCGGTCCGGAGGAGAGCATGCAGATACAGTCGCACCTTGCCTCCACCATTGCGATGGCGTTCGACGAGTGCATAGAGAACCCCGCTCCGAGGGACTACGTAAAGCGCTCCGTTGAGCGCACCACAAGATGGCTCCAGCGCTGCAAGGACGAAATGGCAAGGCTGAACTCCCTGCCGGAGACCATCAACAAGCAGCAGCTTCTTTTCGGAATAAACCAGGGCGGCACCTACGACGATATCCGCGTTGAGCACATGCAGACCATCTCCGAGATGGACATGGACGGCTACGCGGTAGGAGGTCTCGCAGTCGGCGAGCCTACCGAGGAGATGTACCACATTCTGGACGTGGTTCTGCCGCATGCGCCGGTCAATAAGCCGCGCTACCTGATGGGCGTGGGGACACCGTCGAATATAATCGAAGGCGTTTACCGCGGCGTGGACATGTTCGACTGCGTAATGCCCAGCCGCAACGCACGTCACGCGACTATCTTCACTTGGGACGGCATAATGCACGCAACCAACAAGTGCTACGAGCTGGACGAGCGTCCCCTCGATCCGAAGTGCGACTGCCCGACCTGCCGCAATTTCAGCCGCGCGTATATCCGACATCTTTTCAAGGCAGGGGAGCAGCTTGGCGGACGTCTGGCGGTGCAGCATAATCTCTACTTCTACAACACGCTGATGGAAAAGATCCGCGAAGCGCTCGACGAGGGCAGATTCGAGGAGTTCCGCAATGAATATTCGCAGAGGCTTGCAGCTCTGGTCGACAAGGCAGACAAGGGGAAGTAACATGAAACTTATCAGCATAGGCTTCGGAAACTCGGTGAACGCCGACCGCATCGTCGCGGTGGTAAGCCCCGAGGCGGCTCCGGTCAAGCGCATAGTCCAGCTTGCGAAGGACAGCGGCACGGCTATCGACGCCACCTGCGGACGCCGCACGCGCTCCGTTATAATCTGCGACAGCGGGCATGTAGTCATGTCGGCGCAGACCCCGGAGACCCTCGCCGGAAAGACGGCTAAGCCCGGCGCGGACGAAGAACCGGAAGATTAAATCAACAGGAGATTTCAACATGGAAAAGGGTTTGCTTTTTGTAGTATCAGCCCCGGCAGGCTGCGGTAAGGACACAATACTTGAACAGCTTTTCAAGGTCACGGAAAATGTCGGATATTCGGTATCCGCGACGAGCCGCGCTCCGAGGGAGGGCGAGGTGGACGGAGTTCACTATCACTTCCGCACCCGTGAGCAATTCGAGCAGATGATAAAGAACGAGGAGGTACTGGAGTACACCGAGTACTGCGGCAACTACTACGGAACTCCCCGAAAGGCCGTCGAGGACATGCTGAACGCCGGCAAGGACGTTATCCTCAAGATTGAGGTAGAGGGCGCAATGAATATCAAGCGCCTGTTCCCGGAGTGCTGCCTGGTGTTCATTCTGCCGCCCTCAATGCAGGAGCTTGAGCGCCGCCTAAGAAAGCGCGGCACCGAGACCGAGGAGAAGATAATCGAGCGTACCGCGCAGGCGCGCGAGGAGCTGAAATTCGCTGAGAATTACGATTATCTCATCGTCAACGGAGCGCTCGAGAAGGCAGTGGACGACCTCAGGGCGGTCATCAGCGCGGAGAAGCTCCGCAAGGTGCGCCAGATGACGCTGCTGAACCAGCTCCGCGCTGAATGACAGAGGCAGTCCAGGCGGCGGTCGAGGGAACCGCGTACAGCTTCGACGCGCTGTTTACTTACCTCGTTCCCGAGGAGCTATGCGGCAGGATATCCGCAGGAATGCGCGTAGTCGTGCCGTTCGGAAGGGGCAACAGGAGCCGCATAGCGCTGGTTTTCGCGGTAGAGCCTGCCCCGGCTGACCGCTCGAAGCTGAAATACGTAAGCTCCATCGCGGACAGCGAGCCGGTTATTTCCCCGGAAATGGTGAGGCTATGCAAATGGATACGCGACAACACGTTCTGCACGTATTTTGACGCGTTCCGCGCGATACTCCCGCCGGGGCTGAGCTACACGCTCCAGACCCGTTACGAGCCGGTGAACGGATTTACGGGGTCGCTGACCTCCGGGGAGCAGTCGCTGCTGACCCGCATCTCGGAGCTTCGCGAGAAGTACAGCCCCCAGCCCGAGGACAAGCCGCTGCTGAAAGCGCTGAAAGACTCCGGCGCGATAAAGGAATCCGAGCTGCTGAAGCGCCGCGTCGGCGACGAAACTACGCTGATGGTGAAGCTCGCGGAGCTGCCCGAAGGCTCGGAGCCGCCAAAGCTCACCCCGAAGCAGAAGCAGGTGCTGGAGTTCCTGGAGGAAAACAGCGCGGCTTCGGTGCACGAGGTGTGCTACGCGCTGAACATCACCGCCGCGGTAGTTAAGCGGCTGGTCGGGAAGGGGCTGCTTGAGGAGTACGAGTACCAGGTGTTCCGCCTGGAGAATACCGAGGGGAAGTCCGAAAGCCCGTCGGATATCGTGTTTTCGCCGAAGCAGCAGCGCGTGTTCAGCGGTCTGCTGAAGCTGATGAACGACGACGCGCCGAAATGCGCGCTCCTCCGGGGAGTTACCGGAAGCGGCAAAACCTCGGTGTTCATACGGCTCATAGACGAAGCCGTGAAGCAGGGAAAGACCGCGATAATGCTTGTCCCTGAGATATCCCTCACGCCGCAGATGGTGGGAAAGTTCCGGCGGCTGTTCGGCGACGACGTGGCGATACTCCACAGCAGTCTTTCGCTGGGCGAGCGCGCGGACGAATACACGCGCATAAAGACCGGCAGGGCGCACATAGTGGTCGGGACACGGAGCGCGGTTTTCGCCCCGGTAAAGAACCTCGGTATAATCGTCATCGACGAGGAAGGCGAGGGGACGTACAAGTCCGAGAGCGCTCCGCGGTATCACGCCCGGGACGTCGCGAAGCAGAGGTGCTTTTACCATAACGCGTTCCTGCTTCTGGCTTCGGCAACGCCGTCGCTGGAGAGCTACTATAACGCAAAAATAGGGCGCTACAGCCTGTTCGAGCTGGACGAGCGCTACAACAACGCGGTACTTCCGGATGTCTACATCGTTGACATGCGCGTCGAACAGCAGAACGGGAACCACTCCGCGTTCAGCATGCCGCTCATCGACGAAATGCGGAAGAACCTCGAAAACGGCGAGCAGTCGATACTGCTGCTGAACCGCCGGGGATATCACACGAGCGTCCGCTGCGCGACCTGCGGCAAGGCGATAGAGTGCCCGAACTGTGCGCTCCCGCTGACCTACCACAAGGCGAACGGCACGGTGGTATGCCACTACTGCGGATACAGCCACACGCTGACGGCGGTCTGCCCGTCCTGCGGGGGGAAGTTCCTGACGATGAAGGGAACCGGTACACAGCGCATAGAGGACGAGATATCCGAGATATTCCCGAAGGCGCGGATACTACGCATGGACGCAGACACGACTGCGGCAAAGAACGCATTCGAGAGCAAATTCAAGGCGTTCGCGGCGGGGGAGTACGACATAATCGTCGGAACACAGATGATAGCCAAGGGGCTGGATTTCCCGAACGTGACGCTAGTCGGAGTGCTGAAAACGGATAACAGCCTGTACGCCGGTGATTTCCGTGCATACGAGCGGACATTCTCGCTGATAACCCAGGTAGTCGGCCGCGGAGGCCGCGGAGGCAAGCGGGGAAGGGCGCTGATACAGACCTTTACTCCGGATCACTACGTGCTGAACCTCGCGGCAGGCCAGAATTACCCGGATTTCTACAAAGAAGAAATAGAGCTGCGGGAGGCTATGCTCTACCCGCCGTTCTGCGATATAATCGTAGTGGGCTTCACTTCGCTCATCGACAATGAATGCAGCGTGGCAGCGCTGAAGTTCCGCGACATGCTGGAAAAGCGCTGGGAAGCGGAGTACACGGATATTCCGCTGCGGGTGCTGGGGCCGGCGAGGTACGTAATAAGCAAGGTGAACGGGCGGTTCCGGTGGCGGCTGATACTGAAATGCCGCAATTCGCCGCGGCTCCGGGAGCTTATGGAGCTTACACTGAAAGAAGCCGGCGCCGACAAGGCGTTCGGGAGAGTTATATTTTTCGCGGACATGAACGGTGATCCGTGACACGAAAGGACGAACAGAAATGGCATTAAGGCAGATCGTAAAATTCGGCGATGATATTCTGCGAAAAAAAAGCAGACCCGTGACAAGTTTTGACGAGCGTCTGTGGACGCTCCTGGACGACATGACGGAGACTATGCACTCAAAGGACGGCGCGGGTCTTGCAGCCGTGCAGGTCGGGGTGCTCCGCAGAGTGGTCGTTATCGACGTGCACGACGAGCACGGGGTCATCGAGCTGATAAATCCCGAGATAGTTTCCACAGAGGGGACGCAGACCGGGAACGAGGGCTGCCTTTCCGCGCCGAATCTCTGGGAGGAGGTCGAGCGCCCGAACGTTGTCACCGTGAAGGCGCAGGACCGCAGCGGCAAGGAGTTCACGATAACCGGAAGCGCTCTGCTTGCAAGGGCTTTCTGCCACGAAACGGATCACCTCGACGGGATCCTGTTCATCGACCACGTGAAGCAGGCTCCGGAGCACCTGGACGTCACAAGGAAGTAACAGGAGGTAAAAATGGCTGTTCTTGATATACTGCAATTCGGCGATGATATTCTCCGCGAGAAAAGCACAGAAGTCGCCGATTTCAACGAGGAGCTGTGGGAGCTTTTGGACGACATGGCTGAAACGATGTACGAAGCCGGCGGAGTAGGCCTCGCGGCGCCGCAGGTGGGCGTATTGAAGCGAGTGGTGGTCATCGACACCGACGACGACCACGGCCTGCTGGAGCTTATAAATCCCGTGATAGTTGCAATAAAGGGAAAGCAGCGCGAGCTTGAGGGCTGTCTGTCCTATCCGGGCAGAAGCGGCTACGTGGAGCGTCCCGCAAAGGTGAAGATAAAGGCGCAGGACCGCTACGGCAGACGTAAGACCTATGTAGGCTCCGGGCTGCTGGCGCGTGCATTCTGCCACGAAACTGACCATCTCAACGGCATTCTGTATTCTGACAAGGTGGACGAATGGGAGGACGAAGAATGAAGCTGGTATTTATGGGAACCCCGGTCTACGCGCTTTCCTGCCTGGAGGCGCTCATTGGCGCAGGTCATGAGATCGCGGCGGTGTTCACACAGCCCGACAAGCCGAAGAACCGCGGCAAGCAGATACAGATGACCCCGGTGAAGGAGCTTGCGCTGAAGCACGAAATCCCGGTCTATCAGCCGCTTAGCCTCCGAAAGGGCGAGGACGCTGAAAAGTCCCTGGAGGTGCTCAAGGAGATCGCTCCGGAGTGCATAGTGGTCGTGGCATACGGTCAGTTACTGCCGGAGAGCATACTGGAGCTTCCGAAGTACGGCTGCATAAACGTACACGCGTCGCTGCTGCCGATGTACCGCGGAGCGGCTCCGATACAGCGCTGTATTCAGTTCGGCGAGAAAAAATCCGGAGTTACCACGATGTACATGGCGAAGGGGCTTGACACCGGCGACATGATACTCAGGGACGAGGTAGAGATACCGGAGACCATGACCGGCTCGGAACTTCACGATAAGCTCGCCGAGATGGGCGGAAAGCTCATCGTGCGCACCCTTGAGGAGCTCCAGGCGGGTACAGCTCCGCGCATTCCGCAGGAGGGCGAGACCTGCTACGCCAGCATGATAAGCAAGGAGGAGCTGAAGCTCGACTTCACCAAGCCCGCAGTCCAGGTTCGGGACTTTATCCGTGCGATGTCCGCGGCGCCCTGCGCTTACACTATGCTCGACGGAAAGCGGCTGAAGGTCTACAACGCAGTGCTTGCGGAGAAGAACGCTGCGGGGCAGCCCGGGGAAGTCACCGACCCGGATACCTTCACGGTAGCCTGCGGCGAAGGCGCGGTGAGATTCACAGAGGTTCAGCCCGAGGGCGGCAAGCATATGGACGTCCAGGCGTTCCTGCGCGGCAAAAAGCCGGCAAGGGGAACCGTTCTGGGATAATTCCCGCCGCATTACACACCATAACCACACGACCTTTTATTCAAAACAGGAGGTAAATTATGGTACAGTTATTGATAACAACAGCAGGTCACGCGACCCGCGCGAACCTGTTCAGCATGAGCTACACAACGGCGTATCTGCTGTGTATCGCGGCGTTTATTTTCGCTGTTGTATGCTCGATAAACGTTAAATCCACATTCAACAAATACGACCGCATTGCCAGCCGGAGAGGCGTCACGGCGGCTCAGGCGGCGCGGCAGATACTCGACCGTAACGGGCTTTACTACGTGCAGGTTCAGCGTATCGCCGGAAATCTCACGGATAATTACAATCCGAAAACTAACATCGTTTCCCTGTCCGACAGCGTTTACGACAGCTCCTCGCTTGCCGCCATCGGAGTCGCGGCGCATGAGTGCGGCCACGCTGTCCAGCATGCCACCGGGTATGTCCCGAACGAGATACGCTCGGCGGTGTTCCCAATCGCGCGGCTTGGCTCCACGCTGTATTTCTACGTGTTCCTGCTGGGTATTATTTTCAGCTTTGAGCCGCTTGTGGACATCGGTATAATCATGTTCGCGTTCGTTGTACTGTTTCAGCTCGTTACGCTTCCGGTGGAGTTCAACGCGAGCCGCCGCGCAATGCTGACGCTGAGCAGCGAGGGTCTGCTTGAACAGGACGAGCTTTACGGTGCGCGCAGGACACTTACTGCGGCAGCAATGACCTACGTAGCAAGCCTTGCCGTGTCGGTAACTCAGCTTCTGAGAATGCTGGCTTCGCGCAACAGGCGATAATCTGATTAAGGAGGGCTGGCTATGGCTGACCCACGGCTCACAGTCGTAAAAATGCTGATGAAAATGGACAGCAGCGAGGCGTATTCCAACCTGCTGCTGGATCACGTCTTTTCTGAAACCGACCTCAGCGAGAGGGACAAGGCTTTCGCGGCGGCGCTGTTCTACGGCGTCCTTGAGCGGAGGCTCACACTGGACTACATCATTGAGAAAAACTCGAAGATCCCGTTTGCAAAGCTGGATCCGGCGGCGGTTGAGATACTCCGCACCGGGCTGTACCAGCTCCTTTACATGGATTCCGTGCCGGAGAGCGCCGCTGTAAACGAAAGCGTCAAGCTCTGCAAGAAGCTGAAATGCTTCTCGGCGCAGGGGTTCGTCAACGGAATGCTCCGCAGCTTCATACGCAGCGGGAAGAAAATAAGCTACCTCGGTCTGGAGCCTGAAAAGCGGCTGTCCGTTGAGTACTCCTGCCCGGAGTGGCTCACCGAAAAGCTGATACGCGAATACGGTACAGATTTCGCCGTGAAAGCGCTGAAAGCTTCGGTCGGAAGGCCGCCGGTGTACGCGAGGGTCAACACGCTGAAAACCACAACTGAAAAGCTACTCGCGGAGCTTTCAAAGCACAGGATAAAAGCGGAAGCCTATCCCGGGCTTGAGAACTGCATTCGCCTGGAGAAGCCCGGCGACATCGAGAAATGCGCGCCGTTCCGGCAGGGATTGTTCCATGTTCAGGATATCTCGTCGCAGCTCTGCTGCCTGACCCTCCGTCCGGTGGTCAACGAGACCGTGCTTGACGTCTGCGCGGCTCCCGGCGGGAAGAGCTTCACCCTCGCGGAGCTGATGGGCAACAACGGAAAGCTGTACAGCATGGACCTCCACGATATGCGCGTAGGCCTCATCGAGGACGGAGCGTCCCGGCTCGGGATAAGGATAATCACCGCAATGCAGAACGACGCGTCGAAATTCAACGCGGAGCTTCCGCAGGCGGACAGGGTGCTCTGCGACGTACCGTGCTCCGGGCTTGGAGTTATCCGCCGCAAGCCGGAGATCAAGTTCAAATCGCCTTCGGATTTCGACGGCCTGCCGGAGATACAGTACCAGATACTGGAGACGTCGGCGCGGTACGTCAAGCCGGGCGGAACGCTGGTGTATTCCACCTGCACGCTCTCCCGGGCGGAGAACGACGAGGTCGCGAAGCGCTTCGCGGCGGCTCATCCGGAATTCCTGCCGATAGTGCAGCCGGTGCCTTACGCCGGAGCGGCAGGCGATCCGACGCGCACCTACTGCCCGGACGAAAACGGCGGCGACGGATTCTTCACGGCTTCCTTCCGCCGGGTGAAGTAACAGGTTTCAACAGAAAGGCTGAATAAATTGGAAGAGCTTGAAAAGATAGATATACTTTCACTGACTAAAGAGGAGCTCACCGGGCAGATCACTGCCATGGGTGAGAAAGCATTCCGCGCGAAGCAGATTTATGATTGGCTGCATGTCAAGAAAGTCTCTGATTTTTCGCAGATGAGCAATATTTCTGCACAATTTCGCGAGGAATTATCAAGAAAATTTTGTCTAAAACACCTAATTATCAAAAAAAAGCTTGTATCTGCACTGGATAATACGGTAAAATATCTTTATGGGCTGCCCGACGGCGAGGCGGTCGAAACAGTACTTATGGAATACAAGCACGGCAACAGCCTGTGTATTTCCACGCAGGTCGGCTGCCGAATGGGCTGCCGCTTCTGCGCAAGCACCATCGCGGGATTCGTGAGACACCTGCTGCCGAGCGAAATGCTCCTTCAGGTCTACGAAACCGAGCGCGACAGCGGGCGCCATGTTGACAGCATAGTGCTAATGGGGATCGGCGAACCGCTGGACAATTACGACAACGTTATGAGGTTCCTGACGCTGATGAACAGCGAGGGCGACGGAATGAGCCTGCGGCACATTTCGCTGTCGACCTGCGGCGTAGTACCGAGGATATACGACCTCGCGGAGCTTAAGACCGGACTTACGCTGTCGATATCGCTTCATGCGGCGACCGATGAGCGCCGGAGCGAGATAATGCCGATCAACAGAAAATACCACCTCGACGAGCTGATGAAGGCGTGCCGCCACTACTTTGCAGTGACCGGCCGCCGTATAAGCTTCGAGTATTCGCTCATCGAGGGAGTTAACGATACCGAGCAGGCGGCGCAGGAGCTTATAAACCTCCTGGGCGGAATGACCTGCCATGTGAATCTTATACCGATAAACGAGATACGCGAGCGCGACTTCCGCAAGAGCCGCTCGGTGGAGCGCTTCCAGAAGCGGCTCTGCGACGCGGGGATAAACGCGACGGTGCGCCGCACCCTCGGCGCGGACATCAGCGCGGCGTGCGGTCAGCTCAGGCGCGACGGCGGAATGAACGGTCAGCCGGGCGTATCTCAGCAGAAAACAGGCGGTGAGACATGAAAATTTTCAGCAAGACAGACATAGGTCTGCTAAGGGACGAAAACCAGGACTGCGTGTGGAGCGCTTCGCTTTCTGACGGAGCCTGCGCAGCCGTGCTGTGCGACGGAATGGGCGGCGAGGCTCACGGAGGGCTTGCAAGCCGGATAGCCGTCGACGTAATATCAAAGCGTATTCTTGGTACGTTCTCCGAGATGATGAACCGCAATTCCGTGCGGAATCTCCTGATAACCGCGGTCTCGGCGGCGAACAGTTCCGTGGTAGACGCGGCGCGTAAGCAGCCGGAGGGCGCCGTAATGGGCACAACCTGCGTAGCCGCGATAGTTTCCGGCGGCAGGGCGTACATCGTGAACGTCGGCGACAGCAGGGGATACCACCTGTTTACCAGCGAGGACAGCGAGTGCATTCAGCAGGTGACGAAGGATCATTCCCACGTGCGCGACCTCATCGACCGCGGCGAGATCACCGAGGAGCAGGCGAAGCTCCACCCCGACCGCAACAAGATAACCCGTGCAATAGGCGCTGAGGAAATGGTCACTCCTGATTATTTCGAGCTTGACCTTGCGGACGGCGACATGCTTCTGCTGTGTTCCGACGGGCTTTCGTCCTATGGCGACGACATGGACATTCTAGACATCTGCTTCGAGTATCCAACGGAGGAGATCTGCGATAAACTCGTTGATTACGCCAACGGGAACGGCGGTCATGATAATATTTCCGTCGCGCTCATCGCGGTGTGAATATTACAGTTTGATTACAAATTTTACAATTCGGTTGACATTTTCAGGGCTTATATGTTATTATATATAAGAACTGTTGGATAGTTATTATCAGCGCCCGCCGCTTCCATACGGCGCGGGGGCTTTAAACATAATGTATGGAGAAATGGCGGAGCAAATATGGACAGTAATATCGGAAAGAAGCTTGATGGCAGATATGAGCTGCTGGAGCTTATCGGCGTCGGAGGAATGGCGGATATCTACCGCGCCCGCGACATTGTTGAGGACCGCATTGTTGCTGTAAAGATACTTAAAACCGAGTTTGCGGGCAGCGATGAGTTCCTGCGCCGCTTCCGGAACGAATCTAAGGCGATCGCGCTTCTCTCTCACCCGAACATCGTGAAAATTTACGACGTAGGCTTCACCGACAAGGTGCAGTTTATCGTCATGGAGTATGTCGACGGCATCACGCTCACCGACTACATCGAGCAGCAGGGCGTGCTCAAATGGCGCGACGCGGTGCATTTCACCGTGCAGATACTTAAAGCGCTTCAGCACGCGCACGACCGCGGGATAGTACACCGCGACATAAAGTCCAGCAATGTTATGCTGCTCAGCGACGGCACCATCAAGGTCATGGATTTCGGCATTGCGAGATTCAACCGCGAGAACAACAAAACCGTGTCTGAAAAGACCATCGGTTCGGTGCACTACATCAGCCCGGAGCAGGCGCGCGGCGACATCACCGACGAGCGCAGCGACATCTATTCCGTCGGCGTAGCGCTTTACGAAATGCTCACCGGCAGGAAGCCGTTCGACGGCGATACGCCGGTTTCCATCGCGCTCATGCACATGCAGAGCACCCCGAAGAAGCCCACCGAGATCAACAGCACTATCCCGGAGGGTCTGGAGCAGATCGTGCTCCGCGCTATGCAGAAGGATCCCGCGCAGCGTTACCAGACTGCCGGCGAGATGATAAAGGATCTTGAGGAATTCAAGGCGAATCCGAGCATTATTTTCGAATATAAGTACAACTCCACGGACGGCACCACAAAGTATTTTGACCGCCCCATTCCGGCTGCCGAGCAGGAGCGCAACCGCCGCAAGCAGGCAGTACGCACCGAGCCGGAGGAGGACTACGAAGAGGACGACTACGACGAGGACGACGAGGACGAATACGAGGAGCGCCGCTCCCCGCTTATCCCGATACTCTTTGCAGTGGGAACCGCGTTCGTTATCGCGACAGTGTTCCTTGTAATGACCATCGTATTCAAGAACCTGAACGTGACTCCCGAGCAGGTCGGCTCCGTTGCAGGCATTTCCAGCGGCTCCACTGTGAGCGTGAACGACAGTAACGAGTACCTCATGCCGAACCTTATCGGAATGTCCTGGGACGAGGCTAAGTCCAAGTATTCCCAGTACATGACGCTGGTTCCCGAGCAGGAGTGGAGCGAGGTAACGAAGGATCAGATATTCGATCAGGAGTACCCCGAGGGACGTAAGGTCAAGATAGGCACCGAGGTCACTGTAAAGGTCAGCATGGGTATCCGCCAGATAGAGGTGCAGGATCTTGAGAACCTCAGCGCCGCTATCGCAGAGAGCAAGCTCCAGAAGGACGGCTTCAAGGTCAAAAAGACCTTTGAGGAATCCGACGATATCGCGAAGGATTACGTTATCCGCACCGAGCCTGGCGCTCACGAGATGGCGGATCAGGGAAGCACCGTTGTGCTGGTTATCAGCATGGGTCCCGAGGACACCTCTGTAAATGTTCCGAAGTTCGTTAACCTCCCGCTTTCCGTTGCGCTTGAGCGTGCGGCTGAGTACCACCTCGACCCGCAGGTGCGCTACGAGGACAGCGAGGACGTCGAGAAGGACGTTGTAATGGAGCAGAGCATTGATCCGGGAAGCATGGTAGACCGCGATACGCCTATCGAGCTTGTCGTAAGCACCGGCGAGATCAGCGAAAAGACCAGAAAGTTCACATATTCGCTGCCGAAGAAGGCTTCCGGCGAATTTGAGTTCAGATACTATGTTGACGGCGTTCTTGACGAGGAATCCAAGGTAACGCTCGATATCGGCCTTGCGTCCAGCAAGTCGATGACCTACACCGTGACCGGTAAGGCAGGCGAGACCAGGACCGTAACCATCAAGGTAACGTCCCTTGACACCGGAAAGACGGGCAGCTACGGCGAGATAATCGTAAACTTCCCTGAGGACGGCAGCAAGGCAACGCTTGAGGACAGCTTCGACGGCTCCATCTTTGCAGAGCTCCAGAAGGCTGACGCCGGCTCCGAGCCTACGGTAGACACCACCGAGCCGGAGAACCCGGGCGATACCTCTGACGCCGGACACTCCGAGCCTGAGAATACGACTTCTTCATCTCACACGGAAACAACTCCGGTTGAGCCTGATCCTGGAATTTCAGTCGACTGATCAAGGGGGTAATGGTATTTCTGCTGAATATCATCACGGAATAATTACAAAAGCAGTCGGGGGCATCTATTATGTAGATGCCCTTTCGGGCTTTGAAAAAGACGGAAGGGGAGTACCGGACGGGACGACCTTCAAATGCGCGGCAAGGGGACTTTTCAGGAAGAACGAGATAAGCCCCAGCGCCGGGGATAACGTCATTGTGGAGTGCCAGGAGAATCACGAGCCGCTTATCTCAAAGATACTGGAGCGCCGGAATTACCTTGTGCGCCCGCCGCTCGCGAACCTGGACGGAATCGTGTTCGTGATAAGCTGCGCCGACCCGGCTCCGAACCGCTTTGTGCTGGACAAGCTCATCGCGATAGCCGACAGCAAGCAGATCGAGCCAATGATAGCGTTCACAAAGCCGGATCTTCAGCAGGCGGAGGAGCTTGCCGGGATATACCGCAGCATAGGGATCAGGGTCTGCATGGTGAATAACCTGACCGGCGAGGGCGCGGAACCAGTCCGGGAGTTCATAAATGGCAGAGTGACCGCATTTATCGGCAATTCCGGCGTGGGGAAGTCCAGCCTGATGAATTCGCTGTTCCCGCAGCTAGGGCTTGAGACCGGGATAATCAGCAAGAAACTCGGAAGGGGAAAGCACACCACCCGACAGGCGCAGCTATACCGCCTGTCCGAGCTTGACCCTGCCATGACCGGCTACGCTGCGGATACCCCGGGATTTTCCACGGTTGATACGGAGCGATACTGCCGTATTCCCGCCGGGGAGCTTGACAACAGCTTTCGCGAGTTTGCGAAGTTTGCCGAGAAATGCCGCTTTGCCGACTGCGCCCACATCAAGGAAAAGGACTGCGCCGTCCGCGCCGCCGCCGAAAGCGGGGAGATCGCAAAGTCGCGCTATGAAAGCTACCTCAGAATGCACGAGGAAGCAAGCAAGATAAACGACTGGGAGTGACAACATGTCAAAGATATGCTCAATAATCTGCGGAGCGCCTGACGGGAGCCTTCCCGAGAAGCCGGAGGGGCTGATAATCTGCGCAGACAAGGGCCTTGACCACGCGCTTGCCGCAGGGTTGACCCCGGATATAATCGTAGGGGATTTCGACAGTGCAAACAGCAAGCCGCCGGAGGGTATACCAGTGGTCCGCACTATACCCGAGAAGGACGATACGGATACGATACTTGCCTGCGAGGTCGCGATAGAGGAAGGCTGCGATGAGATCCGGCTGTACTGTGCGCTTGGCGGCAGAACCGACCACACCATCGCGAATATCCAGACGATGGAGATGATGCGCCAGCGCGGCGTGAATGTCACGATAGTTGGTAACGGCGAGCGGATTTATCTTGTCCACGAGCGCGAAGCTGAAATTCCGCGCTTCAGGGGCTACGTTTCGGTGTTTTCCTACGGTGAGACCTGCATTGTCAGCGAATACGGAATGAAATACGGTCTGGTGCGCTACCGCCTGGACAACGCCTATCCGCTGGGCGTAAGCAACGAGGTCGCCGACGAGGTCGGAAGGGTTATCGTACACGGCGGAACGGCGCTTGTAATCGAACATCACGAATAAAAAATCCCCGGTACATCGTACCGGGGATTTTTTCTGTTGCGATTTGTTAAGCTACCGGTTCAGAGGTCGCTGAAATATCAGCGGGTCTGTCCGGGTGGGTGAAATCCTTGTTGCTGCCGAAGCCTGAATCGCTGCGCACCCACGAGCCGCCGTCCTGATTCCACGTGCCGGAGCCGCTTCCACTGGCTCCGCCGCCGCTTACTCCGTCGGTTGCCGTGACGGTGGTGAGCAGAGTGTCGTCCGCATAGATGGAGTAGCTCGAACCCGGGAGGAAATCCTTGGTGGAGAATATCAGTGATTCACAGTCCTTAGGTGTGACCGTGCTGATAATGTCCGCGCCGTCCGCGTTGCGTACTTCAATGGTGCTTCCAGCGCCGACCTTGTTGTAGACCGACAGGCAGGGCTGCGAGAGCGTACTCGGTGCCTGAGCCATTCCGCGGGAGCCGAGCGCGATGAGCGTTCCGCCGCACATTGCAAACGAGATATCGTAATCAAGCGCACCGTCGCGGTTGCTAGTGGGACCGAACACAACTAGAGTACCTCCGCTCATAGAAACGGTTCCGTTGGAGTCGATGCCGTCGCCGTCCGCGTTGGATGTAATGCTGCCGTCTGAGATAGAAATATACGGAGTAGTTCCAGTAGCGGAGTTATCGCAGGCGTTTATGCCGTCGTTGTAGGCACGAAGGCTTATCACGCCGCCGTTTATCTCAACGCCGTTCGCTTCCAGGCCTTCGGCGCTTGTTGTAATGTTGATCTCGCCGTTGTTGATTGTCAGTATCGTGTCGGCGTGGATACCGTCGTCTCCGCTGGAGAGGCTGAAGGTTCCGCCGCCTATCGTGATGTTTCCGTTGGAGTGCACCGCGTCGTCGGCGCAGTCGGCGGTTATTCTGCCGTCGGTTATCGTGATGGCGTTCCCCGCCTTGAGTCCCTTCATGCTTTCCGCAGAGTTCCCCTCGGAGTCAGTCATGCTGCTGAAATCAAATCCGCCGTTCCCGTTGTGTGAGAATCCGCCCCATCTGCCGCCGAACTGTTCGTCCGAGGTGTATTCGACTGTGGAGCTTCCGCCTCCGGTCTGTACGTATATCGTGCCTCCGGAAATATTGAGGTTGTTTTCCGCCTGAATGCCGTCGCGGCCGCAGTTCAGCGTGTAGCTGCCGTCGGTAATGCTGATGTAGCCCTTCTGCTGGTCGGTGGAGTTTGTGGATTTAAGCCCGTCGCAGCCGCTGTTGACAGTCACGATGCCGGAAGCCCCTAGCAGGTAATCCTTGCCTATTATACCGTCCTCAGCGGCGTTCACGTTTATGATACCGCCGCAGAGCTTCAGACCGTCGCGGCTGTTTATGCCGTCCTTGTAGTTTCCGGTGACATTCAGCGTGCCGCTTCCGTTTATCACGAGGGTTTCGCGGGAATAGAGCGCGGCTGCGTTGTTCTCGGCGTTTTCAGCGGAATATCCGGTGCCGTCGGAGAGCGAGTTCACCGAATTCCCCGTGAGAGTCAGAGTGAGCTTGTCCGCCTTGTTGCAGAGTATCGCGGGGCCGTCCGAGCAGGAGAGGTCAACGCCGTTCATTATGAGATACACCGCGTCGTCCTTGCCGCAGTCTATAACGAGCTGACCGTCCGGGGTTTTTCCCGAAACGGAGTAATATCCCGCCTTGCTGATGGTGACGACCTTACCGCTGACTGAAACACCGCTGCCGTGGAGATCAGCGCCGCCGTCGGTAAATGCAATGCTGCTTCCCGAGCCGGTAGCCGGGGTCAGATCCTTCTCGCTTACGGTGTGCATGTGCGAAATCGCCGAAGCGTCCGCAGTTTCCGCCCGGACGGCGGAGTCGTTTTCCTGTGTGACCTCGCTTGAGCGAAGCGGGTCTTTCGTGCAGCCCGTATTTACAGATAAAGCAATAGAACAGAGCGCAGCCAGCGCTCTTAATCCTGATCTCATAGTTTGCTCCTTATAAATTAGATGCCTAAAAAAGCGTGGTGAATTCAAAGCTGTTCCGCCGATTCCGGCAGGGCAGCGATGGAAATAGTCAGATTTCCGTTGCGTTCGCGAAGGCGGTCTATCATTTCCTTTTCGCGGGAGGGGTCTTTTTCGGTTATATGGTAGCGCAGGTCGAAAAGCGTACCCATAGCGGTGGTCTTGACCTGCACCAGCTCGTGCTCTGAAAGATACTCGTCGAAGATATCGTCAAAAATGCCGGTGTAGTCGAGGTCCTCAGGAATAAGCACGCGCAGCAGTTTCCGGCGCGTAACGTTCCGGAACCACGGCGTAGAGCTTACCACAGCGAGAACCAGTCCAATGACGACCGTGATGACGACCGCGAAAGCGATGTACCCCATTCCGGTTGCTAGGCCTATGCAGACCGCGTAGAAAATAAAGCAGATATCGCGTGAACTGCCGGGTGCCGATCGGAACCTGACTAGGCTGAACGCGCCCATAACGGCAACGCCGGCTCCGATAGAACCGTTGACCAGCATGATGACCGCCTGAATCAGCACGGGAAGCACCAGCATGGTCACGAACATATTCCGCGAAGGCTGCCGCGTCGTGAGCCTGTAGACCGCAGCCGCGCCAAGTCCCAGCAGCAGGGAAGCCGCGGTGCAGATGAGCATTGAGGTTATCGACAGACCCTCGGAACTAATTATTGTGTCGAAGAAATTATTCAAAACTGTCACTCCAAAGTAGAATTATGTGGTGCAAAGATCCTGAAAGCGCTGTTTGTAAACCGAGCCGTACTTTGAAAACGAGCCGGGGTGTATCCCGAGTTCGGAAAGCGTACCTGCGAGCCACAGCGGAATTGACGAAGCCGACTTTATTTCCATTATCCGGAACGGCTGCCCGGGGATGGTATCGCCGTCGGTGCCGTTCCGGAGGTCGAGGTCGCCGAGCCGGTACCTTATGTTTCCGTCGAGCGTGAGCCGGAGCTCCGGGTCGTCAGCGCCGTGGAAGGCTCTGCGGTCGTAGAATACGGCGGCTCTGGGTATCAGGCCGTCGCGGCGTATCATGTGGGTCATTTCAGCCGTGACCTGCCGTGCTACGTAGTCGCCGGATTCCGGCGGTATGCCTTCCGTCAGGAACCGCATAGCCTGCGCAAAGTCCGTGGAAACACGGCGCTTGTAGACTACTCCGTCGTATTTCTTTTTTATCTCAAGGAACACCGGGGAGCTGTCCGTCGGAGTACCGTAGGCGCGCAGCCGGAGCTTTTCCTTGTAGACAGGCTTGTCAAGGGAGATCCGGGCGAGTATGTCGTCCGGAGAATCGCAGTAGAGCGAGCAGATTGTCTGGCGGGAATATTCGTCCTCGATCATGAAGCCGGAAATTTTCTGAAGAACGGCCTCGGTCTGCTGACTGGTAAGCAGGTATTTTATCTCCATACGCTGAAAAGTATTCGCATATGCCATACCGCTCACCCCGCTTTTCGTATACATGCATTATACATTATTTCTGTGACAGTTTTATGATAGATGGCAAATTATTTCCCGTGCCAGTGAGAAATGTGTGTTAATAAATTGTGCAATTCGACCGAATGAATGATGTATTTCTCCTGAAACGGGAAAAAATAGCGCCCTCCGCAGCCGGAGAGCGCCGATTTGTAATTTACTTGATGTCGCTGATGTACATAGCGTCGCCGAACGAGAAGAACCTGTAGCGCTCCTTCACGGCTACTTCATAGGCGTGGAGCGTCTTTTCGCGCCCGAGGAACGCGCTGACGAGCATTATCAGCGTGCTTTCAGGCAGGTGGAAGTTGGTTATCAGCCCGTCGATGACCTTGAATTCGTAGCCAGGGTAGATGAAAATTCCGGTGTCCTGTGTGAGTATCGGGGAGTTCGCGCCGGTCAGCGGGGAGTTTCCCTTATCTGCTTCAGTCGGTGAGAAAAGCTCCGGCTGAACGCCCGCAGCGGATTCCAGCGTGCGGCAGGAGGTAGTGCCGACGGAGATCACGCGGCCGCCGTTTGCTTTGCAGCGGCGTATTTTTTCAGCGGTTATCTCCGGAACGGAGTAGTGCTCCACGTGCATTTTGTGGTCGAGAATGTTGTCCTCCTTCACCGGGCGGAATGTTCCAAGACCGACATGAAGCGTGACGTAGGCGGTGTCAACGCCCTTGTCAGCGAGCTTTCTGAACACGTTCTCCGTGAAGTGCAGACCCGCGGTGGGAGCGGCGGCGGAGCCGGTCTCGCGGCAGTAGATAGTGTTGTAGCGGTCCTTGTCCTGGAGCTTCTCGGTGATGTAGGGCGGGAGCGGCATCTGACCTATGCGGTCGAGGATATCGAAGAAATCCCCCTCGAACGAGAAGCGGACAAGGCGGTTTCCCTCGTTCACGATGTCGAGTATCTCAGCGGAAAGCCCCTCCGGGAAATCGACGATCGTGCCGGGTTTGAGGCGCTTTCCGGGGTGCACCAGGGTCTCCCATTCGGTGAGGCTCAGGCGCTTGAGCAGCAGGAACTCAACGTGGGCGCCGGTGCCGCGCTTGACGCCGTATATACGCGCCGGGAAAACCTTGCTGTCGTTCATCACAAGCAGGTCGCCGGGGTTCAGGTAGTCAGCGATGTCGTAGAAGTGCCTGTGGCTTATCTCGCCGGTGGAGCGGTCGATTGCCATCAGCCGGGAGCTGTCCCGCGGCTCGACCGGAGTCTGCGCGATGAGTTCCTCGGGAAGTTCATAGTTAAAATCAGATTTTAGCATCGTCATAATTTACATTCCTTTTTCATAGATTAGCGTATACTCTATTGTACCATAAACCGACGGATAAATCAATTTTTAATCGTTGTTGAAATTAAACAAAATCCTCGCCGTAATTGAAGAATATTTATACGAATGGGGGTTGACAACAATGCGGTTATGTGCTAAAATAATATGGTAATGAGTAATTAACTCATGGGGACTTATCGTCCCGCTGATAGAGGTGCGGAACAGATCAGTAGCGCGTCCATAACGGTCTGCGGAGACCGGCTGCGCGAAAGGCTTACCGCCGAAGAATGCACGATCCGTGGTGTGCATATCTGGCTGCACGTTGAACAGGCGTCCGGCTGTCATCGGTCTGATGGAGAGCTATCGCATATATACGATATCAAACCAGCCGATGAACTATACTCCATCGGCTTTATTTATTGCAAAAAGAGAAAGGAAACATTCCCATGAAAGAAAAGTATAATGTCGGTATAATCGGCGCAACAGGTATGGTAGGTCAGCGTTTTGCTACCCTGCTTGAAAACCACCCCTGGTTCCATGTAGTTGCACTCGCAGCTTCTCCCCGCTCCGCTGGCAAGACCTACAAAGAGGCCGTAGGCTCCCGCTGGCTGATGGATACTCCCATGCCCAAGAGCATGGAGGACATCGTTATCATGGACGCTACCGCAGATGTTGACAAGATCGCTTCCATGGTAGATTTCGTTTTCTGCGCTGTTGATATGAAGAAGGACGAGATCAAGGCTCTCGAGGAGAGATACGCAAAGGCAGAGTGCCCGGTAATGTCCAACAACTCCGCTAACCGCTTCACTCCCGACGTTCCGATGATCATTCCGGAGGTCAACGCAGACCACGCTGCCATCATCGACGCTCAGAAGAAGCGCCTCGGCACAAAGCGCGGCTTTATCTCCGTAAAGTCCAATTGCTCCATTCAGAGCTATGTTCCGGCTCTCTCCCCGCTGAGAAAGTTCGGCATCAAGAATATCCTCGCTTGCACATACCAGGCGATCTCCGGCGCAGGCAAGACATTCGAGACCTGGCCTGAGATGGTGGATAACCTTATCCCGTACATCGGCGGCGAGGAAGAGAAGTCCGAGCAGGAGCCGCTGAAGGTATGGGGTCACATCGAGGGCAACGAGATCGTAAAGGCTCAGTCCCCGCTGATCACCACACAGTGCCTGAGAGTTCCGGTTTCCAACGGTCACTTCGCAGCAGTATTCGTAAACTTCGAGAACAAGCCTTCTATGGAGGAGATCAAGAAGATCTGGGCTGAGTACGCAGGCGAGCCGCAGGCGCTGAAGCTGCCGTCCGCTCCGAAGCAGTTCATTCACTACTTCGAGGAGGACAACATGCCGCAGGCTAAGCTGCACCGCAACCTTGAGGGCGGTATGGCTGTATCCGTCGGCAGACTGCGCCCCGATACAATGTTCGATTACAAGTTCGTGTGCCTTTCTCACAACACACTGAGAGGCGCCGCAGGCGGAGCTGTTGAAATGGCTGAGCTGCTTGCTGCAAAGGGCTACCTGGACTGATATCTCCGTGAAAGGATAACCCATGAAAAAGACTATATTTACCGGCGTAGGCACCGCCATCGTCACCCCGATGAACGCCGACGGCTCCATCAATTACGATGAGTTCGGCAAGCTCATCGAGTTCCAGATAGCCAACGGCGCAGACGCTCTCGTAGTATGCGGCACCACCGGCGAGGCTTCCACCATGCCCGACGAGGAGCACCTTGAGTGCGTCGGCTACGCCGTTAAGAAGGTCGCTCACCGAGTTCCTGTAATTGCAGGAACCGGCGCGAACGATACCGCCCACGGCATCAGACTTTCCGCTGCCGCTGAAAAGCTCGGCGTGGACGCCCTGCTTCAGGTAACGCCATACTACAACAAGGCTTCCCAGCGCGGACTGGTAAAGCACTTCACCGCTATCGCAGACAGTGTGAAGATACCGATAATCCTTTACAACGTTCCCAGCCGTACCGGCTGCAACATCTCCATTGACACCTACAAGGAGCTTGCGAAGGTTCCGAATATCGTTGCAACTAAGGAAGCAAGCGGCAATATGTCCCTCGCTGCCGAGATCGCTGCTTATACTGATCTCGACATATATTCCGGCAACGACGACCAGGTGATGCCGATTCTTTCCCTCGGCGGAAAGGGCGTTATCTCCGTGACCTCCAACCTCATGCCGAAGGAGAAGCACGACGAAGTCGTTCTGTTCAACGCAGGCAAGCAGGCAGAGGCGCTCGCAATCCAGGCAAAGATCCTTGCGTTCGAGAAGGCTCTGTTCATGGACGTCAACCCTATCCCTGTCAAGGAGGCTCTGAACATCATGGGCTTCAAGGCAGGCGAGTGCAGACTTCCGCTGTGTTCCATGTCCGATGAGCAGATCAATAAGCTCAGAAGCACGATGGAGCCGCTCGGATTAGTAGGCGCAATAAAGTAAATAATGCGGGCGGAATCAAATGCTTCCGCCCGATATGCTAACTGGCATTTCTGCAAAAATCTGAAAGGAATTACAAATGACTAGAATCGCAATAACAGGCGCATGCGGAAGAATGGGCAGAGTGATCGCGGGTCTTGTTAAGGAGCGCGCGGACTGCACCATCATCGCCGGAATCGACAAGCTCGGCGAGCGGTACGACGAATTCCCGGTGTACACCAAGGTGTTCGACATGCCCGAAAAGCCCGATGTTATCATCGATTTCTCGCACCCCTCCGCGCTTCCTGACCTGCTCAGCTATGGCAAGATGAACAACGTTCCGCTGGTGCTCGCCACGACAGGCTACACCGATGAGGAGCGCGCGCAGATAACCGCGGCTTCGGCTCAGGTCCCGGTGTTTTTCACATTCAATATGTCGCTCGGTATAAACCTGCTTGTGGAGCTTGCGCGCAAGGCTACTCAGATACTCGGCGGTCAGTTCGATATTGAAATCGTTGAGAAGCACCACAATCAGAAGAAGGACGCGCCTTCCGGCACTGCAATAATGATAGCCGAGGCAATCAACGAGGAACTGGGCGGCAAGGATCATTTCGTATACGACCGCCACAGCGTTAGAAAGCCCCGCGACAAGGACGAGATAGGAATGCACGCTATCCGCGGCGGCACAATCGTCGGCGAGCACGACATAATTTTCGCCGGACACGACGAGGTGATCACGCTGTCGCATTCGGCACAGTCGAGAGAGGTTTTCGCAAACGGAGCGGTCAACGCCGCAGTATTCCTTGCGGGCAAGCCTGCTGGAATGTACGCAATGTCTGATCTTATTAAGGAGGGCTGACAATGAATATCACAGTAACAGAAAACGTATCAGCAGTAACCTTTAATAATGTACCGCTGTACAAGACTATTATGGAGGACACCCTGACCGCTGTCGCAGAGGCAGGTATCAACATTGACATGATCTCCATGACCGCGCCGACATCGGAGCGTTTCGGCTTCGGTTTCACGCTGGACGACGACGATATGCCGAAGCTGCTGACCGTGGTTAAGCGCCTGAAGGAGAAGCACGACATCACTCCGATGATCAACAGCAGCAACCGCAAGATTGTTATTAAGACCGGAGAGATGGAAGCGCAGGCTGGTTTTGCGGCTAAGGTATTCAACCTGCTGAACAAGATAGACGCGATGATTCTTCTGATAACCACCGGTGTTGACGAAATTTCCGTACTTATCCGCGAGAGCGACGGCGAGGCGGCTGAGGCAGGTCTGAGGGAACTGTTCAAGTGAGCGTGCTGAATTTGATTTCGACCGCCGCGGCGACTGCCGAGGCTGCAACGCACGAAGCGACGATAAACGACGCAGTTCACGACCTCGTTGAACACCCGGAGGAAACGGTGAGCAAGCTCAGCGAGTTTTTCCATAACATGTGGGACGCGATAGTGCGCGCAGTTCCGACGATAATTCTCGCGATCATCGTGCTGATAGTGGGTCTGATAGTCTGCAAGCTGGTGCTGAAGCTCATCAGCAAGGGACTCGACCGCACGCGTCTCGACCTGACCGTCACGAACTTTACAAAGCAGTGCTGCAAGATCGTGCTGTATGTTCTGTTGATAACTGTGGTTCTGAGCACGCTGGGAATTCCCGCGACCTCGATCGTTACCGTTATCGGCACCGCCGGCGTTGCGATAGGCCTTGCATTGCAGAACAGCCTTTCAAACGTTGCGGGCGGCATTATGCTGATGATTAACAAGCCGTTCAAAATAGGCGATTACATCTCAGTTGCGGGTGTGAGCGGCACCGTAAGGCAGATCACGATACTGTACACCAGGCTGGATTCCGACTCCAACCAGGCGATATTCATACCGAACGGGCAGGTTTCCGGCGCGACTGTTACGAACAACAACAGCAACGGTATCCGCCGCGTGGATATGGTGTTCTCAATAAGCTACGACGACGATTTCGAGAAGGCACAGCAGGTTATTTTCGAGGTGCTGAACCGCAACGAAAAGATACTGAAGGATCCCGCTCCTATCGTCAGAATGCTGGAGCATGCGGCAAGCTCGATAAACATCGCGGTACGTCCGTGGTGCAATTGCGCCGATTACTGGAGCGTGTACTTCCAGACTATGGAGGATATCCGCGCAGCGTTTACAGCGGCGGGAATTTCGATCCCGTTCGACCAGCTAGACGTGCACGTTGTCAAGGAATGATCACAGGGGAGCAGATGCTATACGTCTGCTCCTTTTTGTATATTTTTTGACTGTTGCTGCAAATAGTCTGTATAATTATTCAAAAAATACTTGAACAAATCTTAAAAGTGTGGTATACTAAAATAGATTAAATATGTTCGCCTGAAACTCAGGAGGTAAATATGGATAAGAAATCAAACAAGCCGGTCGGCACCATCAAGGTGTCCGAGAGCGTTATAGTCAAGATGGCAGAGCTTGCGGCTGCCGAGATCGACGGAGTTTACTGCCGCGGTCAGGCTCCAGCTCCGTCGAATACCAAGTCAAAGGTGCTGGGTCCTGTTCGTGCAAGGCTGGGCGAGGATACTGCGGAGATACGCGTTGATATCGTCGTGATGGAAGGCTTCAACGCAGTAAATGTCGCGGAAGCAGTCCAGAAGAGCATAAAGTCAGCTATACAGAGCATGACGAACTTCACGGTTACAAAGGTAGACGTTAACGTTGCCGGAATAAAATTCAAGGAGAGCGCGGAATAAGCGCAACAACGAAAATGGAAGAAAAACTTAGCAGAAGAGAAGTGCGCGAGGGCGCATTCATAATACTTTATCAGACCCTTTTCGGTCAGACCCCCCAGGAGATAACAGAGGCTGACGAGGAGGCGTTCGGTCTTGCGCGCAACCACGAAACCGACCTCATCGTAAACGGAGTTCTCTCCCACGACGAGGAGATCACCGGGATCATCGCGAAGTACAGCACCACCAGGTCGGTAGCGCGTATTTCAAAGGTGAACCTCATTATCATGAAGATCGCGATTTATGAGATCAAGTACGACGACAAGGTGCCCGGAGCCGCCGCCATCAACGAGGCGGTCGAGCTTGGCAAGAAGTACGCGTACAAGCAGGACTGCAACTTTATAAACGGCGTTCTGAACTCATATCTTGAGGAATTCGAGAATGCCAGGGATTGATTTCGGCCTTGACAGGTTCGGAAGGCGCGACCCAGACCCGGTGATGACTGTAACTCAACTCACCGCCGCGGTAAAGTCTGCGATAACCTCCATGCCGGAGCTGTCGCACGTTGCGGTCGCGGGCGAGATATCGTCCTGCACGCGCTCGGCGAAGGGGCATATTTACATAACCCTAAAGGACGGTGCAAGCGTTGTGAGCGCGGTGGTCTTTGCAGGCTCTGCACGGACTCTCACTCACCAGCCGCAGGTGAACGAGCAGGTAGTCTGCTACGGCTCTGTGGACGTTTACGGCGGTCAGGGCAGATATCAGCTCTACTGCACTGACATCACGCTCCAGGGCGCAGGAACCCAGGCGGCAGAGCTGGAGGCGCTCCGGCGCAGGCTGGAGCAGGAGGGGCTGTTCAGCCAGCACCGTCCGATACCTGCCATGCCCAGGATCATTGCGGTGGTCACTTCCGCAGGCGGAGCCGCGCTGACCGACATCAAGAACGTACTTGCAAGGCGCTGTCCGATGGTGAAGCTGCTGCTTATTCCTGCCCTGGTGCAGGGCGCGGAGGCTCCCGAGTCGGTGGCTGCGGGAATACGCCGCGCACAGGACACCGACGCTGACGTTATCATATTCGGCAGAGGCGGAGGCTCCGTGGAGGATCTTTCCTGCTTCAATTCCGAGGTGATAGCCCGGGCGGTCTACGCCAGTCGTATCCCAACGATATCCGCAGTAGGCCACGAGCGCGACTACAGTATCTGCGACTATGCCGCGGATCTCCGCGCGCCGACTCCTTCCGCGGCGGCGGAGCTTGCTGCGTCAGTGACCGCCGATATGATGATTGACGACCTCAGCGGCGCACTGAGCCAGATAAGCAGCCGAATGTCGCACTACATTGCGGAACGCGGCAGCATGCTTGATTCCCGAATGGCGCTTATCACTGCGCTTTCGCCCGCGTCCAGGCTTCGGACTGCTTCGCAGCGGCTGGATTCTATCGAGCAGCAGATACGCCAGAGCATACACAGCCGGCTTGACAGGCTCGACCGCGCTGTTATGGCAAGCGCCGGAGTTATATCCGCGCTGAATCCGCTTGCGGTGCTGTCGAGGGGATATTCCGTCACCAGCAGCGGCGAAAGGATAGTCACGGAAGCGGGACAGCTTTCTCCGGGCGACGATATCAGCATCAGGCTCGGGAAAGGCTCCGTCACCGCCAGAGTGACTTCAGTCAGCGAGGACTGAACTAACGGAGGTACACAATGGATTTTGAACAGGCAATGAAGCGCCTTACAGAGATATCGGAACTAATGGGCAAGAGCGACCTCAAGCTTGAGGACTCGATGAAGCTTTACACCGAAGCGGTGGAGCTGACTAAAAAGTGCAAGGAATATATCAAAAATGCGGAGCTCCAGGTTCAGACCCTGGAAGCTTCCAACTGATCCGGAGGTCAGAATTTGGATAAGGAAACAGTCAGGGAACAGCTCCGCGATTACGCGGAAATGACCGAGCGGGCGATAGATTCCTACCTGCCCGAGACCGAGTGTCTCCAGAAGAACGTGATTTTAGCGGCAAGGCACAGCCTGACCGCAGGCGGAAAGCGCCTCAGACCCGCGCTCGTGATGGAGTTCTGCCGGGTCAGCGGCGGGGAAGCGGCGTCGGCGCTTCCGGTGGCGTGCGCCATTGAGATGATGCACACGTTTTCGCTGATACACGACGACCTTCCGTGCATGGATAACGACGACATGCGCCGCGGCAGGCCGAGCTGTCACAAGGCATTCGGGGAAGCCAACGCGCTTCTTGCCGGGGACGCGCTTGCGATTCTCCCGGGGGAGATAATCGCGAAGGCGGGGCTGAAGGGCACGATATCCCAGGGCGCCGCGCTGAAGATCATCTCGCTGCTCGGGGAACAGGCGGGCATTTTCGGAATGATCGGCGGTCAGGTGATCGACACTGAAAACGAGGGGAAGCAGCTCCCGGAAAACGTGCTGCTTGAGATGTACCGCATGAAAACCGGCGCTCTGCTGGAATTCTGCTGCCGCGCGGGAGTTATCACAGCGGGCGGCGGAGCCGACCTTCAGCTTGCGGCGGGAACATACGCAAGGAAGCTGGGACTGGCATTCCAGATAATCGACGATATCCTGGACGTCACCGCTGACGAGAAGCTGCTCGGCAAGCCGGTAGGCAGCGATAAGGAGAGCGGGAAGTACACATACGCCGCCGTTGTGGGGCTTGATAAGGCACGCAGCGGAGCGGCAAAACTTACCGAAGAGGCAGTCCGGGCGCTGTCTGCGTTCGGGGACAGAGAGTTTCTGGAGGGGCTGACCCGCCTTCTGCTCGAGCGGAACTACTGATCGTCCGGAGGAAGTAATTTATATGAATATTTTTATGGCGAACCCGACTGTGACGGTCGGGCTGATATCGTTTATTTCAGCGCAGATAATCAAGACTGCACTGTTCGCGATAAAGCAGAAGACCTTCAACCCCGAGCGCATCACGGGCGCGGGCGGCATGCCGTCGTCGCACTCAGCGCTGGTGGTATCCGTTGCGCTGTATCTGCTGCGGCTGGAGGGATTTTCAAGCTCCACGTTTGCGCTTTCGATAATCGTAATGGGCATAGTTATCTATGACGCGCTCAGCGTGCGCTATAACGCCGGGCTCCACGGCAAGGAGCTGAACCGCCTGCGCAAGGTGATAGACGAGATGGACGACGAGATCTCCAGGCTCAGCGGCGAGGAGCGCGACGAGAAAATGGAGGAACTTTCCGACCGCAAGGATTTCAAGGAGTTCCTTGGTCATAAGCCGATAGAGGTGCTTGCAGGAGCGCTTCTGGGAATACTTATTGCAATGCTGTTCCCGCTGCCGGCGTAAATTTGCGAGGAGATCATGATACTAGACGATTCAATAAATCACGAAAAGATATCAAACATGACCCTGCCCGAGCTGAAAGAATTATGCCGTGAACTGCGGCGCTGCATTCTGAACACCGTATCCGAAAACGGAGGCCATCTTGCCTCCAACCTCGGAACAGTGGAGCTGACGGCGGCGCTGCACTTTGTTTTTGACGTAAAAGAGGACAGGATCGTGTGGGACGTAGGCCACCAGGCGTACGCTCACAAGCTGCTCACCGGGCGCTATTCTGAGTTCAGCACGCTGAGAAGCCTAAACGGAATATCCGGCTTCACACGCCGGAAGGAGTCCACAGCGGACGCGTTCATTTCCGGGCACAGCAGTACTTCAATATCGGCGGCGTTCGGGATCGCCTCCGCGATGAGATTACAGGGACGCCGCGGAAGCGTAGCTGCGGTGATCGGCGACGGAGCGCTCACCGGCGGCATGGCGTACGAGGGTCTGAACAACGCCGGAAAGAGCAAGGCTCCGCTGGTGGTGATACTTAACGACAATGCGATGTCGATATCCAAGAGCACCGGCGCGCTGGCGCTTTATCTGGCGCATATCCGCTCCACAAAGAAGTACTACTGCGCGAAGGAGCACGTAAAATCCCTGCTTTCAGCGGTCCCGGTGGTGGGAGATAAGCTGGAGCGCACGATACGCACCGCAAAGGGGCTTATCAAGGACGCGATATACGACAGCAGCAACATGTTCGAGAATTTCGGGTTCCAGTACATCGGTCCGGTCAACGGCCACGACCTTGAGGACCTGATCGAAGCGTTACAGGTCGCGAAGATAATGCGCCGACCCTGCGTTGTGCATGTGTTCACCACGAAGGGAAAGGGCTGGAAGCCTGCGGAGGAGAACCCCGGCGAGTACCATGCGGTCACAAAGAAAAGCTCTGCGCCCTCCGGCGAGACGTTCACCGAAGCCTTCGGCAGGGAGCTTGAGCGCATAGGCAAATCCGACAGCCGCGTATGCGGCATCACTGCGGCGATGAAGTATGCCACCGGCATGAACTACTTCAAGAACGCCTGCCCGGAACGCTTTTTCGATGTCGGCATAGCGGAGCAGCACGCGGTGACTTTCGCCGCAGGCCTTGCCGTGGAGGGAATGCTCCCGGTGTTCGCGGTGTACTCCACGTTTTTGCAGCGCGGTTTCGACCAGATCGTGCATGACTGTGCGATAGAAAACACGCATGTCACGTTAGCTGTCGACCGCGCGGGCTTCACCGGCGAGGACGGCGAGACCCACCAGGGAATTTTCGACGCGGCTATGCTGGCTTCAATTCCGAACACCACGGTGTTTTCCCCGGCAAGCGCCGAGGAACTCCGTCTGTGCCTGAGCGAGGCGCTCTACAACACGGACGGAATCGCGGCGGTTCGCTACCCCAAGGGCGGCGAGAGCGGCTCGGTGGAGCCGTCGGTAAGCTGGGACTGGTCGGGTAAGCGAGGCGGTACGCTGGCGGTGAGCTACGGAAGGCTCTCCGTAAATATGACGGCAGCAGCCCGGGAAGCATCCCAGCGCGGCGAGCCGGTGGACTGGCTCCGGCTGGTTCGGATAAGCCCTATTCCAGAGGAAGCGCTCCGGACTTCGCTTTCCTACAAGCGGGTGGTGTTCTTCGAGGAAGGAATACTCCAGGGCGGTATAGGCGAGCGTTTCGGGGCGGCTCTGCTGGAGATGGGATATTCCGGCGGTTTCGAGGTCGTCGGGGTGGACGGTCAGTTCGTTCCGGCGGGGACTGTCGCTCAGCAGCTTGAGCTGTTCGGGCTTGACAGGGCTTCCATGGCGGCAAGGCTGACTAACCTCCCGGGAGGGAACCATGCGACTTGACATCTATCTCACTGAGAATTCGCTCTGCAAGAGCCGCACAGCGGCGCAGAGCCTGATAAAAAGCGGGGGAGTTTCACTAAACGGAATCCCCTGCACGAAGCCGTCTCAGGAAGTCGGCGAGGGCGATACGGTCGACATCATCGGGGAGCAGCTCCGGTATGTCGGCAGGGGCGGACTGAAACTGGAAGCCGCTCTGGACAAGTTCGCGCTGGATATTACCGGCGCGGAGTGCATAGACATCGGTTCCTCAACGGGCGGCTTCACGGACTGCATGTTACAGCATGGCGCGGCGAAGGTCTGGGCAGTGGACGTCGGCAGAGATCAGCTTGACGAGAGCCTGCGCCGCGACCCGCGGGTAGTCTCCATGGAGCAGACGGATATCCGCACGGCGGATCTGCCGCAGGTGGACTTTATCGGCACTGACGTGTCGTTTATCTCGCTGAAGCTGATACTTCCGCACATATACCGCCTGCTGAAAAGCGGAGGGAGGGCTGCGGTGCTAATCAAGCCGCAGTTTGAAGCCGGCAGATCGAACCTCAGCAAGAAGGGGATAGTGCGCGATGAGAAGGTACGGCTCAGGATACGCGATGAGATAGCCGAGTTTGCACAGGGCTGCGGATTTTCGGTTATCGGCACGGAAACCTCGCCGATAACCGGCGGCGACGGAAACACAGAATACCTGATGTGCCTTGAAAAGCGCTGAGCTTTCAGGCAGAACGGAGGCAGGCATGAACGGAAAAAGCGTCATGATAGGCTATAACCGCAGGGACCCCAAGTCGGTACGTATCGCGGAGGAAATATGCGCAGAGCTGACCGCGTCGGGATTTGCTCCGCTGTCGCTGAAATACGACGACGGCGGGACGGGCGGTCTGAAGGGCGCGAAGTCCTCCGAGAGCGGCGAGGGCTGCGTATGCATGATAACCGTCGGCGGCGACGGCTCGATAATATCGCACGGCAAGCTGGCGGCGGTCTGGGGAATTCCCCTGATGGGCGTCAACACCGGGCGGCTGGGATTCATGGCGAACCTCGAACCCGGCGATATAAAGCGCATTCCGGAAATAATTACCGGAAATTTCAGAGTGAGCCGCCGTATGATGATGTCCGTGGACGTCAGCTACGCAAACGGCGGGAAGCTCCACCAGAACTGCCTGAACGACGTCGTGGTGTCCCGGGACAGCAAGTCCAAGCTGCCGGAATTCTGCGTTTACTGCGGCGAAACCGAGGTTTCCAGGCTGCGCGCGGACGGCGTGATATTCAGCACTCCGACTGGCTCCACGGCGTACTCGCTGTCGGCGGGCGGGCCTATAATCGACCCTGCGCTCCATTGTATCGAATACACCGCGCTCTGCCCGCACTCGCTGTTTTCCAGACCCATGATCTTCTCTGCGGAGCGTGAAGTCACGCTGCGGGTGAATTCCTATCAGGACAGCCGCGTGACGATAAACTTCGACGGCGACAGCGGATATCCTTTCGATGAAGGCGACGTGCTGACGCTCCACATAGGCTCCCCGGATCTTATGCTGATCGAGACCGGCGAGGGATTTTTCGGGTCTGTGAACCGCAAGCTGATGCAGCCGCTGAGATGACGAGGTACTCATGATACAGAATTACGACGAATTCATAACAGAGCTGCACCGCGCTGGGTTTTCCCTGGGCGGCGGGAGCAGCAAGGGAATATACGCGGCGGTGCCTTTCGACTGGACGGAGCAGCCCGCAGGAACTCAGGTGCGCTGGCACACCGGCGAGCCCGACACCGACCCCTGGGAGTGGCGCATGCGCGTCCTTGAGGAGCGCAGCGACATCGCCTACGCGAAGGTGTTTTTCCGTGGGAGCGGCTATATAACCCGGGAGTGGTACCCATTCTTCATGTCAGTCCGCCGCCAGGGCATGACCTTTGAAGATATGTGGGAATCCGGCAGGGTAAAGGAGCTTTCACGCAGGATATACGAGGCGGTCAGGGATAACGGCAGGGTCGCAATGCATGATATAAAGCGGCTTGCGGGGCTGTCCGGCGAGACATCCGCGCACATTGAAAAGGCTATGACCGACCTCCAGATGAGCATGCTGCTGACGATATGCGGCAGGCAGCAGAAGCGCAATGCGTTCGGGGAACTCTACGGCTGGAGCAGCACGGTATTCTGCACGCCGGAGGAATTCTGGCACACCGAAGATACCGGAGATATCCCGCCGGAGGAAGCGGCAGAGAGGATACGCGCAAGGGTGCTTGAACTCAACCCTGACGCACAGGAGCGTAAAATAAGGAAGTTCATTTACGGCTGAGAGGTACACTATGGATAAGAAGCAGCGGCAGCGTGCTATACTCAAGATAATATCCTCGCAGGAGGTCGAAACCCAGGAGCAGCTTGGCGAGCTTCTTGCCGAGGCGGGCTACCCGACCACGCAGGCGACGGTCTCAAGGGATATGCGCGAGCTGAAAATACGCAAGGGAATGGCGGAAAACGGCGTGAACTGCTACTATTCCCCGGAGTGCGAGAATCCACCGGAGTACAGCAGCGTGTTTGCTCAGGCGGTGCTGTCCATAGATTACGCGATGAACATCGTGGTGATAAAATGCCGCCCGGGTCTTGCGAATGCCGCCTGCGTAGTCCTGGACGACGAGGCGTTCGGATTTGTGGTCGGGACTATCGCCGGAGACGACACGATATTCGTGCTCACCAGAACTGAAAACCACGCCGTGCAGCTTATAGAGCTGCTCAAAAAGATGATGACGAGATAAGGAGAATGCCGCTTGTTAAGAGAACTTTCTATTGAAAACCTTGCAGTTATAGAAAAAGCCTCCGTGGAATTCGGCGGCGCGTTCAACGTTTTCACCGGCGAGACCGGCGCGGGCAAGAGCGTCATCATCGGCGGTATCAACGCGGTGCTCGGCGGCAGGACTAACAAGGATATCGTCCGCAGCGGGGCGCCGAAGGCGGTTATTTCCGCGCTGTTCGACGATATTTCCGACCGCGTGAAGGCGAAGCTGTCGGAGCTTGGTTTTTCCTCCGAGGACGGCGAACTTGTTCTCATGCGCGAGATAACCTCCGAGGGCAAAAGCTCCGCCCGGATAAACGGCAGAGCGGCGACGGCGGCAATGCTCCGGGAGGTCGGTGAGCTGCTCGTGGATATCCACGGCCAGCATGAGAACCGCATTCTCATGAACAACGACAATCAGCGCCAGATTCTCGACAGCTACGGGGAGCTTGACGGGCTGCTTGAGGCGTACCGCGGGGAATTCCGCAGGTTCTCGAAGCTCTCGAGGAAGCTCCGAGAAATGCAGGAGGAGAACAAGACACGGGAACTCCGCACGGCGCAGCTAACCGCCATCATCGAGGAACTTACCGAGCTTGACCTCGACTACGGCGACGGTGAGCGCATGGAGGAGGAACTGCAGAAGATACGCAGCACAGCGAAGATACAGGGTGCGCTGTTCACCGCGAATAACCTGCTCAACGGCGAGGAAAATCCTGGCGCGGTGGAGCTTGTCCGACAGTCGATGAACTCGTTTGCGGCGGCGGGGGCGGTGCTTCCGGAGGCCGACGCGCTCTACCGCAGGCTCGAGGAGCTTCTCCCGGAGCTTGAGGACATCAGCAGCGAAGCGGCTTCAATGGCGTTCGGAGCCGACGACAACGAGGAGCGCGAAGCCGACCTCGAGGACAGGGTTTCCGCGATGAAGCACGCCTGCCGTAAGTACAACATGGATCCCGACCAGCTTGTCGACTACCTCGGGGAGTGCCGGCAGGAGCTGTCGCAGCTCTCCGGGCTGGACGGCGAGATAGAGCGGCTCTCCGAGGAGAAGCACGAGCTTGCGGGTCAGGTGAAGCGCATGGCGGAGGACATCAGCGCAAAGCGCCGGGAGGCCTCCGAGAAGCTCTCAGCGGAGATATGCGAGGTGCTGAGGTTCCTGAACATGCCGAACGTAACGCTGACATTCGATGTGCGTCCGGATAAGATCACGATAAACGGCATGGACGAGGTGGAGATACTCATTTCCGCGAACGCCGGCGAGGAGCCGAAGCCGCTCAACAAGACGGCGAGCGGCGGCGAGCTTTCCCGTGTAATGCTCGCAGTAAAGAGCGTAATGGCGGAGGGCGACGATATTCCGACGATGATTTTCGACGAGGTAGACGCGGGTATAAGCGGCAGAACTGCGGCGAAGGTCGGCATAAAGCTTGCGGAGACCGCCCGGAAGCGTCAGGTGCTGTGCATAACTCATCTGGCGCAGATAGCGGCGCTTGCGCAGACCCATATGCTCATTGAAAAGCAGACCGACGACAAGCGTACCTACACGCGTATAGTTCCGCTAGACCACGAGGGCAGAAAGCAGGAGCTCGCCCGCATAATGGACGGCGGACTGACCGAAAGCGGTCTGAAAGCCGCGGAGGAAATGCTCAGCAGGCAGGTGGAATAATGAATGCATGGTACATGCTGGCGGCTTATGTCGGCGCAATTCTGATTTGTCTGGCGCTTTGCGCGGTTTCGCTTGCAGTCATGATGCATGGTATAGTGAAGCAGAGAAGGCTCGGCGGAAGGCTGGCTTTTCTCATTGCGGCGGGCGCGGTAACTGCGGCGGTTCTGCTGTTCACTAATTCGCACGCGACCTACTACAGATTCAACGATTGGGCTGTTTCCGGAAGCACTGTGCAGGATATCGTAAAGCACTACGGCGAGCCGGATATCAACATGTATACCCCGGGCAGGGGCGGCAGTCTGTGGTACTATATCTACACCGATGAAGGTCCGATAATGCCAGATCATCTTGAACATTTTTACCGTATTGGTATCGACGAAAACGGCAGAGCGGCTGAAATCAGTGATACTGTAAGAAAAGGTGGCTGAACGTGCATAAAAATGCAGTTTCCGGCGAAAATACAGTCAGCATCATATATGGAGGAAGAGCATGAAGGAGAAAATATCAGAATTCGTATATTCTCACCGTGAGGAAATGGTGGATATCATAAGGCAGCTTGTGGAGATACCGAGCGTAAAGGGAAAGCCGGAGCAGTCCGCTCCCTTCGGAGCTGAACCCCGCCTCGCCCTCGACAAAATGCTTGAAATATGCCGCGAACACGGCTTCGTGACCGGCTGTCATGACAACGTGATGGGTACAGCAGATTACGCTCCCTCCGGGAAGGTGGGACTCGGCATACTGTGCCACCTCGACGTTGTTCCGGCGGAGCCGCTCAACTGGAGCTGCCCGCCGTTCCAGCTCACCCGCCGCGATGGAAAGCTGTTCGGCAGGGGAGTTATCGACGACAAGGGACCATGCGCTGCTTCACTGATGGCGCTGTACTGCATAAAGGAGCTCGGAATCCCGCTAAAAAAGGGAGTGCGCCTGCTGTTCGGCACTGACGAAGAGAACGGCTCCGAGGATCTGGAGATCTACCGCAGCACCCACGAGCTGCCGCCGATGGTGTTCACGCCGGACGGAAGCTTCCCGGTGATAAACATTGAAAAAGGAATGATACGCGCCGATATCTTCGGAAAGTACGAGCCGGGGGTGGTTCGTTCGTTCGAGGGCGGAAGCATTCCGAATGCGGTCCCCGACAAGGCGTCAGCGGTGCTGCACGGGGTTTCATACGACGAGGTTCTCACAGCCGTTCAGGCGAACTCCACCGGGGCAGTGATCAGGGCGGAAGCCGCCGAAAACGGCGATATCACGCTGTACAGCTCCGGAAGGTCGGCGCATGCGTCTACGCCTCAGACTGGTATCAACGCTGTGACCGCGCTTATTGCACTGCTGAACAGACTCCCGCTTTCAGGCGGGGAGCGTGAGATATTCCGCGGTCTGGAGCTGATGTTCCCGTTCGGCGAGACCGACGGAAAGTCGGCAGGGCTAAAGATAGAGGACACGGAATCCGGCGCGCTGACCCTGACTTTCAGTAAGTTTGCAATGCAGAACGGAAACGTCACCGGCTGTATCGACATACGCTACCCGGTGTCGGCGGATCTCCCGGACGTTGTGGCGAAGCTTTCGGCGGCGCTTGAGAACTGCGGGCTACACTACGGGAAGAACATTGAGGAGCAGCCGCACTGCGTTCCTGAGGACAGCGAATTCGTGCAGAAGCTGCTGAAGGTCTATAGCGAGGTCGAGGGCGAGCCGGGTCACTGCATTGCCATCGGCGGCGGGACTTACGTCCACACGGTGGAAGGCGGCGTTGCATTCGGCGTAGAGCGCGGCGACACCGACTATCACATGCACGGCAACGACGAGTTCATCACCGAGGACGAACTTCTGAAAGACGCCGTACTGTTCGCCTGCGCGATAGCGGACATCTGCGGATAAAACAGCAAAAGAGCGGCTCAGCGCCGCTCTTTTGTTTACTCCGCAGGCATTTTCTTGATTCCGAACACCGCGCGAAGCAGTCCTGCGAACAGCTTCGGACTTTTCAGTACTACGATCTTCATATGTACTCCTTTCCAGTATCAGCACCTAAGCAGAAAAATGCCTATGACGATCAGCAGGAATGCGACCGCAAAGAGCAGCACCTTCAGTGAGAAGAACGATATGCACATCACCGCCCCGAAAAATGCCGCGACTGCAAGCGCAGCGCCTATCCCGCAGCGGCGTTTCCGCTTTCTGGGTCGTCTCAACCTGTCTCTTATACACATCTCCGAGCCCACGAGACGGAGCTACATCTCG
>ERZ1027232.10-NODE-10-length-103139-cov-12.236632_pt1 | contig 103139 bp, 93 predicted proteins | sample MGYA00519478_ERZ1027232 | MGnify/ENA primary metagenome ERZ1027232 (study PRJEB26926, sample SAMN06164468) | human gut metagenome | biome: ENVO:00009003; feature: ENVO:2100002; material: ENVO:00002003 | host: Homo sapiens | place: USA | collected 2012 ...
AAGCTGTTGAGCATTATCTAGGTTATGATATTGAAGTGTATGATGACTTCATCAACATTGTAACAGATAATAAAGATATTATCACACCAGACAGTATCTTACCTGCTGAAGCAGAATCTTTAGCAGATTCAACACTTAATGATAAGGACACTACAAAGCCTATCGAGCAAACACACACTACAGAATCACAATCAGAACCTACTCACACCGAAGAACCAGTAACAGTTATCCAATCCGAACCCTCTACACCATCGTCAGCTAGTAAGAGCGATAATGACAAGATTCCCGGCAGCGATCTGACGTATGGACAGTTCAGAGAAATATATGGTTATGATGTACCAGACAATGCTTATGATATAACGGATAAAGGATACAAGGACACGCAAGGTGGTTTTACCTATTCACCAGCCGAAGCTGCCCGCATCAACCAGGAAGCCCAAGACATCATGGACGGCAAATATAATCCAGACGATGATGTGACAGATGCAGAATGGGATGCACTCGAAGGTTTACTAAATCGTCAATAAAAACATAATCATGAAAGGACCTAAGCAAAACCGCTTAGGTCTTTTCTTATACTTACAAAGAAAAGGAGTTGATACGCATAAACACAGATGAATTAACGCAAGAACAATCAGCACAAGCTCAAGAAACCTCTTTCTTTATCAATAATACAGACAGTAGGCAACAGTATGCAAAAACTCTTCAAAATGCCTTAAATGCGGGAATGTTTTTTCCTGAAGCAGAGATTAATTTTGAACCTTTAGAAGTTTATAGACTTGTTGATTATTCAGAAAAGGAGAACGCGGGGATAAGCCGTACGACCTGGAATTAATGCTGAGACTCTACCTGATACAGAATCTGATTCAGGCTGACAGTCCTCATCTGACAGCCTGATGGGTAACTCTGATGAACTTCGCTGCGTTTCATGCTTTTGATGGCAATTTGCTCAGTGTTGCCTTATACAACATCACTGCTTCCAGACTTCCTGGGAAGGGTCACATTTAGACATACAGAGCCGCTCCGGAAGGGCGGCTTTTGTGTATTTCGCGGAATTCGCAGGTTTTTTGTGTTCCCTCTTGAAATAAGTACGATTTTGTGGTAAAATAAAACTGTATGTAAAGAAAAGGGGGAAAGCCTGTGATAAGAGAAGTACGCATGGACGAATACGAACAGCTCATGGAGCTGTATCTGCATCTGCACGAGACCTCCGTCCCGCCTGCGGAGCTTACCCGCCCGCTGTGGGAGCGCCTGGTGAACGACCCGGACTACCACCTTATCGCAGCCGAGGAGGACGGAAAGCTGGTGTCGACCGTTACCTGCGTTATCGTCCCGAACCTTACCCACGGCCCGCGCCCGTACGCATGGGTCGAAAACGTCGTCACTCACCCGGATTACCGGGGACGAGGATTAGCGACAGCCTGCCTTGAGTACGCAAAAGAGATCGCGAAGCGCGAGAACTGCTACCGGCTCATTCTCATGACCGGCTCGAAGCTTCCCGGCACGCTGAATTTCTACGAGCGCGCAGGCTACGACAGAACGGAAAAGACCGGATTTATCCAGTATTTATAAACGAAAGGAACCACGAACATGAACATAAAACCCCAGAAGGGCATGCAGGAATATTTACCCGAGGCAGCGGCACAGCGCGACCGCCTGATGAACCTCATTCTTGAAACCTACACCGCAAGCGGATTCACACGTATCTACACCCCTGCCATTGAGAGCGCAGAGAACCTCGACAAGAGCGACGGCGGCGACAATCTTAACCTCATCTTCCGCATAATGAAGCGCGGCGACAAGCTCGCAGAAGCGCTTGCAAAGAACCCGGTCGACGAAAAGGAATTGTGCGATCTCGGTCTGCGCTACGACCTGACCCTGCCGCTTTCCCGCTACTACGCGAATAACCGCAACAGTCTGCCGTCCCCGTTCAAGTGCATTCAGATCGACAAGGTGTACCGTGCGGAGCGTCCCCAGCGCGGCAGGCTCCGTGAGTTCGTTCAGTGCGATATCGACATACTCGGCTCGGATTCATGGTGCTGCGAAATCGAGCTTATCTCCGTTACCGCTAAGGCGCTTTCAAAAATCGGCATCGGGGAGTTCACCGTGCGTGTTAACGACCGCAGGGTGCTGAGAAATTCCCTGCTCACGATGGGATTCCCGGAGGATTCCCTTGACACGGTTTCCGTAAGCTTTGACAAGCTCGACAAGATAGGCGCCGACGGCGTAGCCGCAGAGCTCCGCGAAAAGGGCATGCCCGAGGAAGCGGTCAACAGCCTGTCCGGGCTTCTCGCAAAGGGTAAGCTCACCCTCGACGACATGGCACAGTACTGCTCCGAGGACGCCAAGGAAACGCTCGAGCAGCTCCGCACTATCATTGAGACTGCCGACAAGCTCTCCGACAGCTACACCGTTGAGTTCGACCCGTCCCTTGTAAGAGGTCAGGGCTACTACACCGGCACAGTTTTCGAGGTCGCAAGCAAGCAGTTTGGCGGGACCGTCGCAGGCGGCGGACGCTACGATAACCTCATTGGCAGATTCACCGGGGACACTGTTCCTGCGGTCGGCTTCTCCATCGGCTTCGAGCGTATTTTCTCCATCGTTACCGAGAACAATATCCAGCTTGCAGGCAGCCGCAGGAAAGTGGCTATTCTGCACAGCCCGGAGGCAATCCTGGAAGCTATCGCGAAATCCGACGAGCTCCAGGCTGAGAGCGACGTTACGCTCATCGCCGCAGCCAACCGCAAGAAGGCTGACAAGGCTTACTCAAAGGCAAAGCAGCAGGGATTCGACGAGATCATCAAGATAGGTCTGTAAGAGGAAACGACATGAGAAAACAGTTTCTTGAGATAGGAAAAATAGTTGCGACCCAGGGAATACGCGGGGAAGTACGGGTGCAGTACTACTGCGACAGCGCCGAGGTGCTGTGCGATTTCGACACGCTCTACCTCGACAAGGGAAAGACCCCCATGGAGATAACCAGGGCTTTCCCACACAAGAACGTAGTCGTGATGAAGTTCGCCGGTATCGACAAGATAGAGCAGGCTCAGCCGCTCATCGGAAAGGTTCTGTACCTCGACCGCGAGGACGCGGAGCTTGAAGAAGGGCTGTACTTCATTCAGGATATAATCGGGCTGACCGTAAAGGACGCGGATTCCGGCATTGTCTACGGCAAGATCACTGACGTTTACCAGAACGGCGCTAGCGACGTGTACTCCATTCGCAGGGAGGACGGCACGGAGCTTATGTTCCCGTGTATCGACGAAGTCGTGCTCAAGACCGACATCGACGCTGGCGAAATGATCATCAGACCGCTCCCTGGGCTGTTTGAGGACGCTGTTGACGGAGACGGAGACGGCGAATGAGGATCGACATTGCAACGCTGTTCACTCAAATGTGCGACAGCGTGCTTAACGAGAGCATAGTCGGCAGGGGAATCAGAAACGGCTTTATCGAGGTATACACCCACGATATACGGAAATACACCGAAAACAAGCACCGCCGCGTGGACGACAAGCCCTACGGCGGCGGCACCGGAATGCTCATGCAGGCTCAGCCGGTTTACGACTGCATTTCCGCTATAAAGTCCCAGGGCGAGGGCAAGCCCCGGATAATCTACATGTCCCCGCAGGGCGAGGTGCTGACCCAGCAGAAGGTGCAGGAACTCGCACAGGAGCCGTGGCTTATCCTGCTGTGCGGCCACTACGAGGGCATAGATCAGCGCGTGCTGGACGAGCTTGAAGTGGAGGAGCTGTCGGTCGGAAATTATGTGCTGACCGGCGGTGAGCTTCCCGCGCTGATAGTCGCGGACGCTGTGGCGAGGCTCCAGCCCGGGGTGCTTCCTAATGAGGACGCCTACAGCATCGAGAGCCACTACAACGGACTGCTGGAGTTCCCGCAGTACACCCGCCCGGAGGAATGGCACGGGCGCAGAGTCCCGGAGGTGCTCCTCACGGGAGACCACCGCACCGTCACCGAGTGGCAGAACCGTGAAGCGCTGCGGGTTACTGCAAGAAAGCGCCCGGATATGTACGGAAAGTTCATCGCTGAACAGCACGAGCGGCTCTGGAGCGCATTCCTGGAAGATAAGGATATCCCGCCGGAGACCAGGTGTTCCGGCGTCGTCAGGTTCGGGAAAACGGCTGACGAGGCGGACAGGCTCGCGAAGCTTGTTATGCGCGGGAAAAAGCGCGCTGACCTCAGCGTTCAGTCCGGGGAGCTTCCGCGGCGCGGCGAGTATTTGATCGTCACCGATGGCGCGGGTCTTGGAAAGTGCGTGGTGCAGGTTTTCAACGTGAAAACCGTGCCGTTCAGCGGGGTCACTGAGGAAATGTGCGGCTTTACTGCGGAGTGCAGTTCGCCTGACGAGTGGCGCGCAGTTCAGGAAGCTGATATAAGCGCGGAAACGCCTGTTGCCTTCTGGCAGTTCAGGCTGGTTTACAAGTATCACAAGGAAGAAAGATAATGACTAAAAACGCATTTATTGCAATAACCGGGCGCGCAAACGCCGGAAAATCCTCTCTCACCAACCTGCTGGTTGGCGAGAAGATATCCATAGTCAGCGAGAAGCCTCAGACTACGCGAAACCGCATAAACGGCGTGCTCACCAAGGGCGATACGCAGTACGTTTTCATGGATACGCCGGGTATGCACAAGCCCAAGACCAAGCTTTCCGAGCACATGGTGAAGTCCATACGGCAGAGCGTTGACGACGTGGACTGCGCTATCCTCATGGCGGACGTAACAAAGAAGATATCCTCCATCGAGCAGGATCTGATACGCAGCTTCGCTTCCCACGGGACTGCTGTGGTGCTGCTTCTCAACAAGGTCGACCTGCTGAAGGACAAGAGCGAGATACTCAAGATAATCCAGCAGTACTCCGAGCTTTACGACTTCGAGGAGATAATCCCGATATCCGTCAAGAACCGCATAAACACCGACCAGATAATGCCGGTGCTGGAGCGCTTCGCAGTCGAGGGAGAGCACTTCTTCCCGGACGACATCGCCACCGACCGCACCGAGCGTTTTATGTGCTCAGAGATTGTCCGCGAGAAGATACTCCGCGTCATGCAGGAGGAGATACCCCACGGCGTTGCTGTGGACGTCGAGAAATTCAAGTCCCGCATGAAGGGCGACGCCGAGATAATCGACATCAGCGTCGTAATCATCTGCGAGAAGGAAAGCCACAAGGGAATGATCATCGGCAAGGGCGGAGAGCGCCTCAAGCAGATAGGCACCATGGCTCGCGAGGATATGGAGGATCTGCTTCAGGCTAAGGTCAACCTGCAATGCTTCGTGAAGGTCAAGGAGGACTGGAGAAACCGCGAACGCGTTATCTCCGACCTTGGAATGTACGACGAGGACTAAACTGGAGGTACGGATTTGCTTTTTACCTATGACGGTATAGTCGTCGGGCGGCGGGATATCGGCGAAAGCAACTGCTTTATTGATATCCTCACTGACGAGCAGGGCATAATCGAGGCGACCGCCCACGGTGTGAAGAAGATCAACAGCTCGCTTTTAGGGTCATGCGGACTGTTTTCCTATGCCACCTTCTGCCTTAATAAAACCAAGCAGCGATACTCTGTGAACTCAGCGAAGCCTAAGCGGAGCTTCCACGAGCTGGGAAGCGATATTGAGAAACTCGCGCTCGGTTCCTACTTCGCGCAGGCGGTGAAGTTCTGCACCCCGCAGGAGCAGGCGGCGGAGGGTTCTGACAGCCTGGTGAGGTTCTTCGCGATATCGCTTTACGAGGCTGAAATGGCGCGGGATACGGCTCGGCTTGCATGTGTAAAGGCGGCGTTCGAGCTGCGGTTTTCCTGCATGCTGGGGTACTTTCCGGATCTTCGCGGCTGCTGCAACTGCGGCTGCGGAGAGCATGACGAGATGTTCTTCCTGCCGGACAGCGGCGAACTCATCTGCGGCGACTGCTTCGACAGGGAATACAGCGGGCGTTACTTCGTGCTTACCCGGGAGCTTCTCGGGGCTATGCAGAATATCGTTTACGCAAGGCTTGACGAGGCGTTCCGTTTCAGCGTTTCGCCGCAGGCTGCAAAGCTTCTAGGCATAGTTACCGAAAACTACTTCCTCGCCCGCACGGAACGCAGTTTTTCTGCACTGGATTACTATAAAAGTATAAGAATGGAATGAATTGCGATATTATTTGACACAGAATTTAAACTGTCTATTGCATTTTTAACAAAAACTATTGAAAAATACGAGCGTATGTGGTATAATTGTATAAGAGTTAACAGAACAAAACAAGGAAAGGCGGTGGTGCAATGAGTAATATCACAGAAAAGGACATAAAGCTTTTTTATGAAATGCTGGAACGTGACAAGAATTCCGCGCATTTCCTCTGGGACTGCGCAGCGGGGACTGTCGTTTCCGCCGGCTCCGGAATATTTGCAGACGTTTCGGGCGATCCGCTGGAGTATCTTCGCGAAAGCGGGCTGATCGACCCGCAGTCCCTGCCTTCCTTCAATATCTTTTCCTCGTGCATAGAGGAAGGGACGATCTCCGGGAGCGACAGAATGAGCCTCGCCGCAGATATTCGCATGAAGCTGTCAGCGGACGGAGAATTCCGGCTGTGCGGGTTCTACGCGCATTTTCTGAAGGACGACGGCGGCAGGATAATCGCCGTACACGGCACCATCAGACCTTACACGAGCCGCGAACTTTTTGACCGCCGCGTGCTGAGCGGCTTTTCGTCAGACCGCGACCCGCGTATTTTCAGCGACGAGGCTGCGGAGATGATAAAGCGCCACCCTAACGAGGAGATAGCGTTTATCCAGTTCGATGTTGAGCGGTTCAAGCTTATCAACGAAAAGTATGGCGTTGAAGCCGGCGACGAGCTTCTTGAGTTTCTGTACGGCACGCTGGGACTGATTTGCAGCGAGGAACAGCCCTTCGCACGGCTGAACGCTGATGTTTTCATGGTGGTGACTACGTTCTCAAGCGACTCCGACCTGCTTGATTTTATCCACAGGATTGAAAGCATGCTGACCGGATTCCAGAACATGGAGTACAGGCTGATTTTCGGCGTTGCGATTGTCGAGGACAGGTCGCTGCATATACGCAGGCACGGCGACAACGCCGCGCTGGCGCGCCAGTCGATAAAGGGGAACGCCCTGAACAACATAGGGTTCTTCAACGGAAGAATGAAGAGCGAGCTTCACAAGAAGCAGTCCATCGAGGACGACATGATGAACGCGCTGCTTGACGGTCAGTTCGTGATGTACCTCCAGCCGAAGTTCAGCATTTCCACCAAGCGGATAATCGGCGCGGAGGCGCTTGCAAGGTGGATCCACCCGGAAAAGGGCATGATATCTCCGGCGGATTTCGTTCCGGTGTTCGAGGAGAACGGATTTATACTGAAGCTCGACCAGATAATCTGGGAGAGCGCGTGCAGGAAAATCCGCGAGTGGATAGACAAGGGAATAGAGCCGGTTCCGATATCGGTGAACATTTCCCGGGAGTACATACACACCTTCGACGTGGTGGGCGAAATGCTGCACCTCGTGAACAAGTACGATATCCCGATAAAGCTGCTGGAGCTTGAAATAACTGAAACCACTGATTCCGAGGGAGTTTCCGACGTAGTTCAGAAGATGAAGGACGCGGGATTCACCATGCTGATGGACGATTTCGGCTCCGGGTATTCATCGCTGAACATGCTGCAAAAGACGCAGTTCGACGTACTCAAGATAGACCGCGGGTTCCTTTCGGAATTCATGGAGTCCAGCCGCGGACGGAAGATTATCTCGCACACGATCTCAATGTCGCGTGATATCGGTCTCGATATCATCGCGGAGGGCGTGGAAACTCCGGAGCAGGCTTCGTTCCTGAGCGATTGCGGCTGCGATTCGGCGCAGGGATTCTACTACTCCAAGCCGATAACCCAGGAAGAATTCGACAAAATGCTTGTCGAGGTCAATAAATAAACAAACCGGGGCAGTTTTCCTGTCCCGGTTTTCGCTATAATAATCCCCGGAGCGGCGCCCCGGGGACTTGTTTTATTCTACGTCGAACTGCATGAGTTCAGCTATTTTCTCCTGAATGCGGTCTGCGACGTCGGCGGGGTTCAGCTTCTCGCTGAAGCTCTTGTCTCTTGCGGAGATCTCGATTACGCCGTCCTTGAGGTTTCTCGGGCTTACGATAACGCGGAGCGGGATTCCCAGCAGGTCGGCGTCGGAGAACATTACGCCTGCGCTTACTGCACGGTCGTCGTAGATCACCTCTACGCCGCGCTTCTGGAGCTCCTCGTAGAGTGCGTCTGCCTTCTCCTTGACCTCGGCGTCGTCGGCGCGTACTGCGCAGATGTGCACCTGCCACGGAGCGATAGCCATCGGCCAGATGGGGCCGTAATCATCATGGTGAGCCTCGCATACGGAAGCGGCAAGTCTGCCTACGCCGATGCCATAGCAGCCCATGATAGGAGTCTGAGTGTTGCCGTCCTTGTCAAGGTAGGTCATGCCCATGCTCTTGGTGTACTTGGTTCCGAGCTGGAATATGTTGCCGACCTCGATGCCGCGGGAGATGGTGATGTGCTTCTTGCCGCAGCTCGGGCAGATACCGCCCTCGATGATCTTCGCGAAGTCGTGGTACTCAACGTTCTTGCAGTCGCGGTCGATGTCGAGACCGGTGTAGTGGTACTCCTCCTTGTTTGCGCCGCAGGAGAGGTTGTTCGTGTTCTGGAGGGAGCGGTCGAACAGCACGGTCATGCCCTCGGGGAGACCTACCGGCCCGATGTAGCCCGCGTTGAGTCCGCACTCCGGAGTAATAACAGCCGGGTGGATATCGCAGCCGAGGAAGTTTGTGAGCTTAGTTTCGTTGATATCGAGGTCGCCGCGGATAAACACTACAACGTAGCTGTCGTCGTGGTTACGCTGGTATACTACCGCCTTGCAGCTCTTGTCCTGCGGGGTATGCAGGAACTCGCAGATTTCCTCGATGGTGTGGATATTCGGGGTGTGTACCTCGGCGAGGGGCTGGCTCTCGGCGTCGCGGGTGTTCTCGATTATGGACTCAGCCGCTTCCATGTTAGCGCGGAATCCGCAGTCCTTGCATATCGCGATGGAGTCCTCGCCGATAGGAGTGAGCAGCATGAACTCATGGGAAATGCTGCCGCCCATCATGCCGGAGTCGGACTTTACGGAAATTACCTCGGGAATGCCGGCGCGGGCGTAGATACGCTCATACGCCTTGTGGCAGCGCATGTAGTATTCCTCGAGATCCTCCTGGGAGGTGTGGAATGAATACGCGTCCTTCATAGTGAACTCGCGCACGCGGATAAGTCCGCCGCGGGGACGCGCCTCGTCGCGGAACTTGGTCTGTATCTGGTAGATCATGAACGGATATTTGGAGTAGCTGTTCGCATACTCGCGGACGAGCTGCACAGCGGCTTCCTCGTGTGTCATGCCGAGGACCATCTGCGCCTTGTTGCGGTCGGTAAAGCGGAGAAGCTCGCTGCCGATGCTCTCGTATCTGCCGGATTCCTGCCAGAGGGTCGCGGGCATTACAACAGGGAAGGATACCTCCTGACCGTCGATAGCGTCCATCTCCTCGCGGATTATCTGCTCTATCTTGCGGGTTATGCGCTTTAAGGGCATGTAGCTGGAGAAAATGCCGTTTGCAACGTACTTCATGTAGCCGCCGCGTATCATCAGCGCGTGGCTGTCGATATTGCAGTCGGAGGGGCGCTGCTTGAAGCGGTCGCCTACTAACTTTTCAAGTTTCATGTGTTTTCTTCCTTTCGTCTTGTTTCGAAATTTCTCAGAGAATACAAAAAGCCCTGAACCTAAAAAGGCTCAGGGCGAACTGTACAAAGTCCGTGTTACCACCTGGATTCGGGGAGACCCCGCGCTCAGCGTCTGCAACGCTTTCTCATGTAACGGTGAGCACCGGCGCCGCTTACTTCCGCATTCCTGCGGGTTCCGGGCGCAGCTCTAAGACGGGTTCGGCATATCTTCAATAACGGCTCGCACCTGCCGCCGTCTCTCTGAAAATCCGATGTGCCTACTGTTTCTTGTCACAGCTTTTCGTATTCATTGGTTTGATTATAGCACGATTTTGGGGATTTGTCAACCGGAAATTCACCATTTCTTTTCTTTGTCGTCGGTCAGGCACAGGAGGTAATCGGTTGATACGTCAAGATATTTCGCGAGTGTGATGATATGGCGGCAGGGTATCTCCTGAATGTTGTTCTCGTATTTGCTTACCTGCTGCTGAGTTGTTTTCAGCAGGTCGGCTATCTGCTGCTGGCTTGCTTTGCCGGCGCGTGCCTTCTTCAGACGGGTGCCGATATCCATGCTCATCATCTCCTTTGACTGCCAAAATGCGTTAATTATTTTTGTACAGAATATACAAATTTATTATACACCTATAAAATTCCCTTGACAAACATCTGAAAAGGTGTATAATTAATATAACACCTAATAAGGTGTGAAAAAGGAGGAGCGTTTTATGAACGTATTAAAGAAGATCGCATCAGCCGTGGCGGCTGTGGCTGTTTTGGCGGGGATTTCTGTTCCAGTCGGCGCTGCGGACAGCACTTTGAAGCTGCTGACCGAAGAGGTGGATTCAGAGTTTGGGTCGCTTCCTGTGGACGGTTTGTTATGCGTGTTGAATGAAAATGAGTTTATTGATGAGTTTGTGTCAATTCCTCAATCTGCTTTGAAAAAATGGCGCAGCGGCGGCAATTTGGATATGACTGATGTAGAGGTTGGTGGAAAAGTAAATTGGGATAATCTGCTGGGAACTAATGATAATTCTCTTCTTTTAAATGTGGATAGTGATGGCAACATAGAAAAATACTATGCTATCGACTATAACGGAAAAGACAAGATTGATATTGTTCGCTCATCAAGTGAGTGGATGAACTATATGAATGGGTGGGTAGTCAGCAACTCAAGTTCGGGCAATTTGTTTAGCCTTAAATGCGAAAATCCAGAAACAGGTAAAACATATACTGAAAAGATACCATTCGATGGAACATATGCCTGGAACTTCTACATGTCTGGAAAGTACATAGCAGGCACGGTTTATACCACCAAAACATATCCGGACCCGGCTCTAGATGGGAAATATAACAAATATGATATCGTTGTAAAGGGAATGAAGAGCAACGGAAAGTTCGAAACGCTTTACACTGATTCTGTGAATTTTTTTGATCCAACACGCGGAGAAAATTTCTTTCAGATCAGTACTATGACAGCTCCCTATGGTTGGGTAAATCATGTTTTCCTTGAGGATTCAGCGGAGTGGGTTACTATCATAACTGATAGCAAATATTACGTGGAAGAAGTTTATGGTAAGAATGCTGTTGCAACACTGGTGGATAATTATGGCGAAACCGTTGGATATCAGCTTATAAAGCTTACCGAAAAGGGTTCTGAATTAAAGGGCGACCTCTACAAAGATATGTACACTCTGGATGGTAAGCTCTATTGCGTTAAGACCTTCGATGATAAGTGGGGTTTTATCAACACAAACGGTAAACTTTTAGCGACCTTTGATGACGTTTCCGAATTTGATGGAAAGTACGCGCCCGTAGTAAAGAACGGCAAGGCTTATCTTGTAGACAAAGCAATGAAGTGCGTTTCCGAAAAAATAAGCGCAACATATGTAAACACGCTAGGTGAAGGTCTTTATTACGTTGAAAACGGAAGCAAAAAGTACCTTATGACATACGCTTCCGGCTCCGCGACGACTACAACACCTGTGACCACAAAGCCATCCACGAACAGAAAGGACATCTCCGGGCTGGAGTTCTACAAGTTAGCTAACGAGGAATACACCGGAGGAAAGATCTGCCCTGACCCCTCGATTTACGACGGAAACTATCTCCTTGAGGAAAAGACCGACTACACCCTCTCCTACAAAAATAACACAGCGCTTGGAACCGGTACGGTCATAGTCAAGGGCTGCGGGAAATATTCCGGCACCAAAACTCTTAAATTCAACATCGTCCTTAAAAAGCCTGCGTTTTCCGCAAAGAAGAACGGTAACAGCAAGGCGGCTCTTTCGTGGAAGAAGGTTACGGGTGCCGCTGGATATGAGATATACTACGCCGCTGGAAATGGCAGCTTTAAGAAGTTGGCGTCAGTCTCTTCGTCAACATTCAGCAAGTCTGTTTCCAGGCTGGATATAAAGAACAACAGTTACAAGTTCAGAATACATGCTTTTGCAACTGCGTCTAACGGTAAAAAAGTATACAGCTCCTGGTCGAAAACTGTAAAAATAGGCTAAAACAGGAACATGTAATAGCTTATAGGTATCCCGTTTTGCAGGAACACCACTGCGAAACGGGATTTTTACGCTGTTTTTTCAAAAAACCTATTGATTTTCTGAAATAAACGTGGTATAATAATACAAGATAGATTAGACTAAAGACTGGGGTTTCGCTCCAGTCTTTAAGTTTTAATCGGGGTCAGGCGGTTTTTGCCTGTCCTGCTGCATATTCTGAAAGGAGCTGGCTTAATGGCACTTGCAAAGGGGTTCAGCACTATCGAGGCTGCGGCTGAGGCCGCGGTAAGACCGATAGTCGAGGACCACGGTTTCTCGCTGTGGGACGTCTGGTTCGCGAAGGAGGGCGCAAAATGGTATCTGCGTATCTTCATCGACAAGCCGCACGGCGTTTCCATTGACGACTGCGAATCCATCGACGGGGAGATAAACTCCATCATCGACGAGCAGTATTTCATCGACAAGATCGACTATCTGGAGATAGGCTCTGCGGGGCTTGAGCGTTCCGTGAGAAGACTTGCTCAGCTTGAGCAGTCGATAGGAAAAAAGGTGAGGGTCAAGACCTACAAGCTGTGCGATGGCGCGCCGTCCAAGGACTTCAAGTGCGTTCTTTCGGGATACGACGGAGAAAAGATCACGCTGACCGGCGATTTCGGGGAGATCTCGCTTCCCGCCGCCGATATCTCGGCAATGAACTACGACGATTTTGACGATCACGAACTGATAGAAGACGGCGAGTGACCGCGGCTTAATTTTTTAATGGAGGAATTAACGGAAAATGGCTAAGAAGAAAGTACAGCAGCCCCAGAACGACATCACTGAATTTTTTGACGCGCTTGCCGCTTACGCTGCTGAAAAGGGTATCGACAAGGACGTGTTCGCTGAGAAGATCAAGAGCGCTATCGAAAAGAGCCTCAAGACCAGCATGCATGTTGAGGACAAGGACAGCGAGTGCGTGTTCGTCAACATAGATTTCGACAGGAAGATCTTCAACGTGAGCGTACTTAAGGAAGTCATCGAGGTGGTCGACACCCTGTATGAGCCGGAGATCGAGATAGTTCTCGAAGAAGCGCGCAAGCTCAACCCGGCGGCGCAGGTAGGCGACAAGATCCGCGTTCCGATAGACCCGCACGAGTTCAAGCGCATCGCAGCCAAGAACGCGAAGGATCTCATCAAGCAGGGATTCCGCGACATCGAGCGCCAGCAGCTCAGCGAGATGTGGGGCGAGTATGAGAACGAGGCTGTATCCGCGCTTGTTACAAAGATCGAACCCAAGACCGGCCATGCAACTATTGAGATCAACCACAACGAAGTACTGCTGATGAGAGCAGACCAGATCCCCGGCGAGGTGCTTCATGTCGGCGATATCATCAAGGTATATATCACCGGCGTTTCCAAAGAATATAAGGAAGGCGCGAAGAAGCAGAGCCTCCGCATCACCAGAACCGACAGAGGCCTCATCAAGCGTCTGTTCGAGCTTGAGTGCCCCGAGATCTACGATGGAACTGTTGAGATCAAGGCTGTCAGCCGTGCGGCTGGTTCGCGCTCCAAGATCGCGGTCATCAGCAACGACCCCAACGTTGACGCAGTGGGCGCGTGCATAGGTACTCAGAAGTCACGTATCAACGCCGTTACCAAGGAACTGAAGGGCGAGAAGGTCGACGTTGTTCTGTGGAGCGAGGATCTCGAGGAGTTCATCAAGCAGGCGCTCAAGCCCGCTGAGGTACTCCGCGTGGTTATTACCAACCCCGACCCCAAGAAGAAGGAGTGCAAGGCTATCGTTCCTGATAATCAGCTCTCCCTCGCGATCGGCAACAAGGGTCAGAACGCGCTGCTCGCCGCTAAGCTCACAAACTGCAAGATCGACATCAAGGCTGAGAGTAAGGTAACTCCCGAGGATCTCATCGTGACCGAGTACGTTCCCGAGGAGCCCGCAGAGGAAGCGCCCGCAGAGGCTGAGGCTCCCGCCGGGTCCTCCGCTGAGGAATAAGGAGCCGCCATGCAGGAAAAGCACGTTCCGATGCGTAAGTGCATAGGCTGCGGTGAAATGATAGGAAAAAAAGGCGCGGTGAGGATAGTCCGCAGCAAGGAGGGCGAGCTCTCCGTAGACCTCACCGGAAAGAAACCGGGACGCGGCGCGTACCTCTGCCGGAGCAGGGAATGCCTTGAACTGGCTAGGAAGGGCAGAAAGCTGGAACGCGGTCTGAAATGCGCTATTCCCGATGATATATATGAAATTCTCGAAAAGGAGCTGACCTCGGATAAATAAGGAACTTTCGACGATCTGCCTTTGCCGCCGTGCCGGAAAGCTCGTTATGGGCTTTGACGCGGCTGTGCAGGAAATGAATGCGCCTAAGTCAAAGGCAGCGGGCATTATTCTGGCTTCGGACGTGTCGCCGAAAACAGAAAAGGAGATCTGCTTTCATGCAGAGAAGCGCGGCACACCGGTCGTCCACGGAGATTTCACGATGGACGACGCGAAGGAAGCTGTCGGAAAGCGCACGGGTATCTTTCTGGTGCTCGACGCGGGTCTTTACGGCTCTATCACAAGACATATAAGTGAATAGTATGGAGGAAAGTTACATTGCCAAATAACAAAAAGTATCGTGTACAGGATATAGCGGCTGATATCGGCGCAGACCGCAGCGCAGTCATTGAGCTGCTCGAGGGTGCGTTCGAGGGAACTAAGAAGGCGCAGACCTCCCTTACGGATCAGGAGGTTAGCTACGTTCTCGAGGTGTTCTCGAAGAAGGGCGAAGTCAAGGACTTTGACGAATATTTCAAGGCTACCGCTGACAAGAAAACCGAGAAGCCCAAGGCAGAGGAGAAGAAGCCTGCCGCAAGAAAGAAGCCTGCCGCAAAGAAGGAAGAAGCTCCCGCAGAGGAGCCTAAGGCTGAAGCAAAGACAGTGGCAAAGCCCGAAGTAAAGTCCGAGACCAAGCCGGAAGCAAAGACCGCTCCCAAGGCGGAAGCAAAGACCGAAGCGAAGCCGGAGCCTAAGCCTGAAGTCAAGGCAGAGCCCAAGCCCGAGGCAAATCCGGAGGTCAAGGCAGAAGCAAAGCCCGAAACCAAGCCCGAAACCAAGCCGGAAGAAAAGCCCGAGCCGAAGCCGGAAGCAAAGGCGGAGTCCAAGCCCGAGCAGAAGCCTGCTCAGCAGGAGCGTCAGGACAGACCCGCTCCCAGAGCCAACGGCGACCGCCAGCAGTTCAATAACAATAACCGCGGCGACAGACCGTTCAACAATAACCGCAGCGGCGACCGCCCCGGATTTAACCGCGACGGAAATAACGGCGACAGACCGCAGTTCAACAACAACCGCGGCGACCGTCCCGGATTTAACCGTGACAATAACAACGGCGACCGTCCTGCATTCAACAATAACAGAAACGGAGACCGCCCTGCATTCAACGGCAATAGAAACGGCGACCGTCCGGCGTTCAATAACAACCGCAGCGGCGACCGCCCCGCGTTCAACAATAACAGAAACGGCGGCTTCAACCGCGACAACCGCGGCGAGGTCCGCAAGGAAGCAGTTAACCCGCTGGCTGATTCTGCAAAGCAGAACATCAAGAAGCCCGCTATCGACTCCTCCAAGATCAAGGTGAACACTCCGCCCATGCAGAAGCAGAAGGGCGAGGCTGTTCAGCGCGGCGAGCAGGTCACAAAGATGGTCGACACCCGCGGCAGCTATGTTGAGCTTGACAAGTACAACGAGCGCTACGAGACAATCGCTCCCGCTTCCCGCATGAGCAACGAGAGCTTCCAGCGCAAGCAGAAGATACAGCAGAAGTCCCAGCAGAAGGGCAAGCCCTACAACAGCAAGCGCGAGACCGAGGCTCAGAAGCTCAAGCGTCTGGAGCTTGAGCGTGCAAGAAAGCAGCAGCTCAAGGTGCAGATCCCGGACGAGATCGTTGTTTCCGAGCTGGCTTCCCGCCTGAAGGTAACAGCTACCGAGGTCATCAAGAAGCTGTTCAACCTCGGCGTTATGGCTAACCTCAACGAGACAATCGACTTCGATACCGCTTCCCTCGTTGCCGAGGAACTCGGCGCAAAGGTCGAGAAGGAAGTTGTCGTTACCATCGAGGAGCGTCTGTTCGAGGATACTCCCGACGATCCCGAGAGCCTTCAGCCGCGTGATCCGGTCGTTGTTGTAATGGGTCACGTTGACCACGGCAAGACCTCGCTGCTCGACTATATCAGACACGCAAGCGTTACCACCACCGAGGCTGGCGGTATCACACAGCACATCGGCGCGTACAGAGTGCATATCAACGACCGCGACATCACATTCCTGGATACCCCGGGTCACGAGGCGTTTACCTCAATGAGAGCGCGCGGCGCGAGCGTTACCGATATCGCTATCCTGGTAGTTGCAGCGGACGACGGCATCATGCCGCAGACCGTTGAGGCTATCAACCACGCGAAGGCAGCCGGAGTTTCTATCATCGTTGCCATCAACAAGATGGATAAGGAAGGCGCAAACCCCGACAAGATAAAGGAAGAGCTGACCAAGTATGACCTCGTTTGCGAGGAGTGGGGCGGCGACGTTATCTGCGTTCCTGTTTCCGCTAAGACCGGCGAGGGCATCAACACCCTGCTTGAGATGGTATGCCTTACCGCAGACGTACTCGAGCTCAAGGCTAACCCCGACAGACTCGCTACTGGTGCGGTCATCGAGGCACGTCTGGATAAGGGCAGAGGTCCTATCGCTACCGTGCTGGTTCAGAACGGTACTCTCCACGCAGGCGACGTGCTCATCGCGGGTATGTCCGTCGGCAGAGTGCGCGTAATGCGCGACGACAAGGGCAGAACCGTCAAGGAAGCTGGCCCGTCCGTTCCTGTTGAGATCATGGGTCTCGCGGACGTTCCCTCCGCAGGCGATACATTCGCCGCTGTAGAGGACGAGAAGCTCGCAAGGGAACTCGTTGAGAAGCGCCGCCAGGAAGCTAAGGAAGAGCAGTTCAAGGCTTACCACCAGGTAACTCTTGACAACCTGTTCTCCTCCATCGAGGAAGGCACCGTTAAGGAGCTTCCGATCATAGTCAAGGCAGACGTACAGGGTTCCGTCGAGGCTGTCAAGCAGTCCCTTGAGAAGCTCTCCAACGAAGAAGTGCGCGTACGCGTTATCCACGGCGCGGTCGGCGCTGTAAGCGAGAGCGACGTTATGCTCGCTGCGGCTTCCGGAGCTATCATCGTTGGCTTCAACGTAAGACCTCACCCGTCAGCTCAGGACAACGCAAAGCGCGACGGCATCGAGATCCGCCTTTACCGCGTAATTTACGACGCTATCGAGGATATCACCGCCGCAATGAAGGGCATGCTTGCTCCGAAGTTCAGAGAGGTCGACCTCGGCAGAGTTGAGGTACGCCAGGTCTACAAGATCACCAACGTTGGTATCGTTGCTGGTTCCTACGTCCTCGACGGCAAGGTCACCAGAAACGGTCAGGTTCGTATCGTGCGTGACGGTATCATCGTCGGCGACGACAAGATCGCAGGTCTCCAGCGCTTCAAGGATTCCGTCAAGGAAGTCGCTGCGGGCTACGAGTGCGGTATCAGCCTTGAGAAGTTCACCGATATCAAGGTCGGCGATATCTTCGAGGCGTATACAATGGAAGAATACAGAGACTGATAACGCCGGCTGCGGGTGCGGAGCGCTCCGCGCCCCGGCGGTGTTTTCCGACGCGGCGTGAGCCGCACACAGGGAGGTTTTATGGCTAATTTCAACTTAAAAAGACTTTCCGAGGATATAAAGAGGGAGCTTTCCGCGGCTGTGAGCGGCGTGAAGGACCCGAGAGTATCAAAGAATTTTGTAACGGTAACTCACTGTGAGCTTACCAGCGACCTTTCCTACTGCAAGGTACACATCGCGTGCCTCGGCGGCGAGGGGAGGACCGCAAAGGCTGTGGAGGGCATGACCGCCGCTTCCGGCTACTTCAAGAGAGAGATCGCGGCAAGAATCCGCATGAGAAAAATGCCGGAGTTCATATTCCTGCCGGATAATTCCCTTGAATACAGCGAGCACATTGAAAAGATAATCGCAGGACTTCCCAAGCCTGTAGAGGATACGGCGAACGAAGAAGCGGAGGAGCCTGATGAGGAGAATTGACCTTAACGAAGCGGCGAATTTCCTTCGTGAGCACGACCGCTTCCTTATCCTTATGCACGGCAGCCCCGACGGAGATACGGTCGGCTGCGGAACTGCGCTCTGCGGCGCGCTCCAGCAGATAGGCAAGCTCGCCAGGACCGCGTGCCCCGACCCGTTACCGAAGAAGTTCGGGTATATGTTCCGCGAACTGAAGGAGCAGGAGTTCGAGCCGGAGACCATCGTGGCCGTGGACGTCGCAGACACCAAGCTGCTTTACGGAATGCGCGAGGTCGGCGAGAAAACCCAGCTCTGCATAGATCACCACGTCAGCAATACCGAGTACGCCGAGCGGCTGCTGCTTGCTCCGGAGTACGCGGCGGCTGCCGAGCTGATGTTTGAGCTGCTCAGCTCCATGAAGGAAGTAAGGATAACAAGCTCCATCGCGGACAGCCTTTACACAGGAATCGCGACGGACAGCGGCTGCTTCAAGTACAGCAACACCTCGCCGCAGACCCATGTCTACGCCGCAGAGCTGATAAAGCTCGGCGCCGACATCGTGCCGATAAACTACGCGATGTTCGACATGAAGAGCCAGGGCAGACTGAAGCTCGAGCAGCTCGCGCTCAGCAGAATACGCTACTACGTGGGCGGCAGGATAGCCGTGATAGATGTTACGCAGTCGCTCATCGACTCCATCGAGGGCATAGACAGCGAGGACGTCGGCGCGCTTTCCGCGATACCGCGCCAGATAGAGGGCGTGGATATCGGTATCTGCATCAAGGAGAAAACTCCGGGATTCTACAAGGTTTCCCTGCGCTCGAGCGAGAACGCGGACGTTTCCGCTATCGCTCAGCAGTTCGGCGGCGGAGGTCATGCAAGAGCCGCAGGCTGCGCGTTCGAAACCACGCTTGAGGACGCGGAGAAGAAAATAGTATGGGCATGCGCGAAGGCGCTCGGTAACCAGATATGACCGGAATAATCTGCATAAATAAGCCCCAGGAGTTCACCTCGTTCGACGTGGTGGCTTCCATGAGAAGGGCTTTCGGGACTAAGAAAATCGGGCACGGGGGAACCCTCGACCCGATGGCTACCGGGGTGCTCCCGGTGTTCGTAGGCGGCGCTACGAAGGCGGTCGACCTGGTTCCGGACGACAGCAAGAGCTACCGGGCCGGGTTCCGGCTGGGATTCGTTTCGGATACCCAGGACATCTGGGGGGAGCTCCGCTCGCGCTGTGAGAACGGCATTTCCGAGGACGAGATGAGGTTCGCCCTGGACGATTTCCGGGGCGACATCATGCAGGTGCCTCCGATGTACTCCGCGCTGAAGGTCAACGGGCAGAAGCTCTGCGACCTGGCGCGCCGCGGTATCGAAGTGGAGCGCAAGCCGCGCCACGCGACGATATCCCGCCTGGAGCTGGTCAGCTTTGACGGGACAGACGGAGTGCTCGACGTGGACTGCTCCGGCGGCACCTATATCCGCACGCTGATAAACGACATCGGCGAGAGCGTCTGCACCGGCGCGGTAATGACAAGCCTGTGCAGGACGAAAAGCTGCGGCTTCACTCTGGAACAATGCCACGAGCTGGACGAGGTGCGGAATGCTTCCCCGGAGCGGCTCGAAAAGTGGCTGCTTCCGGTTTCAGAGCTGTTCGCGCCGCTTCCTGAGATACCCCTGGACGAGGTGCAGACAAGAATGTACCTCAACGGCGTACGTCTGGACGCTGAAAGGCTGCTGAAGCGCGCCCCCGTGGACGAGCTGGCTAGAGTTACCGCCGGCGGGGAGTTCCTCGGAGTAGGAAAGATCAATGCTGAAGGGGAACTGGTTTCGATCAAGCAGTTCCGCTCGGAATAAAAATACCGGGTATCCGGTATGAATGGTGGATTTAATTTGATAGACATAACTAACAGCAGCCTGCGCCCGGAGGAAAAGACCGCCGTCGCGCTGGGTTACTTTGACGGGCTTCACCTGGGACACGTCGGCGTTATACGCACCGCGCTGGCTCAGGAGGGGCTCAAACCGGCGGTGTTCACGTTCAACTGCGACACCACGCTGCCGAAGTTCCGCGGGCCGGAGGATATAATCTCGTTCGAGAATAAGTGCGAACTTATGCAGAAGATCGGCGTGAAGTACATCTACGCGCCGGATTTTGCGGAGGTCTGCGCGCTGTCCGACGAGGACTTCGTGAAGAAAATACTTATCGACCGGCTGAACGCGGGCTTCGCCTGCTGCGGAAGCAATTTCCGGTTCGGAAAGGGCGGCAGCGGCACTCCGGAGAGGCTCGGGGAGATCGGCGCGAAGTATGGAATGCGCGTCGAGGTGGTGAAGGACGTCTGCCTTGACGGCAAGATGATAAGCTCCACGCGTATCCGCGAGCATATACGCCGGGGAGAAATAGAAGAAGCTAACCGGCTGCTGGGCTATGAGCTGTGGTACAGGCTGCCGGTTATCCGGGGAAACGAGATCGGACGGACTATTGATTTCCCGACGATAAACCAGGTTATTCCGGACACGAACATTATCCCGCGCTACGGAGTTTACAAGAGCTACGTAGAGGTGGCGGGGAAGCAGTACCACGGGGTCACGAACATCGGCGTGAAGCCCACCGTCCAGCACAGGCGGGACGGCTCCGGCGCAGTGATGGAGACCTACATCATCGGCTTTGACGGCGACCTTTACGGTCAGGACATAGCGGTCGCACTGGTGCGCTTTATACGCCCGGAGGCCAAGTTCGCCGGACTTGACGAGCTGAAAGCACAGATAGCGCGCGACAAGGAAGAAGCGCTTAAATAATGCGCCTCTGAAACTGTGAATTTGGTTTTAAGAAGCTGCCACAAAACGCCGGGAGACCGGCAGGAAAGGAATACAGAAATGGAAGTCAGGACAAGATTTGCGCCCAGCCCTACTGGGTATATGCATATAGGCAATCTGCGCACCGCGCTGTATACTTACCTCATCGCGAGAAAGAACCACGGAAAGTTCATTCTCCGTATCGAGGACACGGACCAGGGACGCTACGTTGAGGGCGCAACTGATGTTATATACAGAACCCTCAAGACATGCGGTCTGAACTGGGACGAGGGTCCGGATATCGGCGGCCCCTGCGGCCCGTATATTCAGAGCCAGCGCATGGGTATGTTCAAGGAATACGCGGAGAAGCTGGTCGAGAGCGGCCACGCTTACTACTGCTTCTGCACCAAGAGCGAGGACAGCAGCGAGGATACCGCGAACGGCCTTGCCTCCGCTAACCGCTGCCCCTGCCGCGATCTCGACCCCGCAGAGGCTAAGAAGCGCCACGACGCGGGCGAATCCTGCGTTATCCGCCAGAAGATCCCGAACGAGGGTACCACCACGTTCCACGATGAGATATACGGCGATATCACGGTCGAGAATACCGACCTGGACGACCAGGTGCTGCTCAAGTCCGACGGTATGCCGACCTACAACTTCGCAAACGTGGTCGACGACCACACTATGGGCATTACACATGTCGTAAGAGGCAACGAGTATCTTTCCTCCGCTCCGAAGTACAATCTGCTCTACTCCGCGTTCGGCTGGGAGCCTCCGGTTTATATTCACGTTGAGCATATCATGCGCGACGCTACTCACAAGCTGTCCAAGCGCGACGGAGACGCTTCCTTTGAGGATTTCCGCGCAAAGGGCTACCTCACCGAAGCTATACTGAACTACATTCTGCTGCTGGGCTGGGCTCCGAAGGGCGAGCAGGAGATCTTCACACTGGACGAGATGATCGAGGCGTTTGACCTTTCCGGTATCTCCAAGTCCCCGGCGATATTCGACCCGCTGAAGCTCACTGCGATAAACGCTGTTTATATCCGCAACCTGCCGCTTGAGAAGTTCATCGAGTACGCAGAGCCGTGGATCCGCCAGACCTGCAGGCGCACCGATATCGACATGCCGCTCCTCTGCGCAGGACTTCAGCCCAGAACCGAGGTTTTCAACGATATCCCCGAGCGCGTTGACTTCATCGACCAGATGCCGGAATATTCCATCGACATGTACGTCAGCAAGAAGATGAAAACCACTCCGCAGACCTCTCTTGAGGCTCTTAAGAAGCTCATTCCCGTTATCGAAGGTATTCAGGATTTCACCACCGAAAATATCCACGACGCGCTCTTCAAGCAGATCGAGGCAGACGGCGTGAAGAACGGTCTGTACCTCTATCCGCTGCGCGTTGCGCTGAGCGGCAAGGCTGTCACCCCCGGCGGCGGCGTGGAGCTTGCGAAGATTCTCGGCAAGCAGGATACCCTCGACCGTATGCACAAGGCTGTCGGGAAGCTCACAGACGAGATCGGCTGACTAACGCCGCGGGCGCGTCAATTTTAACTGTATATTCATGCCTGATTCACACTTTCATCACTTTAGTGTGTTAAGCTGATATATGACCGGGTATATGTCAGGTATGCTATGGATATATACCATAACTAATCAGCCGTATGAACAACATGCGGAAAAGGACATAATATGATCGAAGTAAAAAATCTAAGCAAAAGCTACGGCAGCAAATTAGCCGTGGACGGTATCAGCTTCACCGCCGGTGAAAGCGAGATACTCGGCTTCCTGGGGCCTAACGGCGCGGGAAAGTCCACCACGATGAACATGCTTACCGGCTACCTCTCCTCCTCAGGCGGACAGGCGCTCATCAACGGCGTCGATATCCTGGAGGATCCAGTGCGCGCAAAGAAGGACATCGGCTATCTGCCGGAGCTTCCTCCGCTGTACCTTGACATGACCGTCATGGAGTACCTTAATTTCGTTTACGACCTGAAAAAGTGCAGGCTTCCGAAGCGCTCCCATCTCGATGAGATATGCCGCCTCGTGAAGATCACCGACGTGCAGAAGCGCGTTATCCGCAACCTTTCCAAGGGCTACAAGCAGCGTGTGGGTCTGGCTCAGGCGCTGGTCGGGAATCCCAAGGTGCTGATACTCGACGAGCCGACCGTAGGTCTTGACCCGAAGCAGATAATCGAGATACGCACGCTCATCAAGAAGCTCGGAAAGAACCACACCGTAATTCTTTCCTCGCATATCCTGTCCGAGGTGCAGGCGGTCTGCGACAAGATCGTCGTGATCGACAAGGGAAAGCTCGTTGCAAACGACACCACCGAGAACCTTTCGCACAACCTCTCAGCCGACCACAAGCTGACCGTGCAGATAGAGGGTCCGACGAAGGAAGTCAAGTCGCTGCTTGAGCAGATCCCCCAGATGGTGGAGGTACACCTCAACCGCACTATAGATAAGACCATCGGCGAGTATGAACTCAACGCCCAGGAGGGCTGCGACATTCGCCGCGAGGTATTCAAGCGCATGGCGGCGAGAAACTATCCGATACTGCTCATGAGAAGCAGCGAGCTTACCCTCGAGGAGATCTTCCTCAAGCTCACCACCGGTGATTTCTACGGCAATATTGACAACGGAGGTGCGGCAAGATGACGGCTATTCTGAAGCGCGAGTTCGCTTCCTATTTCACTTCGCCGCTTGGCTATGTTTACCTTGCGGTGTTCTACGGATTTTCCGGGCTGTTCCTGTGGATAACCTGCCTTTCCAGCGGTTCCGCAGACATGCAGTACGTTTTTCTGTGGATGTTCTTTATAATGATGATACTCATTCCGATACTCACCATGAGGACCATGGCGGACGACAAGCGCCAGAAAACGGATCAGCTCACGCTGACATCCCCGGTGAGCCTGTTCGGTCTGGTTGCGGGGAAGTTCCTCGCGGCGTTCTTCATCTTCCTTATCGGCGCGGCAGTTATGTTCGTCTACGCACTGGGTCTGGCTGCGGCTGTCAACGGTTCCGGTACGGGTACTGAGTTCGGCTGGGCAGGGTTCTTCGGCAACTTCGCAGGCATCGTACTGATGGGCGCGGTGTTTATCTCCGTGGGCATCTTCATTTCCAGCCTTACCGAGAACCAGATGATTGCGGCTATCGGCAGCATCGGAGTAAATATACTGCTGTGCCTGTTCGATGTCATTTCAAACTTCGTTTCGGTGACGTTCCTCAAGGACATCATCAACGCGCTTGCGGTGCTCTATAAGTATCAGGAGTTCACCGCCGGCATTTTCAGCCTGAAGAATATCCTGTTCTTCCTGAGCCTGATAGTAGTTTTCAACTTCCTGACGATGCGCGTTATCGAACGCCGCCGCTGGAGCTGAGAAAGGGGGAGCAGACATGAACGAATCAAATAACGAAAACATCGAGCAGGAGCAGACTGCGCCTGCCGCTGAAAACGTTTCCCCCGCAGAGGAAACCAAGCCGGAGGAAACTGCAAAGCCCGCTAAGAAGCAGGCTGAGATACAGAACGGAAACCCTGCCGCGCGCAAGCATACCTTCAATAAGCGCAACCTCAAGCACGGCACGATGGCAGTCGTGCTGACGGTGCTTTTCATCGCCGCAGTCGTAGTGCTGAACGTTATCGTCAGCATAATCTCCGACCGTATCGACACCACCGCCGACCTCACCGACACGGGTATCTACACCCTCGACGAGGCCACCACGAACTACCTCGCCGGGCTTGACAAGGACGTTACCGTCTCAGTCATGAACACCGAATCCAGCTTCGAGGGCGGCAGCTCCTTCTATAAGAGCGTCGACGAGCTTCTCAACAAGATGGCTATGGAGAACGAACATTTCAAGCTCCAGTACCTCAAGATAGACCAGAATCCGGATTTCACATCCAGATTCAACGGCGAGACGCTTTCCGAGAATTATATCGTGGTGGAGTCCAAGGACACCAACCGCCACCGCATAATCACTCCCGGCGAGTACTTCTCCTGCCCGACGTTCCGCGATAATCTGTCGCAGTACGGTTATCCCGAGACCTACATCGAACAGTACGTAAACCAGTACGTCAACAGCTCCTACGCTTCCCAGATAATCGAGGGCAGCAACGTGGAGCAGGCGGCTATTTCCGCGATAATGTACGTCACCAACACCGACCCGGTGCGCGTTGCATTTACCGAGGGCTTCGGCGAGGCCGACAGCAGTTCGCTTTCTTCGCTGCTCAGCAAGAACGGCTACGATATCGAGACAATCAATCTCCAGCAGGTGGCTGAGGTCGACGGCGATATCGACTACATCGTGATGTACGCGCCTTCTATGGACTACGACAACGACAGCCTTACAAAGCTGTCCGCGTTCCTTGACAACGGCGGCGCATTCGGCAAGAACCTCATCTACTTCGCTTCCTACAGCCAGCCTGACTACGCGCCGGAGAACCCCGAGGATTCCTCCATGAAGAACCTTGCGTCCTTCCTTGCGGAGTGGGGTATATCCATCGGCGACAGCCTTGTGCTCCAGAGCAACACCGAGTATTCCTACGGCAACATGGAGTATGTACATCTCCAGCAGATCCAGGATACCGACTACGCCGGCAGCGCTTACGGCAGCAGCCTCATCACCTACGACGCGTATATACGTCCGGTTCAGCAGCTCTGGGAGGGCGGAACAAAGGGCAGCGTTGAGCAGAAGGTTCTGATAAAGAGCTACGACGGAGCTTACCTCCGCCCGATAAGCACCCTTTCCGACGATGAATTCGACAAATCCGGCGCAGAATCCGGCTCCTTCAACGACGCTGTTGCAGCGTACAAGGTTCACAGCAATACTCAGGAAGTCACCAGAGTTGTGGCGTTCGGTTCCGACATGATATGCAACAGCATGTTCATGAGCTATGCGAACTCCAACAACCAGGACTTCATGATAAACATGTTTAACTATATCTCCGGCAAGACCGAGGGTATCACTATCACGGCAAAGTCGTTCAGCAGCGTCGGCTTTGAGGTAAACCAGGGCAACGCGAATATCCTTGCTGTAGTTCTGTGTATCATCGTGCCGGTAGTAGTTATCGTAGCCGGTGTAGTTATCTGGGTGCGCAGGAGGCACAGATAAATGGCGAAGCTTTCTAAAACCACAAAGACCGTTATCATTGCGGCGGCTGTACTCCTCGTGCTGGGTGCGGTGCTTCTGGTGCTGGTCATGACCAGCCCGAAGGACAGCGGCAGTTCCGGGGACGCCTCCGCTGTTTCCGGGGAGGTAGGGACTTCCGAGTCCTCGGCGGCTGCTGACGACGTCAGCTCAGCTTCTTCCGGAGCCGACGAAAAAATTGTTATAAACAGCTGCGAGCAGGAGGATGTGCTGAAGCTGGAGGTCTCCAACCAGACCGGCAGCTTCTCGTTCGACCGCGCTTCCAGGGAGGTTTCTTCCACTGACGACGACGGAAACGTCAGCACCGCCACGCAGTACTACTGGACAAGCCCGGAGCTTGACGGCATAAGCCGCAACGATTCCACTATAGGCGCGTTCGTGCGCAGCATGGCGGGGCTTTCCGCTTCCTCAATGGTAGAGGAGGGCGCTTCCGATCTTGAGAAGTACGGGCTTGCAGAGCCGCTTTCCACCGTTAAGGTAACTTTCGACGACGGGACCTCTAACGAGATCTGCTTCGGTATCCGGAACCCGGCGGCTTCCAACTATGTATACTGCTGCGTTAAGGGCAGCAGCGATGTTATGCAGGTCAGCTACTACAGCACCGGCAGTGCGTTCTATGATATCAAGGATTTCGTGAGCCTGGTTCTTACCGACGCTTACGATTCCAACAACCCGCAGGAGCTTGAGTACCTTACCATCGAGCGCAAGGACCTCAGCGAGCCGGTTGAGATCGAATATATGTTCGATGTTGCGGCGGAGGCGGAGGACGAGGATTCCGTTGTGACCACGTTCAACTCCCACCGCATAACCTCCCCGATAACCGCGGAGCTTGACACGACCAGCGGTCAGACGATCTGCTACGGGCTGTACGCGCTCAGCGCGGCTTCCTGCCAGTATATCGACCCCACCGACGAGGAGCTTGCAGCGACAGGTCTTGACGATCCCTACTGCCGCGTCAGCTTCAAGTACGGCGGCAAGGCGCGCGTACTGCTTCTCGGCAATGAGATAAGGGAGTCCAGCGACGATTCCGACGAGGGAAGCCTTTCTTCCGTGACCGGATACTACGCTATGTTTGAGGGCGACAGACTTATTTATGCTATCAGCACCTCGAATGCGCCGTGGTACACCTTCAGCGTTCAGGATATCATGTCCCGCAGACCTATCTCGCCGTACATCTATACGGTAGACAAGCTGACCGTGTCAACTCCGGACGGTGAATACGCATTCACCATTGAAGGCGACGCTGACAACCATACTTTCCGTTACAACGGGGAGCCGCTGGACGATACCAGGTTCAAGAGCTTCTATCAGCACCTTATAACCTCGATGGGCGAGGAGCTGTTCTTCGATGAAGCGGACTACGAGCCTTACATCAAGGTGCAGTTCGACTACCGCAGCGAGTATTACGACACCTACGGCAGAAGCAGCGACGTGCTGGAGTTCTACAAGTCCGACGACCGTAAGAGCATTGTGCGCGTAAACGGCGACGTGCTCTACAAGGTGCGCCAGGTCTACACTGACAGGCTGCTCAGCAACCTTGACGCCCTGCTGAACGGCGGCGATATCGAGCTTAACTGGTAACGGAGATCCAGCAGAACGGAGCGCGGCTTCCTGCCGCGTTTCCTGACCGTGTTAAATAAACTTTTATATATGGAGGTAATTACAATGGCTGAAAGTAACTTTATTTACTACCGTGGATTCCCGATGGTGAGAAGCGGAAACGAGATCTACTACGGAAGCATGGGCGACAGGTTCGTCACCAAGCTTACTATCCGCGAGAGCGAGAAATACAAGGACGCCGAGATACCTACCAAGGTCATGGTTCAGATGATCCCCACGTCTCCTACCCCGGAGGATCTTGCAAAGATCAGAAAGGGCGAGATGAACAGCCTTTACGAAGCGCTTGATACCGCGCACGTATGGCTCACCAAGGAGCTTTTCGGGGCATGATAATTAACCGCTGGCAGTCAGGCTGTCAGCGGTTTTTGCATGAAAAAACACCGGGCAGTCATGCTGTCCGGTGCTTGTTATTCGCGGTTATCAAAGCTGCTCGGTCTCCTCGGGAGAAGTGGAGATGGAAGTGCGCTTTACGCGGTTGCGGCTGGTGAATTCGTACTCGTTCTCGTTGAACTCGCTGATCTCGTTGAGCCAGTAGCTTACGCGGTAGTTGCCTACGTCCACAACGGCAAAGTTCGCTGTGGTGTTTACGAACTTGACCTCGCCCTGTACCAGAGGTCTTATGTTGCCTTCGCCGCTGAAATACTCCTTGAGTCTTACAACGACCTTATCACCAACATGGATTTCCCCCATTTTTCGTGTCCTCCTTTGTTATGTCTGCGAATATCGTCAGAATTTACAACAGTAATTGTAACACATATTACACAGCCTGTCAAGCGGGATTGAAAAAAAATCACCGATTTCGGCGAAACTCGCTGATTTTTAGTTTGTTTTAGTGGTTTTGCAAATATTATCTGCCTATGTTTTGGTGATTATAACGAACACGGGCTGGAAAGTTACGGCGCGGTCCTGCTTCTGGCGAGAAATACCAGCGATGGCTTAAACTTCTATTGACTTTTCCGGCGGGGTATAGTATCATATAGACAGGTTAAAAACCGCAATTATTCAGGAAATGGAGCATTTAACATGGTAAGACAGATAATACATATAGATGAAGAAAAGTGCAACGGCTGCGGACTCTGCGCCAACGCCTGCAAGGAAGCCGCTATCGGCATAGTCGGCGGCAAGGCGAAGCTGCTTCGCGAGGATTTCTGCGACGGACTCGGCAACTGCCTGCCCGCCTGTCCGATGAACGCGATAAGCTTTGTTCAGCGCGAGGCTCCCGAGTTTGATGAGGAGGCTGTAAAGCGCCACATCGAGTCACAGAAGAAGCCCGCCCAGGAGACTTCGAAATTTACCGGCTGCCCCGGAATGAGAATGGCTCAGATGAAGCCGAGAACCGCTCCGGCAGAGGGCGCGGTTCCGAGCATGCTCAGCCAGTGGCCGGTTCAGATCAAGCTTGCGGGAGTGCAGTCTCCCTATTTCAAAGGCTGCGACCTCCTTATCGCCGCCGACTGCACCGCCTACGCCTACGGAGATTTCCACCGCAGGTACATCAAAGGCAGAGTTACCCTCATCGGCTGCCCCAAGCTGGACGACGCCGACTATGCTGAGAAACTGGGCGAGATAATCCGTGCCAACGATATCCGGAGCATTACGGTAGCGCGCATGGAAGTACCCTGCTGCGGAGGTATCGAAAACGCCGTAAACCGCGCGGTCGCCGCTTCCGGCAAGTATATCCCGGTGAAGGTGGATATCATCACCACCGACGGACATGTAATAGATTGATTTGTGGTATCGGCTTTCGCCCGATATATTTTGGATCTGGAGCTGTAATTTTTACGGCTCCTTTTTTCTGTTCCGCAAAATGTCACCTGATTTTCATTGACAAATACCCGATATAGTGGTATAATAAAATGAATATTTGTATTCAAGAGGTGTTTTTTTAATGACTATATTTTACAAATTCGACGGTCAGATGTATATTAACATAACTAACGGCTGTCCCTGCGACTGCGTGTTCTGCCTGCGGAACAACTCCGATTCCGTGAAGGATAACGGCAGCCTGTGGCTGGAGCACGAGCCTTCCTTCGAGGAGATCGTGGATGCATACGAGAAATTCGATAAGACCGGCTGCACGCACGCGATATTCTGCGGCTACGGCGAGCCTACCGTCCGCGCGGACATGCTCGTTAAGACTGCGCAGTATATCCGGGAGCACTCTGATATGAAGATACGCCTTAACACAAACGGACTTGTCCGCATGATCCACCCGAAATTCGATATTGAGCAGTTCCGCGGACTTATCGACGTGGCTTCCATCAGCCTCAACGCCCCGGACGCGAAGCGCTACAACGAGGTCACAAGACCGCATTTCGGCGAGCCGGCGTTCAAGGCTATGCTTGATTTCGCAAGGGATATGAAGAATATGGGCGTCCAGGTGAAGTTCACCGTTGTCGACGTTATCACAAAGGACGAGATCGACCGCTGCCAGCAGCTTGCTGACAGCATGGGAATACCGCTCAGAGTGCGCGAGTACATCACCGACAACGAAAGCTACACATGAGGATTATCGGTATCGACCCGGGCTACGCCATCGTTGGGTATGGAGTTCTAGACTATGAGAAAACGCGGTTCTCCGTGGTGAACTACGGCGCGATAACCACCGCCGCCGGAACCAGCTTCGACCGCCGCCTCATGGAGATCTACGACGACATGTGCACCGTGCTCGATATGTTCAAGCCGGACTGCATGTCCATTGAGAAGCTATATTTCACCAACAACAAGACCACCGGAATCGATGTTGCGCAGGCGCGCGGGATAATCCTGCTGACGGCTGTGCAGCGGGACATCGAGATCTACGAATACACGCCAATGCAGGTGAAGCAGGCGGTCGTAGGCTACGGCAAGGCTGAGAAGCACCAGGTGCAGGAGATGGTGAAGAATATCCTCCGTCTGGACGCGATACCCAAGCCCGACGACACTGCGGACGCGGTGGCTCTTGCAATATGCCACGGACATTCCAGCGGGTCGCAGCTTTCGAGGCTCATTGCAAAGGCTGCGGAAAACGACGGCGCGATGGGAAAAATATACCACAAGAGTGACAAGAGGTAAAATACATGATATACAGCTTACACGGCGAACTAATCCACACAGAGCCGAACCTCGCGGTAGTTGAATGCGGCGGGGTAGGCTACGCCTGCCGCACGACCATGAACACGCTGAAAAAAATAGGCGGCAGCGGGGAAGTCAGGCTTTTTACGCAGCTGAATGTCCGCGAGGACGCGATAGATCTTTTCGGCTTCGCTGATACTGCTGAATTGCAGGCGTTCAGGCAGCTCACTTCCATTTCAGGAGTGGGTCCTAAAGCCGCGCTTGCGATACTGTCCGACCTCACTCCGTCCAAGCTGGCGCTGTGCATAACCACCGGCGACAGCAAGACTCTGACGCGCTCTCCTGGTATCGGAAACAAGATAGCCCAGCGTATCGTTATGGAACTTAAAGACAAGGTGGCAAAGGAACAGCACATCTCCGCTTCCGACTTCGGCACGGAGCCTGTCACTGCGGCTTCGGTAGGCGGCAACGCCGCTGCGGAGGCTATCACAGCGTTGTGCGTGCTTGGATTCGCTCTGCCGCAGGCTCAGGCGGCGCTCACCGGCGCAGACCCTGACAGCAGCGTTGAGGAGCTTATAAAATACGCGCTCAAGCATTTGGGCTGAGTCAGCGAAATCGCGTTTGGGAGGTGAGCGTTTTGAAGAATGCAGAAGCGACCGCTAAGGCATTCATGGCTATTGCGGCGGCTGAGTTTTTCCTGTTTCTGGGTTTCATGTATGCAGAGGGGAACGAAAATTTCCGGCTGATGTGCATATCCGGGCTGATACTCGGCGGAGGCACGGCGGCTGCCCTCGCGGCAAGTACGCTCTGCTCGTTTGCAAAGGAGTCTTTTTCGGAACGCCGGGCGGCTCTCAGGGCGCTCGGAAAACACGGGCTTCGCATTCTCCGGCACGACGAGGGCGCACGCTGCGCTTACAAGGGAATTCTCATGCTGATGAAGGGGCGCTACCCCGAGGCGGAGGAAAAACTCATGCGGGCGCTCAGCATTTCGGATAACCGCCAGAATCAGCTTTTCTGCGTGGAGTGGCTCATCAAGCTGTACGAGGCGCAGGAGAACGAAGGTCAGCTTATGTGGGCGCTTCGGAAGGCTGCGGAGATAGCTCCGGACAATCCGGACGCGCAGTCGCGGCTCGGACATGCCTATTACAACGAGGGGAAGCTCAGCAGTGCGGAATACTGCTTTGAACAGGCGCTCAGGTACGACCCTAACTATGGGTACTCCTACTACAGCCTGGCGACGATATACACGCTGCGCGGCGAGGACGAGCGAGCGCTCGAGACCCTCAAGAAATTGGTGACTATCCAGGAAAACCACCCGCTGGTCTACGCCGAACTTGCCACATGGTACGCAATGCACGACGATGAGAAGAACGCCGAGGAAGCCTACGACAAGGCGATACTCTGCGGCTACAAGGAACCAGAGGAGCTTTCAAAGCGCATGACCGCGCTGCGAATGTTCAACCACGCTGAAAACGCAACGGGAAACGACCTGCCGCAGGATTATTACAGATACATCGAAAAGGAAAAAACTGAGGAAACAGTAAAGGAAGATACAGATGCTGGAAATGTCTGAACTCGGGGGAAATCCCGAACGCAGTAACAGAATAGTCGAGCCGGAATATAATGAATCAGATACCGATATCGAGTATTCCCTGCGCCCGAAGGTACTTGACGAGTACATCGGTCAGGATAAGGTCAAGGAGAACATGAAGGTATATATCGAGGCTGCGAAAAAGCGCGGTGAATGCCTCGATCATGTTCTGCTCTACGGCCCTCCCGGACTTGGTAAGACCACGCTTTCGTGTATTATCGCGAACGAGATGGGCGTGAATATCCGCGTGACCTCCGGTCCGGCGATCGAGAAGGCGGGGGATCTGGCGGCTCTGCTGACCAACCTCCAGCCCAACGACGTGCTGTTCATCGACGAGATACACCGCCTTTCCCGTCAGGTTGAGGAAGTGCTTTACCCTGCGATGGAGGACTATGTTCTCGATATAATCATGGGCAACGGTCCTTCGGCGAGGTCTATCCGCATCGACCTGCCGAAATTCACGCTGATAGGCGCTACCACGCGCTCCGGACAGCTTTCTGCGCCTCTGCGCGACAGATTCGGCGTTATCCAGCGGCTGGAGCTGTACACTCCGGAGGAGCTTTGCAGCATCGTGCAGCGCTCCGCGATAATCCTCGCGATACCCTGCACAAAGGACGGCGCGATGGAGATCGCAAAGCGCTCAAGAGGCACGCCGCGTATCGCGAACCGCCTGCTCAAGCGCGTCCGCGACTATGCGGAGGTGCTCGGTGACGGAAAGATAACCCAGGAGCTTGCGGATATCGCGTTAGGCCGCGAGGATATCGACAAGCTAGGTCTTGACAGGCTCGACAGGCGGCTTCTGGAAATGATAATCAAGGGCTACAACGGCGGTCCTGTCGGGCTGGAAACGCTGGCTTCCGCGCTTGGAGAGGAGTCGGTGACGCTGGAGGAGGTCTGCGAACCGTTCCTCATGCAGCTCGGGTTCATTGCAAGAACTCCGCGCGGGCGCACCGCTACTGCGCTCGCTTACAGACACCTGGGGATACTCCAGGACGGTCAGCAGCGGCTTGATTTCTGATAATAGAGCATACTCTAATTAAATATACATAACGGGGGCAATAATATGGGAAGAATTTTCGGCACGGACGGCGCGCGCGGCGTTGCAGTCACGGAACTCACCTGCGAAAGGGCAATGGAGATAGGAAGGGCGGCGGCTTACGTCCTCACTAAGGAGAGCGGCAAGGCTCACCCGAATATCATCGTTGGCATGGATACCCGCATTTCCTCTAAAATCCTGGAGGCGGCGCTGTCCGCTGGTCTTGCTTCCGTGGGAGCAAACGCGCTGCTGCTTGGAGTTGTGCCTACTCCTGCGGTGGCTTATCTTGTGAAAAGGTACAATGCGGACGCGGGCGTTATGATCTCCGCTTCGCATAATACCGTGGAATACAACGGCATAAAGCTGTTTTCCTCCGAGGGATTCAAGCTCCCGGACAGCGTTGAGGAGGAGATAGAGGCTCTTATCCTCGACCGGAAGGACGAGATCAGGCTCCGTGACGGCATCGAGGTCGGGAGGATCTCCAGGCTCAGCAGCGCCTGCACCGACTACATTCAGCACATCAGGGAATGCGCCGGAGCGGGGGACTACGCGGGAGTCAATCAGCGCTTCTGCTTCGACTGCGCGAATGGAAGCTCCGCCGCTACGGCGCGCAAGCTTTTCGCGTACCTCGGGAACGGCTGCGAATTCATCGCAGACGAGCCGGACGGCACCAACATCAACGACAACTGCGGCTCCACGCATATCGGTCAGCTCTGCGAGTACGTTAAGAACGGCGGCATGGCGGCTGGATTCGCGTTCGACGGCGACGCCGACAGGTGCCTTGCGGTCGATGAAAACGGCAGGGTCATCGACGGCGACCGCATAATCGCAGTGCTTGCCAAGCGCATGAAGGAAAAGAAGATACTCAAGGGCGACGCCGCTGTCGTTACCGTTATGAGCAACCTCGGTTTCCACGATTTCATGAAGCAGAACGGAATGAAAACCGTCTGCGCCAAGGTCGGCGACAGATATGTCCTCGAGGAAATGCAGCGCAGCGGGTACAATATCGGCGGCGAGCAGTCCGGACATATAATCATGCTCGACCATGCGACCACCGGCGACGGTCAGCTCACGGCGGCTATGCTCATAAAGGTCATGACCGAGACCGGGAAGTCCCTGGCGCAGCTCTGCGAGGGCATCGAGGACTACCCGCAGCTTCTCGTGAACGTGAAGATAACCGAGAGCGGCAAGGGTAAGTGGAACAAGGTTCCTGCTATAATGGACTGCATTTCCGCGGCTGAGAAGGAACTCGGCGGCAGCGGCAGAGTACTCGTCCGCGAGAGCGGCACGGAGCCTCTGGTGCGGGTTATGGTCGAGGGCAAGGACATGGATATGGTGAAGCGGCTGGCGGACTCCATCGCGGAGGAAGTCAAGCGCAGCCTTACCTGACGGAGGAAACATGCTGGTTTGTGCAAATAACGGGAACTTTCCTGCAAATGATAAAGATGAACTCAAAACCGCGCTGAATGCGGCGTGCGGCGAGATATGGCTCGGCGAGGGCACGGATTCCTACCCCTGCATGGCGATACTCTGCTGCGAGGACGGCGCTTCCATTAATTATTTCGAGAGCGAGGGCGGCACGGCGTATGTTTCCATCGGCGACAAGACCCGCCACGGAACCATTGACGTCAACATCGACGGCGAGGTGTATCAGCTCAACCGCGGGCAGATAGTTCCGGAGGAGAAGATACTAGAGATAGCCGAGGCGTTCATGAATGAAATGAAGCTGCCGGAGTGCGTTGAGTGGGAGAAGATTTAAAATATGCCGTTTGATTTCAAAAAGGAATATAAAGAGTTCTATATGCCGCCAAAGAAGCCTGGTATTGTAAAAATCCCCAAGATGAACTATATTGCAGTTCGCGGGACGGGAGACCCCAACAGCGAAAACGGCGAGTACAAGGAATCCATCGGGCTGCTGTATGCGGTTGCGTTCACTATAAAGATGAGCAAATTGGGCAGCCACAGAATGGCGGGCTATTTTGATTATGTGGTTCCTCCGCTTGAGGGATTCTGGCGGCAGGAAGGTTCGGATTCCATCGACTATTCCCATAAAGAGAAATTTCACTTCATTTCGGCAATCAGGCTTCCTGATTTTGTTACTGCTGATGAATTTAACTGGGCGGTCGGGGAAGCTGCCAGAAAAAAGAAGCTTGACCTTTCCAAAGTGGAGTTCTTTACTTATGATGAAGGGCTGTGCGTGCAGTGCATGCATATCGGTCCATATGACGACGAGCCGAAAACAATAGAAGCGATGCACGAGCATGCGGCACAGAATGGCTATGTTCCGGATATACGCGCTGAACGCATGCACCATGAAATATATCTTTCAGACCCGCGAAAATGTGCTCCGGAGAGGTTAAAGACTGTTGTTCGCCACCCCGTCAAGTTGGGTGAGCGTTAAGAATAAGCAGGAACAGAGGACAAAAGAATGAGACTTTCAGACAAGTGGCAGGACTACTGCCTTATCGACACATCAGACGGCGAACGGCTGGAGCGCTGGGGCGACGTCACCCTTATCCGCCCCGACCCGCAGATAATCTGGAAATGCTCCGGCGAGGCTCCTGAGTGGCGCACCGCCCACGCAAAGTACAACCGCTCGTCCTCCGGCGGAGGCTCCTGGGATTACCGCAGGAAGCTCCCGGAGAGCTGGCAGATAAAGTACGGGGAACTCACATTTATGGTGAAACCCACCGGATTCAAGCACACAGGGCTGTTCCCGGAGCAGGCGGTCAACTGGGACTACTGCATGAACGCAATCCGCGGCGCAGACCGCCCGATAAACGTGCTGAACCTGTTCGCCTACACCGGCGGAGCTACGCTGGCATGCGCGGCGGCGGGAGCCTCCGTGTGCCATGTGGACGCGGTAAAGGGCATGGTTGACTGGGCGCGCACCAACGCGAAGCTCTCCGGGCTTTCGGATAATCCGATACGCTGGATCGTCGACGACGCGCAGAAGTTCATCAGCCGCGAGATACGCCGCGGGAACCACTACGACGGCATTATCCTCGACCCTCCCAGCTATGGCAGGGGAACCAACGGCGAAATGTGGAAGCTGGAGGACTGCATTTACGACCTGATGGAGAGCTGCACGCAGCTCCTTTCGGACAAGCCGCTGTTCGTGCTTCTGAACAGCTACACGACCGGGCTTTCCGCCAGCGTTATGAGCTACCTCCTGCAAATGACCGTCGGTAAGCGGTTCGATATCTCGGTGGATTCCCAGGAGATAGGGCTGCCGGTAAAGCAGACCGGTATGCCGCTCCCCGCAGGAAGCACCGCAATAGTACATTTTTGAGATAACGGGTGAATCACTTGAACATTATAGAAGTCGAAAACCTTTGCTTTGATTACATCAGCTACGACGAGGACGGCAAGGAAGTAGGCCGCAATCCGGTTCTGAAGGACGTTTCCCTGTCCGTTCCGGAGGGGCAGTTCCTTGCGGTGCTGGGTCACAACGGCTGCGGAAAATCCACGCTTGCGAAGCACTTCAACGCGATACTCACGCCGACCTCCGGCAAGGTCACGGTCGCGGGCATAGATACCTCCGACGAGGACAAGCTGTTTGATATCCGCCAGACGGTGGGCATGGTGTTCCAGAATCCGGATAACCAGCTCGTTGCTACCATTGTCGAGGAGGACGTTGCGTTCGCGCCGGAGAACATGGGAATTCCGCAGCCGGAAATCCGCCAGCGCGTCGACGACGCACTGAAACAGGTCGATATGTACGAGTACCGCGAGCATGCTCCGCACCAGCTTTCGGGCGGTCAGAAGCAGCGCGTCGCCATCGCGGGAGTTATCGCGATGCAGCCGCGCTGTATCGTCATGGACGAGCCTACCGCAATGCTCGACCCCAAGGGCAGGCGGGAGGTCATGGAGACTATCCACACGCTCAACCGCGAAAAGGGCATAACTGTAGTCCTAATCACGCACTACATGGACGAAGCCGCGCAGGCTGACCGCGTGGTCGTAATGGACGGCGGCAATATCATCATGGACGACGTTCCGAAGAAGATTTTCTCACAGGTGAAGAAGCTGCGCTCCGTCGGGCTGGACGTCCCACAGGTGACTGAACTATGCGAGGAGCTTCGCGAGAAGGGCGTGGACATTTCCACGGAAATAATCGGCGAACAGGAGTGCGCAGAGGCTCTGTTCAGCCTCACAAAGGGCAGGAGCGCGGAGATACCTCCGGCGAAGGAAGCCGCAGAGGACGACAAGCGCCCGGTAGTGCTGGAATGCGACAAGGTGACTTACAAGTACAGTATAGGCACTCCGTTTGAAAAGACCGCGGTGAACAGCGTCGACCTGAAGATACGCCAGGGCGAGTTCGTCGGGATAATCGGACACACCGGAAGCGGTAAGTCAACGCTGATACAGCATTTCGACGGGCTTGTGAAGCCGACCTCCGGGCGCGTGCTGGTGGACGGCGCGGACATCTGGAGCAAGGACGTGAATATACGCAGCATACGCTTCAAGGTGGGGCTTGTGTTCCAGTATTCGGAGCACCAGCTCTTTGAAGAGACCGTTGCGAAGGACATCGCCTACGGTCCGAAGAACATGGGACTTTCCGAAGAGGAGATAAATAAGCGCGTCAGGAGCGCCGCCGAGAGCATGGATATCGTCCACCTGCTTGACAGGTCGCCGTTTGAGCTTTCCGGAGGCCAGCAGAGAAGAGCCGCCCTCGCGGGAGTCCTCGCGATGGATCCCGAGGTGCTTATCCTCGACGAGCCGGCGGCGGGTCTCGACCCCAAGGGGCGCGACAAGATTCTCGCGCAGATAAAGAAATATCACGACGAATACGGAAAGACGATACTGCTTGTATCTCACTCGATGGAGGACATTGTGAAGTACGCCGGAAAGGTGCTTGTAATGAACAAGAGCCGCCTGTTCTGCTACGACACGGTGGACAGAGTATTCGCCCGGACGGACGAGCTTGCGAAGATAGGTCTCGACGTTCCGCAGATAACCAGAATGAGCCATATTCTGAAATCCTTAGGCACGGATATCGGGAATGACATCTACACCACACAGAGAGCGGCTGAGCGTCTGCTTCCGCTGATAAGATAAGTAAGGACTAGAACAAAAGATGATAAAGGATATTACGATAGGGCAGTACTTCCCGGGTAATTCGGTCATACACAGGCTCGACAGCCGCGTAAAGCTCGTTCTGGATATACTGTACCTTGTTATTCTGTTTACCGCACAGAGCTACACCGGTCTGCTGCTGGGAATGCTTTTCATGGTGATGTGCTATATGCTGGCGAGGATAAAGCTCGTCATGATCCTGAAAAGCGTGAAGCCTATCCTTCCGCTGATGATTTTCACCGGCATTCTCAACCTGTTTTTCGTCAAGGGTGAAACTCCGCTGTTCAAGTGGGAGTTCATTGAGATATACCCGGAGGGCGTGAATACGGCGCTGTTCATGCTGATACGCGTTATCACGCTTATCGTCGGCATGTCCCTGCTGACCTACACGACCTCCCCGATAATGCTCACCGACGCTATCGAGCGGCTCCTTTCGCCGCTGAAGAAGATACACGTCCCGGTGCACGAGCTTTCAATGATGATGACTATTGCGCTGCGTTTCATTCCGACTCTGGTGGAGGAAACGGACAAGATAATGTCCGCGCAGAAGGCCCGCGGCGCGGAGATGGACACCGGCGGACTTGTCAAGAAGGCAAAGTCGCTGATACCGGTGCTGATACCGCTGTTCGTTTCAGCGTTCAAGCGCGCCAACGAGCTTGCGACCGCGATGGAATGCCGCTGCTATCACGGCGGCGAGGGCCGTACGAGGCTCCGCGTAATGCACACGGCTCCTAGGGATTACGTTGCCATCGGCTGCATGCTGCTGCTTCTGGCGGCGGTCATCGTTATAAACTGCTTCCCGGTTCTGCCGTAACTGCCCAGCGAGGTGAGGATTTGCGAAATTTAAAGGTTTTCATAGCCTACAACGGCGCTGCCTACCACGGATTCCAGCGGCAGGACAACGCCCTGACCGTCCAGGAGGCAGTCGAGAACAGCATAGGAAAGCTGCTCAAGATACCCGCGCCGGTGATCTACGGCTGCTCCCGGACGGATACCGGAGTGCATGCGCGGCAGTTCTGCTTCAACGTCCACGTTGACAGCAGGATACCCTGCGAAGGTTTCGTGAAAGGAATGAACACGCTGCTTCCGCCGGATATCGCGGTGCTTTCCTGCGAGGACGCCCCGGAGGACTTCCACGCGAGATACTGCACAAAAAGCAAGGAATATGTATACCTCATCGCGAATACCGTTCAGAGGGACGTTTTTTTGCAGAACCTTGCGTACCACTACCCCTATCCGCTCGACCTTGATAAGATGAACGAAGCGGCACGGCTTCTGGTCGGGGAGCACGATTTCGCGGCGTTCTGCCGGGCGGAGGGAAAGGCGCGCATGAAGTCCACCGTGAGGGAGATATACAGCTTCACGGCTTCAATGAAGGAGGACGACGTGTGCGAGCTGAGGATAAGCGGCAGCGGATTCCTGTACAATATGGTGAGGATATGCGCGGGAACGCTCATCTATATAAACGAAGGTAAGCTAACCACCGACGACATAAGGCGGGCGCTCCAGACCGGAGACCGCAGCCTTGCAGGCAAGACGCTCCCGCCGGAGGGTCTGTACCTCAACCGTGTAATATATTGACCGATGTATAATAGCTTGGGGAAGGCTGGTGCAGAAGTACAGAATGGATAAAAGAAACGACATAAACGAGTTCAGAAAAAAGCGGAGGCTCAGAAGGGTAAGGCTCAACATAGCCATACTTGTGCTGTTCGGGCTTATCGCCCTGTTCATCGCGCTCAACTGGGGAAAGATAATCGCTCCGCTGAAGGACGCCGCGCTTGACGTCGGCAAAGGCGGCTTTCCGGTCGACCTGCCGGGAAGCACCGATTATGTCCTTGACGAGCTGGGCGACAATTTCTGCCTGCTGACGGATACCTACTTCTATACCTACAACTCAGACGGCGCGATGATAACCAGCGCCCAGCACGGATTGCAGTCCCCGGCGCTGTCGAGCAACTCCCGGCGCGCGCTCATCTACGACCGCAACGGCAGGGAGCTTCAGCTCTATAACCGCTCCGGCGAGATATTCAGCACCGCCACCGAAGATACGATAGACTTCGCGCAGGTAAGCAACGGCGAGCGCAGCGCGGTGGTCACGAAGTCCTCAAAATATTCCAACTGTCTGTTCGTTTTCAACGGGGAGGGTCAGCAGATATTCCGCTGGGCTTCGCCGCTGTACCTCATCGACCGGGTGGTGTTCTCGCAGGACGACAGCAGCATTTTCGCGGCGGTCTGCGGCGCGGACAACGGCGAGCTGGAGTACAGGCTGCTGCGCTTCGACCTTGACAACGCGGAGGGCAGCGTCTGGGAGACCTACCTCGGGAATCACATGGTGTTTTCGCTGGAGCAGTCCGGTAAGGAGCTGTTCGCAGTTACCGCCGGCGGAGCGTACATTCTCGACGCGGATACCGGCGGCATCTCGGCTCAGACGGAGTTCATCAAGAACGTTTCTCAGATACCCGGCGGGGAGCTACATGCGGTGATGTTCAGCGACAGCGCCGGAGGAAAAGTCCTGACGGTCTACAACGATACGCTGGAAGCGACCGCCGCTGCCGGACTTCAGAACGTCACCAGGGTGCGCGCTGAAGGAAAGAATGTGTATTCCCTCAGCAAGCGCACTTTAACAGTGTTCGACGATGGACTGAACGTAGTCTCCGAAAAGGAGCTGCAGGACGATTACTCAGACATGCTTGTTATTGGAAGCAGCGCCTATCTGCTTGGCTACAACACCGTTCAGAAGGTGGATCTTACTTGATTAAGGAGGCTGTTTATGGGATCGCAGTTTGCGATAGTTTATGATATATTGATCGCGGTAGTCCTGGTGTTCGCAATATTCAGCGGGGCAAAGCGCGGATTCGTCAGCGCGGTCGTTGGAATTGCGGCCGTGTTCGTTGGATTCTTCTGCGCGATGACGTTCAGCGCTCCGCTTACGGAGCTTGTTTATACCTCGATGGTCGAGAAGCCGCTCACCGAGGCGGTCAGCCAGACCCTCGACGACAATATGAGCAGCATAACGCTCAGCGGGCTTTCAGGAATGGATTTCGACAGCGTGAAGATCTCCGGGACGCCGGTTTCTGAGATAACTCCGGATTACTCCGGAACCGATAAGGTCGTGATCGACCTTTCAAACGTAGATCTCAGCGGTACAGGCTTTGAAAGCGCAGACCTCAGCAAGTTCGGATTCGGCAGCAGCGAGGACTACGCCCACATGAACGGCAAAACGGCTGAGTTCACCATGGCGGATATCAATGCGTACGGGCTTGGAAAACTCGCGACAGCGCAGGTCATCGCAGTGAAGCTGGCCGCAAGCCCGATGATAAGCGGCATTCAGGAGTACGTCGGCATTATCGGGGGATTATTCCCGGCTCAGTTCCAGGATATCTCCCAGGGTATCAGCGACGGTGAGATATCAATGGTAAGGTCGCTTGTGCTGACTATGATAGACTGCTCGTCGTCGGTCAAGAGCGCGGTGATCGATCATATGCTCCGTCCGGCGTTCACGCTGGTGATGAAAACCATTTTCTTCGCGGTCATCTTCATTGTGGTTAGCTGCGTTCTGGATATAGTCGCGCGGCTGCTCAAGGTGGTCAATAAGGTGCCGGTCATCGGCAGCGTCAACGGACTGCTTGGCGGCGTCTGCGGAGCTGTCAGCGGACTTATCTCGATATGCGTTATCTGCATTCTCGTGCGGTTCATCGTTACGCTCAGCGGCGGAAATGTTCTGCTGCTCAACGATACCGCGATTGATTCGACTTTCGTTTTCAGGTATTTCTACAATTTTGAATTCCTGAATTTTCTGACATAAAGTGCAGCTAGGCTGCGATTTCATGCAAAGGTGGTATAAACTATGATGATGTGTTCCAGATGCAAGAAGCGTCCCGCGGTGGTGTTCATATCCTCAATGCAGGGTACCGAGCGCCGCAACGAGGGTCTGTGCCTGAGATGCGCCAAGGAAATGGGGCTTCCGCAGGTCGACGAGTATCTCAAGCAGATGGGTATTTCCGAGGAGGATTTTGAGAACGCCTACGATTCCATGTTTGACGAGAACGGCAATCCCGATCCGGAATTGCTCAAGAATATAGGCTTCGAGGACATCACGAACGGATTCAAGCCGCACGACTCCGATACGGACGATGATGACTCCGAAGATGACGTTGATGACTCCGACGACCCGGACAAGAAGGACGAACTGTTCCAGAAGGGCGGGGCAAACACCATGCCGGAGTTCTTCAAGAAGATGTTCGAGCCGTTCGAGGGCGCCCTCAGCAAGGACGATATGGATAAGCTGAACGAGGAAGCGAAAGCGAAGTCCCCGAAGAAAAAGCAGGAAAAGACCGACAAGAAGCGCAGAACTCTTGAAACATTCTGCACAAACCTCACCCGCCGCGCAAAGGACGGCAAAATCGACCGCATTATCGGCAGGGACAAGGAGATCGGCAGAGTAATCCAGATACTTTCCCGCAGGACGAAGAACAATCCCTGCCTTATCGGCGAACCAGGCGTCGGAAAGACCGCCATTGCCGAGGGTATCGCGCTGAAGCTTGCAAGCGGGGACGTTCCGTTCAGGCTCCAGGGCAAGGAGCTTTACCTGCTCGACCTTACCGCGCTTGTAGCGGGGACGCAGTTCAGAGGTCAGTTTGAGAGCCGCGTGAAGTCCCTTATCGACGAGGTAAAGAACGCCGGAAACGTTATCCTGTTCATCGACGAGGTACACAACCTGGTCGGCACCGGAGATTCCGAGGGAACCATGAACGCCGGAAACATGTTCAAGCCGGCGCTTTCCCGCGGGGAACTCCAGGTTATAGGCGCGACCACGTTCAACGAGTACCGCAAGTACATCGAGAAGGACAGCGCGCTGGAGCGCCGCTTCCAGCCGGTAACGGTCAACGAGCCGTCCATCGAGGACACTGTGAAGCTGCTTGAGGGCATCAAGGAATACTACGAGGAGCACCACAAGGTGAAGGTTTCCCCGGAGATAACGCGTATGTGCGCGGTGCTTTCGGAACGCTATATCAACGACAGATTCCTGCCTGACAAGGCTATCGACCTGCTGGACGAATCCTGCGCCTGCGCAAGTCTTGGAAGCCCGGCGATAACCGAGTACGAAAAGCTGAAATCCAAGCTGGCGGAACTTCGCGTGGACGAGAGCAAACTCGCGGAAGCAAGCGACAAGGACTACGAAAAGATGGCGGAGATCAAAATGCAGATCGCACAGACCTCCGACAGCATTGACAAGATAAAGAAGGAAGCCGAGAACGTTCAGGTCACGATGGAGGATCTTTCCAAGGTCATCGAGCTGTGGACCGGAATTCCCGCCAACAAGATACAGGAGGCGGAGTACAAGCGTATCGGTACGCTGGAGCAGCACCTCAAGGAGCACGTTATCGGTCAGGACGAGGCGTGCGAGCTGGTCGCAAAGGCTATAAAGCGCACCAGGGTTCAGCTCACGGAGCGCCGCAGACCCGCTTCGTTCATCTTCGTAGGTCCGACCGGCGTCGGCAAGACCGAGCTTGTTAAAGTCCTGGCAAGCGAGATGTTCGACACCGTAGAGCCGCTCATCAGGCTTGATATGTCGGAGTTCATGGAGAAGCACAGCGTGTCCAAGATAATCGGTTCGCCTCCCGGATACGTTGGCTACGACGAGGCGGGTCAGCTCACTGAAAAGGTACGCCGCAAGCCCTATTCCGTGATACTTTTCGATGAGATAGAGAAGGCTCACCCCGACGTAATGAATATACTGCTCCAGATACTCGACGAGGGCAAAATAAACGACGCGCACGGCCGCTCCGTAAGCTTTGAAAACACTATCATCTGCATGACCTCCAACGCGGGAAGCTCCACCGGAACAAACAGCGTTGGATTCACGAAGACCGAGGGCGATATCAGCAAGGAGCGCGCAATGAAGGGACTCCGCGACTTCCTCAGACCGGAGTTCATCGCCCGCGTGGACGAGATCATTGTTTTCCACCCGTTGACAGTTGAGAACTACGCTGAGATCGCGAAGCTTATGCTACACGAGCTGGAGGCTCCGCTCGCGGAGAAGAAAATCGCGCTCCACATCACCGACGACGCGTACAAGGCTGTGGCTCAGAAGGCGTTCGGCGGGAAGTACGGCGGCAGAGATATCCGCCGCGTGATCCGTAGCGACATCGAGGATAAAATCGCAGAGCTGATAATCGACCACGCAGAGAAGCCGCTTTCCGAAATAAGCATAGGCACGCAGGACGGCGAGATAACAGTGGACGGCAAGTAAGCGCATGAGTACGATACTAATTACCGGCGGAACCGGCGCCATCGGAAGCGCCATCGCTGCAGAATTCGCGGCGACGGACGACGTGGTGTTCACCTATAATTCCCGGGCGGACGAGGCTCAGCGGCTCTGCGGAGAGCTGCGCTGCTCGGCGGTGCGCTGCGACGTCGCGGATTACGCTTCCTGCGAGGCGACGGCAGAAAAGGTTCTGAAGGACTACGGCAGGATAGACGTGCTGGTAAATAATGCGGGGATATCGCAGATAAAGCTGTTTACCGATATTACTCCGGAGGATTGGCAGCGCGTTATGAATGTCGATTTGAACGGCGTTTACAATATGACCCACGCCGTAATACGCTCAATGATAAACCGCAAAAGCGGCGCGGTCGTGAATGTGTCCTCGGTCTGGGGAGTTTACGGCGGCGCGTGCGAGAGCGCGTATTCAGCGGCTAAGGCAGGGGTCGTCGGGCTTACGAAGGCTCTTGCCAGGGAGCTTGGAGCCTCCGGGATAACCGTGAACGCGGTCGCGCCTGGGGTTATCGACAGCCCGATGAACAGTTCGCACCTCAACGCCGAGGAACTCAGAGAGCTTGCAGACCAGACTCCTGTGTGCCGCCTCGGGAAGCCTTCGGAGGTCGCGAAGGCAGTCAGGGCGCTGGCTGAGAACCGTTTTATAACCGGTCAGGTGCTCGGCGTGGACGGCGGTTTCTGCTGAGCGATTTCCAGTGACGTTAAACTGGTTTAACATTTTGCCTAAAAATTCACAAAGATATGCTTTATGTTTTGTCAAAAAAAACACAATGTTTTCGGTTGAATTTTTTCGCAAAATATAGTATAATAAATTTGATTTGAAAATCCGAACGGCGATTTCGGCAAAAAAGGAGACTTAATATGAACATCGCTTTATCCATTCTGTCGGCTGCGGCTTCAGCGGAAGCGGCTGGCACAGCAGAAGCGTACTCCGGACCGTGGGAAAACGTCTATAATGCTGTTCACTCTACTGCTGAGGCGGTAACTGAGGAAGCTCAGGGCGTAGTTGACCGTATCCAGGGACTGGGAGACGCGCATGCACAGCTTGCTGACCCGGATTACTGGGGTTCCGTGGGCATTATCACCCTGACCGGTATACTTGTTGTATTCTTTATTCTCGCTATCCTTATCTTCCTGTTCTGGGCACTGGGCAAGACCTTCCAGACCATCGACAAGAACAGGGCTGCAAAGGCTGAGGCTGCCAAGAAGGCTGCCGCTCCTGCGCCTGCCGCTGCTCCCGCTACCGTAGAGGAGATCGTTGAGGAAGACGATAACGACGATGAGATAATGGCTGTTATCAGTGCGGCTATCGCTGCTTACGCCGAGGAAGAGGGAACCTCCTACACTATCCGCGACGTAAAGAAGCGCGACAAGAGAGCGCGCTCCGCGTGGAGCCTTGCCGGAATCGGCGAGAATACGCGCCCGTTCTGAGAACAGACAGAAAGGAAAATTGAAGCATGGAAATATTTGTTGATACCATAAAATCGCTCGCGTCGACCTCCGGCTTTGCAGGCTTCGGAGTAGAAAACGGCTGGCAGAGCATAATTATGATTCTGCTTTCCTTCGTCCTGTTCTATCTGGCGATCAAAAAGCAGTACGAGCCGCTGCTGATGCTTCCTATCGCATTCGGTATGCTGCTCACGAATCTTCCGTTCAGCGGACTTTATCACGCTGAGCTGTGGAATCCTTCCACCAACCCCTATTTTGCTCCTGAATACGTTCAGGAGGGCGCGAACCTTCTGATAACCTACACTAAGGAAGTCAGCCTTGACTATGGCAAGGTGCTTCACGAGGGCGGTCTGCTGGATATGCTCTACCTCGGCGTTAAGCTCGGTATCTATCCGCCTATCATCTTCCTCGGCATCGGCGCTATGACCGACTTCGGCCCGCTGATTGCAAACCCGAAGAGCTTCCTGCTCGGCGCTGCCGCACAGGGCGGTATCTTCTTCACCTTCCTCGGCGCATGCGCTATCAACGCGCTCGGGCTCGGCGACGGGTTCTCACTGAAGCAGGCTGCCTCCATCGCCATCATCGGCGGTGCGGACGGTCCTACAGCGATCTTCCTTACTTCCAGACTTGCTCCTGAGCTGCTCGGCTCCATTGCGGTCGCTGCTTACTCGTATATGGCTCTGGTTCCGGTAATTCAGCCGCCTATCATGAAGCTCCTCACGACCAAGAAGGAGCGCGAGGTCAAGATGGGTCAGCTCCGTCAGGTTTCCAAGCTCGAGAAGATAGTATTCCCAATCGCGGTTACAGTTATCGTTTCTCTCATCGTTCCGGACTCTGCTTCCCTTGTTGGTATGCTTATGCTCGGTAACCTGATGAAGGAATCCGGCGTTTGCGACCGTCTCGTAAAGACAGCTACAAACGAACTTATGAACATTATCACGATCTTCCTCGGCGTTACTGTCGGCGCTACCGCAGTTGCCCAGAACTTCCTCAAGGTCGACACACTGCTCATCATCGCGCTCGGTCTTATCGCGTTCTGCATAGGTACTGCATGCGGCGTTCTGCTTGGCAAGCTGATGTACCTCCTCTCCGGCGGAAAGATCAACCCGCTGATCGGTTCCGCTGGCGTTTCCGCGGTTCCTATGGCAGCGCGTGTTTCCCAGAAGGTCGGTCAGGAGACCAACCCCTCCAACTTCCTTCTCATGCATGCCATGGGTCCGAACGTTGCAGGCGTTATCGGTTCCGCAGTTGCGGCGGGCGTTCTGCTGAGCGTTCTTGGCTAATTCGGATTATAAAGGCGGTCTGGTTTTCAGACCGTCTTTTTCTGTGCGGAAAATACATGTTAGATATATGCAAAAAAGATATTGAAAAAGGACGTAAAAAGTGGTATAATAGACCCAATAAAGAACAGGAAAGGTGATCAATTTGAACCAGAGATTCAACCATCTAATCGACATGGACGACTACAGCGTTTCACAGTGGAACGCGATGGTCAAGCTTGCTGAGGACATCATGCGCCGTCCGGAGAGCTACGCGGACAAATGCCGCGGAAAAATCATGGCAACACTTTTCTATGAGCCTTCCACCCGCACGCAGATGAGCTTCCAGACCGCTATGATACGCCTGGGCGGAAGCATCATCGGATTTGATAATCCTGGAAATTCCTCGGTGTCGAAGGGCGAAAATCTGAAGGACACCATTAAAATAGTCAGCAACTATGCGGACGTGCTTGTTATGCGCCACAATCAGGAAGGCGCGGCGCGAGCTGCGGCTCTTTCGGCTGACTGCCCGGTCATCAACGCCGGCGACGGAGGTCATCTCCACCCGACCCAGACCCTCACGGATCTTCTGACCCTTAAAACCGAGCTGGGTCGTCTGGATAACCTGACCGTTGGGCTGTGCGGAGACCTGAAGTACGGCAGAACGGTACACTCGATATTAAAGGCTCTTTCCTGCTACAAGAACAACAAGTTCATTCTTATTTCAACGCCTTCCCTGGCGCTTCCGCAGTACATCAAGGACGTGCTCCATGCCCGCGGCTGCGAGTTCAAGGAGGCTGCCACCATTGAGGAAGCAATCGGCGAGTGCGACATGCTCTACATGACGCGTATCCAACAGGAGCGCTTCGCAAGCCGGGAAGAGTACGAGAAGCAGAAGGGCGTTTACATTCTGACCCGCGAGAAAATGCAGCTTGCGAAAAAGAACATGATAGTAATGCACCCGCTTCCCAGGGTCAACGAGATAGAAGTAGAGATCGACGACGACCCGCGCGCGGCGTATTTCCGCCAGGCAAAGTGCGGAATGTACGTCAGAATGGCGCTGATACTCATGACGCTGAACAACACGATCACCGCAAATCCGCTGCTGACTGGTCAGATTCATCATGAATGCCGCTGCACGAATCCGCGCTGCATTACCCAGACCGAGCATTATCTGCCGCACAGCTTCCGCAAGTACGGCGATATAATGATCTGCGAGTACTGCGACGAGCGAATCCTGCTAAAGTAAAAAATGCGTGCCGCCCCGCAAAAAGGGCGGCTTTTGGCTATGGAGGTAAGATGGTAAAGGAAAGAACGGTTTTCGAAAAATACCGGAGTGAGAGAAGCGCCGAGCTTGTGCTGGCGTGTCTGGCTTCGCGGCACTCCGTCAGCGCGGTGCTTTATGATACGGCGCTTGAAAGACGGTTCGCCCGGGCGGTGACGTTCGGAATAACTCTCACGAATGAGAATGCGGTCGAGGTCGTTTCGGCGCTTATAGTACGGCTGCTACGGGATGGCGCGGTTCCTGGAAATGCCGTTAAACGGCTTGGGTTCGCGGCTCCCGCCGACATTACGATGGCTGTGGAAGAGCTGCTTTCTCCGTCTGATATTTTTCTGCCGCCGGACATCGAAATAACTATTCTGCCAATGCTTTCGGGCGGGGCAGGAGGGGATTTCACGGCGGTTCTGGCGGCGGCGATCCAGCAGGAAGGCAGTGTTATCGCGGCGGATGTGACTGGCTCACTGAGAATGGCGGCGGTTTCCGGCGACAAGATGATGTTCGCGGAGATACCCCTGAAGGGAGGGCTTGACGGCACGGCTCTTGAAAGCGGAATGCCACTGGAGTCCGGCGCAATCGAGCTTCTCGACCGGGAGAAGGACGGAACAATCTGCTACAGCGTCGCTGGCGACGGCGACGGCATGGGAATCTCTGCGGCAGCGGCGGCTAATGCGGTCAGAGTCATGCTGGACGCCGGGGCGCTTGACAGCGACGGCATCATGACCGACCGCGACCTGTTCTACATCGGCGAGGATTTCTACATTTCGCAGGCGGACGTCAGGGCTGTGCAGTCTGATAAGGCTTCCATACGGGCGGGACTGGAGCTTTTCGGCGAAACCGCGTCGGAGCTTGGCTCTTTCGGGCGCATGGTGGTTTCCGGAGAAGCGTTTGGCTCGGGACGCGGCGCGGCGGTTATGGCGGGTCTAGGTGCGGTTCCGAAGGGTCTTGCGGAGAAGTACGGCTGGTGCAGGCTCCCGGGCGAACAGGGCGTTATCGACTGCCTTGTTCAGCCGCAGCTTCTGGAGAGAGTACACGCGCTGTGCGATTCAGCCGAGGACGTTTCGCACCGGCTCTACGCGGAATTCGACGAACTATACATAAAAAACTTGGGATTTTAGGCAATTTTGTATGAAATGTTTGCGAAAAGGTCTTGATTTTTTTCTTTAAAGATGGTATAATATTAAAGCATTTAGTATCCGTTATTCTGCGTTTTTGCGGAATAATGTGTGTTAATGCGCGGCGCTAAGCCAAACATTAAAAACGGACAGTCCGCTGTTATCGGGGATTCCCCGGCACTTTTGTGTACGAATAAGTCGTTATCAAGAATGTCCGAAAAATCAGGAGGAAAATTATGGACGCATTAAAACTCATTGAGCAGGGCAGCATGAAGGCTGAGGCTCCCAAGATCGAGATCGGCGACCTCGTAAAGGTTCACGTTAAGATCAAGGAAGGCGAGAAGTTCCGTATCCAGGTGTTCGAGGGTACTGTTATCGCTAAGAAGCACGGCGGAATCAACGAGACTTTCACCGTTAGACGTGTAGCTCACGGCTGCGGTATTGAGAGAGTATTCCCGCTGCATTCTCCGACAGTTGAGAAGGTAGAGCTCGTTAGAAACGGTAAGGTTCGCAGAGCTAAGCTGTACTACCTCCGCGACAGAGTTGGTAAGGCTGCTAAGGTTAAGTCCAAGGTTTAATTCGTTAAACCAAATTCCCCATTCATGCAACGCTCCGCTTCGGCGGGGCTTAGCGTGGATATTGAGAAAGAGTATGTGCAATGTCTGATAACGAGAATCTGGAAGAAAAGTCTGGTACTGAAGAGCTGAAGCAGAAACAGGCGGATCACCGTCCTCTAATCGAAAAGGCGGCAGAGGCGGCTTCTGATATTGAAAAGGCTTCGTACAAGCCTTTCGCGGGCGCGCTCGACTGGGCTGGAAGCCTTGTTTATGCCGTTCTTGCGATGCTTCTGCTGAATCTGTTCGTGTTCAGGTCGATAACCGTTGACGGCGAATCAATGATGAATACACTGCAGAATAATGACAGGGTGCTTTCCACCAACTTCTTCTATACGCCCAGCAGGGGAGATATCGTTGTGCTCGAGGCCGACAGGATCCCGAACCAGGCAACAATGAACTACGGAGAGCCTATCATCAAGCGCGTTATCGCACTTGAGGGCGATACAATCAAGTTTGACTTTGAGAATGGGCAGGTGTTCCTCAAGAAGGCTGGCGAGACTGAGTTCGAGCTGCTTGACGAGGACTACATCGCCGCTCCGACAGTTGCAAAGCTCGACCGGCATTCCGGCGAGGAGCATGTGGTTCCGGAGCACTGCGTGTTCGTCATGGGCGATAACAGAAACCGCTCGCTTGACAGCCGCAGCCTTATGCTTGGAGATGTTGACACAGATTTGATCATGGGCAGAGCGTTTGTACGCCTGTTCCCGATAAAGAATTTTGCATGGTTATGAATGATGTAGGAAATATCCAGTGGTTCCCGGGGCATATGACCAAAACGAAGCGGCTTATTGAGGCTGACCTCAAGATGGTCGACGCGGTTGTGGAGATCACGGACGCAAGAATCCCGGAAAGCAGCAGGAATCCTATACTGGACGATCTGGTCAAGGATAAGCCCCGCATTATTCTGATGAACAAGTGCGATTACGCCGATGAGAATGCCACCAGACTCTGGAAGCAGTACTATGAGAAGCGCGGGATACGTGTGCTCACATGCGACTGCCGAAGCGGCAAGGGGCTGAATCGGTTTTTACCGGAGGTCAAGACGCTGCTTGCCGACCTCATCGAGCGCCGTAAAAAGCGCGGAATGATCGGAAAAGCGCTCAGGCTGATGGTCGTGGGGATCCCGAATGTGGGAAAAAGCTCGTTCATCAACAGAATGGCGAAAACCAAGAAAACCAAGGTGGGCGACAAGCCCGGCGTTACCCGCGGCAAGCAGTGGGTTTCCATCGACAAAGATGTTGAACTGCTGGACATGCCGGGTATTCTATGGCCGAAGTTTGACGATCAGACTGCGGCTCAGCGGCTTGCGTTCACAGGGGCGATAAAAGATGATGTTATGGACACGGAAGCGCTTGCAAGGGCGCTGGGGGAGGTTCTGAGGGAGAAATACCCGGAGCTTCTGAACGCGCGCTACAAGCTGTCCGGCGAGCCGGATATCCTGACGGATATCGCAAAGGCGCGCGGAATGCTCGTTTCCGGAGGTGTTCCGGATACCGAGAGGGCGGCGGCAACGTTTCTTGACGAATACAGAGGTGGACGAATTGGCAGGATCACCCTCGAACTTCCGGCAAAATGAGCCGGAACAGCTTACATTGATTGACGCGGAAAACGAGCATGACCTGTTCGGCTTTGACAGCGCGATAAGGTCGGAATGCGGCGTTGTCTGCGGAATTGACGAAGCTGGTCGGGGCCCGCTTGCCGGCGATGTTTTCGCGGCTGCGGTGATTTTTGACGAGGGAGTTTTCATCGAGGGAATAAACGACAGCAAGAAGCTGACGGAGAAAAAGCGCGAGGCACTTTTCGATGAGATAATCTCGAAAGCGCGTGCGTACTGCATAGCAAGCGCCAGCGTTGAGGAGATAGAACGGCTGAACATACTTCAGGCGGATTTCCTTGCGATGGAGCGGGCTTACAGCGGTCTCGGTGTGAAAGCCGGGATCGTGCTTGTCGACGGAAACCAGCTTCCGGCGCTGGACGCGCAGATGCGTTACGTTATAAAGGGTGACGCAAAGTCTGCGAGTATCGCGGCGGCTTCTATTCTGGCGAAGGTGTCCAGGGACAGATACATGAAGCAGATGGCGGAGAAATATCCGCAGTATGGCTTTGAAAAGCACAAGGGCTACGGAACCAAGGCGCACTACACTGCGGTCGACGAGTTCGGATTGTGCGAAATACACAGGAAGTCCTTCTTTAAGAAGTACTTCGAAAAGCGTGAGAAACATGGATAAGCGCGATAATCAGGCGAAGGGCAGGCTGGGCGAGGACGCTGTGTGCGCTCTGCTTGAGCAGCGCGGTCATGAGATACTTGCGCGGAACTATCACAGGCGCTGCGGTGAGGTCGACGTGATCTCGAAATGCGGCGGATTCGTGGTTTTTACTGAGGTCAAGGCACGGAAGCGCGGGAGCATGGTCTCCGGGCTTGAAGCGGTGGATCGCCGCAAGCAGGTCAGAATCATACTGACGGCGGATCTGTGGCTTACTGATAATGATACCGGACTTCAGCCGAGGTACGATATCGCCGAGGTCACGCTTGCGGGGGAACATCCCCGGGTGGTGGATATCCGCGTCTACGAGGACGCATTCACTACCGATGGCGTTTACACGGTCAACTAAGCAGAAAACAGTCTATGAAAGGACGATAACAATGAATTACAGAAGCACGAGAAACTCTGCCCTGAATGTGACTAGCGCGCACGCTATCACCAAAGGTCTCTCAGACGAGGGAGGTCTGTATGTTCCCGAGAGCATTCCTCAGCTCAGCAAGGACGAGATCCTTGCAATGTGCGACATGAGCTATGCCGACAGGGCTTTCGAGGTTTTCAGCCGTCTGCTGACAGACTTCACCGCTGACGAGATCCGTCACTGCGTGGATTCTGCGTACAACGACAAGAACTTCGATTCCAACAACATCGCTGAGCTTGCAAAGCTCATTCCCGGCACATATGTGCTTGAGCTGTGGCATGGCCCGACCTGCGCATTCAAGGATATGGCGCTCCAGATCCTGCCTTATCTGCTGACTACTTCTGCAAAGAAGACCGTTGACGGAAAGCAGATCGCTATTCTTGTTGCGACCTCCGGCGATACCGGCAAGGCTGCTCTCGAGGGCTTCAAGGACGTTGACGGCACGAGCATTTCCGTGTTCTACCCTGAGGACGGCGTGAGCAAGATGCAGAAGCGCCAGATGACCACTCAGGAAGGCAAGAACGTAAACGTTTGCGCTGTAAAGGGCAACTTCGATGACTGCCAGAACGGTGTTAAGGCTATCTTCACCGATAAGGCCATCGCCGACAGACTTGCAAAGAACAATATCCTGCTGTCCAGCGCTAACTCCATCAACTGGGGCAGACTGGCTCCGCAGATCGTTTACTACGTTTCTACATACGCAGAGCTGCTCAAGAACAAAGAGATTGAATACGGCGAGAAGATCAACGTAGTCGTTCCTACCGGAAACTTCGGCAATATCCTTGCGGCTTACTATGCAAAGCTGATGGGTATTCCGGTAAACAAGCTCATCTGCGCTTCTAACAGCAACAACGTACTGACTGATTTCATCAACACAGGCGTTTACGACAGAAATAGAAAGTTCTACACAACTGTTTCCCCGTCTATGGATATCCTGATCTCCTCCAACCTGGAGCGTCTGCTGTATCACCTTTCCGGCGACAACGACGCTGTTATCAACGACTGGTTCGGCAAGCTCAAGACCGATGGAAGGTACGAGATCTCCGCTGATGTAAAGACGAAGATCGGCGAGCTGTTCTGGGCTGGCTGCTGCTCCGACGCTGAGACCAAGGCAGAGATCAAGTCCACATTTGAGAATTACAACTACCTGCTCGACACGCATACCGCTGTCGCTGTCAAGGTTTATGAGGACTATAAGAAGGCAACCGGCGATGATACCAAGACCGTTATCGCTTCCACCGCTAACCCCTATAAGTTCAGCGGCGCAGTTTACGAAGCAATCGGCGGCACTCCCGTTGAGGACGAGTGGAAGAACATCGCTGAGCTTGAGGCAAAGACCGGCACAAAGATGCCTGCGCCTCTTGCAGCCACCAAGAACAAGGAGATCCGCTTTACAGGCTCCGTTGAAAAGCAGGAGATGCCTGAAGTGGTTTGCAGCTTCCTGAAGTCCTGATGGTTCAGAACGGAGGCTGACATTGCTTTACACAATAGGCGACCTTCACTTATCGCTCGGCACTGACAAGCCGATGGATATTTTTCCCGGGTGGGGAAATCATGTTGAAAAGATCGAAGCCAACTGGAACAGCAAGATCACCGATGAAGATACGGTCGTCCTGCTGGGCGACCACTCCTGGGCGCTGAAGCTGGAAGAGAGCTACAAGGATCTCGAGTTTATCCACTCGAAGCTGCGGGGTCAGAAGATTTTCGTCAAGGGCAACCACGATTTGTGGTGGTCCACGATGAACAAGATCACAAAGTTTGTGAGCGACAACGGATTCAGCTCGATAAAGTTCCTTTTTAACAACGCGTATCTGGTCGAGGGAGCGTCCATCTGCGGCACCAGAGGCTGGATAAGCGAAAACGGCGAGAAGCCGGATATGAAGGTGCTGCTTCGTGAGGCGGGTCGGCTGGAGGCTTCACTGAAGGAAGGCGTCAAGCTCGGCGGCGAGCTTATTGCTTTCATACATTATCCGCCGATTTACCGCGCGGAAGAAAACGTTTATCTGACCGATGTCCTTCAGCGCTACGGCGTGAAGAGGTGCTACTACGCTCATCTCCACGGTTCGAGCATTAAAGGCTCCATCAACGGCATCAGGAACGGAATAGATTACCGTCTGGTCTCCGCCGACGGTGTGGGTTTCGACCCGGTTTTAATTGAACGCAGATAATACTGCGGATCTGAAAATACGTCCACTTGGACAAGGAAGGAATACAATACCATGGAAATCATTTCCCAGAACAACACAGCGACTAATACTACAGCTATCGAGTTCTCTTTCACCGCAGAGGAGTTTGAGAACGCGATCTCCGCAGCTTACAACAAGAGAAAGAAGAGCATCACTGTCCCCGGCTTCCGCAAGGGCAAGGCTCCCCGCAAGGTTATCGAGGCTCAGTACGGCGAGAGCGTTTTCTATGATGACGCAGTAAACAGTCTGTACAACCAGAATATCGTTGCAGTTATCGACAAGACCGGTCTCGACGTTGTTGACGTTGAGAACACCGAGGTAGTCGAGGTAAGCAAGGAGAACGGCGTTAAGTTCAAGGCTGACATCATCACTAAGCCGGTAGTAGAAATTTCTGACTACAAGGGATTAGAAGTTAAGAAAACAACCAAGAATGTAGATGACGCTGCTGTTGACGCTGAGATCGAGAAGGTTCGCAACAGAAATGCAAGAAGCATCTCCGTTGAGGACAGAGCAGCTCAGATCGGCGATACCGCTGTTATCGACTTCGAGGGCTTCCTCGATGGCGTAGCTTTTGAGGGCGGCAAGGGTGAGAAGTTCCCGCTGGAGCTTGGTTCCGGTTCCTTTATCCCCGGCTTCGAGGAGCAGGTTGCTGGTAAGAACATCGGCGAGGACTTTGATGTTAACGTAACATTCCCTGAGCACTATCAGGCTGAGAACCTCGCTGGCAAGCCCGCTGTATTCAAGTGCAAGCTGCACGAGATCAAGGGCAAGGAGCTTCCGAACGTTGACGACGAGTTTGTTAAGGATGTAAGCGAGTTCGATACCCTCGACGAGTACAAGGCTGACATCAAGTCCAAGCTTGAGAAGGCAGCCGCTGACGAGGCTTCCACAAACCTCGACAACGCGCTTGTTGACGCAGTTATCGGCAAGATGAAGGCTGAGGTTCCGCAGGTTATGTATCAGCGCCGTATCGACGAGATCGTCCGCGAGTGGAGCGCAAGAAACCGCATCAGCGTTGAGGATTACCTCAAGTACACAGGCGTTACCATGGATCAGTTCAGAGCTAACTTCACCGAGGTTGCTAAGCGCCAGGTTGACCTCCGCCTTGCACTCGAGAAGATCGCTGAGCTTGAGAACATCACCGTTTCCGACGAGGATGTTGAGAAGGAATACGCTGATATGGCTGAGCAGTACAAGATGGATGTTGACAAGATCAAGGCAGCTGTTCCCGCTGACGCTATCAAGAACGACCTCAAGATCGAGAAGGCTCTCGACCTCGTTCGCGATTCCGCTAAGATCGAGGAAGTTACCGAGTAATCACAGCAGCATTACTACGGCTGTCTGGGCGGCTTCGCACAGACAGCCTGCGTATCTTTATGGAAACCGGCACAGGCAGCCGCGCAAGCGGGGAAAGGAGCTTTATGGCTTATATTCCTTATGTAGTAGAGCAGAGCAACCACGGAGAACGTTCCTACGATATTTTCTCCAGGCTTCTTAACGACCGTATCATTCTTCTGCATGATCAGGTCAATTCGGCGACAGCAAGCGTTGTAGTCGCACAGCTCCTCTATCTTGAGGGGCAGGATCCTGACAAGGATATCTACCTGTATATCAACAGCCCCGGAGGGTCTGTTTCTGACGGTATGGCGATCTACGACACCATGCAGTACATCAAGTGCGACGTTTCGACCATCTGCACTGGTATGGCTGCTTCAATGGGTGCTTTCCTGCTTTCTTCCGGCGCTAAGGGTAAGCGTATCGCACTTCCCAACAGTGAAATTATGATCCACCAGCCGCTTATTTCCGGCAGCGGTCTTTCCGGTCAGGTAACTGACATCATGATCCACTCCAACTACCTTCAGAGGACTAAGGAACGTCTGAACCGCATTCTCAGCGAGAACACCGGCAAGGACTACGAGACCATCTGCCGCGACACCGAGCGTGACAACTTCATGTCCGCGGACGAGGCTCTGGAATACGGTCTGATCGACAAGGTTTACAGAAACAGAGCGGATATCAAGTAATTTAACACAGAACGCCCCGGAGGGCTGCCGCTTTCCGGGCGCTTCGCTATTTGAGAGGAATACAGATATTATGATGGTTTGCTCCTTTTGCGGAAAGAGCGAGGATAAAGTACGCCGTATCCTCTACGGAGGTCTTGGCGAAAAATCCGTGATCTGCAACGAGTGCGTGCTCGCTTCCTACAATATGCTTGTGGAAAGCGGCGACATCAAGCCCGGTCGTGCTCCCTCGGCTGTGTCCGACAGCAAGTCCGAGTTCATCTCCAACGGCAGCGAGCTTATGAAGCCCGAGGAGATCAAGGCTTATCTTGATCAGTACATTATCGGACAGGACGAGGCAAAGAAGATCCTCAGCGTGTCCGTTTACAACCACTACAAGAGAACCTTCCTCAACGACGAGGAAGCCGACGATGAAGTAGAGCTTCAGAAGTCCAACGTGCTGCTGCTCGGCCCTACCGGCGTCGGAAAGACAATGCTGGCGCAGTCCCTGGCGAAGCTGCTGAATGTTCCGTTCGCAATCGCGGACGCAACAACGCTGACCCAGGCGGGATATGTCGGCGAGGACGTTGAGAACGTTCTGCTGAGACTCATTCAGGCTGCCGATTACGATATCGAAGCGGCTGAGCGCGGCATAATCTACATCGACGAGATCGACAAGATTTCCAGACGCAGCGAGAATACCTCCATCACACGCGACGTAAGCGGCGAGGGCGTTCAGCAGGCGCTTCTGAAGATCGTCGAGGGAACCATCTCCAACGTACCTCCCCAGGGCGGCAGAAAGCACCCCCACCAGGAGTTCATTCAGATCAACACCAAGAACATACTGTTCATTTGCGGCGGTGCGTTCGAGGGTCTTGAGAAGATGATCGCTTCCAGAGTTTCAAGCTCTGCGATGGGCTTCGGAGCCGAGGTCGCTTCCAAGAAGGAGAAGGAGAGCTACAAGATACTCCACCAGGTAAGCCAGGAGGATCTTGTGAAGTTCGGAATTATCCCCGAGCTTATCGGTCGTCTGCCGGTCGTTACCGTGCTTGACGCCCTGGACGAGGACGCCCTGGTGCGTATACTTGACGAGCCGAAGAACGCGCTCATCAAGCAGTACAAGTACCTGTTCAACGCTGACAACATCGACCTTGAGTTCGATCAGGACGCGCTCCGCGCCATCGCGAAGAAGTCCATCGAGCGTAATACGGGTGCGAGAGGTCTGCGCTCCATCGTTGAAGCTACTCTGCGCGACATTATGTTCACTGCGCCCAGCGACGAGACGATAAGCAAGATCACGATCACCGCCGACTGTGTAAACGGCACCGGCGAGCCTGTCATCGAGCATGACAGAAAGAAAAAGCCTGCAAAGAAAGCGGCAAAGAATTGATCGGTAACGGCAGGCAGTGATGTCTGCCGTTTTGTTTTCGGGAGGGAACATGTCGGAAAAAACGGTTTTTGAGCGTATTTATGACGTTGTGCGGAGGATCCCCAGCGGGAAGGTCGCAACCTACGGTCAGATAGCCATGCTCGCCGGGAATCCGCGCTGGGCGAGGGCGGTCGGTTATGCGCTTCATGCGAATCCGGAGCCGGGTGTGATCCCATGTCACCGCGTGCTGAATCGGTTCGGCAAGACGGCTCCGGCGTTCGCTTTTGGCGGCGCTGACCGTCAGGCTGAGCTTCTAAGGGCGGAGGGAGTCGAGGTTTCGGAGGACGGATTCGTTGATCTGGATAGATTCCTCTGGGATGGTTTGTGAGGTATTATGAAAAAATTATATTGTGAAAAGTGCGGCTGTCAACTTAAAAGGTCGGCGGCGTGCGGGAAGTGCGGAAACATTAATTACCAGCTTTCCGGCGAGCTGAAGAAGCAGAATTCGGTCAGGCTATGGGTGAAAGTTGGCGTGCTTGCGGCAGGCGCTGTCGTTATAACGGCGGCGGTTGTGTTTCCGTCAATGCTCGGGCAGGTTGGTTCAAAGCGGGACATAAAAGCCGCTCAGGCTTACGTTGACGCGAATTATTCCGGCGCGGTGCTGTCGGAAGAGCTGTATTCTCCGGATTTCCTCAGCGTGACCGGCGATAATGGCGCTGTTTTTTCGCTGGACGGCGTGGAGTTCACCGTGATGGCTTCCGGCGGTGAGGTCGTTTCTGACGACCACGATATCGCCTGTGCATTGTCTGAGGCAAGGAAGAACCTGGTCGAGCCGTTCTTCGAGGATTCCCCGGCGAAAATCGAGATGAAGCATAGCTGCCAGCACCTCGAGCCGGGATACATACATGACGTGCGGCTGCCGGTGGAGCAGGTCCGCTGTGTGCTGACTTTTCCGGCGGAGGAAGGCGAGCAGGAGCCATGGAAGGACTATCCGATGTATGAGTTCTACAGGGCTTGGGCGGATTCGGGGCTGGAGTATTACCGCGTGGATATTCATTTCACGGATATCAGCAATAACAAGGATTACTGGTGGGCGCAGTTTTCCGACCATTATCCGGTGGACAGCGCAGATGAAATGTCAGAACGATTTGAGTATATGGGAGGCAACTCATGGTAAAGGAAGTATTCAGGCTGATTTCAAGCGCCGCTATCCTTGCGGCGGTGATCATCGGCGTCAGGGCTGCGGATAAGCTCGTCAAGCAGTTCAAAAATGAAAGCGACGAGGATATAATAGATATCTAAGCTAATTTATTCTTTACAAATAAGTGCAGATATGCTATAATCAAAGAAATCACAGGTGTAATTTCCGGAGGTGTCTATGGCAGTATCTGATCCTCGTGTTATTGCTGAATTTATGAACAGCCTTGAAAAAAAGCTGGATATCCTGCGGGAAAGCTATGCGGAAAACGGCGGTTTTGAGAAGCTCGCGGAGGAGTCCGCGGAAGCCATGAACGGCGGGAAGTACGCCGCGTTCATATCCGTATGCGATATCAATACACGCGCCTCCGTGTTACGCGGAGCCGGGGATTCACCGGAGGAGGCATGGGAAAGCGCCTGCCGTGCGGCCCGGGAGTACGTCAGGAAAAGCGGGCTTATGCCTGCATGGGTGAAGTCGGATGTCACGGTGAAAAGCGAAAGGGTTTCGTTCGCGGAGCTTGAGGAGCTTATCGCAAAGAGCCGCAACGAGTTCTTCCGGCGCGGTATTTCATTTGACGAGGGCATGCATACTGCGCTCATCGAAGGCGAGATAAACGGCTCGAGGGTGATAACCTATAAAGAGCACAAAATCGAACTTGTCAGGGTCAACAAGCGGCTTTCGGAATGCGGTCTGAAAACGCTCGGCGGCTTTCCGGAGGAAGTCCGGCTGTTTGACTGCCGCAGCTTCTTCACCGACGGCGGCGGGGTATATCCGCTCTACGAAAGCGGAAACAACTGCGGCAGGCGTATCATCTCGAAATTCGACGACAAGACCGCGCTCGAGGTCATTGAAACGGCGTCGCAGTACCTTGAAAATATGGTTGGGCTGGACGGAAAGTTTGAATACGGATACTACCCGATCTTCCACAAGGAGATTCCCGGGTACAATATCCTGCGGCATTCTTCGTCTATCTGGAGCCTTATCTGCTCCTACAGGCTCACGAAGGATAAATTCACGCTGAACCAGATTCAGAAGGCGATAGGGTACATGGTCGCGAACACGTTCAAGAAGTACCCCGACCGCCCCGGCGTTACAAACACGGTCTACCTTGCGGAGAAGTCAAAGGGCGAGGTCAAGGTGGGAGGAAACGCCATCGCGGTGATAATGCTGACGGAATACATGGACGCCACCGGATCACAGCGGTACAGGACGCTCTGCGAGGAGCTTGGAAACGGCATAATGGAGCTGTTCGACAAGCGCGACGGAAGCTTTTTCCACGTGCTGAATTTCCCCACGCTGTCGCCGAAGGATAAGTTCCGCACCGTGTACTACGACGGCGAGGCTACATTCGCGCTTGCCCGGCTGTACGGGCTTACCGGCGACAAAAAGTGGCTGGACGCCGCGGCGCTTTCCGCTGACCGTTTTATCCGCGAGGGCTACGAAAAGTACCGCGACCACTGGGTCGCATACGCTATGAACGAGCTTACGAAGCACCTTCCCGAGGATAAGTACCTGAGCTTCGGGCTGAAGAACGCAAACGTGAATCTTGACCGTATCTACAATCAGGACACCACCTACCATACTTACTTGGAGCTGCTGTGCGTAACGTTCGAGATGTATTCCCGCATTCTTGAACAGGGGCTGGAGTGCAGCTACCTTGAAAAGTTCAGGGCTGAGAAGTTCGTGGAAACTATATACCACCGCGCTGATTACATGCTCAACGGCTACGGCTATCCGGAGTTCGTCATGTATCTGAAGTTCCCGGCGTGCGATATGGGCGGGTTCTTTGTGCGGCACGACGGCTTCCGAATGAGAATAGACGATATTCAGCATTTCTGCGGGGCGTACTATTCGTTCTACCGCAATTACGGCAGGCTTGAGGAGCTAAGGAATTCATTCAACAAAGCATAACACGAGGGTTGACAAATGGCACAGGTTTTAAAGGCACCGCAGAATTTCAGGATAACCGGCAGGGACAGGTCTGCCCAGCTCACGTGGGACGAGGTCAGTGGCGCAGCCGGCTACCGCATGTTCTTCTACGACGGCAGCGAGCCGGATAAGGTGTTCAAGACACGCTACGCGCAGGGCTGCACCAGGGTGATACTCGGCTTCACCAACGGCAGGGAGTACTTTGCGGAGGTCTGCGCTTATTCGGTAAAGGACGGCAGGGAGATGCTCGGCGAGCGCTCGCAGAAGGTCAGATTCGTTCCGATATCGCTTAAGCTTACCGCGCAGAAGGTGGTATGTCTTGACCTCGGCGAGACCGCTCAGCTTTTCTGGGAGGAGGCTAACCGCGTCCCGCAGGCTTCGTTTTCGTCGGACGCTCCGGAGATAGTTCCGGTGGATACGCTCGGGCAGATCACCGGAAAGGCAGAGGGTACGGCGCACATTACGATAACCTCCGAGAACCGCCAGACCTTCGTTACCCGCGTGGAGGTCGGGCGCGGCCTTTCAGTGCGCCGCGAGAAGGCTGTCATGATGTTCACCGGGGATATCATGTGCGCGGTCAAACACCAGCGGCTTGCCTCCGGGCACCAGCACGACTACTTCGATTCGTTCAGGCGGGTCAGGGATATTCTCTCCGGGGCGGACTTCACCGCCGGAGTGCTTGAGACCACCAGTATCGACCGCGCTCCGTTCGAGTTTGAGCAGCTCCGGCTGCTGACCGGCGCGCCTAACTGCAATTCGCCGTCTACTTTTATTTCCGCGGTCGCTGCCGCAGGATTCAACGCGGTCGTCACCGCGAACAACCACAATTCCGACTGCGGCGTTGAGGGGCTGAAGGCGGCCGATTCCGAGATAAGGCGCTGCGGTATGCTCAACATCGGCAGCATGGGGCATTCCCTTGTTATGACCGACGTAAAGGGGATAAAAGTCGCGGTCATCGCTATGACCATGATAACCAACAACACCGGCTGGGACCTCTCAAAGAGCGGTCTGGTCAACCCCGCCGGAATTTACAGCCGCGACTACTTCACCGAGCTTGTGAACAGCGCACGCAGCATGGGCGCTGAATTTATCGCTGCGTATCAGCACTGGGGGAGTATGAACTCCCCGCGGATAAGGAAGGATCAGGCCGAGGAGGCTCAGTTCATGGCGGACGCCGGGGCAGACCTCATCGTAGGCTCCCACCCGCATATGGTCCAGCGATTCAGCTATATCGGCGCGGCGGACGGCAGGCTGGTTCCCTGCGCGTATTCGCTCGGTAACTTCCTCACCACAATGTCGGAGCTCAGCGGAAACCGCGACAGCGCAATACTCCGCGTGGAGCTCACCCGAGGTGCTGACGGGATCTCTGCAAAATACTCCTACATTCCGTGCATGACGGAGGACAGGGACTGGGGCGCTGAGATAGTTCCGGTCAGCCCGCCGCACAGCGCGGAGAGCCGTGCTTCCCTACAGCGCACCAAAGAGGTCATCGGCAAGCGGATCAACTGCTATGCATACCGCCCGAAGGTGTTCCTGAGCGGATCTCCTATGCTCGGAAGGATCTTCACGCAGGGTACGGAATTCCGGCTGGACAAATCCGGGCTGCGGCTCTCGCAGATCTCGCTCGGCTGTACAAAGGCTGCGCCGGAGGGAGCGCTTCCGGATAACGCCGACGAGCGGCTCAGGCTGGATATGAACAAGGATATTGCGGCGGCTGTCAGGGAATCCGCGCCGGATTTCTGCGCGGTGGACTTCTTCGCGGCGGCTTCTGTCGCCGTATGGAAAACTAACGGCGCGCCCGGGGAGGAGTTCTGCTGCTTCACTGATAGCAAAGCGTTCAGGCAGCTTGCGTACTTCACTGTGAACCGCGAGAAATTCACGAAGGTCAACCCGCCGTTCGGCGAAAACATCTGGAAGCCGCTCGTCAAGCGCTATGCGGAGCAGCTCCTTTCGGCTATCCCGAAGGACAGGATAATCCTTTTCCGGCACAGACTCAGCAGCCGCGCTGCGGAACACTCGGAGCTGCGCAACGTTACGCTCCGCAGCAACATCAACAGAACAATGCGCGCTATGGAGGACTACTTCATCACCCTGACCGCCCCGATGACGGTCGACCTTTCCGGCGGCTATTTCATGGAGGGCGGCGACGGCAAGGATTTCGAGCGCGATTACTATCTCGACTGCTACCGCGCTGCAGGTAAGCTCTGCGCCGGCGATGGCAGGACAAGCGTTTACATTCCCGATGAGCAGATATGGTTCGAGCGCGTTATGAAGTACTACCGGAATATGACCGCGCGCTCTTACCAGAACTGGCTGCTGGATATGAACTGCGCCGCCGACCTCCTGATAGCGTACACCTCCGTGGAGTTCGCCGCGAGGAACGGAAGCCGCATTATGCAGCTGAAGCGCGCGGGGAGTACCGAGCTTTGCTCCGTCAGGGAGTTCTTTGCTAGCGACCCCGGCGCCGACGAGGTAGTCAGGGCGGCGGAGATAATCAACGCTCTGCTTGGCGGACACCTTGACAGATCCTACGAGTTTTTCGAGCCTGCATTCCGCGGGAAGTTCAACATCATCAAGAAGATGGTGCGGCTGCTTTCGGCGGAGATCGGCGCTTCGGTCAACGAGGAGAGCGCGGAGCTTGCGTTCCTGCTGCGCGGAAAGCCGCAGATAAAGCGCTACGTTGCTTCGCTCAACCGCATGACCCTGGACATCTGGGGAAGCTGCGTTTCAAGGGAATCTGCGAACCGCAGCAAGGACGCGCACATCGGCACGTACATTTTCAAGCAGGCTCCTATTCTGGCGTTTGAGCCGCCGGTAAAGGCGGAGCTTCCCGACGGCGCGGAGGCGTTCTGCGGAAACAAATGGCGCAGGCGCACATTGCAGGATTCCTTCCTGAGAAGCGGCGACGCAGATATCAAGGGAAGCGAATCACGGTGGATACTCGTGGATATGTACGATCTTATCTGCCGCATGGCAGACTACAAGGGAGGTCTGTTCGAGATAGACGATTTCATCTGCCGGACGGATTTCTACAAGAGCATTCAGAAGGACTGCCAGGAGTGCTACCTCTTTGAGAAACGCGACATGAAGTACTGCTTCGACAATATGACCCGCTTCGCAAAGATGATACTTGAAAAGTACGGCGAGAACATAATCCTCCTCAAGACTGAGCCGAAGGACAGCTACATCGACCTCGACAACAGGCTCAGGCGCCTGGAGGACGACGGCATGTACGAGATAAAGAAGAAGTTCATCTCGCTGTGCGAGGAGCGCTTCGCGAGCGTTACCGGGTGCTATGTCATCGACATTTCGAAGCATTTCTATGCTTCCGACAGCTTCCCGCTGGGCGGAGCCCACATCGTTCACTACGAGGAGGAGTTCTACCGCCAGGCAGGGGAGTATATCAATGAAATAATCAGCGGCAGCAGCCGACACGTGTTCAGCACGGTGGACGACAACTACCTGCTGCTCAGAAATCTCAGGCTCAACAGATAAATTTTTTCCGCTGAAAGGAGGTGGGGTCTGTGGAGAAAAAAATAAGGCAACACCGCACAAAGACCATTTATTGGATTTTGTGCATGTCTTGCTTGCATCTTTTCCGTCATATTGCACAATTCGTCCTTGCAAGGCGACAGCCTTGCTACGTCCTCGTTGTACAATCTGACGAAAAATCTGACTGCGCAATACACGCACAATCTTTGTGCGGTATTGCCTTAAAATTTGCCGCCGCGCTGCTTGCGCTGATATTACTAAGCGGATGCGCCGCTGACAACAAGCCCGAACAGTCCGAGCCGCAGACCTCCGCTTCCTTTGCGGGCGTTTCTGCGGTTACGCGGGACGCTGAGCCGGAAGTCACCGTGCAGGAGACTTCCGGCGCCGTCGGAACTTCCGATACGTCGGAGGCGGCGTCCAAGGAGGTAAGCTCTGCGGAGGCGGGTTCTTTTGAGAGCGGCTCCGGGCAGGCTCCGGCGGAAATCGAGCATGGAACGGTGCAGGTAAGCGATGAACCGGCTGAAACTGTTTCTGACGTAAGCTCGGTTACGGCGGTCACGACTTCGCAGACTCCGGCTCAGACCGCTCCGTCGGTGGCTGTTACCACTACGGCTGCGGCTACGGAGCCTCCCAAGCCTGTAAAGGTAGTAATACCCGAGGTGAGGGTTCCGCTTTCGCCGGGTAAGGACACCGCTTCCAACGAAAAGGTGCTGGTGGATTACAGCAACCGCTCCGAAGGCTACATCTCGGTATGCTGGAAGGAATCCGGAAAGCGGGTCAAGCTGCGAATGGTATGCGGCGACAAGACCTACGACCACGACGTCGCAGGCGGCGGAGCTGTGGAGTACTTCCCGATAAGCTGCGGCAGCGGGACTTACAAGGTACAGATTTACGAGCAGACCGAGGGCGACAAGTATGCAAAATCGCTTGAGACCGAGTTTTCGGTGAAGCTGCGCAGCGAAACTTCGCCGTTTTTGTATCCGAATAAGTATGTGAATTTTTCGCAGAGCTCCTCGGCGGTGAAAAAAGCTGCGGAGGTCTGCGCGGGGAAATCCGATGAGATAGAGAAGCTGGCGGCTATTTTCGTGTGGGTTACTGACAACGTGACCTACGACACGCAGCTCGCAGCGACTGTAAAGAGCGGATACGTTCCCGATCCGGACAGCGTTCTTGCCAAGAGATCGGGGATATGCTACGATTACGCTTCGCTGATGGCGGCTATGGTCAGGTCGCAGGGGATCCCTGCGCGGCTGGTAGTGGGCTATGCGGCGGATAACATCTATCACGCGTGGAACGAGGTCTGGACGGATGAAACCGGCTGGATAACCCCGGAGCTGCTGCTTTCCCAAAAGGGCTACAACATCGTTGACGCGACATTCTACGCGGGTTCTTCAAACAAGGAGAAGATCGCCGATTACATACAGAACAGCGGGAACTACGCCGCGCTGTACTACTATTGAGACCGGAGGAAATTTGAATGAGGGCGAAAAGACTTACATACTCACAGGTGGAATTCCTGTGCGAGCAGCTTGCGATGATACTCGGCTCGGGAATGAGCGTTTCCGAGGGTCTGGGGCTGCTGTGCGCCGATTCTGACGACAGGGTGCTTGTCAGCGCATGTAATGAGATCTCCTCCGAGGTCGACAGGGGGGAGCCGCTCTCGCAGGCTATGCGAAGCACCGGGCGATTCCCTGAATACGCGGTGGATATGGTCGCGCTGGGCGAGATGAGCGGCAAGCTCGAGGACGTCCTCAGGGGGCTTGCAGAATACTATGAGGAGCGCGATGAGATCCGCAGAATGCTGCGCTCCGCAGTGCTTCACCCGATGGTGCTTCTGCTGATGATGACGGTGGTCATCATCGTGCTCGTTGTGATGGTAATTCCCATGTTCGGGGATATTTTCTCGCAGTTTGACAGCTCCGTCAGCGCTACGGTTCAGCATACGGTGGATATGGCTTACGAGGCAGGCCTTATCATCATGATAGTTCTGCTTGCCATCATCGCGGCTTCTGCGGTCACTGCCGTGCTTTCGGCGGTGAGAAAATCCGGCGGAGGTACCCGCAGGCTGTTCAGCATTCTGCCGTTCACCCGTGGTATTTCTGAAAAGCTCGCGCTTGCAGACCTCACAAAGGCTGTCTGCGTGACCGTTTCGGCTGGCGTTTCACCGGCGGAGATGATGCTGCATTCCGATATCAAGAGCTTCATCACCGATGGCAGGATAAAGAAAAAATACGAGGACTGCGAAAAGCGCGTCATCGAGGGCGAGAGCTTCCCGGACGCGATAATCAGCAGCGGATTTCTTCCGCCGCTCTATGCGCGTTCGCTGAAGCTGGGATACAGCTCCGGCAGCTTTGAGAGCGTATGGAGGCGTATCAGCGGCGCTTACAGCGAGGCGGCTTCCCGAAGCCTTATGAATATCACAGCGGTCATCGAGCCGGCTATTATAATCATTCTGGGGCTTATCATCGGCGCGATACTGCTCATGCTGATGATACCGCTGATGAACATTATGTCAGTGCTTGGCTGAGCGAACGGAGGAACTTCTATGAAACGTTTTGCCGGACTGCGTTCGGCTCTGCCCTGGATACTGGGGCTGGTGCTGTTCGCCGGAATGATCGTCTGGCTGGTGATGGGGCTTTCCAACGCTTCCAGCGCCTCCGAGGAGGAGCGGCTGGCTCAGGTGAGGCAGTCGGTGGAAAACGGCGTGACGTTATGCTACGCCGTCGAAGGAGCGTACCCCGAGAGCCTGGAATACCTCACGGAAAGCTACGGCGTGGTATTCGACGAGGACAAATACCTGGTGCATTACGAGTGCTTCGCGGCGAATGTCCGCCCGACTGTCACGGTTATCCGGAGGGAGAATTGATATGAAGGATCACAGGGCAAGGAGCATGGGAGATACCGCTTCTGCGGTCGGGAGCATGCTGCTGTTCGTGCTGTTCGCGGTTTGTATGCTGATGGCGGTCGCCGTCGCTGCGGATACCTACAGCCGGATAAAGACCGGATATCAGCAGTCCTTCGGAACAGCGGCTTCCATAAAATACATATCAAATAAGCTGAGGGCGGCTGAAAACGTCACCCTGCTTGAGGATGGCAGCGCGGCTGCAATCGAGAGCGCCGGAACGGTCAGCGTGATCTACTGCGGCGACGGCGGCCTTTATGAGAAAAACACGGTCCCCGGCGGAGAGCTTACAGCCGATGGCGGGGAGCTTATTTCGGCGGCTTCCTCGCTGGAGTTCAGCGAGCACGACGGGCTTTATGAAATTACAGTAGGCAGCGGCGTCAGCAGCTCTGTCATACTGGTTCGGAAAGGGTGATAAGACTGAAGGTCAACAGAAGATCCAATGTTCTGCTTTACGCGGAGATGATCATTGCGCTGCTGTTCTTCGTCATCTCCTTTGCGGTAATTATCCGCGTTTTCGCTTCGGCGGACAGCCTTGAGCGCAGGAGCCGTCAGCGGCAGAGCGCGGCGCTGTGCGCGCAGTCCATTGCGGAAGCTTACTCGGTCGGCGGGGACGTTCAGAAGGCGGTAAGCCTGGCTCTGGGCGCAGATCTGCGCGATTTCACCGGAAGCGCTGAGATAGGTCTGGACAGCGGGTTTTACCCATCGGATTCCTCAGACGTTATCCTGCGGCTGGACGAACAGAAGCAGGATACCGCCGCAGGTGTTTACTCCGAGCTGGCGGTGGAGTTCTTCGATAATTCCGGCGACGACGAGGAACTGATCTATTCGCTGAAATGCGGCGCGTATGTTCCGGGAGGTGGCGCGGTTGGATAATACGGAGAAAAAGGGGAGATCCGGCGGAACGGTCGGCGTGGGGTATATCTCGATAATGCTGATATTCACTGTGATCTGCCTTACGATTTTTGCGGTGCTGAGCTTCCAGGCGGTGTATTCCAGCGACAAGATGACAAACCGCAGCGACGGTTTTACTCAGCAGTACTACACGGCTGACACGGAGGCTAAGAAAACGCTCTCAAGGCTTGACGGGCTGGCAGCGGAGGCGCTTGACGGATTCTCGTTTGAGGAGGGGTTCATCGAGGCTGTATCCGGCGTTGAGGGAGTTTCCGCGGCGAGGACCGCCGGGGGAGTTAGGGTGGAGTACTCGCAGGCGATAAACGAGCGGCAGACCCTGGCGGTCAGCGTTATGTTTTTCAGCGCGCCTTCCGGAGAGCGGTTCAGAATTGAAAAGTGGAACAGTACGGAGAAGGAGATCTCCGGTGAAAGTCACCCGTCGGTATGGGACGGCGGGGATCTGGTATAGGTAAACAGGTTTGAAAAGGAGCGTTGTATGGATATTCTGGATATACTGAAAAAGGCCGCCGAGAATCAGGCTGCGGATATTTTTATCGTCTGCGGCGCGGTTCTGAGCTTCAAGGCGAACGGCAGAATGTACGAGCTGGACGGTAATGCGCTGTCCCCGGAGGACACCAAGAATCTGGTGCTTCAGATATTCCACCTTGCAAAGAGGGATATTACCGAGGAGCAGCTTCCCGAGCGCGAGAAGGATTTTTCGCTTTCAGTTGCCGGGGTGGGTCGATTCCGCGTTAACATCTACAAGCAGAGAGGGTCGTTTTCGGCTGTGCTGAGGTATGTTCCGTTCGACCTTCCCGACCCGGCGAAGCTCGGTATCCCGGAGCAGGTCATGCAGCTCAGCGAATGCAAGAGCGGCATAGTCCTGATAACAGGTGTGGCGAGCAGCGGCAAGTCCACTACGCTTTCGTGCATTCTCGACCGTATCAACCAAAGCCGCAGCGGGCATATAATAACAATAGAGGATCCTATCGAGTTTCTTCACAAGCACAATCGGTGCATTGTCAGCCAGCGCGAGATAAATATTGATACGGACAGCTACATTGACGCGCTCCGTGCGGCTCTCAGGCAGTCACCGGACGTTATCCTGCTCGGAGAAATGCGCGACTATGAGACCATCAGCGTTGCTATGACCGCCGCAGAGACCGGTCAGCTCGTGCTTTCAACTCTGCATACGCTCGGCGCCGCGAATACGATTGACCGTATCATTGATGTGTTCCCGATAAATCAGCAGCACCAGATACGCGTGCAGCTCTCGATGGTGCTTAACGCCGTTGTTTGTCAGCAGCTCCTGCCTTCTGTGGACGGCGGCCTCATTCCGGCGTTTGAGATAATGACCACAAACAGCGCGGTCCGCACCCTCATCAGAGATGAAAAGACGCACCAGATCGACACGATACTCCAGTCCGCAGGAGGCATGCAGACTATGGATAGCTGCATTATCAATCTTTTTCGCGAGGGCAGGATCAGCGCTAAGACCGCTGTCGACTACGCTTACAACCCGGATATCATGGCAAAACGTATTATGTAAATTACTGATATAGTAATGTAAATCAGGAATAACTATGTGAATTCGTGTAACTCCACTCGCCGCGCGGTCTTGGCAGTTAGCTCAAATGCGGCTTTTCACTTTGCCGAACTTGACATTCCGCTTGAAATCGTGTATAATTATTTTATATTAGTAGGGATAGTTATGCCCATTTATTGTCAGGAGACATACGGTGCGCTTCCCATGAGACCAGCTTAAGGAGGTTGATCTTATAATGAGCGAAAACAAACGCAAACCCGGAAAAAAGACTACGGCTTTCCTTGCGCTTGCAGCAGCACTGCTTGCGTCAAACGCTGTTTCTGTCATGGCGGCGGCTGAGGAGACTTCCGGCAGCGATTTCGTTCAAAACCCGGATCTTACCGATGTAAAGTACACCGGAGGTACCCCGGCTTATACCAAAATCAACGACAACGTCTTTGTGGCAACACGCCAGGCAAAGGCGCTCAAGGAGTACTATGACGCACTCAACGAAGTCAAGGACTTCGGTCTGTACGCCAGAACCGCTTCTATCAACCACATCGAGGGCAACGCGTGCTTCGGCTCTACCGGCTCTATCAACCAGGACTACAATCGCGTACATAGCATGCAGACGATAAAAAGCGGAAGGTACGTAGTTTATCTCGACAGTGCCGAGGACCTTGGCGACGCTGTGCTCAAGATGTCCAACCTCCCGTCAGGCACTAAGTATGAGCTGGTGCTCGGTTTTGACTATACTCCGATTACGGTTAACAACAACGTCGGATTCGAGGTAGGCGGAAAGAGATACTACATCGAGGGTTCCGAGCATAAAAAGGCTGATTTCACACTGCGCCGCGCGCAGGCTGACGAGAGCTCCTTTGATATCTCGGCTAATCTTGATAAGCTTGGAACTACCGGCGTAAAGCTGATGGATTCCGTGGGAAAGGTTGAGAACGGGGACGTTGTTTCTACGTTCAGGGACGCTTCTGAGGCTATCAGAACCGGTAAGGTCAGCGCAGGCGAGACGATGATCCTCAATATCGACGCCAGTGAATTCGACCACAATCAGAATGAGCTTCCACGGGCGGTGACCGAGCTGCTGAGCCTTAATTCCGGCGTTGATGTTGTAATTAACGTTGATACAAGCAACTACAGCGGGTCAAAACTCCAGATCAGGAACATAAATAACGAGCAGTTCAAGACCGGCTCTAATGTCGTTTGGAATTTCGGCGATTATGCAGGTGAGCTTTCGGCTCCTGCCGGAGGAATCGTTGTGGCTCCGTTTGCTCACGTTTCCACTGATACCGGTAACGCTAACGGCGCGGTTATCTGCGATAATTTTACTCAGCAGGGTGAGATTCACCAGTCTACACGCGGTGAGTATAAGTTTGATGTAGATGATGAAGACGACGATGATCAGGATCCTGTAACTCCTCCTGATGAAGGCGATGATGATCAGGAGTCTGATACAGATACCGACACAGATACGGATACGGACACAGATACAGACACTGACACAGATACTGATACCGATACAGACACAGATACTGATACCGACACAGACACTGATACAGACACGGATACGGATACCGATACCGATACAGACACAGACACAGACACAGACACAGATACGGATACTGATACCGACACCGACACCGACACTGATACAGACACAGATACGGATACAGACACGGACACAGATACGGACACTGATACTGACACAGATACGGATACAGACACAGATACAGACACGGACAGTGATACAGACACGGATACTGATACGGACACGGATACAGACACTGATACAGATACAGATACAGATACAGATACTGATACGGATACAGACACGGATACGGACACGGACACCGATACTGATACCGACACTGATACAGACACGGATACTGATACCGACACTGATACAGACACGGATACTGATACAGACACTGATACTGATACAGATACCGACACTGACACAGACACGGATACCGATACAGACACTGATACCGACACAGACACTGATACAGACACTGATACAGACACTGATACCGACACAGACACTGATACAGACACGGATACGGATACCGATACAGACACAGACACAGATACGGATACTGATACCGACACCGACACTGACACTGACACAGATACGGATACCGATACTGATACCGACACCGACACTGATACAGACACAGATACGGATACCGATACCGATACCGATACTGACACTGATACCGATACGGATACAGACACAGACACTGATACGGACACAGATACTGACACAGACACGGATACTGACACGGATACGGATACTGACACAGACACGGATACCGATACAGATACCGATACAGACACAGATACCGACACAGATACCGATACTGACACAGATACAGATACAGATACGGATACCGACACAGATACAGATACAGATACAGATACTGATACAGACACGGATACCGATACCGATACTGACACTGACACGGATACAGACACAGACACAGATACGGATACAGACACAGACACGGATACGGATACGGATACAGACACAGATACGGATACAGACACAGACACGGATACGGATACGGATACGGATACAGACACAGACACAGATACGGATACTGACACTGACACGGATACGGATACGGATACAGACACAGACACTGACACGGATACTGACACTGACACGGATACAGACACAGACACAGATACGGATACCGACACTGATACTGATACCGATACGGACACTGACACCGACACAGATACAGATACCGATACAGACACTGATACGGACACAGATACTGATACAGACACAGATACTGATACAGATACCGATACAGACACGGACACTGACACGGACACTGACACGGATACTGACACCGACACAGATACAGATACAGATACGGATACAGACACAGATACTGATACTGACACGGATACTGATACAGACACGGATACCGATACAGACACAGATACAGACACGGATACCGATACCGACACTGATACTGATACCGATGATGTCCCCGATGAGTCTGACAGGGAGATAATTGAGATTCCGCCGGAAGATGTTCCTATGGGATTTGTTCCTGACGACTATTCTCCGGATAACCCCACTGATTCTGTAACGTTCGACGATGGAATTATCCCGCTTGGACAGAATCCTAAGATGGGCGTCGAGGCTCCGGTTGGAGCTGGTATCGCCGCTGCTGGTGCAGTCGCCGCTCTTGGAACTGCTGCGGCTCTCAAGAAGCGTAAGAAGTAATTTTTATGCCCTCTCCGCCAGGAGAGGGCATTTCCTTTTTAGTGCATAGAAAAGACCGCTGAATCTCCGTTCAGCGGTCTCGTATTTATTCGTTACTTTTTCCAGGTTGCCGGGGTGAATAAAAGCAGCATCGGGAACAACTCCAGTCTGCCGGCCAGCATGTCAAATATCAGCACGATTTTCGACTGCATGGTGAAGAGTCCAAAATTGGACGTAGGTCCAACCAGGTCAAGACCGGGACCTATGTTGTTTATTGTTGCAGTTACGGCTGTGAAACTCGTTATCAGATCGTGATTATCAAACGATATCAGTACCAGGGATATCGCAAATATCATCAGATATGCAACCATATAGACGTTTACCGAACGCACCGTTTCGTGATCAATAATCCTGGAATCCATCTTGATCTTCTTGATCTGACGCGGCTGCACCATCGTCTGGAGCTCCTTCGACATGCCCTTGAACAGAATTATTATTCGCGATACTTTGATACCGCCGCCGGTACTTCCTGCGCAGGCTCCGATGAACATTATTATAACCAGCAGAGCTCGCGACAGTTCCGGCCACTGGTTGAAGTCCACCGTTGAAAAGCCTGTGGTCGAAATCAGCGAAGCTACTGTAAACGCTGAATGCCGCAGCGCTTCCCCAACACTCGAGAACATACCGTGTATATTTATCGTTATGACGGTTATTACAGAGGCTATGATTATCAGGAACGTCCGGAGTTCAAGGTTGAATGCTTCGCGGAGTTTTCCGCACAGAAGCATGTAGTAGCAGTTGAAGTTTATCGCAAACAATATCATGAAAACCGTAATGACTATCTGCAAGTACGGCGAGAAGCTTCCCATGCTGGAATTGTAGAACCCGAATCCGCCGGTTCCCGCTGTTGCAAACGCGGTATTCAGCGCTTCAAATACCGTCATGCCTCCGAAGAGGAGCATTATGAATTCGATAAGCGTCAGCGCGAAGTAAATCGAATAGAGTATCAGCGCGGTGGTCTTAACTCGTGGAACCAGCTTGCTGACGGACGGCCCTGGAGATTCCGCCTTCATAATGTGCATGTTCTGGGCGCCTGACAGCGGTATAAACGCCATTATAAACACCAGTACGCCCATGCCGCCGACCCAGTGAGTGAAGCTCCGCCACATAAGCGACGCATGCGAGAGTTTTTCAACATCCGATAGTATGCTTGCTCCGGTCGTTGTGAATCCGGATACGGTTTCAAAGAGCGCGTCGATGAATGTCGGAATCTCCCGGGTCATCAGGAAGGGGAGCGCTCCGAACGCACTGAGTACTATCCAGCTCAGTGCAACTATAACGCAGCCTTCGCGGGCAAATAGCTGCTTCTTTTTCGGCTTTTTGAATACCAGCAGTCCTCCGATAAGAAAACAAATTCCCATCGCGATAAGGTAGCTTGGCAGCACGGACTCGCCGTAGACTATGGCGGTCAGCATCGGAACCGACAGGAACAGCCCTTCAAATATAAGTATCCATCCGAGGATATAGGAGATCATTCTGTAGTTCATAACGACCTCCGGTTACTTTATTATGTCGGTGATGTTACGCAGACCTATCTGACGTGAAACGATTATCACCGCGTCGCCTATTTGCAGACTGTCGTGTCCGCGGGGGATCATCACCTTTTTGTCGCGGAGTATCGCGGCTACCAGCACATCGGGCTTCAGGTCGAGCTCCATCAGCGGAACGTCAATCACCGGCGAATCTTCCTTGATGATGAATTCCGCGGCCTCTACCTTGCCCTTTATCACATTGTACAGCGTTTCCATGTTGCTGCCTCGTGAACTGCTCATCGCACGTACATATCTTACGATGGTATCCGATGTAATGCTCTTGGGATTGATTATCGTGTCGAGGTCGAGCTTGCTTATTACGTTGTCGAATCCGATTCGGTTTATCTTGGTCACGCATTTGCAGTCGCAGACGCTTTTCGCGAACAGCGACAGCAGTATGTTTTCCTCGTCGAGGTTGGTCAGCGCTACGAATGCGCCGGTCTGCTCCAGTCCGGATTCAACCAGGATATTCTGGTCGCTTGCATCGCCGTTGATGACCGCTACTCCGTCGTCGAGCGTGGCACACAGGGTCTCACAGCGTGCGGGATCCTTCTCAATGAGCTTTACGGACATTCCCGAGCGTATGAGCTGCTCGCACAGGTAGTGGCCTATCTCGCCGCCGCCGACTACCATTACGTCCTTTACGGAGTTCATCTTGTATTTTATCTTGCGGAAGAATTCCCCCGCCTTGCGGGTAGCCGCCACTATCGAAATGACGTCCTTTTCTTCAAACACGAATTCGCCGTTTGCAATGTGGACTTCATCGCCGCGCTCAACCGTGCATACCAGCACATCGCAGTGCAGCTTGGTTACTATCTCCTTGACGGCGCAGCCTGCAAGCGGGCTGTTTTCCGGCAGGCGGAATTTCAGAAGCTCCACTCTGCCTCTGCCGAATACGTCGATTTTTATTGCGGAAGGGAACCGCAGCACCCTTGCTATCTCGCTTGCCGCTGCGAATTCCGGGTTTATCACCATAGCAAGGCCCAGCTCGTCTTTCAGAAACTGGCTCTCGCTGTAGTATTCGGGGTTCCTTACTCTGGCTATGGTGTGGCAGTTGCCCGCCTTCTTCGCGATGAGGCAGCACAGCAGGTTCAGCTCGTCTGAGCCCGTGACCGCTATCAGCAGGTTGGCAGTGTCTATTCCTGCGTCCCGCTGCACCGAGTGGGTCGCGCCGTTTCCTATAACGCCCATTACGTCGCAGCGGCTGGATACGTCGTTCACCTTTTCGGCTACCTTGTCTATTACCGTTATATCGTTTCCTTCGTCATTGAGCTGCTCTACAAGCGCCTGTCCTACCTTGCCGCAGCCTACGATGATTATGTTCACTGTGTTCTCCTTTTTCAGCGGCTGTCTCCGCTATTCATCTTATATCATTACCTATATAATATACACCTTTTCGCGGGAAAAGTCAATGCTGAAAACTTAAAGTTCGTGGAATATATTGCGAGTTAGCTTTCGTTTCGAGCGCAGATACTTCTCAGAATTGCACTGGTATTTTTGCGATCTTGGAATATCGAGCTGTCTGAACCTTGTTTTTGGTTCTGGGTGTTTTTTTGAAAAGCCCTTGTAAAAATCGCCGATTTATGGTACGATATATTAGCAGAGAGATCAAATCGTAAAGGAGTTATCGTATCATGGAGAAAAAAATACTTGCCACTATTGAGGAAGCGGTACATAACGGCGACACAGCCGGTGCAAACGTCCTGGTTATCAAGGACGGCAAAGAATCGGCGTACTGCGGCTACGGAATGCGCGACATCGAAAACCGCCTTCCCATTGAGCGCGACACAATTTTTCGGCTGTATTCCCAGACCAAGCCGATAACCGCTGCTGCCGCAGTGTCGCTCATGGAAAAGGGGAAACTCGACGCGGGCGCCTGGCTTTCGGACTACCTGCCCGAATACGCCGTATCGTATGTGCGGCGCAATGGGGAGCGCGTCCCGGCGCACAAGCATATCACAGTCGGCGACCTGCTGAATATGACCTCCGGTATACCGTATCCCTGCGAGGACAGCGAGGGTGGAAAGCACAGCGGCGCGGTTTTCTGGGAGATTGAGCAGAAGCTGTATTCCGATTCGCCGGTCACAACGGCTGAATTCGCGCGGAAGATGTCTGAGGGAGAGCTTTGCTTTGAGCCTGGCGAAAGGTTCATGTACGGCGCTTCTGCTGACGTCCTAGGCGCGGTGATCGAGAAAGTCAGCGGAATTAGCTTCCGGGACTATCTCATTTCTGAGTTTTTCCAGCCGCTGGGTATGAAGGACACCGACTTCTGGGTGCCTGCGGAAAAGTCCAAGCGGCTGGCTAAGGTGTACGATTATTCCGAAAACGGGCTGTACGAGCTTCGCACGAATCACCTCGGTCTGGCTTACGACCGCGATATTATTCCGTCGTTTCAGTCCGGAGGCGCGGGGCTTTGCTCCACGCTGGACGACTACGCAAAATTTGCCGGAATGCTGATGAACAAAGGCAGCTTTAATGGCAGGCAGGTATTAAAGCCGGAGTCCGTCTGGTTCCTGACCCACGGAGGTCTCAAGCCGAACCAGAAACATCAGCTTGAGGACGGCTGGGGCTGGATGCGCGGCTACACCTACGGCAACCTTATGCGCGTGTGCGACGATGAGAGCATGACTACGCTGTTTGCGACAAGGGGAGAGTACGGCTGGGATGGCTGGCTCGGTACGTTCTTCTCAAATGAGCCTGCCCACGGTATCACGCTGCTTTTCGGTACGCAGCAGGCGGGCGTTGGAAGAACCGGCGGCCTCGTCAGACGGATAAAGAATATCGTGATGAGCGAACTTGCATGATTCCTGACAGAATTAGCTTAAAAATCCCTCTTCGGGCTGGAGAGGGATCTTGTTTTATAAGAGTTTCTTGAGATACGCGCCGGTGTAGCTTACCGGGTTTGCCGCGACCTCCTCGGGAGTCCCGGACGCAATGACGGTTCCTCCGCCGCTGCCGCCTTCGGGTCCCATGTCAATGAGGTAATCCGCGGTCTTTATCACGTCGAGGTTGTGCTCGATAACCAGCACGGTGTTTCCGCCGTCGGTCAGCTTCTGGAGTATCTCAATGAGCTTGCGGACGTCAGCAGTGTGAAGTCCCGTGGTCGGCTCGTCAAGAATATATATCGTCTTTCCGGTGGAGCGCTTTGCAAGCTCCGCCGCAAGCTTTATTCGCTGAGCTTCGCCGCCGGAAAGCGTCGTGCTGCTCTGACCTATCTTGATATATCCCAGCCCGACTTCCTCAAGGGTCTTGAGCTTGTTGTATATCTTCGGAATATTCGCGAAGAACTCCACGCCCTCGGAGACGGTCATGTCGAGTACCTCGAAGATGTTCTTTCCCTTGTAGCGGACCTCCAGGGTCTCGCGGTTGTAGCGGTGCCCCTTGCAGACCTCGCAGGGTACGAACACGTCCGGCAGGAAGTGCATTTCTATCTTGATGATTCCGTCGCCTTCGCACGCCTCGCAGCGGCCGCCCTTGATGTTGAACGAGAATCTCCCCGGTCCGTAGCCCTTCGCCTTCGCTTCGTTTGTCTGGGAGAACAGGTCGCGGATATCGTTGAACACGCCGGTGTAGGTCGCGGGATTGCTCCGCGGGGTGCGCCCTATCGGCGACTGGTCTATCATTATCACCTTGTCGAGGTATTCGGAGCCTGTCATATCAGTGAACCTGCCCGGGCGGGTGCGTGCTCGGTTCAGCTTTGCAACGAGGTGCTTGTAGATTATCTCGTTGACAAGAGAGCTTTTGCCGCTTCCGGAAACTCCGGTAACACAGGTGAATATACCGAGCGGCACGTCTACGTTGATATTGCGGAGGTTGTTTTCGGCCGCTCCGATAACGTGCAGCCACTTATCCGACGGCTTACGGCGCTTTTCCGGCACAGGTATCTTCAGCTTTCCGGAAAGGTACTGTCCGGTTATGGAATTCTTGCATTTCAGCAGCCCGCTGACTTCGCCGCTGTAGATGACCTCGCCGCCGTGGACTCCCGCGCCGGGGCCGATGTCGACTATCCAGTCGGCGGCGCGCATGGTGTCCTCGTCGTGCTCGACTACTATCAGCGTGTTTCCGAGGTCGCGCAGCCTTCTAAGCGTTGCTATCAGCTTATCGTTGTCGCGCTGGTGAAGTCCGATGGACGGCTCGTCCAGAATATAAAGCACGCCGGTAAGGGAGCTTCCTATCTGCGTTGCAAGGCGTATGCGCTGGCTCTCGCCGCCGGAGAGGGTCCCTGCTGAACGGGCAAGCGTCAGGTATTCCAGGCCTACGCTCTGGAGAAAGCCCAGGCGGGATTTTATCTCCTTGAGTATCTGCTTGGCTATCATCGCTTCGCGCGGAGTAAGCTTCAGGCCGTTCACGAAGTTCAGCGCTTCGGTGACGGACATGCGGCAGAACTCCATGATATTCCTGCCGCCGACAGTTACCGACAGAGCCGCTTTGTTAAGACGCTCGCCGTGGCACTCCGGGCACTCTACCTCGCTCATGAATTCTTCGATGGTGTCCCGGGAATACTGGCTGTTCGTTTCGGCGTAGCGGCGCTCCAGGTTGGCTGCGATACCTTCGAAATCGGTATAGAACTGACCTCCGCCCTGCTGTTTCGGGCGCTTTATCAGTATCTTCTCGCCGTGGGTACCGTACATTATCTCGTTTACCGCTTCATCGGACAGCTCGGACACCGGCTGATCGACCGAGAATCCGTGCTTTTCGGCGAGGGCGTCGATATACATTGCGGCTATGGTGCCTTCGGCATAATTCCAGCCGGAAGCCTTTATGGCGCCGTTCCTGATGGAAAGTCCGGCGTTTGGCATGATGAGGTCGGGGTCTACCCGAAGCGAGCTTCCTATGCCGGTGCATTTCGGGCAGGCTCCGTAGGGGTTGTTGAACGAGAACATTCTCGGAGAAAGATCCTCGATGGATACGCCGTGCTCCGGGCAGGCGTAGCTCTGGGAGAAGTGCAGTTCCTCGCCGTCGATGACGTCGATGTAAACTAACCCGCCGGTGAGGGTGCCGGCTGTTTCGATACTCTCTGTGAGGCGGGATTTTATTCCGTCCTTCATTACAAGGCGGTCCACGACTATCTCGATGGAGTGCTTCTTGTTCTTTTCAAGCGTGATCTTCTCATTGAGGTCGTATGCGATGCCGTCTGCGCGTACTCTTGAAAATCCGGATTTCCGCGCGGCTTCGAACTCCTTCTGATGTTCGCCCTTGCGTCCGCGGACAACCGGGGCAAGCACCTGAAATTTGGTGCGCTCGGGAAGCTCCAGCACCTTATCGACGATCTCATCGACGGTCTGCTGCTTTATCTCCCTGCCGCAGACAGGGCAGTGCGGAACGCCTATCCGGGCGTACATCAGCCGCAGGTAGTCGTATATCTCGGTGACGGTTCCCACTGTAGAGCGCGGGTTCTTCGAGGTGGTTTTCTGGTCAATGGATATCGCCGGGGAAAGTCCCTCGATACTGTCTACATCGGGTTTTTCCATCTGCCCGAGGAACATTCTCGCGTAGGAGGAAAGGCTCTCCATATACCGCCGCTGACCGTCCGCGAAAATCGTGTCGAACGCCAGAGAACTCTTACCGCTGCCGGAAAGTCCGGTCATTACCACCAGGGAATCCCTCGGGATAGTGAGGTCTATATTTTTCAGGTTGTGCTCGCGGGCGCCCCGGATTATTATTTTATCGTTCTTTGCCATTGTCGCTACTCTTTTGTTCCTTTCTGCTTATTGCAGTTCCTTTATCTTATCGCGCAGGAACGCAGCATGCTCGAAATCAAGCATTTTCGCCGCCTTTTTCATCTCGGCGGTGTACCGCGCTGTCAGCGCCTCGCGCTCGCGCTTCGTGAGCTGCTTCGCCGGCTTTCCGTGCTTCGATGTGCCGTCGGATTTCTTCGTTATCTCGAGCACGTCGCGGATATCCTTGATTATCGTTTTCGGGGTTATTCCGTGCTCCGCGTTGTATCTCTGCTGTATCTCGCGGCGGCGCTGGGTCTCGGTTATCGCGCGCTCCATGGATTCGGTCACGCTGTCGGCGTACATTATTACAACGCCCTCGGCGTTTCGCGCGGCTCTGCCTATTGTCTGCACGAGGGAGGTCTCGCTTCTCAGGAAGCCTTCCTTGTCCGCGTCGAGTATCGCCACGAGGGACACCTCCGGAATATCCAGACCCTCGCGCAGCAGGTTTATTCCGACAAGCACGTCGAATTCCCCGGCGCGCAGGTCGCGGATAAGCTCCATTCGCTCTATCGTGTCGACGTCGTGGTGCATGTAGCGCACCTTGATATCCAGCTTGGTGAAGTAATCTGTGAGATCCTCCGCCATCTTCTTCGTGAGCGTGGTGACGAGCACGCGCTGTTTCTTCGCAACGCGGGTGTTTATCTCGGAGATCAGATCCTCGATCTGACCCTCCGTCGGCTTTACAATTACCTCCGGATCAAGCAGCCCGGTGGGTCTGATGACCTGCTCAACTATCTGGGTGGAATGCTCCTTCTCAAAGTCGCCCGGTGTCGCGGAAACGAACACCGCCTGTCCTACCTTTGAGTAGAACTCGTCGAAATTCATCGGGCGGTTGTCGTAAGCGGAGGGCAGGCGGAATCCGTAATCCACCAGGTTCTTTTTGCGGGCGAAGTCGCCGCCGTACATTCCGCGAACCTGCGGGAGCGTAACGTGGCTCTCGTCCACGAACAGCAGGAAATCCTTGGGGAAGTGGTCGATGAGCGTTATCGGCGTGGAGCCGGGGGCGCGTCCTGCGAGTATACGTGAGTAGTTCTCAACGCCCTTGCAGGTGCCTATTTCTCCGAGCATTTCCATGTCGTAGCGGGTGCGCTGTTCGATACGCTGAGCTTCGATGAGCTTGTTGTTTTCCGTGAAGTACTTCACGCGCTCCTCCATCTCGCGGGTTATCTCCTGGAGCGCGTCGTGGAGCCGCTCGTGGCCTACGATGTAATGAGAAGCCGGAAATATCATAACGTGCTTGAGCGTGGAGCGCACCTGTCCGGTCAGCGCGTCAAACTCGCTGATACGGTCGATCTCATCGCCGAAGAACTCCACGCGTACCGCGGTCTCGTTTGTTCCGCCGGCGGGGAATATCTCGAGCGTGTCGCCCTTGGCGCGAAACTTGTTTCGAGTGAACGAAAGCTCGTTGCGCTCATATTGTATTTCGACAAGGCGTTTTATAACGTCCTCGCGGCTTATCTCCTGACCCTCGCGGAGGGACAGCGTATTGCTGCGGTAGTCCTCCGGGCTGCCCAGGGAATATATACACGAAACGGAAGCCACAATGATAACGTCCCGCCGCTCGGCAAGCGCCATGGTCGCGGAGTGCCGCAGGCGGTCTATTTCGTCGTTTATCGCGCTGTCCTTTTCAATGTATGCGTCGGTGGAGGGAATGTACGCCTCCGGCTGGTAGTAGTCGTAATATGACACGAAGTACTCTACGGCGTTGTTCGGGAAGAACTCTCGGAACTCGGAACAGAGCTGCGCCGCGAGCGTCTTGTTATGCGCCAGAACCAGCGTCGGACGGTTGCAGTTCGCGATGATGTTCGCCATCGTGAAGGTCTTGCCTGAACCGGTAACGCCGAGCAGGGTCTGCTCCTTGTCGCCGCGGAGTATGCCGTCGGTCAGCTCCTTTATCGCCTGAGGCTGGTCGCCGGTAGGGGAGTAGTTCGAGTGTAATTCAAAATGATCCATAAAAACACCTGCTATTCAAGGTCAGAACCAGATGTCGGGCAGCATTCCCGCAGTTCGCATGGAGTAGCTGTCCTCCTCGTTCACGATGATGTGGTCTATCAGCTCGATGCCTATGCTGTTCAGAGCGGAGGCGGCACGGCGGGTCGACGCGATGTCAGCCGACGACGGCAGAAGAACTCCGTGCGGGTGGCTGTGCGTGAGGATTATCTTAGTGCACGAGGTGCGCACCGATTTTATTACGATATCGTGCAGGTCGAGGTCCACCGAATTCGGGCTGCCCTGGGATATCTGTGATTCACCGACAAAATTGAGGTTCTGATCAAGGAAGAGCACGTGCGCTTCCTCGGTGGTGCTGTCCTTGAGGAGCTCGTAGCAGAATTTCCGCACGCTTTCGGAGCTGGATAGCTTCATTCCTGCCAGCTGAGTGCGGTTATATTTGCGGGCGAAGTCCTTCATGAAGCTTATCAGCGCCGCCGCGGTTACTCCTACGTTCTTTTCCTCGACTATCTCGTCGTAGCCTGCGTTCAGCACGCCTTCCAGTGAACCGAAGCGGTTGATGAGCTGATGGCTTATGTCGTTTGTGTTCCTGCGGGAATATGCGGTAAAGAGAAAAATCTCCAGTATCTCATGATCCTCGAAGCAGTCTATGCCATGCTCCAGGTACTTTTTCAGCATACGCTGGCGGTGCCCGGAATGTATGTTTTTTTCCTCAGCCATTTCAGTTCCTCTTTCACATTTTCTTTGCCTGGTGAACGATACACAATACATTATAATGCAAAGTCCGCCTTTTGTCAAGAGTTATTTCTATTGTTCGCTGAAAAACTGAAGAAATACGAAAAGGTCCGCCAGTTAAGGCAGACCCTCTGTAATTTATGGGAACCTCTAAAAACCGGTTTGAAGAGGGAAAATGGGTAGAGTGCGCCGAATGCGATGAAAGCCGACGAAGTAAGGCTGTATGCCTTACGAGGAGGTTTGAAGAAGCAGTCGGTGTGCTATACACATTTTCACTCAAACAAGGTTTTTAGAGGTGACCTTATGCAGTTTATACCGCCGCAGATTCCCGCGCGGCAGCCGCCATGTCCAGAAAATAGCTGTGTACCGATGTGTCCTCGGTGAGCTCCGGGTGGAAAGCTGTGACCAGCATATTCCCCTGACGTGCAGCAACGGCTTTTCCGCCGACTTCCGCGAGTATCTCGGCGCCCTGGGTGCTGCTGATGTACGGAGCGCGGATAAACGTCATCGGGACGCTGCCTATCCCCTTGAATACGCCGTTTGCGGCGAAGCTTCCGAGCTGCCTGCCGTAGGCGTTGCGCTTTGCGGTTATGTCCATCACCGCGAGGTGAGGAGCTTCTCCGCCGTCTATCGACTTTGCGAGCAGGATAAGCCCCGCGCATGTCCCGAATACCGGGAGCCCGCCGCTGATAAGCCCGCGCAGCGGCTCCATGAGTCCAAGCTCACGAAGCAGCTTTCCCTGTACGGAGCTCTCGCCGCCGGGGATTATGAGACCGTCCATCGGCTGGCCGATATCCTTGAGCTGGCGTATCTCGAAGCTTTCAGCACCCAGGCTGGCGAGCATTTTCTCATGCTCGATGAATGCGCCCTGCAGCGCTAATACTCCTATTTTCATCATTTGCCGCGCTCCGCCATCAGGAGTGCGATCTCCTGCTCGTTGATGCCTACCATTGCTTCGCCGAGATCCTCGGAAAGCTCTGCGAGCAGCTTCGCGTCGGTGAAGTTGGTTACTGCCTTTACTATCGCCGCAGCGCGCTTCTCCGGGTTTCCGGACTTGAATATGCCGGAGCCTACGAATACGCCCTCAGCGCCGAGCTGCATCATCAGCGCAGCATCCGCCGGCGTCGCAACTCCGCCTGCCGCGAAGTTTACGACCGGCAGCTTCTTGTTGTCGTGTACGTACTTCACAAGCTCAAACGGCACTGCGAGGCTCTTTGCGGTCTCGTACAGCTCGTCCTCTGCCATTGAGCCGATCCTGCGGATCTCGCTCTGCATCATGCGCATGTGGCGTACTGCCTGCACTACGTCACCGGTGCCCGGCTCGCCCTTCGTGCGTATCATGGAGGCGCCCTCGTTTATGCGGCGGAGCGCTTCGCCGAGATCCTTAGCTCCGCATACGAACGGAACGTCGAACTTCGTCTTGTCTATGTGGTACTTGTCGTCGGCAGGGGAAAGAACTTCGCTCTCGTCGATGTAGTCGATCTCGATAGCCTGGAGTATCTGAGCTTCTGCAAAATGACCGATTCGGCACTTCGCCATTACAGGTATCGACACTGCTTCCTGAATGCCCTTGATCATCTTCGGGTCGCTCATTCTCGATACGCCTCCGGCTGCGCGGATATCCGCCGGAATGCGCTCCAGCGCCATGACTGCGCAGGCTCCTGCGGCCTCGGCGATACGCGCCTGCTCCGGGGTTGTTACGTCCATTATTACGCCGCCCTTCAGCATCTGGGCGAGATTCTTATTAAGTTCAAGTCTGTCTGACATGGTTGTTGTCTCCTTCTGGTATTGTTGTTCTGAGCGCTCTCTTGTATTTTATTATACCCAGAACTGGTTATCTTTCAATGTTCAGAATAGTATTATTTCGTAATACCAGATTGAGCCGATGGGTTTTGTATGTTGTTAATAAGAATATAACATACTATCGTTTTTATTTTTCACAGTATATAGTATATCACAGTCTTTAAGGCAATGTTCAGCTGTTTTTTGTTTTGCAGTAAATTGCAGTAACGCAGGGGGTATTATCATATTGCGGGAAGGAACAGGAAAAAAGACTGGAACTTCCGGTAAATAAATATCAAGGAGGAATGTGATTTGGGCTTAAAGGACTGGCTGCTGCGCTCCGGCAGAAACAGCGGTTCGGCTGACATTGCGGGCTGCTACGCCGATATCCAGCGCTGGGAGGACATCTACAACGGCGGCGGCGACTGGCGCTACGCCCGCAGGGGAGGCATTCAGGGCGGCACCAGAAAGCTTGCTTCACTGGGAGCGGCCCGGGCGCTGTGCGGGGAACTCGCCAGGCTGTGTTTCACGGAGGGTACTTCAATGTGCTACTCCGACAGCGATACCGAGAGCTTCGTGAACCGGGTTCTCACTGAGAGCCGGTTTTCTGAGAGATTCCCGGTGTTTCTGGAGAAGGTCTTTGCGCTGGGCGGCGGTGTGATAAAGGTGTACTACGACGACAGTGCGCCGGACGGGGTTCCCGGAGTGAGGGTCGACCTCGTTACCGCGGACTGTTTCCTGCCGACAGCGTGGAACTCCCGTGAAATCACCGGCGGAGCGTTCGCTTCAAGGATAGTTTCCGGCGGGAGGAACTACATTCTCGCTGAATCCCAGGAACTGAGCGGAGATCAGCTCACTATCGAGAATCGGCTGTTCCGCGAGGACGGCGGCAAGGCTGATATGGGCTCCGTGCTTCCCGGGCTGAGCGGTCAGAGCAGCGTTAAGGGACTGACAGCTCCGCTGTTCGTTTACCTCAGCGCAGGCTCCAGACGGGCTGCAAGCTCCGGCGAATGCCCGCTACTGGGAAGCTCGGTTTTCGACGGCGCGGAGGATACTCTGAAGAGCATCGACATCGTGTTCGACAGTCTTTCAAGGGAGTTCGTCCTCGGTAAGAAGCGTATTATCGTTCCGGCTTACGCGGTGCGCGGAGAATGGGACGCCGCCGGCAACAAGAAGCACTACTTCGATGTGAACGACGAGGTGTTCCAGGCAATGTCAACGTCTGACGCCGAGGAACTAAAGATCACCGACAACACCGGGGAACTCAGGGTAACGGAGCATGTGCAGGCGCTCGGGGAGCTTCTCGACCTGCTGTGTATGCAGGCGGGGCTTTCCGAGGGAGCGCTCTCGTTCAAGGACGGCACGATAAAGACCGCCGCCGAGGTAGTCAGCAGAAACAGCCGCTCTTACCGTACGCAGGCGTTTTACCGCCGCAGGATCGGCGACGCGCTCAGCAGAATGACTGAGCTTATCTGCCGGCTTGGCAAGATGGCGGGAGAGCTTCCCGACAACGTATGCGAGAGCGCTTCCGCGATATTCGCGGACGGTGCTGCAGAGGACGACGGCACAAGAACTGACAGGGCTGTGAAGCTATACAGCGCAGGACTTATTTCCAAGGCGCGTGCGCTTTCACAGATCTACGGAATATCGCTTGAGGAGGCTCAGGCGATGGAAAGGACGGACAACGATGGATAATGAGATCACTGTTCAGGAGGAGCTTGAAAGCGCAGCGGCTGAGATTCCCGCAGACGCTGTAGAGGAGTCTGAGACTGAGGCGGCTCCCGAGGATGGTTCCCAGACCGAGGAGCTTCAGCAGCTTCGCGCAGAGATAATGGAACTCAGGCTGAAACTTGCGCTGCTGACCGGCGGCGCGGCTCCGGAGAGGCTCTGCGAGGGAGTTAAGCTTGCGGCGGGTATAATGTCTGCCGACGGCACGGAGCCTGACGACGCTGCGGCGGAGGTTCTGCGCGAGTATCCGCACCTCAGGCTTGTAAGGCGCAGCGTTCCTCAGTTCTCGGCGGAGAGCAGGGGAGCCAGTGATGGATTCGCGGCTATCAGAAGCATTTTCGCGCGAAAGTGACGGCCGCTGATTAAATTCGAGCGGGTTCGACAGCGCGTATCAAGCGGCCGTATCACTGCTCATTACATCAAGAAAATGCCGCAGCCGACGGAAAGCAGCGGGCTTACCGCAGAACACAGCCGGGCAGTCGCGGTCAACTGAACACAACAGCTTTGCGGTGCGGAAGGTCACGGACTTACCGGAATTCGGAGCCGCAGGACGCAGGCTGGATCAAAACGCGGCATAATGCCGAGGGCGGGTGGCGGGTTCACATATAATTTCAATCAGTTCTCCGGGGAAGGCTGCGCGGCGCAACTGAGGCGGTCAGCCGGGAAATTTACGGCGCGGCAGCGGGCTGGCTCCGCCGGGGACGGATCAACTACTGTTTTAGGAGGGTTTACTATTATGGCAAACACAATTACTTATGCAAAGGTTTTTCAGAAGGAGCTTGACAAGCAGGTGCTGGAGGGTTCTACTTCCGGCTGGATGGAGGAAAATGCCTCCCAGGTCATCTACAACGGCGGCAACGAGATCAAGATGCCCAAGATGTCTCTCCAGGGACTGGGCAGCTACGATCGCGACGCGGGTTACTCCGGCGGCGCTGTTACATATTCCTACGAGACTTTCGCGCTCACACAGGACAGAGGCAGACGTTTCCGTATCGACGCTATCGACGTTGATGAGAGCGGCTTTGGACTGGCGGCGGCAAATGTTGCGGCTGAGTTCCAGCGCACTCAGGTGATTCCCGAGATCGACGCTTACCGCTACTCCAAGCTGGCGGCCGCCGCTGAAATCAAGGATACCTACACTCCGGACAAGGCTACCGTGATGTCCTCCCTGCTGGCGCAGCTCGGCGAGGTCCGCGATATCACCGGCGACGAGGGCGACGTCGTTATCGTAATGAGCCGTCCTGTTTACGATAAGCTCATGCTTTCCGGGGAGATTTCCTACGCTGTGGAATCTACTCAGTTCAAGCAGGGCGAACTTGAGTTCACCGTTAAGTCTATCAACGGCGTTCCTGTGATCCCGGTGCCTTCGGCTCGCATGAAGTCTGAGTATGACTTCAAGACTGACTCTGCTGGTGGATTTGCTGCGAAGAGTTCTGCTAAGGATATTAATTGGATCATCTGAACTATCACTATCCCTATTCAACAATTCCGAAACCTTACAAACCGCATAACAGAGCCAATCAAAAAATGGAGCAAAGATGAAAATCGATCGAAAAATCCCGAAAATGTGGGCAAGTGTGGGCAAAATTGTGGGCAAAAAATGCACTTGCCTGATAACGGAATATATAGGAAACCCGAGGAATAATCGTCCTCGGGTTTCTTTTTGTAAGTGTAGAGGTAAATATTGTATGAAATTTCATAATGACATATTTTCAGAAGAAAAATCAAAGAAACAGATTACTCATTTTCTTTCGGTACAGGAATGTAAACCATCTTCAGCGGTATCATCTTGCGATACTTTTGGCCTAGTTTGTCATAGTATTTCAGAATAAGGTCAACAAGTTCTGTACCGTTTATACCTCGGATTATCGGAGTGTTTTCTAAGTATTTTGTCGCATTTTTTGTGTAATTGGACAGCGTTACAAAAAGCCCGTAATCTCCCTCTCTCATTGCGCCTTTAAGTGACTGTATAAGCGATTCCTTGATATCACTATCCTGACTTTTTACCTGTACTAGAATACGCGGCGGAAGTTCGTCTTTGTATGCGGTGATGTCTATTCCGCTGTCGCCTCCATGCTGTGATACGGTTGTTCTGTAACTCATAGCACGGAGCAGATCTGCAACAAATTCTTCAAAGTCATATCCCTTGAGATTTTTGCTTAGCTCTTTCAGAATAAAATCGCGGGTAGATTCAATTATCTCATCTGCTGTTGCAGCAACGCTTTCATCGTCTTCGGCAGCAGAAATAGTCGGCTTGAAACCGCTGTCAAGTGCAGATAAAAATTCACTTGCATAGTTTTTAACTGCAAACAGTGACAAAGCAGACCCCACTTCGTATAATGCCCCCTGTGAGAAAGCAGTGCGTGGAAGGTGTTTCAGCCACTTTACCGATCTTTGCTGAACATATTCACCAGCTTCGGGAGCGTATGTATATTCACCCTCAACAATGCCAATATTTATCATTCTATCCGTCTTTGAGGGGTAAACTATATAATCTCCGATTTTGATTTCGTGAATAAATCGGTAAAGCATTCCGGAACAAGTGCCTATCGCCCCTTTTTTCCCTTTGGGGAATGATTTTTGATAGTGTTCCTTAAATGATTCACGAGAAGATTCAACTTTGCTTAGATCTCCGAAATCTTTCCAGCCGAGCACGATTTTGTTTTCTTTCAGAAATATGCTGTCATCCGTACCGTGAATGCCCCATACCGCTTTTTCAGTATTTTTGTCCATAATCTCTCCTTATAGCTACATTATGCTTTAAAACTGCCCAGACCCGAGTATTTCTCAAAGAAAGCTTTAAGTTTGCCAATTACTGCCTGCTTCTTGGCTGCTTTACCTCCGCCGCCGAGCCGACTTGCAGGTGGCATGATCTTTTCTATATCAGTGCCTGTCGTTTTTATCTCTCCGTCACGGAAAGAATGCTCGATGAATTTGCGTGTTTCATCAGGTTTGAGGTTTTCCTCTGTAATAATAGTTATAAGATCCTGTTCACGTTGCTCAGCAACAAATGTGTGCCATTCGTTCATAACATCGTCAACATCGTTTATACCTGCAATAAAGCTCTCTATGAGCTGTTTCTTGCTGCGGAGTTCCGGGCTTGCATCTACTGCTTTTCTGATCGTTACAAGTATTTCCTTGTCAGCACAATGCGTCCCATGATATTTTGACACAAGCATAAGAATATAGTCGATGTTAATTTCAATCTGTTTTATCAACTCAATTTCAAATACAACATCGTTTACTATATCTTTGCTGACTCCGCGCTTCATTTTTTCTTTCCACTCATCGTGAAGATCCTGGTATCTGCCGAGATAATCCTGAAAATCACGCTCAGATAATATTTCATTTCCTTGAAATTCATCAAATGAAGAAAGCAAATTCCTCATTTTAAGAACTGCTCCGAACAGGGAAATAAATTCTTTTTGTTTGTTTTCTCCAATGATAGTTGGCTCGGTCAGCGGAAACTTGTTTGTCAGCTCAGCTATCATTTCTGAATAGCCCTGTACTTTTTTACCATCGTCCGTGATATATCCATTATAGTAGTCCTGATATTTCTTCAGCAGAACTGTACCACCAGCTTCACGGTCGCCGAACAGCGAAATAGCGGCGTCAACTCGTTTGGCAAGATTTCTAAAGCACACAATGTTTCCAAATGTCTTTATGCTGTTAAGAATACGGTTTGTGCGGCTGAATGCTTGAATAAGCCCGTGCATTTTGAGGTTCTTGTCCACCCAGAGGGTATTAAGCGTAGTCGCGTCAAATCCTGTGAGAAACATATTTACCACGATAAGCAGGTCAAGTTCCTTATTTTTCATGCGCAGCGAAACGTCCTTATAATAATTCTGGAATTTCTCGCTTGATGTGTCATAGAATGTATGGAACATCTTATTATAGTCATTGATTGCTTCTTCAAGGAAATCACGAGCTGTCTGGTCCAGAGCTGTGGTATCTTCGGGATTCTCCTCATCGATTATGCCGTCTGCGTCCTGTTCGTTTGCACCATAGCTGTAAATCACGGCAACACGCAGTTCCTTTGACGGATCTGCTTTCATCTGCTTTTGAAATTCATGATAATACAGCTTTGCCATTTCAACGGAGGATACTGCAAATATGGAGTTGAATCCGCTGATACGCTGTTTCTGCTTTATTTCTGCGACCTTTCCATTTGCCGCAGAAGCAACTTCTTTGATATTGGTGAGCTGATTAAACACATACGACTTATTGCCGCGGTAGGTCTTCTGATCAAAGTGGTCAAGTATGTACTCGGTGATAAGTGAGATTCTTTCAGGCGCTTCAAGAGCGGCTCTGCGGTCAATGTCCCATACCTGTTCATCGTCTATGTCGGCATCAATGTCCATTGTTTTAATGTAATCTACCCGGAATGGAAGAACATTCTTGTCGTTTATTGCGTCAACAATTGTGTATGTGTGCAACTGGTCGCCGAATGTCTGGGCTGTGGTAAATAACTGCGGATTTTTCACTGCACTAGAGTTTTCCGCAAAGATAGGCGTGCCGGTAAAGCCGAAAAGATAATACTTTTTGAAGTGCTTGACTATTGATGAATGCATATCTCCGAATTGGCTTCTGTGGCACTCATCGAATATGATAACGACCTGTTTCTGATAAACCTCATGATCTTTGAATTTTTTGATAAATGTCGAGAGCTTCTGGATAGTCGTGATGATGATTCTGGCGTTGGAGTCTTCAAGCTGTTTTTTCAGCACAGTTGTGGAGCTGTTGGAGTTTGCAGCGCCTTTCTCAAATCGGTCATACTCTTTCATTGTCTGATAGTCGAGGTCTTTTCTGTCAACAACGAACAGCACCTTGTCTATGAATGGAAGATTTGACGCAAGACGCGCAGCTTTAAACGAGGTCAGGGTTTTTCCCGAGCCGGTAGTGTGCCATACATATCCGCCGGAGGCGATTGAACCCTGTTTCTTATAGTTATTTGCTATCTCGATTCGGTTGATAATACGCTCCGTTGCGGTTATCTGATAAGGCCGCATTACCATGAGCATATTTTCTGAAGTGAAAATGCAATATTTCGTCAGTATATTAAGCAGTGTGTGCTTCGCAAAAAACGTTTTTGTGAAATCCACAAGATCAGGTATGACTCTGTTTTTGGAGTCAGCCCAGAACGAAGTGAATTCAAAGCTGTTGCTGGTTTTCTCTTTCTTGGATTTAGCAGAATTGGCGTCCTTGATAACATTAAAGCGTGTGCTGTTGGAATAATATTTGGTATTAGTTCCGTTGCTGATAACAAATATCTGTATATACTCATACAGACCGCTGCCAGCCCAGAAGCTGTCGCGCTGATAACGATCTATCTGATTGAACGCCTCGCGGACCGGAACGCCGCGTCTTTTCAGCTCGATATGTACAAGCGGGAGACCGTTCACGAGTACGGTAACATCATACCTGTTGTCGTGTTTGGCTCCGTCGGCCTTGTTTATCACATACTGATTTATGACCTGCAAGCGGTTATTGTGGATATTACGCTTGTCGATAAGTGTAATGTTCTTGGTAGTACCATCATCGCGGCGAAGTACCTGAATATAGTCTTCCTGTATCTTACGGGTCTTTTCGATGATATGGTCATTGGGATTAGCTATGGCTGTGCTGAAAAACTGCTTCCACTCGGCGTCTGAAAAGGTGATTTCATTAAGTTCCTCAAGTTTTGTGCGGAGGTTGTCCACTAAGTCATTTTCCGTGTGTATCGGAAGGTAATCATAGCCCTGCTCAGTGAGCATACGTATAAACTCATGTTCAAGCTCTGCCTCCGATTGGTAATTTTCAGAACGGTTGGCGTTGAATTCATATTCGGTGACAACGGTATTTTCGGTGGTCTGCGCGACAATGTTAAAGTAAGCCATAGCATTTGCCTCCTTATTGTGCAGGTGTGAATGTCAGCAGCTTATCGCGGTAGTATTCGTATTGTTTCCTGCGGGATTCTATCTCTGCCGGAAGTCCCTCGGTAAGGTCGTTACAGAGCTTGTCAAATCGGTCTAAGACTTTTACTATGCGTTCTTGCTCTTTGATTGGAATAATGGGAACAGGGTAACTGTTCAGCATTGGACGTCGTATTGAGGTGACGGACGAATTAAATGCGTTTTTTTCAATATACGGAAGGAAAGTTGTTTTCATATAGTAGTAGAAAAATTTCGGTAAGACATTTGGAGTATTAATGTGTATTCTATATGCTCTTTGGTGGAGTGCATATTTTCCGTGAACATAGTGATATATTTTGCCAACACCAACTCCATCTCCCGATGTAATTATGGCTTCTTCATCATAATCGAATGAATTCAGTCTTCTTACATCCTGCGAACGGACAAAAAATGGATAACTGCCCTTTTCCAGTTTCTCATTAGTGTTATGAGAACCCGTTCCAATATCGGATATGTTCTGCAATTGTTCCCATTTAGCCCCTCTTGACCCCCCCCCGGTGTCAAACTTTAGCAAGCTGTCGCGGTAAAATTCATATTGTTTCTTTCGCGCTTCCAGCTCTGCTTCCAGCTCTGCTTCCAGCTCTGCTTCCAGCTCTGCTTCCAGCTCTGTAAAGTTGTCGAGTATGCGCACGATTTCTTCCTGTACAGTGAGAGGGGGGATTGGGATTATAATATCGGTTAGTTTATCTGGTGTTATTTCAATCACTTTTGTGCCATGGGCAAGTTTCTTTTTCTGTGAAGCAAACATTTCAGTGTGAAAATAATAGCAGAGATACTTTGGATTTATAGTATGATGAATAATTGCTGAATGACCGCTAACAGCAATTTTTGGTTCCCCGAGCCAAGCGACACATTTACAAACATCTTCAATGTTTTCGCTTGTTACTGCCATAATAATATCATTTTTAACCGCATATTTCTGCTTTTTAGCAGTTTCTTCGCTGATAAATGATAAGGTTTTATCTGTAAATAACCCATATCGTGTATATATTTGTCCATAATGAATACATGGTACACCTTTTTCACAAAAGTCCTTCTTTTGAAAATTGCCGCCTCGACTTATGGTTGCAACTGTTCCAAGTTTAGCATATTCCACCCCGTTCGGGCAAAGATCTTGTAACAGATTATTTAATTTGCTCATTTTTTGCCCTCCTAAAACTTAGTTCGATGGATTTTTCTATTATATTGGCAATAGCTTGTTTTCTTTCTGCTATTTGATTTTCCTCGTTATTACGATATTTTTTAAGTCGTTCAGAAGTCCATTCATAATGTCCATAATTGTTTTCGATGTCCTTTAACAATGCGATTATAGGGGGTAAACTTCGTCTTTTATATTCCTTAAAAAATAATTCAACAATATCTCGGCTGATTTGCAGTTCTAATCTTGTGCTGTATTTGTTCTTTAGCATATCTGATTTTGCTGCTGATATTTCAGTTAAACTAAATTGCGATACGATCTGCTCATCTAATTTAAAATGGAAATCTTTCTTGCTTAATTCATTTGGTATTGTTATTCCGTTGGGAACAAGGTATGTTTTATCAACAATTCCATCTCCATCCCATGAATGGCACTGATAATACCTGACATGATGTTCAATATGGTATTTATGACTACAATTATCGCACTTTATCTCTTCACTGGTAATACCATCTCTTGATCTGTTCCAATCGTCATATTCGGTATATGCATGTCTAATTATTTTACCGTTTCCACATGCACAAAATGCTATTTCAGTATAGTCAAATCTATCCCAACTCACTATATTACCCCTCGATCTCCGCAATAATCTTATCTATTTCCACTCTCAGAATATTTTCCCGTTCGACGATATCGCGAATTTGCTTATTAAGTTCAACGATGTCAATTATCTCGCGGGTGTTTTCCGGCTCAACATAAGTTGAAACAGAGAGATTATAATCATTGTCCTCGACATCGCTGGATTTGGCAAGATAGCTGAAATGTGGTATTTCTTCACGAGTTGCAAATGTGGTTACTATCTTGTTAATATTCTCGGGAGTGAGCTTGTTGTTATTTGTGACTTTGATACACTCATTGGTGGCGTCGATGAAGAGCACATTGTTATCCTTTTTGTTCTTCTTCATCACCATAATGCAGGTGGCTATTGAAGTGCCGAAAAACAGATTGCTTGGCAGTTGTATAATACAATCCACATAGTTGTTCTCAATAAGATACTTGCGGATTTTCTGCTCTGCGCCTCCGCGGTACAATATTCCGGGGAAACATACTATTGCTGCGGTTCCATTTGACGCAAGCCATGAAAGCGAGTGCATGATAAATGCCATATCGGCCTTGCTTTCAGGAGCAAGGACACCGGCAGGGGCGTAGCGCGGATCGTTTATCAACAGCGGATTTGATTTACCAGCCCATTTTATCGAGTAGGGAGGGTTTGACACGATGAGTTCGAATGGTTCGTCGTCCCAGTGCTGCGGAGCGGTGAGCGTATCTTCGCAGGCAATGTTGAATTTATCAAATCCGATATCATGCAGGAACATATTGATGCGGCACAGATTGTAGGTCGTGATGTTGATTTCCTGACCAAAGAAACCATTGGTGATACTGTCTTTGCCAAGCACTTTCTCAGCTTTCAGCAGTAGAGATCCGGAACCGCAGGCAGGGTCGTACACTTTGTTGATCGTGGTCTTTCCGACCGTGCCGAGCCTTGTGAGCAGCTCTGAAACATCTGCGGGTGTGAAAAACTCACCGCCGGATTTGCCGGCATTACTTGCATACATTGTCATTAAAAATTCGTATGCGTCGCCGAAAGCGTCAATGTCGTGATTCTTGACGCTGCCCAGGTTCATTTTTGCAATTCCCGAAAGCAGTTTTGTGAGCTTTTCGTTTCGCTTTTCAACTGTTGCACCTAGTTTGTTTGAGTTGACATCGAAATCATCAAACAGACCGGCAAAATTCGCTTCGCTTGCACTTCCTTTAGCAGAGCCTTCAATATCCCTGAATACTTTTTCAAGTATTTCGTTGAGGTGCTCTTTTGCCCATTCCTTATCAGTTTCGGCACGACTTCTGACATTGCAGAAAAGTTCACTGGGAAGAATGAAGAAACCTTTCTCCTGCACCAGACCGTCGCGCGCTTCCTCAGCTTCATCATCGGATATTTTCGTATAGTCGAAATGAGCGTTGCCAGCTTCAGTTTCACCGTGGTTTATGTAGTATGTGAAATTCTCGGAGATGTATCTGTAAAACATTGTGCCAAGAACATAATTCTTGAAATCCCAGCCGTCAACGGCTCCGCGTAATTCATCCGCAATTGCCCAGATAGCTCGATGGAGTTCATCTCGCTCCTGCTCCTTTTTTGTGTCAACTGACATAACATGATCCTCCAGAAGTATAATTATATACATTATATCACAAAAAAGTCATGTTTTCAAGGAATGTCAGAAAAAAGAGTATTTTTTTATATAAATGGCGCGTATTTGTCTTATTTTGTCGATTGTAGCTCTTTGCAGAACAAAGAATTCATACCTTTTATAGAAAAAATATTCAATGAATTTTTCGCGCGGGTCATAGCAACATAGAACATTCTCCGTTCCTCAAGATACTCTGAATAGGTTTCGCTGTCAAGTATTGCATCGTTATACTCAACGCTCGGAAAGAATCCGTCCGCAACATCGACAATGTAAACTGTGTCAAACTCCAGACCTTTGCTGGAATGGGCCGTAGTGAGAATGACCCGGCTGTCTTCGGCACGATAGTCAGCGCTGCCTTTAAGCTGTTCCAGCCTTTCCATGAAACGGGACTTGTCCGGTTCATTTTCAGCGAGCATCAGCAGAATATCAAGCTTGTTGGTATCTCCGCCCTTTTCCTGCAAATATCTGAGATATCCGCTGTACATGAAAGCCTCTATTGCCTGAGCCGTATCCGAGTTTTGAGCGTCGGTTATAAGCTCTTTGAATTCCTCCGCCTTGGGTTTTAGCGGCAAGAACCTTTCACCATTTTTAATCAGGGCTTCTGTTATAGAAATTCTTTCCCTGTAGCTCCTTTTGTAGGCATATTCAGCTGAACGCTTATCCAGCCAGCAGCCGCATTTGTGGTATATCTGCATGAATGCGTTCTTGTCATGTTCGTTTAGCGTATATGTAAGAAATGCTTTTACATCCTCAACAGCACGGCTGCTGAAAAAACGCTGTTCGTTTCTGCTTGAATACGCTGAAAAAGGAATGCCCTCGCGGAGAAGAAGGTCGATCAGCGGCACTGAACTGTCATTCGAGCGGTATATGACGGCGATCGGTTCACCGGGATTCTTGGCTGCTTCGATTATTTTGCTGAACTGTTCAGCACGGTCCTGCACATTGATGAACTTTACTTTTCCGACATTTCCGCGGACGGCTGTGATATCCTTGTCATATCTTCCGGCAGTTTTACTGATGAATTTAGCGGATAGCTCCACGATCTCCTTTGAAGAACGATAATTGCGGCTCAGAAACAGCGTGTGTGGATTAAGGTAGTCGTGGCTGAAACTCAGCAGGGAATTGGGAAAAGCGCCTCTGAACCCATAAATGCTCTGGTCTTCGTCGCCGACCATAAAGATGTTGTTCCTGTCCGTATGTCCGCAGAGAGTGCGGATAAATGTGTGCTGTAATTTTGATAGATCCTGCGCTTCATCAACGCACATATACTGGTAGCGCTGCTGGTATTCCGCAAGAAGTCCGGGGCGTTCGGTCAGTAGCTTGAGAGCGTACCTGATCTGGTCATCGAAATCCATCAGCCACTTGTTTTCCAGTTCATTCTGGTATTTTTTCAATACGGAATTTTCGTATTCGCTCATCTGACTTTCGTCTTTCATCAGATTCTTGTTTTTGGATATCGTCGAAATTACGTCCCGTATCTCAGAATCGTTCGGATATTCTGTGCCTCTTTCTTTGAGTATTTTCTTAATTATTGGAAATGTAGTTTTTTCATCGGCGATTTTGAGAGATCTGATATTGGGGTTTGTTTTCCAGAACCTTGTATTGATTTCGGCAGCAAGGCTGTTTACCGTCTTGACCTTGACCGTATCGGCAAATTCGCTGCCGAACATTTTGCATAGCCTGTCTGTTATGTCTTTTGCAGAATTCTTTGTATATGACAGTGTAAGTATATTTTTCGGAGAAATCCCCCTGCAAAGTATCATATATCCCAGTCTTGCTGAAAGAACGGTCGTCTTTCCGCTGCCGGGAACTGCAATAAGCAATATTGCGCCGTTTATCGTTTCAACAGCACGCTCCTGGTCTGGGTCAAGGTGAATGTTGTATTTTTCGCAGAAACTTATGTAATCTCTGTCTGTTTCAATGCTTTGCAGGCAGGGTGGCTCGCAGCCCGTATAAATAAGAAACTGTTCCTTGCTGTACCATTTTGCAGCCGTAAAATGTTCAAACGAGGGTGATTCGTTCGCCACTCTTATAATCGAATCGTCATCGTCGGAGAGCTGAAAGAAAATATCTGCCTGACCTGTTCGCAGGTCGAAGTTTTTCAGAGCAGAAAGCGGACGGCTCCACACAAAGCCGGCAGAACTGCCGTCGGCACGTTTCAACTTTCCGGAGGAGTATTCCTCGCGCAGGTCGAACAGCCATACCACCTTATATCCAAGGCTGGTGTAGAAGTAGTTCCGGTTGCTGAAATTCGTCATTGTAATGTGGCTGTGCTGAAACTCGACAATTGTCTTTCCGGTAAGTACATCGGCTCTGTGGCGCACTTTGCCGAGATTCAGCTGTATCTCCTGATTGCATACAGGGTAACAGCTCTGCCACTGCTGGTGCCATTCCGACATATCATAAGAACCAGCCCAGCTGTCTGAGCATTCGGTGTTCTGCCTGTGTGCAAAATGGTGTTGTCTTTCCTCACCCATTTTTCTCTTATCAGCTCTCCGCCGCAGCAGGGGCAGAAATAGCTTTCCCGTGCTATTGTATTGTCGATATGAACACGATTTTTATTTACATCTAAGGCTACTACCATGTGTTACCTCCACAGAAAATCAGTCGTCAAAATAGAATAGATCCTCAAATTTTACGTCAAGCGCTATACAAAGCAACAGCGCAAGTTTTGCTGTCGGGCAGTATTGCCCGGTTTCGATAGAGCTTATCGAGTTTTTCGATACTCCGACTATTTTCCCAAGCTCTGTCTGCGACAGTTTTCTTTCGGTGCGCAGCTGTTTCAGGTTATTTTTTAGTTTGAGCTGTTCGTCCATATCACTGCACCCCTGCAATTAACAGTATCACATAAATCAAGCAGACAATCGACGCCAGAGAAACACACACTATTCCTCCGATAAGGGGTTTCTTTTGACTTAGTTTCTTGCCACGGAATATCATTTCTGCGCCGGAAGACGCAAACACAAGTGCCCATAGTCCAAAATCTACTTGTTTGGTTGTAAGCCATTTGATAAAGAACAGCGCCATACATAGAATGATTCCGACAAATGTTCCGAACATAATGGATCTTCTTGATACAGCTATCTCGATTGGATCGTTGTCCTTGTTGTCCGCGCGTCCTTTTGCCAGTATTTCTTCTTTGGTCATGATTATCCACCTTTCATATTCCAAGTGTCCTTGTCAAAAGCATTATAACATTTCCAAGCGTACTTGTCAATACCTTTTGTGATTTTTTGTTGTTATTGACACAAAATGTGTAGCAAATTTATTTGTGGGACAATTATATATTGCAATTTTAACTTTCTCGTGCTATAATAACATTAACAAAGGTTTACAAAACAGGGAGCCCCAAAATGCCAACAATAACTCACAACAAACTAGTCCGCGACAAAATCCCGGACATAATCAAATCCGCCGGAAAACAGGCGGTAACGCGGATCCTTACCGATGGGGAATACCTCGTAGAACTAGACAGAAAGCTTTCCGAGGAGTGCGCCGAGTACCAGGCGGACAAGAGCCTTGAAGAAATGGCTGATGTGCTGGAGGTGCTGTACTCAATCGCCGTGGCGCGCGGGTACTCCGTGGAGGAACTGGAGCGCGTCCGCGCGGAAAAGGCGGAAAAGCGCGGCGGATTTGCGGATAAAATCTTCCTTGAGGAGGTTTTGGAGAACTGATATGAAAAATGAAACTACGGTCAATTCGGTGAACAGCCCTGCCGAGGACTTGTTCGTGCAGCTTTTCTGCGAAACATTCGGCCCCGATAAGGCGGAGAAGCTCTACACGTGAGTCCGTGCGCCTGCGACCTGCTGAACGAGGGCTGGGACAGTCCGCACACGCAGGTGCTTTTCATGGCTAGACCCACTATGTCAAAGACGATCTATATGCAGCAGCTTGGCAGAGGTACGCGCAAATGCGAGAACAAATCCGACCTGCTGGTGTTTGATTTCGTGGACAACGCGAATATGTTCAAAATGCCGTATTCGCTGCACAGAACGCTCAATATGTCGGAGTACCGTCCGTTTGAGTACGTCCTCGCACCGGAATATCTGCGAAAGCACGACCCCAACATGACCTATTCCGGAGAAAAGCCGGTAGCCTATCTTGACACGCCCATCAACGCAGCGGATTACGAGGTCGTAGACCTGTTCAACTGGCAGACCGAGGTGCAGAACATGATTTCGCAGCTCGAGTTTGTCCGTATGGTCAATGTGCAGTCGGAAACGGTGGAGCGGTACATCAGGGAGGGCAAGATAGTTCCGGATCTGGCAGTTCCGGTAAGCGAAAACAGGTTTTTCAACTATTTCAGAGAGGACACCGTGAAATCCTATGCGGAGAAATGCGGCTGGGACCTTATAACGCAGGGAAACATCAAGTCCAAGTTCATGGAGTTCGTCAGCAAAATGGACATGAGCTTTTCCTACAAGCCCATTCTGCTGAAAGCGATGATGCGCCACGCGAACGAGGACGGCTGTGTTGCGCTGGAGGATATCGTGGACTACTTCAAGGAGTATTACGAGGGCAGAGCCGCTGCGGGGCTTGTCGTGGAGAAACCGTCCAGCATATTCGCCAAGGGCGGCTATACCGACAAGGATGTGGAGAAGAATATACTTTCGAATCCGTTCAAGCGTTTCGCGGATATGCGGTTCTTCCAGCGGTGCAAGGACGTCACGATGGTGCGTTTCAACCCGTGGATCTACAAGAAACTGGACGCGGAGGACTTCAAGCGGATTCACAGGATTTGCGATAAGAAACTTGAGGAGTATTACGCGAGGTTCAAGTAACCGAATATATAGAATCCGAGGATTTGTCGTCCTCGGATTCTGTTTTGTATGGGATTGCTGAAAAGAAAATTCGGCTCGATGCAGTTTTGTCGAGTGGCTCGACAGAATTTATCAAAGCCGCAATATATTCAGCCCTTGCTTTTCGGCATAATTTACGGTGTGAAATGTACCTCCGGAGTTTTGCCGCAGGAAGCAGACAAGGTGTCCGCTGTTATCTACGAGATGGCGGTTGCGTGCCGGCATACAGCCTGTTGTGTAGGTTGGGGACAGAATCCTAACCTTGTCAGACTTTGACATTATTTCGTTATATCGTTCCCTCTGGGCGGCGTTCCATTTAAGGGTTTGCTGTTCGGGTGGACATGGAAGCACCAGAATCAGCCGAATTTGAGGGTATTGCTGTTTCATCTGAATAACGGTTTCTTCTGCCAGCATATCAAATCCCAGCGCTCCGCCTGCTCCAAAGTACATTACGCCTTTCTTGATCAGCTCGGTTATTGCAGCTTCAAGTGATTTTCGTAACTCCTCACAATCTTCGGGCAGCTTTCTGTGACCCGAAAAGCACGCTACTTTTGATTTGTCAATCATGCAGATTACCTCCGATATAGTGATATATCACTATTATATCACATTCTAGTGATATATCACTAATCTTTTTCACCAAAATCAGATAAACTATATTCAGAGTTTATGAGTGAGGTGAGAACGCATGAGGATTTGTGAGGTAACTGCTCAGCGCATTCGAGATTTGTGCAGGGAGCGCGGGATAACTCCCAACGGGCTTTCATACATTTCCGGCGTTTCTCAGTCTACTATAAAAAGCATTCTCAACGGAGAAAGTCAGAACCCCGGAATTGCTACGATAAAGAAAATCTGCGATGGTCTGAACATCACTATCGGAGAGTTCTTTAACACCGAGGAATTTAACCGGCTGGAACAGGAACTTGAATAAAATAAGAGCGCAGTGGGAAGCTACTGCGCTCTTAATATATACAAAAAGAATAGACATATTCAAAATGCTTTGAGAAAACGAAGAAATAAGAAACCGTTAGTAAAGAAGAAAAGAATATGTCGAAGTATAGTACCAAAATGAAATTCAAAAATATCTGTTAATTAGCCCTAAATGAATAAATGGATAAAAATGGCAATATAATAGAGGTGGGCAGTATCAGCGTGGCAAGATGACATGCATACAATTTCAAGCAGATAGGTCATTTATGCTTGGGATAATGACCAGCTGAGGCAGGATCAGCATACTGCCCTATTTCTTTTTTATGTTTTTAGCACGATCAATCAAAATTGCACTATTTTTGGCAGAATTGTTGTTAGGAATAAACTGCTTATTTTTCTTGCTAACGTGTTTAGGGGGCCTAGTCGTGAAAATCTTTGATTTGATGATATCTTGGGCAACACCGCACAAAGTCCACAAATTAGAAATTAAGCACGATTAGTAAACAAA
>ERZ1027232.23-NODE-23-length-84403-cov-9.395955_pt1 | contig 84403 bp, 58 predicted proteins | sample MGYA00519478_ERZ1027232 | MGnify/ENA primary metagenome ERZ1027232 (study PRJEB26926, sample SAMN06164468) | human gut metagenome | biome: ENVO:00009003; feature: ENVO:2100002; material: ENVO:00002003 | host: Homo sapiens | place: USA | collected 2012 ...
GTGGAGGGAGTGGATTGAAATGCCTTATGCTTATGCACAAAACCTCTTACCTTGTCGTCTCCCTCCGTGTGGAGGGAGTGGATTGAAATGGATTTTTGAAAGGATGGGATAATCATGGAACGCAGTCTCCCTCCGTGTGGAGGGAGTGGATTGAAATAAAATTTACAGATTCCAGACCAAGCAATGAAACAAGTCTCCCTCCGTGTGGAGGGAGTGGATTGAAATAGTGTGATTCCCTGGCGGTCAGCCTCTTCCTGTGTCTCCCTCCGTGTGGAGGGAGTGGATTGAAATGCCTTCTCGTTGCCGGCGTCGTCGCTGTCGGTGTGGTCTCCCTCCGTGTGGAGGGAGTGGATTGAAATAAAGGGCTTGTTTCTGATGGTGTGTATCAGACTGGTCTCCCTCCGTGTGGAGGGAGTGGATTGAAATACCCGTTCGCCCCACTGCTGCAATTCGTCTGCGGGTCTCCCTCCGTGTGGAGGGAGTGGATTGAAATTGCAGCGGTTGTGCAGATGTGATCCGGGAATTCGGTCTCCCTCCGTGTGGAGGGAGTGGATTGAAATGTCCTCGCCGGACGGCAGCGGGCTGTTATAATACAGTCTCCCTCCGTGTGGAGGGAGTGGATTGAAATCCTTTGCAAGCCATGCGATCACACGGGCTTCGATCGGTCTCCCTCCGTGTGGAGGGAGTGGATTGAAATGCGCAAAAGTTGATGCCGAAAGTAAAAGACGGCATGTCTCCCTCCGTGTGGAGGGAGTGGATTGAAATGGGAACGCCAGTACATTAGGCGCCGGTGATCCGGGTCTCCCTCCGTGTGGAGGGAGTGGATTGAAATAAGTTCAAGATGACATTATTATTATATATTATATTGTCTCCCTCCGTGTGGAGGGAGTGGATTGAAATACTGGATCGGAAAAAATGCTGCGGCTGGGCGGTCGGTCTCCCTCCGTGTGGAGGGAGTGGATTGAAATGAAAATGATTCTAACAGCGTGACACTGATCCAGTATGTCTCCCTCCGTGTGGAGGGAGTGGATTGAAATACCGGATCAGAAAAAATGTTGCAGATGGGTGGTCGTCTCCCTCCGTGTGGAGGGAGTGGATTGAAATCTTCTTTCATTTCACCGAGAGCATACCGGTATGTGAGTCTCCCTCCGTGTGGAGGGAGTGGATTGAAATACCCTCCATAGCATATTGACCATTACAGCCTGTTGTCTCCCTCCGTGTGGAGGGAGTGGATTGAAATACGTCATGGGAGCAAATGAATACATTTTTGTCTGGGTCTCCCTCCGTGTGGAGGGAGTGGATTGAAATGTGCATTATTACCTGTTTTGCACTACTCATATTTGTCTCCCTCCGTGTGGAGGGAGTGGATTGAAATCACACCTATTTCATCAAATGCCCCTAAATCATGCGTCTCCCTCCGTGTGGAGGGAGTGGATTGAAATACAAGATCGTCGGGAAGTTCCGACGTGTCTTTCAGTCTCCCTCCGTGTGGAGGGAGTGGATTGAAATAAGGGACGTTTTGCAGAAACCTACGAAGGCGACGTCTCCCTCCGTGTGGAGGGAGTGGATTGAAATACATGATCGCCGACGTGGTAAGCGTTCTGGTCATGTCTCCCTCCGTGTGGAGGGAGTGGATTGAAATGTTATGAGGAAGTACACGGACTGGATACTGCAATGTCTCCCTCCGTGTGGAGGGAGTGGATTGAAATGAAAGCGTCGAGATCTCTTACTTGTCCGCTGACTGTCTCCCTCCGTGTGGAGGGAGTGGATTGAAATATTGCAGTGATGTCCCTTGCTTCCGGCACGTCCGTCTCCCTCCGTGTGGAGGGAGTGGATTGAAATTCGCAATACGTCAGATCTTCCAGCAGTTTTCCGGGTCTCCCTCCGTGTGGAGGGAGTGGATTGAAATTCCGCAAATGCGGCAGAAAATGCGAGCATCAACAGTCTCCCTCCGTGTGGAGGGAGTGGATTGAAATGATTCATGGCTTGCGAGTCTCCAGGGAGAATTGACGTCTCCCTCCGTGTGGAGGGAGTGGATTGAAATGCTCGCAACGTGGAGCGAGAATGCAGAGAACTTGGGTCTCCCTCCGTGTGGAGGGAGTGGATTGAAATATGATGATCAAGGCGAATGAGTTTTTGGAAAGTGTCTCCCTCCGTGTGGAGGGAGTGGATTGAAATCTTGTGATCTCCCTCGATAATTCGGAACTGCGCCGTCTCCCTCCGTGTGGAGGGAGTGGATTGAAATGAACTGTATCTCCCAGTTACAAGCGAGTACCTGGGTCTCCCTCCGTGTGGAGGGAGTGGATTGAAATAACAGCGTCGATGGCGACAGAAAATACAACGCCGTCTCCCTCCGTGTGGAGGGAGTGGATTGAAATGTTATCCAGTCGCCGTTCTCGTCTATGTCGTAAGTCTCCCTCCGTGTGGAGGGAGTGGATTGAAATATAAAAAATTAGAAAGGAATGATAAAAATGGCAGAGTCTCCCTCCGTGTGGAGGGAGTGGATTGAAATCGACGAGCCGGAAAAATATCCCCAAATTATCTCAGTCTCCCTCCGTGTGGAGGGAGTGGATTGAAATTGAATATTTGTGCTATTCATTGCAAATGTTCTATTGTCTCCCTCCGTGTGGAGGGAGTGGATTGAAATTTCTACAATTACACAGTACGGATATGTGGAAAAAGTCTCCCTCCGTGTGGAGGGAGTGGATTGAAATATGATGAACTGATCAAGCGGTGTACCCGATTTCGTCTCCCTCCGTGTGGAGGGAGTGGATTGAAATAACAGCTGACGATATCGGAACATTATTTGATATTGTCTCCCTCCGTGTGGAGGGAGTGGATTGAAATGATAAAAAGCAACTAAGTTCCTATTAGCTAGAAGTCTCCCTCCGTGTGGAGGGAGTGGATTGAAATTTACTTGCCGCACCCAGTGCAATATCGGTTGTACCGTCTCCCTCCGTGTGGAGGGAGTGGATTGAAATGTACAATCCGGCGGAAACACCAGCACAACGCATAGTCTCCCTCCGTGTGGAGGGAGTGGATTGAAATCCAGCAGACTGGAAACGGATGAAAAGGGTGTAACTGTCTCCCTCCGTGTGGAGGGAGTGGATTGAAATGACGATGAATCCGCACCAGATACCATTGCATATCGTCTCCCTCCGTGTGGAGGGAGTGGATTGAAATTGGTCTGTCCTGTTCTACCTTGACTTCCAGCTGTGTCTCCCTCCGTGTGGAGGGAGTGGATTGAAATATGAGCCAAGTGAAAGAACAGACCGAAGGAGCCCGTCTCCCTCCGTGTGGAGGGAGTGGATTGAAATAACACCGAGGAGGTGAAAAGCAGTGAAAACCTAGTCTCCCTCCGTGTGGAGGGAGTGGATTGAAATGCGTCAACCCATGCCCAGTGCAGGAAGTAGCCGAAGTCTCCCTCCGTGTGGAGGGAGTGGATTGAAATGATATTGTGGCAGCAATTGGCTCTGATGAAATCGCGTCTCCCTCCATGTGGAGGGAGTGGATTGAAATGGCTGACAACATCAAAAAGGCTGAATCACGGGACGGTCTCCCTCCGTGTGGAGGGAGTGGATTGAAATATCAAAAAAGCCATCAATCCAATCAACCAAATTAAGTCTCCCTCCGTGTGGAGGGAGTGGATTGAAATGATTTCTGAAGAAGAGTGTGATAGTAATATATCTTGTCTCCCTCCGTGTGGAGGGAGTGGATTGAAATTTATGGCTGTTGCAATTTCTCCGCCGGTTTCCGCTGGTCTCCCTCCGTGTGGAGGGAGTGGATTGAAATGATAGTTCCCAGGAAAAAAACGCCACGGAATCAACGTCTCCCTCCGTGTGGAGGGAGTGGATTGAAATGATAAGTTTTGTTCTGATCTTGGACTTTCTACCAGTCTCCCTCCGTGTGGAGGGAGTGGATTGAAATTTATGATGATGAGGTTTTTGAATGATCTATTGTTGTCTCCCTCCGTGTGGAGGGAGTGGATTGAAATAGAGTTAATCTGTGCTTGTGTTTTTTCCGTATCGTCTCCCTCCGTGTGGAGGGAGTGGATTGAAATTCGCTGTTGACGCTCACGAGCCAACTTTTTTTCGTCTCCCTCCGTGTGGAGGGAGTGGATTGAAATGTCCTCTGGGGTGTTACTTCTGGTTTGCACGCTATGTCTCCCTCCGTGTGGAGGGAGTGGATTGAAATCACTGGCGAGAATCAAACAAGTTCTGACACTCGTGTCTCCCTCCGTGTGGAGGGAGTGGATTGAAATATTATCGAGCGCATAATAAGTATTACCACGGATAGTCTCCCTCCGTGTGGAGGGAGTGGATTGAAATTTCCACGTCCTGTAGGGTCTATTGATAGCGCAGTTGTCTCCCTCCGTGTGGAGGGAGTGGATTGAAATCTCCCGTTGCTGCCAGTCCGGACACAATGCCGAGTCTCCCTCCGTGTGGAGGGAGTGGATTGAAATGAATCATATCATAAAATTGTGAAAGATACTGCAAATGTCTCCCTCCGTGTGGAGGGAGTGGATTGAAATGCTAATGCGTCAACATTATTCCCTGTTAATGTAAGTCTCCCTCCGTGTGGAGGGAGTGGATTGAAATATCCATATTTCGGAAACTTTTTGGATTATGAGCGTCTCCCTCCATGCGGAGGGAGTGGATTGAAATATTCTATTTCGGAACACAATCTGAAAAGAATGTTGTCTCCCTCCATGCGGAGGGAGTGGATTGAAATGCCTTATGCTTATGCACAAAACCTCTTACCTTGTGTCTCCCTCCATGCGGAGGGAGTGGATTGAAATAAATTACCAGAAATATCATCTGCGCCACGAAAAGTCTCCCTCCATGCGGAGGGAGTGGATTGAAATATAAGAAAGCGTTTCACGTGGAACAAAATTTTTGCGTCTCCCTCCATGCGGAGGGAGTGGATTGAAATACGCTCAGTAAGCTTGCACTCATCTAGTATATACAGTCTCCCTCCATGCGGAGGGAGTGGATTGAAATCCAACCACCGCTGCTGACTCACATAGTCAGCACGGGTCTCCCTCCATGCGGAGGGAGTGGATTGAAATTTCTCACGATGAATGAGTATGTACAGGAACACAAGGTCTTCCTCCATGCGGAGGGAGTGGATTGAAATGCAGACTGGCGGGCATGGAATTCGAATGGCTTGAGTCTCCCTCCATGCGGAGGGAGTGGATTGAAATGACGAAAGTCCGTGCCCTGTACTGTCAGATGGTGTCTCCCTCCATGCGGAGGGAGTGGATTGAAATACTGTGCCGACCTCACAGCCGCTGATGTATTCCTGTCTCCCTCCATGCGGAGGGAGTGGATTGAAATGGCCAAGCTGGAAGAAAAGTCCCAGGCGGATTTTGTCTCCCTCCATGCGGAGGGAGTGGATTGAAATGAGAGCATGGCGGAGGCGTGGGAGCATATGCCGGTCTCCCTCCATGCGGAGGGAGTGGATTGAAATACCGGGATACCCAGGAAAAAGCCGTTGAACCGGTCGGTCTCCCTCCATGCGGAGGGAGTGGATTGAAATATACGGGTCAACATCATAACTTTTTTCTGTCCCATGTCTCCCTCCATGCGGAGGGAGTGGATTGAAATTTTAGATCTGCGTAATCTTGTTCTGTAATCTTATCGTCTCCCTCCATGCGGAGGGAGTGGATTGAAATGCGGAGGGGAGGACGATGGCAAATGCAGAAAACGTCTCCCTCCATGCGGAGGGAGTGGATTGAAATAATACCGTCTACATAAGTCATTAAGACATCAACGTCTCCCTCCATGCGGAGGGAGTGGATTGAAATTGATTCCTATGATGATGTTTCTGATGGGGAAACTATAGTCTCCCTCCACGCGGAGGGAGTGGATTGAAATATCCGGTCTCCGTCTGGATATCCAGTCAGAGGACGTCTCCCTCCATGCGGAGGGAGTGGATTGAAATATTTCTCGTTTAGATTCGCAGAAATCGACCAAAAAGTCTCCCTCCATGCGGAGGGAGTGGATTGAAATAGCTGGTCCCTGTCATACGCTGCTTGATGCGGTGGTCTCCCTCCGTGTGGAGGGAGTGGATTGAAATTTAACTCGGAACAGCTTGACGCCGGAAAAATTCAAGGTCTCCCTCCGTGTGGAGGGAGTGGATTGAAATATCCGATTTATTTTCTCGTGAATAACACTTAATTGTCTCCCTCCGTGTGGAGGGAGTGGATTGAAATGTCGTTGAAATCATCTTCTGTAACGCCTGCCCAGTGTCTCCCTCCGTGTGGAGGGAGTGGATTGAAATGAAACGTTTCCAGCTTGGTGATAAGATGTCTTCTGTCTCCCTCCGTGTGGAGGGAGTGGATTGAAATGTTATCCAGTCGCCGTTCTCGTCTATGTCGTAAGTCTCCCTCCGTGTGGAGGGAGTGGATTGAAATATAAAAAATTAGAAAGGAATGATAAAAATGGCAGAGTCTCCCTCCGTGTGGAGGGAGTGGATTGAAATGGGAGCTACTGCAGAACTACAACGATGTTCAGAACGTCTCCCTCCGTGTGGAGGGAGTGGATTGAAATGTAAAATCCGTCAAAACTCATTGAAAAATATCATGTCTCCCTCCATACGGAGGGAGTGGATTGAAATTTCTTAACTGTAATCACAGAATCTGCCACGGTGTCCGTCTCCCTCCATACGGAGGGAGTGGATTGAAATGTCAATAAAATCATGAACGCTAAATAATGCGGCATGTCTCCCTCCATACGGAGTGAGTGGATTGAAATGCAAAGATAATCTTATACTTCCTGAGATTCGTGCTGTCTCCCTCCATACGGAGGGAGTGGATTGAAATAATGACAGCAGAAACCGCCGGAAAACGGCACAATGTCTCCCTCCATACGGAGGGAGTGGATTGAAATAAATGCCCACACAGGGCAAGAATGATTGCGAGGAGTCTCCCTCCATACGGAGGGAGTGGATTGAAATGAGTGCGGAAAGCCAACAACAGCGTTCTGGACGGCGTCTCCCTCTATGCGGAGGGAGTGGATTGAAATACTGTTAACCCGGACGGCAGCGTGACACACGTCGAGTCTCCCTCCGTATGGAGGGAATAAATTGAAATTTCAAATAGTCCGCATAGATCGGATTCCTGCAGCCCTGCTGCGCCACAAACTTGTCCAGCTTGGCGCTGTACTCCATCTGCTGCATCTGCTCCTGTGCGGCCTCGTACTTCTTCTGCCAGTCGGCAGCGGACTGCTTGATGCCGTCAATATCCATTTCGGTGTACGATTGGATTTTGCTGTTCGCATCGTTCAGCTGCCCTGTGACAGCATCCAACTTTGCCTGCAGTGCGTTGTAATCCTCTTCGCTGTAGGTCTTTGCCTGTGGCTCTGGTGCCGGCTCCTGCTGCTGTGCTGTCTCGTTTTTGGTTTCGTCTTCCATGTTCTTTCATTCCTTTCGTGATTTGGGTATAAAAATAGCACCTGATTGCTCAGATGCTGATTTCACAAATAAGAACGCCGTACCCGCTGGCTGAATTGTTCTTGTTTTCCGCCCTCCGCCAGTTTACGCCCGTGGTCGGGGCAGCTTTACGGATTCTGTACAATAGCGTTATATACATCCGCCATAGCGCTACACAACACCGCATAACCTTGCAGGTCACCATATGTATCAGGCGTGACTTCTGCCATTTCTTCCAGCTTTTCCAGCAGGATTTCTTTTGCTTTTTGTTCCATACTTATCTCCTTTCAGGCATGAAAAAAGCACCTCGTTTGAGATGCTTTCTATCATATTTGGTTTTACTTCTCAAAATGTGTGGTGTTTTGAGACATCTTTTCAGTTAATGTGCAAACGGGCAATCTTTTAATGCCTCTTTTTGCTGAATTGCGATTTCTTTCAGCCTTTTTCGAATTGTTTCTTTTTCTTTTTCATTTGTGGAAGAAAGCAACTTATTTCTCAATTCGACTTGTTCGCTTGTCGGTTGTAACATCATAAAGCATCACTCCAATAGTGCTAAAATTGCGTCGGCAACAGCGTTTTTCTTTCTTACAGAAAAACACTCTGCTATAATTTCAGTAAACTTTCCAGATAATTCACCGTCTGACGCATATCCGCTTACGAAACACAAAAGATAATCCGGATTGCCTTGCTTTTCGATATAATCGAAAATTCGGCGGTCAATCTTTTTCTTACTTTCATTATAACCGATATTTTCGGAAATTGCAAGCCTTTTGATGCAATCTTCGTAAAATTTATGTCCGAGTTCGTGCAAAATCGGTGCATATTCTGTATTATTTGCAAACTGTCCCGGTATAAGATTTACATATTTCAGAATCTTCTCAGAAGAATCATAGATGCTGTTCATGTACATAGTGTCGGTGATTTTGTCATACCCAGCAATTGCGTTTGGATTCAAACGGTACTTCTGAAAATCAACTACTGCGACTTTTGGAATCTGGAAATCTTTCGGCAACCCCGGTTGAATAGCTGACAACGTTTTTTCTGTAAGCCGCACCGCTTTGTTCTTACGGTCTGCATCGGCATCTGCATACATCTGATACCGACTATTTGCAACTTTTTTGACACTCATATGCACATTTCCGGAAGTCAGTGTTGTTTGATCGGAATACTTTGGCGTAAAACGTGACATATAATCCGTAGTAATTTTCTCCGGCGAATACGTCTTTCCCGTACCGCCGTTGTCCTTTGACGTAAGTGGTGTAATTTCCACAGCGTGTCCAGCCGCCTCAGCTGACAGTGTGCCTGTTTGCTGATTCTGCCGTTTCGCTGCATGGACAGCTTTCTGAGCCGCACTCCGTCCAAACCCGTCCACCTGCTCCCGGAACGTATCTCTCCGCTGTCCGGTCTGGCTGCAGAATGTTTTCAGCTGCTTTTTGGCATCTTTCAGCTTTGCCGCATTTGCCACATAGTCCGCCTGCAGCACCGCCTTTGTTTCTTCGTCCGGGGCATTTTCCACCGCCGCCTGCGATGCCAGTGTCCGCCGCTTTAGCGCCCGTACATTCCGTTCGCCCTGCCGCTGCATCTGGCTGATCTCGTATTTTGTGTACTTCTTGCCGTTGTATGAGATGTTTTTCTCATTCAGCTTTTTAATCTGCTCCGGCGTGTAATTTGGCTTGGAGATGCCTTTGTAGTATGCGTGCCAGTCGTGGTGGCAGTTCCAGCCCTTGAATCCCTCGCCGGAGCCGTAGCCGATCTCATGCAGGGTGTACACGTGCAGCCCGTCAATGGTTTCTCCGGCATCTTCTCCGGTCAACGTGACAAGCTGACCCTGCCATCTTGCGTGTTCTGGTCTGGCACCGCTGTGTGCGGTCAGTTCCTGTGTGGAGAGAGTGGATTGAAAATCCGTGAATTATATGAGTGGTGCCGTCTGTGATTCGTCTCCCTCCATACGGAGGGAGTGGATTGAAATGACGATGCAAGAATGGCAGACTGGCAGGGAGATCGTCTCCCTCCGTATGGAGAGAGTGGATTGAAATGTACACCTTTGGGGCGTGGAATCCGGCACGGGCAAGGTCTCTCTCCGTATGGAGAAAGTGGATTGAAATGTCAAAACAGACCGTGACATTAGTGTGAATCAGGTCTCCTTCCGTGTGGAGAGACTGGATTGAAACAAAGCGGTCGTAGTTTTTTCCAACGTCACCTTTCCGGTCTCTCTCTAACAGAATTCCCAAACAAGGCAGTCCATGCAATTGAAACTTAAAAATTTCCAATTACAGCAGGCTGCTGCAGTAAAAACGCCCTATGATGTGTTATAATCATCATAGGGCGTTTTTCTTAAAACTCGTCGAGTTTATTTGCGAGGGCGCAGACCGTTTTTAGAAATACTTTTACCTTTTCGGGGTCTTTTTCCTCTAGGGTAAGGGCAAGGATCTTTATCATATTATTGTTTATCTCGGTTTTTCCGAACACCAGGTCGTCCAGACTGACCCGGAGAATCTGAGAAATCTTTACAAGAGTTTCCAAGGACGGTGAGCGTGTCCCTCGCTCTAAATGCCCGATATATCCGGTGGACAGTGAGCATGATTCGCTGAGCTGTTCCTGTGTCATTCTTGACAGTTCACGGTATTTTCGGATACGGTCACCAATGGCAATATAGTCAAGTTCCTGTTCCATGACATCCCTCCTTTTTACTATTATACTGCATTTTCATTTTTGGGATAACAGACTGTTTGACACTTATTATTTGTCTTTTGGAACACTTTATATTATCTTATAGACGAAATATACTTGACTAATTGTATAGAAAATGATATAATAAGACAAAACAAAGCCAATAGGAGGTCATGGGATTATGAATTATTACGGTGTGGGTGTGAAGTTTGGCGGTACGCAGGAGATGCTGCCGCTCTATCTCGAAAATGACTGCTGGTTTATGGGATTCCGAAGAGAAGAAAAGCCCAGCTTTTATGAAACGGCGCAAAAAGTTCAGCCAGGCGATGTGATGATCGCCAAGGCTTATGCGACAGCGGCACAAGCTTATTATTACGTGCGTGCAATCGGAATCGTCACAGACACAAAAAAGCCGGATACGATACCGTCGGAATATGATGATCGGGCTGGTTTTTCTGTGACCTGGATCAAATATTTTGAAAAGCCTGCTGCTCTGTCGGCAAAGAAGTTTGCTCGTGGAACTTTTCACACAAAAACGATTTTTTTGGAGAAGAATCCGGATTTGATTGCGAAAATCCAGGAAATGATGAAATACGACTACGCAGGAGAACCGGATGAAACGGAATCGTTTGAAGAAGGCATTCCGGAGGTGAGCGAAAGCACGGAGTAAAAGGCAGTTTGAAATAAAAAATCGAAGAATAAAACGGAGGATGAAAAAATGTTTTGCAGAAAATGCGGTAAGGAAATGAAACCGAATGAGAAGTTTTGCCCGTCTTGCGGCGCTAAAGTGGAAACGGAAGAGACGGTGCAGGCAGGTTCGCCGATTCAAAATGCGCCGCAGTCCGTTGCGGTTGATTCCAACGGAACAGGTGTTGTGAAGAAAAAGCCAAAACGAAAAGTGGTACTGATTGCAGCTGCTGTGATTGTTGTTGTGATTGTTCTTATTTGTGCTGTTACCGGAGGAAGTTCTTCTTCGCCATTTGGAAAATACTCTGAAGAAGATATGGTGACAACGATTGCAGTTCAAACTGTACGTGACCAAATGTCCGTGAAACATGACCAGGATGTTTATGATGTGGAAATTCTCGATACGGATGGAAAATATAATTACATTGTATCTGCAACAACAGAGAGCAAACAAGGATTTGAGACTTGGTGGGTTCTTCTTCTTAAATTTGATGTAGACAGTGGCAAATATGAGAGTTACATACACTATCATGGAGAAACGGATTATGATGGAGAAGTTGGCGGTGACAGATTTACAAAAGATAACATTCCCAAATACTATAAATCGAATGCTAAATTTGGATGGGGAAAAGAAAACCATATTGAATAAGCAGATGTAAACAAATTACTGTATTCATAGATTGCAGCTGCAACACAAAAAAGAAGTTCTCATGAGCATGAGAACTTCTTTTTTACTGTTTTATAAAAGGAAAAACAGTGCAGCAAGCCTTCCATCTTCACGAATCACACAGACATTTCAAATTATGATGATACAAAAGCTCATTGATATCCATAACCGATTTTCCATGTTCGATGCCGTAAATCAGAATGCTGTCCCGTTTGTCCTTGGGATAGAGCAGGGCGAGTTTTGCAATTCTTAATGCAGTTTGTGTTTCATCAAGATTCAGCTGCATACCGATGCACATACTTAACAGAACATCCCTGGATGGATGGCGTGGGTTGGAGAGAGACAGGAGCTGAAAGCAATAGCGTTCGGAAAGCTGGGCATCGGATGCAAGCTGTACAATTGTGATCCCTTTTTCCCGGATCAGCGCCCTCAGATATTCCTTGATATTGCAGTCTAACAGAAAATCCTTGTTTTCCTGGAGGTAGGCATCAATGCTGCCGGTTTTTTTCAGCAATTCCAGCAGCTTTTCTGTGTCTTTGGGTTTCATGTTGTATCATTCCTTGTGAAAAACTTTATAGACTTATTATAACACGCAGCAGATGATATTTCAACACTTTAATGGGAAATCTGCTTGTGTTATATCGGGGAATGTGGTATAATAAAGAAGTTAAAATATGGCGTATCCGCTGTGTAAATGAGTTACTGTATGGAGAACGATATGAAAAACAAGAGCAAAAAAATGATGCTGTTTTCACTTGTTGTAATGCTTGGCTTTTCATTTGTATCTTTGATCGTTGCCTTTTCTATTAAAAATATCCCTGAGAACATTTCCTATGTATATGTAAATAAAAAAGTGGAAGAGCGTTCCTGGCATGATAGCTATGAAAGGGTAAATGACATTATCGGCTTATTCGAATTATGTGTTGTTGTCATTTCAACTATAGTTTTTATCATCGCAAAAGTTAAAAACAATGAGAAGATAATAAGAAAACAAATGTTATTATGGTTCGTGTTTGGAATCAGCACGATCGCACTGTTATGCAGCAATATTGTTGCGACCGGTTTATCGGATGAAATGGATTATCGTCCAAAATACTATGCGTTTTCTGATAATCAGCATACACTTGTTTTGGAGGAAAGGTCGTTTTTATTGTATGGAGGCGGATATATCTTTCAGATTCAAGACGATAACAGTGCGGTTCTATTAGATTGTTTTACAACAGATGACGGCGGCAGGAACAATGGAATGTACGATATTGTTTGGCATCAGAATTATGCTGAAATAACTTATCGTACATTTACCACTGAAAATGATAAAAAAACAATCGTTGTCAATTTCAAGTGATTTCTGTTTTTGAAAGGATGGATGCAGCTATGTTGAAGTATGGGATTTATGCAAAAGCAGTAGAGCTTTTGTGCTTTCAGCCGGCACTCGAAAAGCTTTCCGCTGTATATCCTGAGATGGATATAAAAAGCTACAAGAAAAACGTAAAACACGAATACAAAAATATGCTTTTGCGAACGCCGGACATAGGAGGCAGTTCCCTGGAGATGAATCTGTATATCGCAGCATTTGTCTTTTCTCTGCACAAAGCAGAACCGGACAAGATCACGCCTGCGGTTGTGGATGCAATGGTAACAGCCGTGTTTAATTCTCCGTTTATGATAAAGGCGCACAAAAACAAAAAATGCACCTTATTTACGGATAAAGTGCAGGACAAGAAAGTAAAGGAAAGCATCGCAAGCCAAACGTCGGAATATGCACTTGACTGGAAATTTCGCTATGAAAAAGGCGTGGATGAGTTCTATAATACATACACAGAATGCGGTATCTGTAAGCTGGGCATCCGAGAGAACTGCTTTGAATTTGTTCCCTGTCTGTGCAATATGGATGAGAGAAACTACAGAAACGAAGGCGGACAGCTGCACCGTACCAAAACGCTGGCACAGGGGGATGACTGCTGCGACTTTCATGTTACAAAGATAAAATCTGAGAGTTGATTTTTGGTTTATCAGAAGTCATAGCATAAAAACAGGAAATGGGGGATGGCCTTGTATCCATGGCTAGAGTCTGTGTTAGAGGAGCAATACCGACCGGTTTGCAGGCTGAGGAAAACAGAGCGGAATGAAATCGTTCTGCTGGAGCAGAAAGAACGCCATGTGCGTATTGTGAAACGCATCTTTGCCGGCGGTTCAGACGTATACCGGAAACTGCTTACACTGAAACACAAAAATATGCCGGAAATTTTAGAGGTTACAGAATTTGGTGACCGAACACTTGTTCTGGAAGAGTATATTGACGGTGTGACACTTTGGGATTTAATGCAGGAAGAGGGATATTACACGGAAAAGGCAGTCAGAAGCCTTATGTCAGAGCTTTGCGATGTTCTCGCCATGCTCCATGCACAGAATATCGTGCATCGGGATATCAAGCCGCAAAATATTATGATCGAGAACAATACGCATACGCTGAAACTGATCGATTTCGATTCTGCCCGGCTTATAAAACCTTGTTATCCCAATGATACGGAATATCTTGGTACAGTAGGATATGCTGCGCCGGAACAGTATGGCGAGGTTCAGACAGACACCAGAGCCGATATCTATTCGATGGGAATATTGATGAACGAACTGCTGACAAAGAAAAGACCCTCGGAACTGCTCTATCCCGGAAAGCTGCAAAAGGTGATTGTGAAGTGCATTCAGGTTTCACCGGACAAGCGCTTTCAAACAGCAGAGAAATTGAAAAGGAGTCTGCACGGATGAAAAAGTGCAAATATTGTGGAAAGGAACTCCACGAAGATGCGAACTTCTGTCCCTACTGCATGAGAAAGCAGATCAATGCGGAATATGTAGTAGCCAAAAGCGTACATGGACTTCGTTTTCGATGGCTTATTCTGGCTGGGGCTGTTTTGATCGCTGCTGTTTTTGCCTGCGTCTGGATCCTGCCGAAAATTTATCAGAAACCGGATGCACAGCAGTCCGCAAAAAAAGAGGATTCTGCCATTGACTATGATGCCTATGTGGGGACGTGGTTCAGCAAAGAAATCAGCAGTGCGGATGAATTTTATGAGAGCGGCGGTTCAGCTGTGCAGATTTTCTCGATCGATGACAGGATTGCTGAGATTTCTCTGTCAACCGTACAGAGCGCTCCGGCAAATCGGGCTGCAACAACAGATAAAATATACGGGGAAGTAGACGGAAACGTCATTCAGTTTTCTTTTCAAAATGACGGATGGATGAGTTCCGGTGAGGGGACGATCACGCTGCTGAATGATACAATTTATGCAGAAGTGATATATACCTATAAAGATCCGTCTGCGCTGTGGTATCTGGATCATGCCAATATTTTTTATTTGTGTGACAAGGAAACGCCATCGCTGTTTGGATAAATCGTTTTGGGAAACTTGGGAATGCCTGGTTTGTACAGATAAATGTCTCTCTCTGTTTGGAGGGAGTGGATTGAAATACCGTTAACGTTGACGGCAGCATGACCGTTGTTGGTCTCTCTCCATGCGGAGAGAGTGGATTGCAATGTAAAAGACAAGTTTTTATTTTATATTCTATATGGAAAGGGACAAACATGAAACAAAATTTGACAACAGGGAGTGTTCCGAAAACCGTTCTGGTATTTGCACTGCCGTATTTGCTGTCCTATTTTTTGCAGACGCTGTATGGCATGGCGGATCTGTTTATCACGGGACAGTTTTACGGCGTGGACAGCATCACCGCCGTGGCAAACGGCAGCCAGGTCATGCACATGATTACCGTGATCCTGGTGGGGCTTGCCATGGGTGCAACCGTTATCATTGGACGTGCTGTCGGCGGAAACCGGATGGATGAGGCAGGAAAAGCCGTTGGAAATACGGTGACGTTGTTTATGGTTTTGGCGGCTGCGTTGATGGCGGTTCTGTTATGCCTGGCGAGACCTATTGTCATTCTGATCGGCACGCCGGAAGAGGCTGTGGCAGAAACGGTGCAGTATCTGGTCATCTGATTTTTGGGAATCCCGTTTATCACAGCCTATAATATTATTAGCGCCATTTTCCGTGGCATGGGAGATTCCAAAAGCCCCATGTACTTTATCGCAATCGCCTGTGCGGCAAATATCGGGCTGGATTATCTGTTCCTGGGCGCATGGAAAATGGGCGCTGCCGGTGCGGCGCTGGGGACTACGCTGTCCCAGACTATTAGCGTGGTGATCTCTCTTGCCGTGATTCTCCGGAAAAATACGGGACTGTCTCTGAAACACTCCGATTTTCGCCCGGATCGTATGATGATGGGGCAGATTCTGAAGATCGGCTTTCCGGTTGCGGTACAGGATGGCTGCATTCAGATCGCCTTTCTGCTGATTACCGTGATCGCCAATCACCGTGGACTGGACGATGCGGCTGCGGTAGGAATCGTGGAAAAGATCATCAGCGCTTTGTTTATTGTGCCGTCCTCTATGCTGGCGACAGTCTCGGCGCTGTCGGCGCAGAATATCGGTGCCGGAAAACATAAGCGTGCCTCGCAGACACTGCGGTATGCCACGATTCTGACGACCGCCTATGGAATCGTGATAACCATTCTCATGGAACTGGCAGTGCAGCCGGTCATGCAGCTGTTTACGCCGGATGCCGCTGTAGTGGCGCTGGGATGTCAGTATATGCGTGGCTATATCATTGACACCATTTTTGCCGGCATTCACTTTAGTTTCAGCGGTTATTTTGCAGCATACGGGAAGTCCTACATCGGATTTCTCCACAATATGGCGGCGATCGTGCTGCTCCGTGTGCCGGGGTCTTATCTGGCGTCCAGGATGTTCCCGGAGACGCTGTTTCCCATGGGTCTGGCTGCACCGGCAGGGTCGCTGTTGTCTGTGGTGATCTGCCTCGGCGCATTTTTCTGGATGAAACGCCGTGGAACGATAGAATGCGCATAGCACATAAAATTATACCAAAAAACAACACCGTGTAAAGCTTGGAAATTGGCTTTGCACGGTGCTTTTTAGCATCTGTCGGGCATAATTTTGCTGCTGGCAAGGCAATTGTGATTTTATACCTCGCTGGAATGATAAAACAGGATACGGTATTGCCTTGGCGTGTATCCGGTCTCATTGCGGAAACATTGGATAAAATGGCTCTGCGAGGAAAAACTGAAATAGCTTGCGATCTCAGAGTAGGGCATATCAGATGTAGTGATAAGCTGTGCCGCCGCCTGTATCTTCTGGGACATAATGTAGGAATGCAGCTGTATTCCGGTTTCCCGATAGAAAAGGGTGGAGAGATATCCCCGGTGGATGGAGACCGCCTTTGCGATTTCTGCAATTTGCAGTTTGTCATGGAGATGGGCAGAGATGTACTCAATGGCTCTCATAACGTAAATGGAGTAGGCGTTTTCCTTTTTCTGTTTCTGCATTCGCTTGGTAAAATCGACTACCATCGTGTTGTGCAGTGCGGCAACCTGGGAGACTGTTTGCAGATGATCCATCTTTTGGATGAAGATGTCGCTGAGGGTATAGGCGGTTTCCCGTTCCATGCCGTGTTCCACGCAGATGCGTGTGATGAGTGCGACAGCTACCACAAAGTGATACCTTGCGTTGCGCAGACTGTCTCCGGAAAGCTTGCCGTATTCGTCGCCGCTGTATGCCTGGTCATCTTCTTTCATAAAATAACGGGAAACGTTTTCGATATCGCCGGATGCAATGGCATTATAATATTGAAATTCCTGATTGTATTCCAGATGCTGTGTCTGTGCTTCACGCTGCTGGAACAGCATCTGATGCAGATCGTGGTCAATGCTCATTTTTATCACCTCAATTGCAATTATACAACATATCTGCGAAAAAATCAACAAATCATATATCATAAAGCGCCGAAAACAGATATAATAAAGCTATCAGATAAGAGAATCCACTTTTCCAAACATTTATCTGTGTTTGGAAAAGGCAGATTCTAAGAAACAGGTTCTGGAATACAGACAGGGAAAGGAAAAAAGAAAATGCGTACACTGAATGGCTATATGCACGGCGTAAACTTAGGCGGCTGGCTGTCTCAGACAGCGGACACCTCAAAAGCACACTATGACAATTTTATCACAGAAGAGGACATTGCCTACATTGCATCTCTGGGATTGGATCATGTTCGTGTGCCGGTGGATTACACACTGCTGGAGGAAGAGGACGGAACACCCAAAACAGAGGGGTACAGCTATCTGGACAACTGCGTGACCTGGTGCAGAACCCACGGCATCCGGATGATCCTGGATCTGCACAAGACCTATGGATATTCCTTCGATCCGCTGGACAAAACAGATAAAACCGTTTTCTTCCGGGATGCTGCACTGCAGGAACGGTTCTATACGCTCTGGAAAATTCTTGCGGCAAGATACGGCGGTGCGCCGGAACTGGTGGCATTCGAACTGCTCAACGAGATTATTGAGCCGGAGGTCGCTGAGGCGTGGAATCAGATCGCACTGCACGCTATCGCAGAGATCCGGGTATTTGCACCGGAAAGCTGGATCATCTTTGGCGGCGTGATGTACAACAATGTTCTGAGTGTGCCGATGCTGGCAGAGGTGAATGACCCGAAGGTGGCATACACATTCCACAGCTATGAGCCGCTGATCTTTACCCACCAGGGTGCGTACTGGGTGGATGGAATGCCGTCGGATTTCCGGATCGCATATCCCAATACCATTGAGAATTACCGGGAATCCAGCAAGATGCTTTCGCAGGAGCTTGCCGGTGCGATCTTTGAGGGAGATCTGCCGGAGGTCGGCCCGGCGTTCTTTGAGGCACTGTTCCAGCCGGCGCTGAAAATCGCAGAAGAGCGTGATATTCCGCTGTACTGCGGCGAATACGGCGTCATCGACCTGGCAGACAACGTGTCGAAGATCAACTGGGCGTCGGATATCTGTGCTGTGTTTGACAAGTACGGCATCGGCAGAGCGTACTGGAACTATAAAGAAAAGGATTACGGCATTGTCAACATTCCCGATCAGAATGTACAGAGAGAACTGGCAGCAAAGCTGTAATGGTCATAACCTGTGAAACCCGTCCTGCGTTTTTGTAATGCAGGGTGGGTTTTGGGTGGATGGTTATTGATTAAAGTGAATTTCAAATAAGTTGGATTCTAGGATGTCATTCACACCCATATCTTTTTGTACCATGTTAATTAGCAGATACAGTGCAGAAAGTGCATGGAGAATATTTTTTAGATTGGCTTTTTGATAATGATAAATGCCGCTTTCATCTTTTTCCGTTCGGTTGTGCTTAACGCTATTGTACGATTTCCACCAATCAGAGGATTCGTTGTCCTTGAATTTCTTAAACGGAACAAGGTCGATCTCTCCGTATGGGAATTTAGTTTGACATCTCCAGTCCTGTAATTTTGGATATTCATGGAGAATCAGATTGATCTTGTTTGTAATGCCGAAAGTGTTTTTCTTGTCCTGTTCCAGAAACCGTTTGCAGTATTCATCTGCTACAGAGTCGATTTCACTACAGATAATCAAATACATGGAGATAAATTGGTTGGAAAAAGTTGCATAATTTTTTCTGTCAATGGCAACATAATCTGACAGTTCGATCATTCGCTTTTCCAAAAGCAGATACTGCTGCCAGTATATTTTAATGATTTCTCTTCTTTCATCCGATTCCATAAAAGTGTCTCCTTTGAAACAACAGATTTTGCAACATAATTATATCATATTATGTCTATATAGTCAATCTTTTTTGTTTGGATTTTAATTGACATATGCAGGGATTTCTCAAAAACGCCTTGTATTCCAAGTCCCCATGTGCTATAATACCAAAGGACACAATTACAATCATGAGAATAGACAAGAGTCTGTTTTGCGTTTGCAGAATGAAACAGGCTCTCAGGAAAGCAGGAGAGAGAAATATGAGTGAAAAATGGGTTACGGCATGGGGCAATGCGATTTCTGTGGCAGAACGCCGCCCGGAAAATTATGCGAAAGATCTGACGCTCCGGTATCCGGCGAAAATGATGCTGGACGGCAGCGCACTGCGTATCACCCTGGACAATTTCTGCGGCAGTGAGCCGGTCACTGTGACCGCTGTATCAGCTGCCGTTTCTGACGGAGCAGACGGAATTGATACGGAAACCATCGTTCCGCTGACCTTTTCCGGAAAGACAAGCGTGACGATCCCTGCTGGAGAATGGGTGCAGAGCGATGCGGTGCGTTTTCCGGTGAAACGGGGCGAGACAATTGCCGTCAGCCTGTACTTTGCCGGATTTACAGAAATGCGTTCCGGCGTTGTGATTACCGGACCGCTGTCCGGCGGATATTTTGCCGTGGGCAACCAGACGGAAGAGGCTGTCCTGGGAATGGATACCTCTAAAAAGACCCACACGGTCTATTTCCTCAGTGACATTGATGTGCTGACAGACGAGGGAAACCGGACGCTGATCTGCTACGGCGACTCCATCACGGCGCAGGCGTGGCCGGATGAACTGATGCTGCGCACCCTGGAAAACGGGGATGGCACGACGGCAGTGATCCGGAAAGCGGCAAGCGGCACACGAATCCTCCGGCAGTATGACAATATCACTTATGATTCCTACGGCTTGAAAGGGGAGACACGTTTTCCAAGAGAGATACAGGTTTCCGGGGCATATGCTGTCCTCATCCAGCACGGCATCAACGATATCATCCACCCGGTGGGAACGGACGTCAACCGGTTCCGTCCCTGGAGCGATCTGCCTACCGCAGAGGAAATGATCGAGGGACTACGGTTTTATGTCCGTACCGCCCGTGCTGCCGGCTTGCAGGTGTACATGGGAACGCTTTTGCCCATCGAGGGATGGCGCACCTATGCGGATTTTCGGGAAAAGCTGCGCAGTGAGGTGAACCAGTGGATCCGGACAACAACAGAGATCGACGGCTGTGTGGATTTTGACCGTGCAGTCTGTGACCCGGCGCATCCCACGGCGTTTGCCGATGGATTCGACAGCGGCGACCATCTGCACCCCAGTGCAGCCGCCTATGCCAGAATGGCGCAGGAAGTGCCGGCGGCGCTGATTCAGAAGGAGCGATAACTTTTATGAAACAGAACTACCAAAAGACCATGTATGCCTGCTTTATCGGCTACATCGTCCAGGCAGTTGTTAATAATTTCGTGCCGCTTTTGTTTGTGACATTTCAAAAGAGCTATGGCATTTCACTTTCCAAAGTCACACTATTGATTACCATAAACTTCTGCGTCCAGCTGCTGGTGGATATGCTTTCTGCCGGGTTCGTGGACAAGATCGGCTATCGGGCATCGGTCATCATGGCGCATATTTTTGCGGCAGCCGGCTTGCTGGGGCTGACATTCCTCCCGGATCTGTTGCCGAACGCCTATGCCGGCATCGTGCTGTCGGTCGTAGTCTATGCCATCGGCGGCGGTCTGATCGAAGTCCTCATCAGCCCGATTCTGGAGGCGTGTCCCACAGAAAACAAGGAAAAGGCGATGAGCCTGCTGCATTCGTTTTACTGCTGGGGACATATGGGCGTGGTACTGCTGTCTACGGCGTTTTTCGCCCTGTTTGGCGTGGAAAACTGGAAGATTCTCACCTTGCTGTGGGTACTGATCCCGGTTTGCAATACGATTTTCTTTGCAACTGTTCCGTTGTATTCGCTCCACGAAGAGGGCGAAAAAGGGCTGTCTCTGGGGGCATTGTTCCGGCGGAAGATTTTTTGGATCTTTCTGCTGATGATGCTCTGTGCCGGCGCATCGGAGCAGGCAGTGAGCCAGTGGGCATCTACGTTTGCAGAGCAGGGTCTGGGCGTCACCAAAACCGTGGGCGACCTCGCCGGTCCGATGGCGTTCGCCCTGCTGATGGGAACGGCAAGACTGATCTACGGCAAGTTCGGCGATCGGCTGAACCTGGACCGTTTTATGAAGTACAGCTGTGTGCTGTGCATGGCGTCGTATTTGTGCATCGTTTTTGTTCCCGTGCCGTTCGTGGGACTGCTCGGCTGTGCGGTCTGCGGCTTTTCTGTGGGAATCCTCTGGCCGGGAACGTTTAGCAAAGCATCCGCTGCCATCAAAGGCGGCGGCACGGCGATGTTTGCCATGCTGGCACTGGCAGGGGATGTGGGCTGCTCCGGCGGTCCCACACTTGCCGGGCTGGTGTCCAGTGCGTTTCAGAATGACCTGCACATCGGCATCCTGGCGGCGATCGTCTTTCCGGTGCTACTGCTGGTGAGCCTGTTCCTGTCGGACAGAGAGACGAAAAAAGCATAATGAAATAAGGCATTTTTTCAAAGCTGTAGGACGTATCAGTTCTACAGCTTTTTTGTATCTGTACGGCAAACAAAGGCACTTTCCCTGCGGACATATCTCGTTTTTATTTCCTCGAAATTGGATGATTTTTGCCATAAAATGCGGGATTGTGTATTGACAATTCTACATAAAAATGTTATAATGAAATTAAGCGTAAAATCGCAGAATAATGTGCAAAAAGCACAATGCAAAATATAAGCTCAAACAAAAAACTAGTGATTTCAGCGAATAAAACTGCTGAAATCCAAGAAAAACGCTTTTTCATCAAGATGCTTGAAAAAAAGCGGAAATGTTTATTAAAATTGTTAATTCACGAAACAGATGTGCCGTATGGCAGGGGGAATTGTAATGTATCGACAAATAAGCATATGGAAGAGAATCATTTATGGTATATTAGCAACAGTGATGGTGCTGACTTCGTGCGACTGGGGGACGATCTTCATCGCAGCAGAAGCGTTGGGAAATCCCAGCGGTTTTCAAGTTGGGTTTGGAACAGTGCTGTCAGGCGGTGCTACACTGACGGCACAGACCAATGACGGTGTCGGCAGTTTCTACATGATTACCAAGCAGCAGCAGACATTGATGACTGTCAATATCAGACCTGATTTTCAAACAGGTTACGTCAAGGGGCAGGATCTGGAGATCACACTGCCGTATTTGTATTGGGATGAAAAAAATGTACTGGTTCAAGTGAATTCGTTTGACAAGATTCCCAGCCCTCAAAAAGAAAACGGAGAATATATCGGCATAGAGGCAAAGCTGAATAATATGAGTGTATTTGGTAATTCAGCTGATATCTATAATGAGAATGGTGATAAAATTGACAGCAGTCAATATGCTCGTGGAAAAATAGAACTGAGAAATAGCTATGAGCCACTTTCCCAGGATTGCACGCCGCAATTCGATATCCGGTTTTATACAGCAAGTGACAAAGTAACGATTCCGGAAAATACAGCCGCAACGCTGAACGTAAAATTTTCATATGACAAGTATTATGACAACAGCAACAATGAATTAAGCGGCAGATGGTCTACAGATGAGCTGGATTCCGAGCAGGAGAAACAGGCACGTACGGTTACTTTTGTCAATTCTAACCTGGAGTGGAGTACAAGCATCAAAAGCGTTCCGACAGTGCAGCTGGACAGTGCAAGTACTGATAAAAGTACTGCGGTCATGTGGCAGAAGTATAACTACATGGTATACGAAGTCACAGTGCAGAACGACTCTGCAGAAAAAGAAAGCACCATCGACAACTATTTGATTACATTACAGGCGCAGTATAACCCGGACAAAATGCGGAGTATCCTGGATGAGGACATTCTTCGCTGGTGCGAGGATGATACGAACACGCCAAACACAAATATTTCCGCTGATTTTTACCAGCATCATAACTTTGTCGGTAAGCCCAATGAGGGCGGTGTTCTGATCTATGATGTTACCAATACACCGGACTGGAAAACACAGTGGGATCTGGAGAATTTCACCAATCTTCCCGGTGAAACCATGTCATATGGCTATTCCGGTACAGGTACGATCATTCTGCAAAGAGAAGCTTCTGACAAATCTCACGTGCTGTATTCCAAGGACAAAGCGTCGGAGCTGAACCAGAGTGAGCCAAATGAAAAGCACTATGCTGCCCGGAAGTACATGGTTGCGATTCCGTATCCGAACAACTTTAACAGCAACACCGGATTCAAAAACACTTCTGGACTGACAACAACAATTTCGTTCGGCGGCGGCAGCAGCATTCACTGGTCGAAACAAGGTTCGGACACTACAGAGTTCACGCCCCATACCTGGGATAACTTTGCGCATCACAAATATGTCAAGGACGCAGACGGCAAAGAAGTAACAGATAAGACGGTTGGCATCGGTGCGGTGGATGAATATTACCTGGATGGGTTCAACAGCATCGGCAATATCCCGGTGTTCAATGCCGTTGCGACAGACCACGTGCCGGAAGATTTTGACCTGCAGGAAATCCAGATCAATCTGCAGAATGATGCGATACACTATCCGAACATTCAGCTGAAAGACTGGTTCAGGGTCGATGGAACAGACATCGATCAGTTTATCCAGTTTGGATTTAAGAAAGATATAAACAATGCCGAAGAAGAGCCGGTTTATAAGACTGCCGGCGAATTGGAGCTGCATCTGGAACAGGTCGCTGACCCGGATGCAGCAGACGAAAAGACCTGGACGCTTGCCATTAGCGATGCGCTGACCAGTCAGAGCGGTCTGACATTCTGCAATGAGGTCAAGTTTGCGTTCCGGGAGGAGATCCCACGCTACACCAACTTCAACGGTCTCATCACCATGCGTGGTGCATTTCCGCACTTGTGGACATATGACAACAAGATTGACACCTCCTATGAGATTCATTATTACCAGCAGCCGACGGCATCAGAAGGCGGCGAGGGCAAGTGGGTTTCAGAGCCGAAAGAGGTCACACAGGCAAATGCGGTCATCCAAACGGAGAAGGCAAAACCGGGGCTGACCGGTATAGGTGTTTATGATGATCCTATCGGCGGCCTGGTGCAGAAGGACAATCCGCAGACAGTTTCTCTGAACGATGATACTGCGGCGGCTCGCTTTGTAATTTCCAACGACAGCATTTCCGAGATCAGCCCGGCGACACTGGATATCACTGGTCTGTATCCGGACGAGGATTGCGCTGCCGGCGGACTGGTTGCATCCAACATCCTGCTCAGCAAGAGTTTGCTGGAAAAGACAGCGATCGAGAAGATCGTGCTGCACGGAAAGGTGAACAACCGGGGGACGCTGACAGATTTGGACATCACACTGGATAAGCTGGAAAGCTACAGCACAAATGCAAACGGAGACCTGGAAATTCCGAAGTCTGCGTGGAGCGGTAAGCTGACCTATCTCACTGGTATGACCGTGTACTTCCAGCGCATCAGCGACAATATTCCGCTGACGGATGCCAACGATGACGGGAACTGCTATGTGCAGATTCACGGCACACCGACCACAGAAAAGGATATCACACCTCACGGCGTGCTGAAAACCGATTATAGCTTTGGCGAACACGACCAGACTGCCCTGGATCAGACGGTGGAAAATACCGTCACACTGAACGTGTCCAAGGTGCTGCCGGAACTGAAAGCGAGCGTTCATGCGATTCGCAAGGACGGCACAGAAGCGTACAAGGAACAGTCTGTCAGCTATGACAAAAACGGAAACGCTCATCCCGTTTATCCGACACTGGCTGTGCCGAACCGGAGCAAAACGGAACAGACCTGGTATCAGTTCCTGCTGACCAACAACTCCCGTTCTACCAGCTCTCATGCGCTGCTGCAAGTCAATATGGACAGCGTCGGCAATGAGCCTATCGACTGTCTCCAGGATGTGGAGGGCTTTGATACCCGGAAGATCGTTCTGGACGGCATCGGTGCAGGACGGGCGGCAGAGATCGATAGAATTGAACTTTTTGATTGGAATAATACGACATATACCGCAGACAACGAGGCAAATATTAAGCCTAGTCTGACGGTCGATTCTGATGCCCTGACGGTGGATGCAGACGGCAATGTTACATATACCGTTCCCGACGATATCAAGCGCCTGCGAAGTGTGCGCATCATCTTCTCCCGCATCTACGGAAATGCAGATCTGGACAATCTCAAGGAGATGAATCTGAAACTGTATGGTTCTACGGACTGGACAGGGGATTTGAAAGCATCGGCGCATTTCGAAGTCATTGGCAGCATCAACGAGGCGTCCAAGACTTCCTCTGAGGCGACCATGCAGGTGGCAAAGACCAACCTTCAAATCACACCCTCTGCCAATCGTCCGGAGACACAGGAAAGCGATAATAAGAGTCTGACTGTGCCGAATAAGGCAAATGGTCTGTACTATGGTTTCCTGCTGGAGAATGGGGCAACTTCGGACTGCTACTCCAAGGCTGGGAAGTCGCTGATTTCCGTTGACCTCCAGAGCGTAGGTGTGAAAACAGAAAAGGACAGCGCCAAGATCGTAAAGGGCTATCTGACGGACAAGGTGACGATCTCTTCCAACTACGCCAAGAGCGGCGTGATCGAAAGCGTCAAGCTGACCGCATTCCTGCCGGATGGCATTGCTGGTCCTAAACAGGTGAAAACCTTTACCCTGGAAGAACTGGAAAAGAACAAGAATGCGGCAGGGGAACTGGAAATGGACCTGTCCGATTGGAAAGCACGGGACGTATACCTTGCGAATATCGAAATCGCTTATGCTGATCTGGAGCGTGACCTCTCTGCGGAGCAGGGCAATGCACCGGAGCTGCGCATCTACGGTACAAGCGACTGGTTCGATGATCTGACGGCGAAAATGACAGTGACACCGCAGCATGAGCTGATGAAAGATCAGGCAAAATCTGCGTCTGTGACATTCCACGTAGACCGTCCGGGACTCAGCGTCAACACACACATTTATTATAATGATCAGGAAGAATCCACACGTGCGGCATCGGGCAACACGGACGGAAATGAAACCATTTTCGGCGTTCCCTATGACCGTGACTTCATGCTGCGTGCGGAGTTTGCCAATGAGACCATTTCGGTTCTGGATGACACCCAGATCATTGCGAAGATTCCGTACGAAAAGCAGGGGGAAGAAAAAACCGGTTTCCATACGACAGAACTGCGCATTTACCAGGATCTGATCGACCAGTTCGGTGCATTTGACAATATCATTCTGACTGGTAAGGATGCGGAAAACCAGGAGAAAACCGTAACCTTATTGCCGAAAATCGATGAGAGCGGAAAGGTTACTGGTTTTTATACAGAGGATGCGCCGGATGCCGTTTATACTTATACAGACGGTGCGCTGACATTCACCAGAGACACAGACACACGGCTGTTCCCGGCGTTCGGTATCGAAAATCTGACGCAGGTAGAACTGAACGGCAGACTGGTAAAGTTGGTGGACAAGACCGCATCGGAAAAGCGGTATATCGAATTTGACGGTTATGACGATTCCCTGTTCGGAAAGACCGATACACTGGAAGTGGAGACACACAACTATCTGGACGGTTTCCGGGAATCCAAGGGCTATGTCACAGAACCATACGATAAGGAAAAGTATATCGTCACGAAGAAAGACACCACAGCGATCTACGTTTCCAAGATGTATTTCGACACCACCGTAATGGCATTTTATAAAGATGCCGATGCCGGAGACAAGAAGTACACGGCGGCAGCCAGCGCAGTGGAGCATTTGCGGAAGAAGTATGCCCAGCCCACGGAGAATATGAGAACTTGCTACTGGATGTCCACAAAGCACATAGACGGCGCAGACGGTTATCTGTTTTCAGAAAGTAAGTGGGGAGATAGTGCAGACAACTCCGAACTGGAGATCGGCTATAAGTCTATCGGTTCTTTTGCCGTGGACTTCCGCCAGTATCTGAACACAGGGAACAACCTGCCTAAGGCAAAGCCGACCCTTGCCGGACAGGAACACCAGTCGTATGACTATGTGCGCAATGCGTCTCTGAATACGGCGGCAACTGTGGATATTACATTGGATCTGCCGTCGAATACTTTCGATGCGTACTATCTGAAAATTGATCCTCGTGCCAAGGACTATATCAAATCCGTTACGGCAATCTATGCAGACGGTACCAAGCGCATCTGTTCCGGACAGGAAATTCTCTATGAAGCCAACGAGAGCAATACAAACGGAAACTTTGCACGGCTGAATCTGCTGGGCAGTGATGCGGATATGTTCTCTGAGGACGATTCCAACTATTATAAAAAGCCGGAGAGCTATGACGGAAGAGAACCGGAAAATCCGGTAAAACAGGTAGTTGTGACCATCGACATCAACCGCTACCAGACTGTCAATAATGACGGCAAAACGGCAAAGTCGCCGGACTACGGCACATGGTATGACCAGACAGATTCTTCTACACAGGGAATGTTCGAGGTTACCGGACGTTTCTACCGTATGGACGAGGCAGTTGCCAAAGCACACGCAGATGTGACCGTGGGCAACACCACTGACGACAGAAGTAAGGTGCGGACAGATTCGGGTGTGGACAAGGAAAAGTCGGAATGGTCTTTCACAGATCGGTATTATACCTGGACACCGAATCATAGCTATAGTCATGGTCATTACTGGACTTATGAGATATTCGACTATACTGCAAAGCATTTGCAGTCCAGCACACGTGTGCATATTGTCAATGACCAGGACAACGTACAGAAGGGTGTCGGCGAAACACCCGGAACGGCAGAAAATCGCAATGCAGAATTTGGACAGGACAATAGTTTTGCAATTCGGTTTTATCGGCAGGGCAGAACCACAAGTGTTCCCACCTCTAAAGTGAATGCAGGATATAGTACATCTAGCCGTTCTGCACCGAACAATAACGAATATCATTGGACAATGAGCAGCCCGTATGTTCGTACCGATCAGTACGACTGGGTGAACAAACTTTCCTTTACGGATAAGGTTGTGCTGTCGGACAGCCTGCCGCAGATTCGTCCGGATGACGACTACGATTATAAGGGCTTTCTGACTACGGGAATCCAGATCAAGAAGGAGATCTATCAGTATTTCCGGGATAACGACAATATCGTTTTCACCATAAATGCAAAGAACACGAACAATGACGTTGTCGGGTCAGCAAAGACCATTTCTGTTCCGGTGTCTGAACTGAAACAGATGTACGGCGAAACTACGGACTGGAACATCTATTTCGAGTACACACCGAGACAGCAGGACAATACAGATAGCGGAGACGATGGAGACGGCAGTACCGAAGAAGATGCGGATGATGCGGACACCGGTGCAGACGAGCCGCAGATCGAACCGACCTATACCTTAAAAACAGACGACGGCAAGTATGTGGTAGTTCTGGGCGAAGATACCTTTGTGACGGACTACAGCATGACTATGTATGACATTCCGGGTACAGGGGATTATTCTGCGGAACTGACCGACAAGGAAAAGGCAGATTATCACAACCAGAATGCCTGGGATATTCTGGTACAGGGCAAGCCGTATGCCATCAACAAGACAGATAGGGATATGTACGGCGAAAATACCGCCAAGACCAGCGTTTCCACGGATTATGCACCGGATAAGGAAATCTACAGCCAGTCGGATAATGCCACCATCATGGGCTATCTGATCGACTTCAAGGCTGGTTATGCGCTGCAAACAAAGAGCGGTACAACATCGGAAAAGCTGTACTACGATTATGACCAGACAGACAACAACACACCGAATCGTGGTCTGTTCCAGGTGAAGCTGTTCAACCAGGACAAGCAGAATGCGACCGGACAGGAGGCGGCGGCACGCATTAACAGCGCCGCTACTACCAACACCATGGACGGCAGCTATCGGCTGGAGCATATCTACCTGCCGAAATTCCTTTTGGACAGCGACTGGTTCGGCGTGGAGAATCTGACGCTCCGTGTGGGCAGTACAGACGTTCCTGTGAACGTGGTCAAAGGCATTGGCGTAGACAGTATAGTGGACGGTATCTATGTGGTTCACGTTGGTACAACAGAGACCGTACAGGGTGAGGATGTCTATACCATTGATGTGGAACAGATTCTGCGCCAGCTGTATCAGGCAAATTCCAGCGTTCTCGGAACTTATACCAATTCCACCAACCAGAAAACTTATGTCAAGGCATATGTCAGCAGTTTCCAGCTGGATCTCAAGGCGAAAAAGGCAGACCGAAATGACAGCAGTACTGTGCTGGGCGACGGGGAATACCTGTCCGCAGACAAAAGCAAGGACAAGAGCGCATTCCTGTATGACGGCGTTTATGTAGACCGTACACCGGACGATTTCACCAAGGATGACTGGAATTCCAACTCAACGCCGTCCTTTGGAAAATCCCCCAACGGCTATCCGGAGCAGACACCCAAGAACCAGCTTTCGGCAATATTTACATCAGTTGACCCGAATGCCAATACCTATGTTTATAAGAACACAGACGGTACGGCAAAGGGCAGCAAGAAAGAGGCGTCCTATACCGTCAAGAATCTGACCGGCACGCTGGATGCGGTAGTTACTCGCACCAGGATGTACGACCAGGATTCCAAGACCGGCAACATCGATAAGGTGGACTATCTCCATCTGACGCCGTATGACTACGTAGAGTATACCATCCAGGTGGGTGCGCCGAGCAACGCACTGATTCCGCTGGAGCATACCACAGTGGACTTCTCTGTTCCCAAGGGACAGCGGATCGTTCGCTGGGATGTGGTAGATGCAAATGGAAACATCAAGACAGACGGCAACGCTGCAGAGAACATTCCGGCTGCGGACATCCACGCCACACTGTCAGACGGCGGCACAACGATCGAGGCGGCACAGGGTGTCAAGTACGCACTGCTTGCCAAGTCGGATGCAGACCCGGAAGAAACCGCATACCAGCGGCTGGTGGCTGAACTGGGCAAGGGCGCAAAATCCGATGACCAGATCAAGCCGGGTGAAACGGTTTACCTGCGTGTGACCACACAGCTGACAGAAAACGGCGGTAGCTGTGATAATGTGACTGTCGGCACGCCGGATCTCAAGATCCATGCCGCACCCAAGCACGGCTATCCGCAGTATTCTATTTATGATACGGCAAATGGTACGAATTATACGCCGAATACAGACAGGCAGAATTATCGTTGGAACAAGAGAGTAAAAGACGATGCCGGATATTCGTATTACTATCGGTATACCGAAGCTGATGCAGACAAACAGACCCAGTATTATGCACACGTGCAGAATGAACTGACCTATCAGTCTGTTGCGCCGGTAAAGCTTACCTACCAGGTAAACGATGCCGAGCAGAATTACGACGGCAAGGGTGCTGTGCTGACGGTCAGCGACCTGTACAACGAGACCGGACACTACTGCGACACCTATACCATAGACGTTTCCTTCCTGGAAAAGCGTTCCAAGAACAGCGGCGATGTGTTCTACCGAGGCTTTGAACTGACGAAACCCTACACAGTTTCAGAAGAAACAGACAAGTTTGACAGAGTGGAAATGCTCTATGCCGTTGCAGAGCCGAGTACAAACCCACGGTTTGCAGAGGATGAAAACATTGCATTCAAGACGAATGAGAACGGCGTAAAGGTGACCTGGAAGTCCTATGAATATGACCCGTCCATCACTACAGACCAGGCAGCGACAGCGAAAATGACAGACGACGATCTGCCGAATGTGATTGGCGTTCGCTGGGTGTACTATGACCTCAAGGGCTTTGACACCACAACTGCGTACAGCAGCACTTCCAAGACAAAGGTCGCTTTGCAAAATGTGACGCTGACCGGTGTCGGCAGATACCAGGATGTCACAGACGGCACAGGCGTGAAAGCGGATACCTATAAGCAGTATTTCACAGCCACCAACACCTATGAACACATCCACAGCGAAAACGAAAACGCAGTGACAGTGACCGAAAGCGGCAGCAGTGTAGCATCTACAGCAACACCTACCGAACACACGGTGAAACTGTCGGACAGCACAGTTCTGAACCCCAGCGTTTATCGGGAAAACCCCATTGCATCGTTCCACACCCAGACATTTTCTTCCGAGAGCGACGCATCGGCTGCGTATGACGAAAAGAAAACGCAAAAGACAAGCTATCGTCCGGGAGACACCATCTGGCAGAAAGTGACACTGAAAAACAACCTGGCGGCGCTGAGCAGCGGCAAACAGGCAGGCGAGGAGGGCAGACTCATTAACCCGGTCATCTATGATAAGGTGCCGGAATATTTTGCCAAGACTTTGTACGATTCGTATGGGGTCGGCGCTAGCATACCCAATTTTCATTTTCATTTGCGTTTGCTGAATGCAAACGGCAGCGAGAAAGATTTGAGCAATATTGAGCTGTATCTGGCAAACAAAACCGCACAAAATGGGTATGACTACGGCGGAAAAATGACCTATACAGACGGGTTCAAGTCAACCAATGCAACACAAAAGGCATTTAACGATCTGAACCCGGACGAGAATTCCACATATCAGATTTCCTTTACCGTGTATGAACTGCGCCTGCGTTATAAAGATGCTCCGGATGCGGACTTCGTTTTGCAGCCGGGTGAGCAGATCGAGTTCTGCTACTCGGCGACCATTCAGGAAAAAGACCTGCCCATGGTGTACACTGCGTCCACCTATGCAAATGATACTGCCGCATCCACTGTGGACGGCAGCGGACTGCATCCGGCATATTTCCCCCGCATTGGTGAGTATTATCAGCAGCGTATTAACCACTATTATTCCTGGGATACTACATATGGCAAACTCTATCCTATGCTGACGAATGGCTTTACTAGTGAAGGAAATACCCGGAACAATTTCAAGCAGGTACAGAACAGCAATATCCAGATGGATATGGACTATCTGATGCACGATATTGGTTTCAGTGCGGACAAGAATACCCAGGTGGATATTTGGGAATTCCTGGATCAGACCATTACCCACATTCCGGGTTCTGGTTCCACAGACGCTACCATTGGCGGTCAGAATGACACACTGCTGGATGAGGACTCCCAGACTGCAAAGAATATGCAGACGGTGAAGTATAATGCAAGCTCCAAAATTGATACTGCCGACCAGCTGTCGCAGCTGCCGCAGACGGTGAAGTACATGGCAGGCGGTGCAAACCGAGATTGGTTCCGGCTGGCAATGGGCAAGCGGAACAAGGACTATGTAGACTGGGCAAATCTGGATGCTGCAAAGAATACACCGGTTGTATGGAGCGAGACACGTCTGCACCTGCAAAAGGCATGGCTTGCCACCAGCTCGGAATTTGTGACAAGCAATATCCAGTACGAAAAGACAAACGGCGACCGCACCAATAATGTTTTGGCTGACCCGAATTATCCGTATTATGGAACATATTCCGACGGTCATGGAGTGAATTCCTATTACAATAGTGTACATGAGGTGACAGACCGCTCTGGTGCGGCTGCGCTGGAATATGATGAAGATGTCAAGGTACAGCTTCAGGCGTACAACTACGGCGACTGGGATCTGGACGGTGTGACATTCCTGTATACCTATGCCTATGGCATGAAACCGGTGATGAATGCAGACGGGACGCTGGATACATCTGAGATACTGGCGTACACCAACACCGGCGACTCGAAAGCAAATACATTCTCCCAGATCGACGGGACATATGTTACCGCAGAGATCATTCAGAAACCGGGAGACAAAAATCCGCAGTATCTTGCACCAAAGGCAATGCGGGATGCGGCACAGAACGCAAACATCACAGACGGCACAGACGGATATTACACCGCAGACGAGTATACCCCGTATGTGGTGAAGATCACTGTAAAGCAGCCGCTGAAAAAGTGGTACGGCAGAGGCAGTGATTTCGGCTATATCACACGGGTGACACTTCCGGCGAGAGTATACACCGATACGGCAAGCGGCACATGGTACGACCGTGTTCTCACCCAGCCCTATGTGGCAGAGGGCAGTCAGAATCATCTGTACTATCAGATCTATGACATCGACCATTGGGACGGTTCCACCAAGACACTGACCAAGCACAACCAGCTGTACGGTATGGACTATCTCTGGAGTCCGCTGTATTTCCATTGTGATACGGCAAATGAACAGCTTGATAGTCTGAAATATCTGGCATCCTCTCCGAATATGCCGTCAGTAAACGGTTACAATATCCAGAACAAGGAAACTGTAGAGGAAAACGGCAGCTATCATTTCACCAACAACGACAGCATCGGCCGCTATTCCAGCGGCACGACCATGTTCTTTGCCGAAACTGGTACAAGAGCCGTGCAGCGAAAGCCTTTGGTGCGCAGCTGGGCAACCATCAGCGAGACCATCGGCAAGGATGAAACCGAGATGTATGGCAAGACGGTAGAGCAGTACTACACCGAGACACAGGGTGAAGTCAACTGGATCAACGTCCATGTGGAGAACAACTATTACTGGGATGAGTACGGCTACAGCGGCAGTGCCGGTACTGAAGGGTACAACAACGAAAAATCGCTGCACAGCTATGGTACAGACGGCGGTCAGAAGGGTTCGCTCTCGCTGCCGGTCATCACCAACATTCTGCCCTATGGCATCGTTCCGGTTGCGGCGGATGGCTCTCGCTATACCACGGACAACGACAAAAACAACAAGCCTCTGAACTGGGAGCTGTACGACAAGGATGCTACCACTAAGCTGACAGATCAAATGGCACTCTATGATACTGAGGTCTACTATGATGATTCTACCAAGCGGTATGTGGTGCAGATTTTTGCCAAGGAAGAAAACGACACCGAAAAGGCAATGACGGCAGCTGAACTGGCAGAAAAGCAGAAAAAGGATGCCGCAATCCGCAACGGCAGTCTGTATAATTTCTGCATCAAGACCTTTACCTATGCAGAGCCGGACGATGTGATAAACGGCGTGGAAGAGGAAGACCTGCTGAAAAACTATCTGAATAACTATTCTTATGTTTCCAGCAGAGTGAACGCTTACCGGTTTATCACGGACAATGACATTCCCGAAAATCCGTATACAGTATGTTCGGCGGCAGTGATTACACCGCTGATTAACACTTATTATACCTTTGATTCTCGGAAACCAGACAAACGAAAAGATGCAGTTGCGGCAACGGCTAGCATGAAACGGTATTATCATGGAACTGTATACTATTATAAATCCGAAGATACCCTGCCCATGCGTCCGGACACAGACAACGACGGACTTTCGACCACCATTCCGGATTCCTATGTTATTTTGAAACATAAGTTTGAAAAAGACGGCAGCTATATGCTGGGCAGCATGAGCCGGTATGCCGAGAGCGATTCCATGGAAATGGACGAATACCGGAAGGACAAGCCGCTGTATGAACGCATCCGTTCTGCACTGAACCGGGATGTGACACTGCGTGACAACGGCAGCGATATGACTTTCCAGGATATCACTTCTGCAAATATCATACAGGATGCCGGCGTTGTGAACACGCTGAAGATCCGCACCCAGACACCGTCTTTGAAGGCGGAGAACATGGTGGCTGCGGAAAAGACAGATACAGGTTTCAAGGGCTTTACCGAAGATACAGAGAATCTGGACGAAGTGAAAACTCGTCAGAAGTATCAGAACAACGGAAAAGACTTTGACTACAGCGATATCCTCTGGTACAGCGCCAAGGTTTCCAGCCAGTCCGAGGCGGATTACCGCTATCGTGGCAGTATTTTCCACGCCAAGATGGTGGTGACATTCCAGCTGCCGGAAAATGTACGGTACTGGGATGAGGACGACCTAATGGACGACTACTATCTGGAATACACAGATAAGTCTGGCGCCAAGCAGACACTGACCATGGCGCAGGCAAGGGATGACGGCTGGGGCATTGAGCTGACACAACGGTACTTTGCTGGAGATGTTGCACCGGCAGAAAATACAACAGACGGACTGACACGGGCGGACTCTGCCACAAAGCGTGGCGGCGAGACGCTGGTGTTCAAGATTACTACGCCGGCAGAAAAAGGTTTCAACTGTAAGGATGACAAGACCTATGTTGCAGGTTATCACCCGGCAGGCTATTTCAACGGCACGCTGAACTTTAAGATCAAGACCCGGATCGACAACCTGGAACTGCAAAACGACACAGACAGCAGCTGGGAGGACTATTACTCCAAGGTCTATGTGACCTTCGAACAGACAGACGGCAAGTTTGCCATTACAAAGGATGGCCTGTTTGCAGAACGGGACGCAGACGGCAAGTACTACACTCGTGGCGGCTGCCTCATGCCGAAACAGGACGAAAACGGCTATGTCTATAACGACTACGGCAATATCGTCTATGAGAAGAAACAGCGGCAGGAAGTTCCGGCAAGTGATATCGTATATGATACCTATGACTTCAACTTCACCGGGCAGACCATGGAGGGAATGCAGCTGCAAAATGCAGTGCGTGTGAAGGATGAAAACAGCACAAAGGACAGCACAATTAAGGAGATCGAACCCTTTGACGGCGTTGTGCCGGGTGAGATCTATCTGATCGCATCCTCTGCAAAGATCGCTGTTATAAAGCCGGAGACCACGGTGCGTGCGGATCTGAACTATGAGCGTGTGCGTGTCAATGACCCGAACTCCTCTATCACCATCGCAGAAGATCCCCATATCAAGCAGGTCTATAAAACAATTAGCTACATCGACCAGGTGTCCAATGACACTGCGTCGGTAAACGAATTTGTGGTGAACTATAATCTGGCGAACTATGCGACACTGCGTGGTACGACCAAGGTTGCTCCGGTCAATAAGCCGGATGTTCTGCCGCACGTTTCCGAGCTGGTTTATCCGAATGTGACGGAAATTTCTACCGGTAACTGGGCGATTCCGTCGGCAGATGCGCTGGCAACCGAATATGCTACATATGCAGACCAGGTGCATGACATTCTGGAAAATCATCTGAAAGTGTATCCGTATGTGCTGATCAGCACGTACCCTGCCAATGAAGCAGAATTCCTTGCACCGGAGACGGAGCAGGATGACGGTATCTATTCCAACGCTTATGCAAACAACGGCAAGGGAACCAGCTGGTGGGTACGCATCGGTAATGAAAATGGTTACGCACTGGATGCAAACCAGACCATTTCGCTGGAGACCGGCAAACTGTATTTTGACAGTACCAATGAGCAGCTGAAACAAGAAATCACATCCGGCAAGATCAATCTGAACAAATCCATTCGCCAGGTGCGCTGGGTCATCCGGACAGAGGGCTTCACGGAGACAATTTCCGGAACCCAGGTCGAACTGACCGACGCAGAGGCACCCCGGTATTTCCCGGTGCCGAAGGGGCTGTATATGAATGCAGACGCAGACGATGCAGAAGAGGGCAGACAGGACCGCAATGATGTGGACAAGGATCACTATGGTCTGGTATCTCTGAGCGAGAGTATCAAGGAAAACAGTCCTCATGTTGCGTTTACCACTGCGCCGAATGATACATCAATTGCAAACTCTGTACACAACAACCATTTCGCAAGCGTGATCCTGCGCAGCGATGACTTTAAGTATGCGGTTTCCGGAGAAGTCTCCAGAGTGGGCTTTTATCTGGATCCGCAGCTGCCGTGGCTGGGCATTGATATTGATGCCAAGTATTTCAGCGGCGCTGCAAAGACAGCATACAAGTGGGATTCCAATACCAGCGGTATCAGCAGCAGTACTGGCAAGATGCTGAAGTATACGATTACGTATAAGAATCTCAGCCAGGAGCTGTTGGAAACAACTACGTATAACCGAAAGGGTGCGGAATCCGATAAGCTGTCGGAACCGACGGTTTCTCTGGCACTGCCGTACCTGGAGTCTCTCTCTGCGGATAATTTCCAGTATGTGAACTATCAGGATGATTCCAATGGCAGCATTGCAGGCTATTATGTAGGCGATCACTATACCAGCACTGCGGAAAAGAACAGCGACAACCAAGTGGTAACGCCAGCAAAGAATCTGGATGATGTGACACCGCAGTGGACATGGCATATTGAAAATGAAAAGGGAGAATTTGTTTCTCTGAAAGAAGCCGGTGATGTTTCACTGGCTGATGTAGATGTAGAGACAAAAACCTATGCAGACGTAAAACAAACCGATGTTGCCATGGATGAGGAAAAGAATCCCAACCCCTACTTTGTGACAAAACCGATCTCCACCAACGTACTGAACCGGAAGATCGTCAACTTCAAGTTCTCCGGAACACTGGAGCCGGGTCAGCGCATTGTAGTAGAACTGATGGTGCCGCTGGATATCAGCAATAACAACATCGTGTCTACGGAACTGATGCAGGCAAAGGCATACGGATTCAAGAACGGTTCATTCCGGCCGTATATTCCGGACGACCAGGGCAAGACACAGAAAATGGTTGCTTACGAAGTAGACAGCCATGATGTCAACGACAACGGCAGCAGCGGTGATATGACACTGACGATCACATCACAGGCGATTGCTCTGCTTGCCATTGATAATGTCACACAAATGAAAACATCGACTTCTGATCTGGATTCCGTGAAAGCGGATGTTCCGGTTCGTGTACAGGAAGGCGGCAACTATTCGTACTCTGCCTCTATGCAGAATGCCTCGACCAGCAATGCAGAATATACAACGCTGCTGTTCTATGATGTGCTGCCTTATGAAAACGACACCAAAGCAACCGATGACACCGAGCGTAAATCCAAGTGGAACGGCTATCTGATTCCGGAGTCTGTCCAGCTGAAAAGGACCTCGTCCGGCGGTACGTCATCCTCTAAGGTTGACCCGTCAGAATATACAGTCTGGGTCGGACCGATTACCAAGAAGAACGGCAGCTATGAACTACAGGATGTTGATGCACTCCCGAAACCAGCAGACGGTTTGGATAGTACGCAGAGAAATGAATTTTATCGTAACCTGTATCAAAACATAAACAAAAAGGAGTCGTATTTTGTCAAGCTGTCGGATCTGATGAGCGACCATGAAAACGGCAAGATTTCTGATGCAGAGTATGACAAGCTGGTGCGTGGCATTCGTGCAATCTGGGCGCAGATGAATAATGCGGATACCATGCTGAGCAAGCAGAGTCGTATGGAACTCTACTATGAGATGCACGCACCGCTGAATCTGCCCAAATATGTGGGTACGCCGACAGTAGATGATGAAAACGAAAATGCGTTGTCCACCGAAACGATCAAAAAGAAAGTGGAGGGTGTAACTCAGTGGAACACCTTTGCTTCCGGTTACAGCTCTCCGACATCTGCCGACAAGAGTTACCATGTATTTGAAAACAAACAGGCTGGCGCTTATATTTCCGCACCCAGCGGAAAGGGCTATATCGGCAGCTATGTCTGGAGCGACTTCAATTATGATGGTCAGTGCAACGAGGCGGAATATGAGATGTCTGCCAACGGACGGCTGCTGCCTACCGGAAAGTGGACAACGGATATTGACTTCGACGGAAAGCCGGACGATCCGGGTATCAACGGCGTAAAGGTAGAGCTGCTGACCAAGAAGGGCTACTCTGTCAACGTCAACGGTGAGGCAGTGATTGCCGATCTGGACCCCGACAGCAACCCGAATCCGGAAAAGGTTCGTTATATTGTCATTGACGAGGAGACCGGTCAGCCAAAGACCATTGTAGAAAACAACACCAATTCCTATCAGTATACGTTTGAAGGTCCGGTTGTTTATACCACCGAAAGCGACTATTACGGCAACCAGGGCTACTTCATCCTGTCGAATCTGACACCGGGTGATTACCGGCTGCGGTACACGCTGCCGAAGGGATACGACCAGTATTCGGTTACCACACGGGAACTTGGCGAGTCAAAGACAAGGCTCAAGGTTTACCGTGACGGAAAGGTCATCTATAATGGTATGAGTCATGCTGAAGATGATGCAGTAATTTCCAATACCAACAGCGTTGAAAATATCAAATCGTCTGTGAATCAGCTTGTCGTACAGACTGCACTGATTCACGTTGATGCGGTAGAAGAAGATCCGGCAAAGCACCAGGCTTATGACACTGCCATGACATCCTATATGCTGGGTGTCTCCAGAGGTTATACCTACGGCGGCTGGGCATGGGTCGATGAAACAGACAACAACGGCACCATCGAAAGCGACGGCATCATGCAGGAAACCGAAAAGAAACTGGAAGATGTGACGGTGGAAATGCACGAGGTCGATGCAGACGGCAATATCGCATCGAAAGCTGCGGTAGACGGTGATGGCAATCCGGCAATTTTCCACACTGGGGATGACGGCTATTATCAGTTCCGTCTCTATCCGAACAAGAACTATGTGGCAATTGCAAAGTATGAGGGCAGTGAATCTACCCCGTATAAGCCTTCTCCGTTTGTGCTGCACAACGATCCGCTGGAGGCTGCGGATGACAACGATCTGACCAAGGCAGTGAACAACTTCCGCACACGGCCGTTCCAGACCGGTGTGCCTTATGACGCAAACCAGCAGCCGCTGTTTGAAAATGACGGACAGACCTTCCAGATCAACAAGAGCATTTCTCTGGGATTCGTGGACGGCTCCCGTGGATTTATCGGACAGTGGATCTGGGACGATGAAAACTACAACGGCATCCGGGATACTTTTGAAAAGGGTATCGAGGGTGTGACCGTGACCTTGAAACCGTTCTATTACGACAGCGCTACTGGAAAATGGGTAGCGATTACCGGTGAAGACCGGGATATCAAAACCTCGGAATCCGGTTCCTATGTATTCCAGAATGTTTCGACTTATTACAAGAAGGACGGAAAGACGTACCTGGCTGGCTATCGGCTGTATGTCGATCCGGAGAAGAACGCTGATCTGTACAAAAAGTATGCGATCACCAAGTATAAGCAGTATCCGAGCAGCCGCTCTGCGGAAAACAGTGACCTGCAATATACCGGCGATATGCAGTACTATCTCATTGGCGATGACTGGTTCGAGTATGACACAAACGGCACTGTCACAGCAACGCACCACAACTATGACACAGAAGATAATATCATTATCATTGCCGGCGAGACGACAAACCAGAACACCAATGTCATTGACTATAAGGAAACCCATTACGATACCGGCGAAGCACAGCGTCTGCTGGATTACAGCGGCGGCTTTACGGAAATTCAGACTTCTGAAGTAACCGGTTATCTGTGGGAGGACAACGGTAAAAATGCAGCCGGGGAATACAAGGAGGCATTTGACTATGACGGTATCCGCAACACGGTGACCGCAGAGGATGGCACGACCCAATTCTACGAAAAGGGAATTGCCGGAGCGACTGTTCAGCTGGAACAGTATGTGCTGCAAAACGGCAGCTATCAGCTGGTTCACACCTACCAGGTAAAAACCGATGCAGACGGCAAGTACACATTCTCTGATGTTTCCACATATGCGGAAATCAATGGGGAAAAGGTGCTGGCACATTATCGTCTGAAACTGCTGTCGCTGCCCAGCGGTATGGAAAACTATGCCGTTACCCGCTATCGGCAGAACGGCGATGCGGAAACCCAGGTGGTGGACAGCCACTTGATCTCGCAGAACGAGCAGCACGGCGCAGGCTACACCGATTATGACATTGCGTCTTATCTGACCTCTCCGGCAGACGGTGACTATTTCATCACTGCAAAGAAGTCCCAGCCGGAAACAGAAGCAGGCATTGACGGGAACACCTATTTTGAACCGTACATTCTCTATGATGATGCGAACTTCAATAAGGGTGACTACACTTATGCCTACGATTACATCAAGGCGAAGGATTATGACGGCTATGACGGCGGTCTGAAAGCATTTGAAACTGCCTCTGTCAGCGGCGTTGTCTGGGAGGATACCAACTATAATGGTGTTCAGGACGACAGCGAGGAAGATTATCATGACAATAAGAATCCGGCAGTCGTACACTTGCAGCAGTATTCGTACCAGAACGGCAAATGGGTGCTGGAAAATGCAGCATTCCGGACGCATGAAACCATGACAGACGGCAAGTACACGTTCAGTAATCTCCCCACCTATGTGGAAAAGAACGGCGTAAGGTATCTGGCAGGCTATCAGGTGATTTTGAAAAAATTGCCGGAGGATTATGCGGCAACGAAGTACTGGAACGATGCAGATCCGTCAAAGGTTTACAGCAAGCTGTATGTGACCGATGCCGCCGATGGCACCGAGGACAGCCAGCGGACAGGTGACCTGCCGATCACTGTGCTGAAGGGCAATCACGAAATGCTAATTCTGGCACAGGAGGCAAAGGCAGGCACACAGTCCAACAGTACAGAACCGTATATCGATTACAACTGGGCATATGTCTGCGGCACGAACATCAAAAACATCGACACCCCGAACACCGCACAGCAGAAGTACTACGATCTGGTGAAGGCAAGAGATTATGCTGATCTGAATGCCGGTCTGAAAGAGCGTGGCGTTGCAACGGTAAAGGGTACGATCTGGGAAGATACGGACTACAACGGTATCCTGGACAATGGCGAAAAGGGCAAGAGCGGCGTTTCTGTCACTCTGGAACAGTATCGCTATGATGTCGATGCAAAGCAGTTTGTCAAGATGGGTGCAGACGAAACAGTCACAACTGACAAGGATGGCGTATATCAATTTACCAAGGTGCCGACGCACTTTGTGATCGGCGGCGTAGACCAGCTGGCATATTACCGCATTCGTGCGGATGTGCCGGAGGGCTATGCGGTGACACGGTATCGCCAGGCAACCAGTGACGCAGAAACAGACAGCGACTGGATCGCAGTGACCAACTATCTGACTGCACCGGGCAACGGGGACTACTTCCTGACGGCACAGCCGTCACAGGGCAATGCTCCCTATGATCTGACTGATGCTGTCACAAACAAGGAATACGATTCCATTTTGAATGCGGACGTGATCGACGTTTACAACGGTGGTCTGAAAGCGTTCGAGACCGGAAAGATTCAAGGCACTGTCTGGTTCGACAAGGACTACAGCGGCTTGCAGGAAACCGGTGAATCGGCAATGCCGACACAGCAGACCGTATATCTCGACCAGTATTATCTGGACAACGCCGGAAAGTGGGAGTTTGTCAAGACAGATTCCGTTCAGACAGATGCAGCCACAGGTAAATATCAGTTCTCTGACCAGCCGACCTTTGTGACGGTTGACGGAAAGATGTATCTGGCAGGCTACCGTCTGCGGTTGAATGCCGTGCCGGATGGCTATGCGGTGACCAAGTACCAGGTGCTGGATTCCACAGGAAACTGCATCAACAGTGACCTGCTGGCAGCATCTCAGGAAACGAATGCAGGTAAGACGGTAGACTTCAACAAGCCGGACGAGTATATCCTGCTGGCAAAGCAGGCGGCGCATGGCGTTGGCAGCATTGAATCGGGACTCCACAGTTACTATGTACGGAAGTACAACAATGTCGATTATGATATTGTCACTGCGGTGGATTCCGACGGCGTATACAACGGCGGACTGAAAGCGATTCAGACTGCGGCAATGGACGGACGAATCTGGAATGACCTCAATTATGACGGCACGATGGATTTGACCGAAAGCGGCTGCGGCAATCTCAACTTGACACTGTACCAATATTATTGGGACGGAACGACATGGAAAAAGACACAATTTAAGAAACAGGCGACGACAAACAGCAACGGTCAGTATCACTTTGACGGCATCCCAACTTATGCGGAAGTCGATGGCAAGCGGTATTTGGCTGGGTATCAGCTGCATCTGGATGCACTGCCGGACGGCAAGGCGGTTACCGTATTCGCCAACGACAACAAGCTGCACTGGGACAACGGCGAACTCACTTTGATGGGCGAGCAGGAGTATCTGATCGTTGCAGCAGAGGCAAAGTCGTTTACCGGAGAGCATACCGGAAGTACGCCGCAGTACAACGAGTACTATGACCGCACTTACCGTGCAGTTCCGGGTACAGATACGCTTTATGACATCACGGAAAACCGTGACAGCATAAACGAGTACCATGGCGGTATCCGGGCATTCCAGAACGCATCCGTCAGCGGACGAATCTGGAACGATGCGGATTATGACGGCGATATGACATCTGGTGAAACCGGCATGGAAGGCTTGTCGATGACGCTGGAACAGTACTACTGGGACGGCACATCGTGGACACCGACCGCACGGCCGAATTACACCGCAACCGTAAAAACCGACAGCAACGGGGAATACCAGTTTGATGATGTTCCCACATTTGTGGAGGTCGACGGCAAACGCTATCTGGCAGGCTATCGGCTGAAACTGGACGCACTGCCGAAGGACGCTGACGGCAAGATTACCTATGGCATTACCAAGGCAGGCGGTGACAGCAAGTTCCAAAGACTTGAAAACCCGTATCAGAGCGAGAACCTCTATCTGACAGCACCGGATGAATACTTGATTCTGGCAGCAGCTGCACAGCCGAAAACAGATGCAGAATACCGAAAGACCTACGACGGCAGCGACTATGACATTGCGGATGCTGCAGACCAGGCAAACTGGAACGGCGGTTTGAAACAGGTCGAAAAGGCGCAGATCGTTGGACGTGTCTGGGACGATGCGAATTACAACGGCTTGCAGGATAACGGCGAGGGAAACATTTCCGGCGTAGAAATTACGCTGGAGCAGTATTACCGTGATGCGGACGGCAGCTATCAGTCTACCGGAAACACATGGAAAGCATCTTCCGGTACAGACGGCGAGTATCAGTTTAGCAATGTAGACACGTTCTGCAATGTGAACGGCGAAACCTATCTCTGCTACTATCAGCTGAAGATGACAAGCGAAGTGCCGGACAATTACACCATTACCTGGTATCAGCAGGGCGATGATCCCGCAAGGGACAGCGACCTGGATGCAGAGAGCCGTTATCTGACGGCAGGCACTTATTTTGCTTGTGCGGCTGCGGATACGGACAATACGGATTATGCCGTAGACGGCAGAGACATTCTCCGAAAGGAAGATGTTTTCGGTTATGATGCCGGCTTTACAAGCCTGGCAGCCGGGGATATCTCCGGACGGATCTGGATCGACCATGATTACAACGGCATCCAGGATAAGTCGGATGATGATGCCAATACCGCAGAGGACAAGGCGGCAATCGCAAACGTCACCGTCAAGGCAATCCAGTATTACTACGACGGCAGCCAGTGGCAGCCGACCAACGATGCCTCTTCCGTTCGCACAGATGCAGACGGCAAATACACGCTGTCGAACCTGCCCACCTGGGTGAGAATCGGCAATGTGGACTATGCCGCAGGCTATCAGCTCTGTCTGGAGAAACTCCGCGGCAACTATCTGGCGACACAGTATCGTGTGGGAACTGACCGCACCAAGGACAGCGACCTCAGACTGGACAGCGCATATCTGACAAGCACAAACGAATTCATTGTACCGGCGGCAGATGCGTACAGCGATGCCGACGGAAACCAGAACCGTGCATCCGTACGGGAAGTGCCGGATGCAAACGGTACGATGTACCAGGTAGACTTGGCCCGCAGCAAGAACACCGGACATTATGATGCCGGACTCAAGCAGCAGGACAAGGGCGTTATCCGTGGCACGATCTGGGACGACAAGAACTATGACGGTTTGTACAATTTGGACGAAGTGCCGGTGGCGACTTCGGTTCGTGTGATACTGAAACGTGACATCTATGAGAATGGAAAATGGGTACCGGATGATACATTCGGCGAAGTTTCCAAGATCGTGGACAACGGTTTGTATCAGTTTGACGGTCTGGATGTTCATGTGCCGGGAGATCTGTCTGACGGCAGCGCTGCGGACAACAAGAACCGCATCTATGGTTACTATATCGAACTGGATCTGGCAACTGTGCCGGATACCTATGCGGTGACCAAGCAGTACGCAAAACCGGATCGGGATCAGCTGAACAGTTTCCTGGATCCTGAGGACGGCAGTCTGATGGCAGAGGACGAATCACATATTATTCTGGCAGCTAAGGCAACAGAAGGCGTGACGGAACATACTGTCACCATCGGCGATGTAACATATGCGCCGGCGGATCTGTCGAAATCCATCGCATCGCATAACGGCGGTTTGACGAAGATCGAAAACGCATCCATTGACGGCTACATCTGGAACGATGCCAATTACAACGGCATCCAGGATGCGGACGAAGTGGGTATCGCAACGGCAACCGTCAAGCTGACCCGGAAGTATTACGACGACGCTGACAAGCAGTGGAAACCGGACGATAGTTTTGCACTTGTGGCAGACGGTACACCGGTGGCAACGGGTACACCAGTCGCAACGGCAACGCCGGTCGCAACTGGTACACCAGTAGCAACCGGAACACCAACTGCAACAGTATCCGGTGACGGACACTATCGTTTCGACAATCTGCCCACATTTGTGGAGATCGGCGGCAAGCGCTATCTGGCAGGTTATCAGTTGAGTCTGAATGAAATGCCGGAGGGTTATGCTGCAACGAAATTCCGAATGGGAAATGACATCACGAAGGACAGCGATTTGTATGTGCAGACTGCAACAGGCATCAGCACACTGAACCTGTACAAGGATGCAGACGAGGTAATCATTCTGGCGGAGGCATCCAGCGGCAATGCGTATTACGACAGAACCGTTGGCGGCACAGCCTATGACATCGTCAAGGCGAAGAGCAATACAGATCACGCCGGCGGCTTAACGCCAATCGAGACCGCAGCCATTGACAGCTACATCTGGAACGATGCCAACTACAACGGCATCCAGGATGCGGACGAAGTGGGCGTGGCAACGGCAACAGTTAAGCTGACCCGGAAGTATTACGACGATGCTGACAAGCAGTGGAAACCGGACGATAGTTTTGCGCTTGTGGCAGACGGCACGCCGGTGGCAACAGGAACGCCAGTTGCAACGGCAACGCCGGTAGCAACGGGTACGCCGGTAGCAACGGGTACGCCGGTCGCAACAGGTACACCGGTAGCAACCGGAACGCCGACTGCAACGGTATCCAGTGATGGACACTATCGTTTCGACAATCTATCCACATTTGTGGAAATCGGCGGTAAGCGCTATCTGGCAGGCTATCAGCTGAGTCTGAATGAAATGCCGGAGGGCTATGCTGCAACGAAGTGCCGTGTCGGAAATGATGTCACAACGGACAGTGACCTGTTCGCTGATACGCTGAATCTGTATGAGAATGCAGACGAGGTAATCATACTGGCACAGACGTCCAGCGGCAACACGTATTATGACAGAACCGTGGGCGACAAGACATACGACATTGTAAAGGCAAAGGACAACACGGACTATGACGGCGGCTTAACGCCCATCGAAACTGCATCCATTGACAGCTACATCTGGAATGATGCCAATTACAACGGCATCCAGGATGCGGACGAAGTGGGTGTGGCAACGGCAACAGTCAAGCTGACCCGGAAGTATTACGATGATGCTGACAAGCAGTGGAAACCGGACGATAGTTTTGCGCTTGTGGCAGACGGTACACCGGTGGCAACGGGTACACCAGTCGCAACGGCAACGCCGGTCGCAACTGGTACACCAGTAGCAACCGGAACACCAACTGCAACAGTATCCGGTGACGGACACTATCGTTTCGACAATCTGCCCACATTTGTGGAAATCGGCGGCAAGCGTTATCTGGCAGGCTATCAGCTGAGTCTGAACGAAATGCCGGAGGGCTATGCTGTAACGAAGTGCCGTGTCGGAAATGATATCACAAAGGACAGCGACCTGTTCGCTGATACGCTGAATCTGTATGAGAATGCAGACGAGGTAATCATTCTGGCACAGGCATCCAGCGGCAATACGTATTACGATAGAACCGTGGGCGACAAGACCTATGACATCGTCAAGGCAAAGAGCAACACGGACTATGACGGCGGCTTAACGCCCATCGAAACTGCATCCATTGACAGCTACATCTGGAATGATGCCAACTACAACGGCATCCAGGATGCGGACGAAGTGGGTGTGGCAACGGCATCGGTCAAGCTGACCCGGAGCTACTATGACACGCACGACACCACCTGGAAACTGGATGAGGATTTTGTGCTTGTGGCAACGGGTACACCAATAGCAACGGCAACGCCTGTTGCAGCCAGAACGCCGACTGCAAGCGCATCCAATGGTCACTATCGCTTTGAAAATCTGCCGACCTTTATAGAAAAGGACGGTCAGAGATATCTGGTTGGCTATCAGATGCAGCTTTGCGAAATGCCGGAGGGCTACGCAGCAACGAAGTACCATGCGGCGGCAGACAGCAATAAGGACAGCGATCTGATCGCAGGCACGCTGGATCTCCAGGAGCCGGACAACTTCTTGATCCTGGCGAGCGCATTCAGCGGAAACACACCATATTGCTATCAGGTACGTGGCGTGGATTATGACATTGTCAAGGCGGCAAATATCACCGGCTATGACGGCGGTATTGTACAGAAGGATTCCGGTGCGTCCATCTCCGGCATTGTCTGGGATGATGCAGACCGGGATCATGAGATCGGCGACGGCGAGTCCGGTATTGCCAATGTAAAGATCATCCTTCAGCAGTATTATTACCGCAATGGAAAGTGGGAACTGCTGCCCGATGCGAAACAGACTGCCTATACCAACGCAGACGGAGCGTATCGTTTTGACGATCTGCCTTTGTCTGTGACGGTAGACGGCGTCACATATCTGGCAGGCTATCGCCTGTGGATCGACAGCATCCCAGCAGGGTATAACGCTGAGGAATATATCAAGGCGAATAATGAAAAATTATCGTCCGGTCGTTTGGAAATCAAGACAGATAACCGCACACTGAATGGCTGCATTGTTCTGGGAATACCGGAAGAAAAGGATATCACGTCCGGAACTTGTCTGAATGGGTTTAACACCGCCAAGGGCGAAGATGTGGTATCTCTGAACGTATATCTGAATCGTGATCCGGAAGAGACTACGACAACAACAACAGTCACCGGTACGGTTACAACGACAACGGAGACAGCCGCAGGCTCGGCAGAGTCTACGACACAGACCAGTACAGCGGCATCTGCGGAAACCACTTCTGCAACAGGCGGTACAGCACAAACCAGTACAACAACGATGCGTGTGACAGCCGGCACAACGGAAACGCAGACGGCTGAAACCACCACCACACATACCACATCGGCAGCACATACGACAGTAACCACGACACACACAGCAGGCAATACCACAACATCAAAACAGACCACACATATCACAGCACAGATAACCACAACAACGGCGAAAGCTACGGCATCGCCGGCAACACACACCGGAACACAGACGACTACCGCAACGACACATACCACAAGTCGCAGAACGACGACCAGCACGACCAGGGCGACCGGTACGGAGACTTCTCAGACAAAGGGAACGACACGCACCACATTGACCACACCGACTGCTGTTATCACTACGACAACGACTACTACCACAGCAACACACCGCACCACTTCTTCCGCAGCATCGCAGACAACGGCAACGGTTACGCTTTCCAGCGCAGGCCCGACCAACACAACGACTACCACACATACCACAATCCAGACCACACAAACGACCTCGAAACACACGGTGCAGACAACGACATCCCGTCAGAACGGCACCACATCTTCTGCGACTTTGACAGAAACCAGCCGCACGACTTCTACAACAGTCACTGCGACGGAAACGACCAGTTCAAAGCCGGCAGGCAGCAGTGTTTCAAGCGCAACACACACCACACAGCACAGCACACAGACAACGACAAACACCACGACAACAGAAAATACCACTTGTGAGACATCGGATACTTCTACCAGCATCCGACAGACCACATCCCGGAAGAATCATGTGATCGTGGATACCACAACGACCACGACCATTACCACAGACAGAGATCATGCAGCAGACAACAGCACGCAGACGACGACAACGGCTGCCACCGATGTTTCTGCACAAACATCTGTCAAGAAACGAATTCCGCTGCCGCAGCGGCAGAACATTCCGGGAACGCCAAAGACAGGAGAAAGCACACTGCATATCACCATTTTGATTGCAGCCTGCGGATTCTCGCTGCTGCTGGCGATCTTGACAAAGCGGCATAAAAAGTAACTGCGCTTTTGGATTGATCCGGAACGCACGGCAAGAGAGCTGCATCGACTTCGGGAAACCGGAGCGGTGCGGCTCTTTTTGCATCTTACCGCCGGAAATCGACCACTTGCGTTTTAGGGCTTGTTATTCGTTCAGAAAAAAGGTATAATCAAGATAACAGATTCCGAAGAACAGAAAGGACAGTGATGGATATGGAAAAATGTATTGAGATTCAAAATCTGCAAAAGAGTTTCGGCGCAATCCATGCCGTAAACAACTTATCGCTGCAAGTGGAGACAGGACAGCTTTTTGCATTCTTAGGTGTCAACGGCGCCGGAAAAAGCACTACAATCTCCATGATATGCGGTCAGCTCCGGCAGGACGCCGGTCAGATCTATGTGAACGGCAGGAATACGCTGAAAAACATGAACGCCATCAAACAGGATATCGGCGTGGTGTTTCAGAACTCCGTCCTGGACAGACAGCTTTCTGTGCAGGACAACTTGAAAAACCGTGCGGCGCTGTACGGCATCACCGGGAAGGCATTTCAAAAGCGTCTGTTTGAACTGGATGACCTACTGGAGCTGCGGCCGCTTTTGAAGCAGAGTGTGGGAAAGCTTTCCGGCGGACAGCGGCGGCGCATTGACATCGCCCGTGCCATCTTTCACCGTCCTCAGCTGCTGATTCTGGACGAACCAACCACGGGACTGGACCCGCAGACACGGCAGACGGTCTGGAATGTCATTTCCGTCCTGCAAAAGAAAAAGCACATGACCGTTTTTCTGACGACGCACTATATGGAAGAGGCTGCCGGTGCAGACCGCATTGTGATTCTGGATGAGGGAAAGATCGCAGCGGAGGGAACGCCGCTGGAGCTGAAAAACCGCTATACCGGGGATTATATCACGCTGTACCATGCAAAGGAATCCGCAGTGGCGTCTTTGCAGATGCCCTATGAGACATACGGCGAGGCGTTCCGCATATCTGTGCCGGACACCCGGACGGCAACAAAACTCATCGTACAGCATCCGGAATTGTTCCAGGATTATGAGATCATGAAAGGCAGAATGGATGATGTATTCCTGGCTGTGACAGGAAAGACGACAGGAGGTGCTGCTTATGTTGAAAGCCATGGTATTGCGTAACATCAAGCTGTATTTCAAGGACAAGGGAATGTTTTTCACTTCGCTTATCACGCCGGCAATTCTGCTGGTGCTGTATGCGACTTTTCTGGGGAGTGTTTACCGGGATTCGTTTACCGCAAATCTTCCGGACGGCTTTTCGCTTTCTCAAAAGCTGATCGACGGCGCTGTCGGGGCGCAGCTCATTTCTTCCATTTTTGCGGTCAGCTGCGTTACTGTGCCGTTCTGTTCCAATATGCTGATGGTACAGGACAAGATCACCGGCGCCCGGAAGGATCTGACCATTTCGCCGGTAAGCAGTGCGGTCTTGTCCGGCAGCTATTTCCTGGGTGCGGCGATCTCTTCGCTGCTGGTATGCTTTGCGGCGCTGGCGCTGTGTCTGGGATATGTGCGGACGATCGGCTGGTTCTTTTCCGGAAAGGATATCCTGCTGCTCAGTGCGGACATTGTGCTGCTGGTGCTTTTCGGCACAGCGCTTTCGTCGCTGATCCACTTTTTCCTCAGCACCCAGGGACAGATCTCCGCAGTGGGAACACTGGTCAGCGCCGGCTATGGCTTTCTCTGCGGCGCATATATGCCCATTTCCAGCTATGGCAGCGGACTGCAAAAGGTGCTGTCCTTTCTGCCCAGTACCTATATGACATCACTGGTGCGGAATCACGCCATGCGTGGCGTTCTGGCGCAGATGGAGACAGACGGTGTTCCGAAAGCGCTTGTGGATGCCATCCGGGAGTCGCTGGACTGTACCGTAAAATTTGCCGGGAAAACGGTGACCGTCCCTGCCATGTATGTGTATATCGGCGGCGCAGTTCTGGTGCTGCTGGGCGCATATCTTGCCGTGCATTATCTGGCAGAAAGGAAACGAGTCCATTCATGAAAGTGACCATTGAAAACCTGCCGCCAGGAGAAGAGGCGGAGATCATCATACGTGCCAATACACTGTCCCAGCGTGTGATGGATCTGCTCCATGCACTGCAAATGGAGAACGAAAAACTGATGCTGTATCACGAGGATGGCAGCATGAGCGTGCTGCATCCGGACAGTGTGTATTATTTTGAGTCCGTGGATAACAAGGTATTTGCATATGGAAAATCGGAGGTGTCGGAATTGAAACAGAAGCTTTATGAACTGGAACAGCGGTTTGCCGGGACGGATTTTATCCGAATCTCGAAGTCGATGATTTTGAACCTGGCAAAAGTGGAACGGTTTGCGCCGTCATTCAGCGGACGTTTCGAGGCAATCCTGCAAAACGGCGAAAAAGTTATGATTTCACGGCAGTATGTTCCTGCTCTGAAAAAACAGCTTGGACTGTGAGGTGCGGCGATGAAGAACCGATTCAAGCGTTTTCTTTCCGTGACGACAGCGGCTGTGACTGGTACGCTGATCGCCTGCATCTTTTGGTATGGAATCTACTGCCTGACGGGGCAGCGGCAACTCTGGCACTCCTGGATCCCGTATGCAGTATTGCCGGAGATCTTGTCCATTGGTGTGCTGGCAGGCGGCATTACGGAGCTGGTCCTGCCCCATAAGGACGTGAGCAACCGGGAGGGGATGATACGGCTGACCATTCACTATGTGCTGGTTACGGTATCTGTACTGGTGTGCGGATATTTTTACGGTTGGTACACTCCGAATTTTTTTGGCGTTCTGGGAATGTGTCTGACCAGTGCAGCGGTTTATTTTTTCACGTCTGCGCTGAACTATCAGGTATTCAAAAAGACGGCAAATGAAATGAATCAGAAACTCAAGGAATATCATGAAAAAAAGGCTGACTTGCCAAGCATTCTTTTGGAGGAAAGCAAAGATGAAAAAGACGAATAAAAAGTTTTGGCTGGCTGCATTGCTGACAGCAGCTGTGCTGACGTGTGTTTCCGGCTGCGGTGAGATCACAACGCCCTCGTCCAGTCTGACGGAGCGCAGCACAGAGACGACCGCAGAACAGACCCAGGCAGAAACAACGGCTGCCCCGGAAGAGACGGCAGAGACCGCCGATACAGAGACGACAGCTGCGGAGACGCTGCCGGCACAGGAAAGCAGTGAGACCACGGCAGCGGAGACCACAGCCGTCTCACAGAGCGCCGGGGACACATCTGCCTATGAAGAAACGGCAGAACGCCTGTTCGGCGCACTGGATTATATCGACCAGATCGGCGCCGGCAATCTGCCGAAGGACGAAAGCGATATCATTCGTTCGACCGGGTCGGGCGCTGTTTATGAGAAGGTGGTAAAAACCCAGTTTTCCAGTACAGCAGATCTGAAAGCCTACATGGAATCCAGCTTGACCCAGAAGATGATCGACAGCCGCTATGCAGCGATTCTCGGTACAGACCAGCCGCTGTACATTGACGCAAACGGCAGCCTGTACGGCAGGCAGTTTGCCACCAGCGGCGGATTCTCCTGGACTTCCGGAAAAGCGGAGGTCTCGGATCTTTCAGACAGTGCATTCACTGCATCCATGCAGTATGACGACTTCGGCGCATCTGCAACGCTGACGGCACAGATCGTTTTGGAAAACGGACAGTGGAAAATTGATTCGATTCAGCAGACAAACTGAAAAGAGGAACAGCAATGAAAAAATGGTTTGCAGAAGAATTTGCATTTACCATAACGGTGACCGGATTCCTTCAGAGTGAACAGACGGAAAATTACTGTCGAAACGGGGAAGAGATCGGAGATCGCTACTGCTGTACCTATGGCTGTCCGGTGAATACAGATGGCTATGGGATATGCAGCAAGGTCATGCTACTGTTGTATCCGCTGATGGATGCGGTGCGCAGCGGCGGCGATTTGAGAAATCTTGGCGGCGACGGAAAATACAGCAAGACTGTGGTTTGTCCCGATGGCTGTGTGATATTCCGTCTGACAGCAGAACCGCTGGGAAACCCGAATTTTTATCAGACAATAAAATCATAATCCAAAAAAAGCACTGCGGAACAAAACCGTTCCGCAGTGCTTTTTGCGTTGTGTCTAAAATGTAAACTTTTGCGTTTGGGTATTGACTTGGAGCTGACTCCAGGTGCTATAATATGCTTGCAGGAGGTGAGAGAAAGCATGACCATCAAGGAAGTCAGTGAAACCTATCACATTTCGCAGGACACGCTGCGCTATTATGAGCGTGTTGGCATGATCCCCAGAGTGACCCGGACGCCCAGCGGCAACCGGGACTACCAGCCGGATGATCTGGGCTGGGTGGAGCTTGCCATTTGTATGCGGAATGCCGGTCTGCCGGTGGAGGTGATGATCGAATACGTCAAGCTTTGCCAGGAAGGTGACAATACCATTCCGGCACGGCTTCAGCTGCTGCTGGATCAGCGGGATGCTCTGCTGGATCAAAAGGCACAGATCGACGTCACGCTGGAACGGCTGAATTATAAGATCAGCCGCTATGAAGAGGCAGTAAAAACCGGAAAACTCACCTGGGACAAATGTTCCCCGAAGAATGAAAACGATTAGGAGGAAAACCATGTATCTGGAAAAAATCAATGCACCGGAAGATGTGAAGAAACTGAATCAAGACGAGATGAATGCGCTGGCGGCTGAAATGCGCCAGGCTTTGATGTTCCGTCTGAGCAAGCACGGCGGTCACTTCGGGCCGAACTTCGGCATGGTGGAGACGACCATCGCACTGCACTATGTGTTTGATTCCCCGAAGGATAAGATCGTTTTTGACGTTTCCCACCAGAGCTATCCCCACAAGATGCTGACCGGCAGAAAAGACGCATATCTCTATGAGGAACATTTCGACGATATTTCCGGCTATACCGATCCGCATGAGAGCAAGCACGATTTCTTTACCGTGGGTCATACTTCCACCTCTGTCAGCCTTGCCAGCGGTCTGGCAAAGGGACGTGATCTGAACGGCGAAAGCGGCAATGTGATCGCTGTGATCGGTGACGGCTCACTCAGCGGTGGCGAGGCGCTGGAGGGTCTGGACTTTGCCGGCGAGATGGACACCAACTTTATCATTGTGGTCAATGACAACGATATGTCCATCGCAGAGAACCACGGCGGTCTGTACAAGAATCTGAAACTCCTCCGGGATACAGACGGCAAGGCAGAGTGCAACCTGTTCCGGGCAATGGGACTGGACTATGTTTTTGTGAAAGGCGGCAACGATATCCCGTCTCTGATCGCTGCATTCCGCCAGGTCAAGGACAGCACAAAGCCGGTAGTGGTACACATCGTGACACAGAAGGGCAAGGGTTATGAACTGGCAGAACAGCACAAGGAGCAGTGGCACTGGTGTATGCCGTTTGATCCGGCTACCGGAAAGACTACGGTTTCGTTCGGCGGTGACGGCGATTTCGGCAGCTTTACCTGTGAGTACCTGCAAAAGAAGATGGCAGAGGACAAGCGTGTCTGTGCCATTACTTCTGCTACGCCTACCGTATTCGGATTTACGGAAGATATCCGGAAAAAGGCAGGCAAACAGTTCATTGATGTAGGCATTGCAGAAGAGCAGGCTGCCGCTATGGCATCCGGTATTGCGAAAAACGGCGGAAAGCCGTTCTGGGGCGTATACAGTTCTTTCTTACAGCGCACCTATGACCAACTGTCCCAGGATGTCTGCATCAATCAAAGCGCTGTGACGATCTCCGTTTTTGCAGCCTCTGTCTTTGGCATGAACGATGTGACACATCTGGGCATCTACGATATTCCCATGATCTCCAACATCCCGAACCTGGTTTATCTGGCGCCGGTAACGGTGGAGGATTATCAGGCAATGCTGGATTGGGCGCTGGATCAGAACGAACATCCGGTTGCGATCCGTGTGCCGGCACAGTATGTTTCGGACGGCAAGGCAGTGACAAAGGACTTCGGAGAACTGAACCGCTATGAAGTGACACAGCAGGGAAGCGGCGTGGCAATTCTGGCGCTGGGTTCGTTCTATCACCTGGGTGTGGCAGCAGCCGAGAAGATCCGGGAAAAGACCGGTACTGCACCGACTGTTATCAACCCGTATTATATCACCGGACAGGACACCGCACTGCTGGAACAGCTGAAAGCAGATCACAAGGTTGTGATTACGCTGGAGGACGGCATTCTGGACGGCGGATTCGGTGAGAAGATCGCCCGGTTTTACGGCGACTCTGCCGTAAAGACAAAGTGCTTTGGTCTGAAAAAAGAATTCCTCGATCGTTATAATGTACAGGAAGTTCTGAAAGAGAATCATCTGACAGCAGAACAGATCGCAGATGATGTAGCTGAGATGCTGTAAGCACTGTATTGAAAAGAATCACAAAGCAGATTTCGTGCGGGAATCCCTCATGGAATCTGCTTTTTTGTTTCTGTCCCGGGGTATGAAACGCAGAAAAAACGGTTCTTCTCTGAAATTCACTTTATATTTACAAAAAATAAACATAAAAAGTGATTTCGACTATTGACAGACCTCTGTTTTTCTGCTATAATAATAAAGCTGAATGCGACACATGAAAAACATGAAGAGCGAGTGTGCTGGAATTGGCAGACAGGCACGTTTGAGGGGCGTGTGCTTCGGCGTACGGGTTCAAGTCCCGTCACTCGCACCACTTCCTCAAATCGCAGGAAGCAGAATAACTGGACAGGTGGTTGAGCTGGTCTAAGGCGCACGACTGGAACTCGTGTATACGTTAATAGCGTATCGAGGGTTCGAATCCCTCCCTGTCCGCCAAACTTGCAGTCTTATTTGTGATAAATAAGGCTGCTTTTTTATTTCTAAAAAAGCATAACAAGAAAAACGGCACTTTTCGAAAAGTGCCGTTTTTGCGTGATTGCTGCGTGATTGCTGTTTGATTGTCAGTGTCAGTCGTGACGCTGTTCCTGGTTCGCATATATTTCACAGAATCTTGCAGCGAATGCAGGCTCTTCCTGGTTGGCGTAGAGATGCGCTGTGTCTCCGAAAGCGTTCATCCGGAACAGAGCCACGCCTTCCCGGCGCTCCTCGGTAATCAGCGAAGTAACGGACGTAGGCGCAGCGCAGAACCCGTGCCACAGGATCATAGGGGAGATGCCCAGCAAATGGCTCAGCATGACACAGGTGACACCAAAGTGGCAGAAAAACGCCAGCGTCTCTTCGTTTGGCTGAACTGCACGGTAAAAGTTGTTTTCCCGTTCATAGCCGTGCTGTGTCAGGATCTCGTCCAGACCGTTCCAGACACGCTTTGCCTCGTCGATCACGTGACCCTGCAGCATGGGCAGGGTTTCCGACCAGCGTGTCTTGTCGTAATACTTCGGCTCTGCGGTCCAGTCTGCCGGGAGCTGATCCCAGGCAATTCTTGGTTCGCCGGTGTGAAAATCCGGAATGGGTGCGTGAAATTCCCGCAGCCACGCCAGTTCTGTGGCATCTCTGCCCACTTTTTGCAGTGTCTTGGATGCTGTATCCTTGGCACGTCCCAGGGGAGAGACGTAGAACGCAGTGACCGGCGTGTTCGCCATGCGCTGTCCCAGCAGTTCTGCCTCGTGCCATCCCTTTTCTGTCAAAGAGTCTTTTTCATAGTCCGGATCGCCGTGGCGGATAAATAAAAGTTTCATCGTATCCCTCCGTTTTGTGTTGCTGATAGACGTATGTAAGTGCTTACTGGATTACGACTGCCTGGGAACCCATGGTGGCATACCGTGCCTCTACCACGCTGCGCTTATAGGCAACCAGTCCCTTGCTCTGGTACGGGTCATTCATGTAGTAGTAGTCTTTGTCGTAGCCGACCAGAACCAGGCAATGCTCGTGCCGTTTCCAGGTGAACAGCTTTCCGGTTTCCGGAACGACCCACTGTCTGCCGTTGTCAATCTGCATCATGTTGATGGATGCCCATACTGCAACCGGAATGCCCTTGTCGATGTACTGTGTCAGCAGAGACGAGAACGATGTGCCAGTGATGTTTTTTGCAGTTTTCCCATTGGTCAGAATTTTATTCAGTGCATTGGTGATAACTGGCGCATAGCAGCCGAAACCGCTGGACGAACGGGGATCGCCTACAAATTTTGTGCTGGGATCCGGGCCGTATTGTGTGCCGTTTTTCCAGTAAAAGCTGCCCTTGTCCAGGTATTTGTCAACAAAATCGGCAATGCTGGTGCTGTAGCCTGCCTGCCGCAGCAGCATGACTGCACTGGCGCTTTCACAGCCAGTGGGAAAACCGCTTTGGCTGAGATAGGGGACGGACAGGATGCGCTTGATGATAACGCCGTTTGCGTCCGTGGTAATGCCGTTGATGGTGGTATTCTTTTGCAGGATGCCGGTGTCCTCTGCCAGCAGATACTGCTTGCCGTCGATCTCGGTGACCCCACGCATCAGTACGCCGTCCTTGCGGAAATAGTAGGTGTTCTTTCCAACGGAAGTCCAGCCGGTCGCCATCGTGCCGTCGTCCAGGAAGTAATAGCTGGAGCCGCTGGCATCGGTTTGCCATCCGGTCACTGCTGAGCCGTCTGCGCGGAAACAATAGCGCTTTCCGTTGATGGTCTGCCATCCGGTGCAGAGCTTTGCCTCTTTATCGAAATAGTAGCGTTTCCCGGAAAGCTCCAGCCACCCGACCTTGGCGGCACCGTCTTCTTGGAAGTAATAGGTCTGATCGTCGATGGTCTGCCATCCGGTGAACATGGCGCCGTCTACATCGTTGAAATAGTATGTTTTCCCGTTCTGATAGAACCAGCCCGTGTGATATGCGCCGTCACCGTAGTAATAACGTGTAATTCCGTTTGGCAGTTCTGTCAGCCCTTCTGCGATTGCACCGTTTTCCTTGTCAAAGGGGTAATACTCACCGTCCACTTCCTGCAGGCTGGTATATTTGCCGTCTTTTTCGGTAACGTAATAGTATCCGCCGTTCCAGATGATCCAGCCGAACGTGATCTCGCCGGTAACCGGATCGTAGAAATACCGCTTTCCGTTTACGGTCTGCCATCCGGTGTGCAGTGAACCGTCCTCATAAAACCAGTACGGTTTGCCGTCAATGGTGTGAATGCCGCCTTTTACAACAGCGCCCTCTTCGTCGGCATAGTAGACCGGGCTGGTGTTTGTGTCTGTCCGGAAAAAGCCAGTCATGACAGCGCCGTCCTCGCCGAAGAAATATCTCCGGCTGATGCTGCCGTTTGTCAGAACCAGCCAGCCGGTCTGCATTTCACCGGTTTCCGGGTCGTAGTAATAGCGCTTGCCGTCGATTGTTTCCCAGCCGCTGTGCTGTGTATCGTCCGGCTGTGTGGTTGCAGTTGCCACCGGCGGCGCAGTGACGATCTCTGCTGCGGTATCCGCAGAAACTGGAGCTGCCAGAAGTGACAATGCCAGTGCTGCAGCAGCTGCTGCACCGGCGCCGGCAAATTTTTTCCAAATGTGGTGCATGATGTATCCTTTCCCTCATAAGAGATGCTGTCTTTTTGTGATTGCCCGACCGTGTGGGACAGGCTCTTATACCATTATACGAGAACCGGCGGAAATTGTCAATGCTTTGTAAATTTTCGGCGTTTTCTGCAAAAAGGGAAGAAAAAGAGAACTTTTTTACAGCAGTTTTTTGCGGCGGCTGGAAACACAATCTTATATAATGTTGTATCACGCTGTTTTCTGCGATATTGCCTTGACTTTTTCGTCTCTTTCTGCTATGATAAATGCTGGACAGTATTCCGTGATCGGAAATTGTACTATTCCCTTTTGGAGGAAAAAATATGAAACAAACGGTACAGACACTACAGGCGATGAAAGAGCGTGGCGAAAAGATCGCTATGCTCACCTGCTATGACTACACCATGGCAAAGCTGATGGATGCCGCCGGGACAGATATGCTGCTGGTAGGGGACTCTCTGGGCAACGTGATCCTTGGTTATTCCGACACCATCTCCGTGACCATGGAGGACATGATCCACCACACGGCAGCAGTTTCCAGAGGCGCTCAGAATGCCCTGGTCGTTGCAGATATGCCGTTCCTGTCCTATCAGACTTCGGTGTATGACGCAGTTGTCAATGCCGGACGGCTGATGAAAGAGGGCAGAGCCGGCGCAGTAAAGCTGGAAGGCGGCAAGCTGGTCTGCGAGCAGATTCGTGCGATTGTCAACGCATCCATTCCGGTGGTCGCTCACCTAGGCATGACGCCGCAGTCCGTAAACACCCTGGGCGGATTCAAGGTACAGGGCAAGACCGCAGAGGCAGCCAGAAAGCTGCTGGAGGACGCCAAGGCAGTGGAAGAGGCGGGCGCATTTGCACTGGTAATGGAGTGCGTTCCGGCAAAGCTGGCAGCGCTCGTCACTAAGACGCTGCATATCCCGACAATCGGCATCGGCGCAGGCGCAGGCTGTGACGGACAGGTCCTGGTATATCAGGATATGCTGGGAATGTTCATGGACTACCAGCCGAAATTTGTCCGGAAGTTTGCAGAGGTCGGAAAGACCATGCAGGACGCATTTGTCACATACCGTAATGAAATACAGGCTGGGAATTTCCCGGCAGAAGAACATTCGTTTGCCATTTCCGATGAAGTAATGGCACAGCTGGAACAGGAGGCACAGGCATGAAGATTGCAGAAACCGTTGCAGAAGTACGTCAGCAGGTCAAGGCATGGAGAAAAGAGGGACTGACCGTTGGTCTCGTTCCCACCATGGGATATCTCCACGAGGGACACCAGAGTCTGATCGCAAAGGCGTGTGAGCAGAACGATCGTGTGGTTGTCAGCGTCTTTGTGAATCCCACTCAGTTCGGACCGAACGAAGATCTGGAAAGCTATCCCAGAGACCTGGAACACGATGCAGCGCTCTGTGAAAGCACAGGCGCAGCGCTGATTTTCCATCCCACACCGGCAGAGATGTATCCCAAGGGCTTTTGCAGCTTTGTGGATATGGATGTGCTGACAAAGGAACTCTGCGGTCTGAGCCGTCCTGTGCATTTCCGTGGCGTCTGCACTGTCGTATCCAAGCTGCTGCACATTGTACAGCCGGACAGAGCTTATTTCGGAGAAAAGGATGCACAGCAGCTGGCAGTTATCCGCCGTATGGTGCTGGATCTGAACATGGATGTTGAAATTGTGGGATGCCCCATTGTCCGTGAGGCAGACGGTCTGGCAAAAAGCTCCCGGAACACCTATCTCAGCCCGGAAGAACGCAAGGCTGCCCTGGTGCTGAGCCGTAGCATCTTTGCCGGCAAAAAGCTGGCAGAATCCGGAGAAACCGATGCAGCAAAGCTGGTTCAGGCAATGACAGAGATCATCGAGGCAGAACCGCTGGCAAAGATCGACTATGTAAAGGTGGTTGATCTGATGACCATGCAGCAGATCCCGAAACTGGACAGACCGTTCCTGGCGGCAATGGCAGTTTACATCGGAAAGACCCGTCTGATCGACAACTTTATGATGCAGGCAGGAGGTGCCGCTGAATGACCATCACCATGCTGAAAGGCAAGATCCACCGTGCCACTGTGACACAGGCGGAACTGAACTACGTGGGCAGCATTACCGTAGATGCGGATCTGCTGGACGCTGCCGGAATCCTGGAGTATGAGGCAGTCCAGGTCGTCGATGTGAACAACGGCAACCGTTTTATGACCTATACCATTGCCGGAGAGCGTGGCAGCGGCGTGATCTGTCTGAACGGTGCGGCAGCACGCCAGGCGCAGACCGGCGACAAGGTGATCCTGATGTCCTATGCCCAGGTGACGCCGGAAGAGGCGAAAGCCATGCAGCCGAAGGTGGTTCTGGTGGACGACAAAAACGCTGTTTCCAAAATCTCACACTATGAAAAGCACGGCGAACTGGCATAAGGCGGTGGGGAAATGCTGAAAGGAAAAACGGTTGTTCTGGGTGTGACCGGCAGTATTGCCGCCTATAAGATCGCATCACTGGCAAGCAGTCTGGTGAAACTTCATGCGGATGTCCATGTGCTGATGACGCAGAACGCCACAAACTTTATCAACCCCATTACCTTTGAAACACTGACCGGGAACAAGTGCCTGGTGGATACCTTTGACCGGAATTTCCAGTTTGATGTGACCCATGTGAGCCTGGCGAAAAAGGCAGATGTAATGCTGATTGCACCAGCCTCTGCAAATGTGATCGGAAAGATCGCCGGCGGCATCGCTGATGATATGCTGACTACCACGGTCATGGCAAGCACGGCGCCGGTTCTGATCTCGCCGGCAATGAATACCCATATGTATGAGAACCCCATTGTGCAGGACAATCTGGAAAAGCTGAGACGTTTCGGGTACAAGATTATTGCGCCGGCGGTGGGAATGCTTGCCTGCCGGGATGTGGGCGCCGGAAAAATGCCGGAGCCGGAAACGCTGCTGGAGTGGATCTTACAGGAAATCGCCTGTGAAAAAGACCTCAGCGGCAAAAAGATTCTGATTACAGCCGGACCTACCCAGGAATCCCTGGATCCGGTGCGGTATCTGACCAATCATTCCACAGGGAAGATGGGCTATGCGCTGGCGAAGTGCGCTGCACGCCGTGGGGCAGAGGTCACACTGGTGACCGGACCGACTGCATTGCCGCCGCCGCTGTTTGCGGAAACCGTTCCCGTGACAACAGCGGAGGAGATGTACCAGGCGGTCACATCCCGTGCGGCACAGCAGGATGCCGTGATTATGGCGGCGGCTGTGGCGGATTATCGCCCCACCGAAATCGCCGCAGAAAAGCAAAAGAAAAAGGACGGCGATGCGGTGATACCGCTGACCCGGACGAAGGATATTCTAGCATATCTGGGGCAGCATAAGCCGGAAGGGCAGTTCCTCTGCGGCTTTTCCATGGAGACAGAGCATATGCTGGAAAACTCCAGGGCAAAGCTGGAGAAAAAGCATCTGGACATGATCTGTGCCAACAATCTGAAAGTAGACGGCGCCGGGTTCGGCACGGATACCAACGTGGTGACACTGATTCGAAAGCACTCGGAGCAGGAACTGCCGCTGCAATCCAAAGAAATGGTGAGTCATGCCATTCTGGATGTGATTGCGGATGCCCTGCAGTGAAAATGCTTGGGAGGCAACCAATGAAACGAAAATGGCATACGATATTTTGCCTGGTCTCGCTGCTGGGCGTATTTCTGCTGAGCGGCTGTGCCGGGCAGGAGAATGCCGCTGCACCCTATGCCGGATATGGCTATGATGCTGACGGGAACGGGACAAGTTCGGAGACTACCACAATGGGCAGTCTGCAAAAGAACAATGGAACGAAATCCGACAGCAGCGAAAAAAAGACAACGCCCAAAAGCAACTGGGAAAATGAGTGGAGCAAGTACGAGAAGAACCAGAATGACGGCTATAACGGCAGTTTTGGACATGACGGCGGAGAAGAGTCCTCTCACGTTTACGATGAGTACGACGGGATGAATTTCGGCTTTGCCTCATGAGAACGGGTTCAGCATCCTCTCGGACGATCTGACGGCGCAGTCAGCGTATGCCCGGATACAGAACATACTCTAATATAAAAAAGCGGTCTGGAATGCAACTTCCAGACCGCTTTTTTAATACGGGAAATATTCCCGGCACTTATTTCTGATAACCGTTGGGATTGTTTTTCTGCCAGTTCCAGGTGTCACGGCACATATCCGCCAGAGACTTTTCTGTTTTCCAGCCCAGCACACGCAGTGCCTTGTCTGCGTTGGCGTAGCTCTCCGGCAGGTCGCCGGCTCTTCTCGGACCGTAAACATGGGGAACAGGCACATTGTTGACCTTTTCGAAGGTTTCAACGATTTCGGTCACGCTGTAAGGCGTGCCGGTTCCCAGGTTGAAGACCTCCACACAGTCATGCGCCAGGATGTACTCGATGGCTTTGACGTGACCCTTTGCCAGATCGACAACATGGATGTAGTCCCGGCGGCAGGTTCCGTCCGGCGTGTCGTAATCCTGTCCGAAGATCGTCAGCTTGTCTCGTCTGCCCACTGCGACCTGTGCCACATACGGCATCAGATTGTTCGGGATGCCCTGGGGATCTTCGCCGATCTTTCCGGATTCATGCGCACCGATGGGGTTGAAATAGCGGAGCAGGATCACGGAGAGCGCCTCATTTGCCTTGGCAGCATCCTCCAGGATCTGTTCCATCATGACCTTTGTCCAGCCGTAAGGGTTGGTACAGGTGCCACGCTTCATTTCCTCGGTGTAGGGAACCGGGTTTTCTTCTCCGTAAACCGTTGCGCTGGAAGAGAAGATGATGTTGTTCACCTGGTATTTCTGCATACATTCCAGGAGAGACAGCGTGGTGTCGATGTTGTTGCGGTAATAGAGGAGCGGTTTCTGTACCGATTCGCCCACTGCCTTCAGACCGGCAAAATGGATGACAGCATCGATGTGGTTTTCCTGGAAAACCGTTTCCAGCTTTTTGCTGTCCTTGATATCGACTTCATACAGCTTTACAGATTTTCCGGTGATCTCCTCCACACGCTTTACTGCCTCCGGGCAGCTGTTGGAATAGTTGTCGGCAACGACAACCTGGAAACCGGCATTCAGAAGTTCAACCGCAGTGTGGCTGCCGATGTATCCGGCACCGCCTGCAAGCAAGATCGTTTTCATGGGGTTGCTCCTTTCCTATTGTCAAAAATGCGGTGTATCCCTTGTGTACATTTTTAGTATACACCATTTTCAAAAAAAAGTCAATGTCAAAAATGATGCAAGATATGGGGATGAAAACCGTTTTTTTGATTCATTTTGTCATGCGGGACCAGTTGTTCACTCTGATTTTTCCCGCATCAGTGCGATCTCTGCCGCATAACCTGCGTCCTCATTCGGTGTTTCCAGAATAAAGGGAAGGTGTTTCAGTGCGGGATGATTGACCACACGCACCAGTGCGTCCAGCCCGATGCAGCCCTGTCCCAGCTTCTGGTGGCGGTCTTTGTGCGCACCGCAGGGGTTCATGCTGTCGTTGAGGTGTACAGCATACAGGCGGTGCAGTCCGATCACCTTGTCAAACTGGGTCAGCACGCCGTCCAGGTCGTCAGCAATGTTGTATCCGGCATCCCAGATGTGGCAGGTGTCCAGGCATACGCCCATTTTTTCTGACAGTGTCACACGGTCCAGGATTTCACGGAGTTCCTCAAAAGAGCGTCCCACTTCGCTGCCCTTTCCAGCCATAGTCTCCAGCAGGACGGTGGTGGTCTGTTCCGGCGTCAGCGTCTGGTTCAGTGCATCGGCGATCTGTGAAATGCCGGTTTCAGCGCCCTGTCCGGTGTGGCTGCCGGGGTGGAAATTATAGTACTGTCCCGGTGTGTACTCCATGCGCTGCATATCATCCTGGAGCATATTCAGCCCGAACTGACGGATGTCCGGCTTGGCGGAACACAGGTTCATGGTGTACGGTGCGTGCGCTACCAGCCGGTCGATGTCATGTTCTTTCGCATAGGCGAGAAATGCCTGGACATCTGCCTCGTTGATCGGCTTGGCAGTGCCGCCTCTGGGGTTTCGTGTGAAAAAGGCGAACGTTGTTGCTCCCAGTTTCACGGCGTGTTTTCCCATGGCGAGATAGCCCTTGGAAGAGGGCAGATGGTTTCCGATTCGCAGCATCGTTAATCCTCCTTTGCTGTGGTTACGGTTGTGACCGCAGTTGTTTCCGGTTCGGTCGTGACGATATCTTCCGGCTCGGTGGTGTTGTCCAGATCGTCCATGATGCGCAGAAATACCTTTTCTGCCACATCATAGGTCTCCTGCATTTTTTCTTTGCTGTCCGAAGTCTTGACCGGCTTGCGCAGACTGATGGCAAGGTCAAGGTCTACATTGCCGGGGTAGTCGATTTTCGTGGCAAAATCCGTATGGCGCAGATAATAGCCGTCTTTTTGAATATTTTCATGTCCCGGATATTTTTCGCTGAGATCAGTCAGCGTCTCCGATGCCATAATGTAATCGTTGGCTCTGGTGTCAGTAAAGAGCATGACTGCCTCACCCATCTGGAACTCTGCGGAAAGCTTGGTGGCGTTTCCGGTGTAGTAGTCCATATCGTTGATGTTCTCACTAACGGGGATGGGATACACGTCTACGTGAACCTTGCCGTCACCGTTTTCATCGTCTGTGAACTGCTCCAGATACTCTTCCAGCTGCTGGGTGTGGCTCTGCATTTCGGCATCATCGGTGAGCAGCAGCACGATCATATCCGGGCGCTCTTTGGTGACAAAATCCACAATGAGGAACACGAAAATACCTGCAATAAAGACAGTGATCCCCAGCCACCACTTGTTGTGGTATAAAAAGTTGGAGATCTTTTTCCAAAAGGAAAGCTTAGGTTTCTCTTCCTTTTCCTCATAAATGGTGTCGCTCTCGGTAATGATGCCCTGTTTTAGCCGCATCAATTCGATGCGGTCCTGCTGGATTTTTTTGGCGTATGCCTCTTTTTCTTTTTTCTCACGCTCTGCGAGAATTTCCTGCCGGCGTTCTTCTGCCTCAGCCTCTTTCTGCGCCTCTTTGGCGTCAATTTCCCGCATGGTTTCGATCAGAGACTTGCCCTTCTCTTTTTTGTGCTTTTTCGGCTGCTCCGACGGCGTGCCGGAAGAGCCGTTTTGTTTTTCTTCTTCCTGCATCAAGTGACCTCACTTTTTTAGAGAATATAAAAAGGGGGAATGCACACAGATACAAATGATCTGTACCAATTCCCCCTTATCATTTCAATGTATTGCTTTTGCTTACGCCTCGGTTTCTTCTTCCGCAGCGTCCTCTTCATCCTGTCCCTGTCCCAGCTTCGGCAGCGGCCGCATGGTGGGGAAGAGCAGTACGTCACGAATAGACGGGCTGTCGGTCAGGAGCATCACCAGTCTGTCCAGACCCAGTCCAAGACCGCCCGTCGGCGGCATACCGTATTCCAGTGCGGTGACGAAATCTTCGTCTACTTCACCGGTCATGTCGCCCAATGCACGGCGAGCCTCTACCTGCTTGACAAAACGTTCCTTCTGGTCTACCGGATCGTTCAGCTCAGAGAACGCATTACCCATTTCACGGGCATAGATGAAGTACTCGAAACGCTCTGTGAACGCCGGATTTTCCGGCTTGCGCTTTGCCAGCGGAGAATTCTCTACCGGATAATCGTAAATGATAGTCGGCTGGATCAGCTGTTCCTCAACAAAGGCATCAAAGAATGCGATCAGTACGTGACCCTTGGTTGCATTTTCGCCTTCTTCGACTTCCACGCCCTTTTCCTTGGCGCAGGCTCTTGCGTCAGCATCCGTTGCCCAGTCGTTGTAATCTACGCCGGCATACTTCTTGACGGCCTCTGCCATGGTCAGACGCTCCCACGGTTCGCCCAGACGAATGTCTGTGCCCTGGTAGGAAATAATATCCTTGCCGCAGATCTTCTTTGCCAGTGTGCGGTACATATCCTCGATCAGATCCATCATGCCGTGATAGTTGGTGTATGCCTGGTACATCTCGATGGTGGTGAATTCCGGGTTGTGCGACGGATCCATGCCCTCGTTCCGGAAAATGCGTCCCACTTCGTACACACGGTCGAAACCGCCGACAATCAGCTTTTTCAGATTCAGCTCCGTCTCGATGCGCAGGAACATATCCATGTCCAGCGTGTTGTGATGTGTGACAAACGGTCTTGCAGCCGCAGCGATCTGCAGGGGCAGCAGAACCGGTGTCTCTACTTCCAGATAGCCGATGCCGTCCAGATACGCACGGATCTCCCGGACAATCTGACTTCTGGTAACGAAAGTCTGCTTGACGTTCGGGTTTACGATCAGATCCAGATAGCGCTGACGATAACGGGTATCCTGGTCTTTCAGACCGTGCCACTTTTCCGGCAGGGGCAGCAGGGACTTGGAAAGCATGGTGATCTCTGTTGCATGAATAGAGATCTCGCCCTTGCGGGTGCGGAAAACAAAGCCCTTGACGCCGACGATATCGCCGATGTCCCACTTCTTGAATTCCTTAAAGTTTTCCTTGCCGATGTCATTCATGCGGACGTAAACCTGGATGCGGTCGGTGGAATCCCGTACATCAATGAAGTTTGCACGTCCCATGTCACGCCAGCTCATAATACGGCCGGCAATGGAGATCGGCTGTTCCTTCAGCGTATCCAGCTTTGCCTGGAGCGCCTCTTCGTCCTCGCCGGCCTCTTCCTTGAACTTTGCCTCGGTGACTTCATAGTCTGCCTTGATGCTGGCTGCCTTTGCAGTTACATCATACTTGGTGATGGTAAACGGGTCGTTGCCGTCTGCCTGTCTCTGCCGCAGCTTATCCAGACGAATCTGGCGCAGGGCATTGCTGTCCTGTTCCTGCTCCGGAACGGACGGTGTGTTCTGATTTGCCATTGGATTCACTCCTATATTTATTTTGAATTACTTGCTGATTTCCAGAATTTCGAACTTCAGTTCGCCGGCAGGTGCCTCGATCATAAAGCTGTCGCCGACTTTCTTTTTGAGAGCGCCCTTGCCGATGGGGGACTCGTCAGAGATCTTGCCCTCTTTGAAGTTTGCCTCATTGCTGCTGACGATCTGGAGAGTCTCGATCTTGCCGGTGCGGAAGTTCTTTACCTTGATGGTAGAACCCAGACCGACTTCGTCGATGGAAATGCTGTCATCGTCTACGATCTCAGAGTTGTCCAGGGTGTACTGGATCTCCATGATCTGTGCTTCCATGATCGCCTGTTCGTTCTTTGCCTCATCGTATTCGGCGTTCTCGGAAAGGTCGCCCTGCGCACGTGCCTCTTTCAGTTTCTGTGCCATTTCTGCACGGCGGACGGTTACCAGAAAATCCAGTTCTTCCCGCAGCTTTGCTGCACCGGATTTTGAAATCTGTTTCTTTGCCATAATCTCATGCTCCTTTGATTCCAGGCAGCAGGTGCAGAACGCCAAGTGCCGCCGTGGTTTGGTTTCTCGTGATAGGGCAGCACTGCAATAAATCCGCCTGTGGGCTTTGCACAGTGCTGCCTAGAGTCCTGCCGCTGCCGCAGATCCTGTACTGTGTTCCGGCAGACTCTCAGACATTATTTTATTATAGTATATTTTCAAGGAATTGTCAACTATAAATTTTCCCAAAATCGCCCTTGACAAACCGGCGGAAAACCGATATAATAAGAAATGTGTGAAATGCAGGGAAGAGGAAGAGTATTCTGCGGCTGACTCTGACAGAGAGAAAACGGTTGGTGCAAGTTTTCGGGCGGCGCAGAAAAAGGTAGCCTCAGAGCAGTGCAGGGGAAGCTTTCCGGAAAACGGAAGGTGCGTAGTCTGCACCGGGTGCGCCCGTGACAGCGCAGCAATGAGTGCGGCGTTTTGCCGAATTCAGGTGGTAACACGGACAGCCCAAGCTGATTCGTCCTGAGCAATCTAATTTCCAGGATTGCCGGGGCTTTTTTTATTGGCAGTCGGCGATTCGAATAGAAAGGAACGAACATTTATGAAACAGGAACTGGCAAAATCTTACCAGCCGAAAGACTTTGAAGACCGCATTTATCAGATGTGGAATGACAGCGGCAGCTTTACCCCGCACGTGGATTCTGAGAAAGAACCGTATACGATCGTAATTCCGCCGCCGAACATCACCGGACAGCTGCACATGGGTCATGCGCTGGATGAAACACTCCAGGATATTCTTATCCGCTGGAAGCGTATGTCCGGCTACAGCACCCTGTGGCTCCCGGGAACCGACCACGCATCCATTGCAACAGAGGCAAAGATCGTGGAGGCAATGCGCAAAGAGGGCATTAAAAAGGAAGACATCGGCAGAGAGGCATTTCTGGAACGTGCTTGGGCATGGAAAAAGCAGTACGGCGGCAGAATCGTAGAACAGCTGAAAAAGCTGGGTTCTTCCTGTGACTGGACCAGAGAGCGTTTTACCATGGACGAAGGCTGCAGCAAGGCAGTCAAGGAAGTTTTCATCAAGTATTACCAGGAAGGTCTGATCTACCGTGGCGAGCGCATCATCAACTGGTGCCCGAAGTGTCTCACTTCCATTTCCGATGCAGAGGTAGAATATGAGGACCAGGCTGGTCACTTCTGGCACCTGCGCTATCCGCTCAAGGATGGCAGCGGCTATCTGGAACTGGCGACCACCCGTCCGGAAACTCTGCTGGGCGATACTGCCGTAGCAGTAAACCCGAATGATGAACGGTACAAGGATCTGGTGGGCAAGACTCTGATCCTGCCGCTGGTACACCGTGAAATTCCCATTGTAGCAGATGACTATGTGGAGATGGACTTCGGAACCGGCGTGGTAAAGATCACACCGGCGCACGACCCGAACGACTTTGAAGTTGGTCTGCGGCACAACCTGGAAGTTATCAACGTGATGACGGACGATGCCAAGATCGTAGACGCATATCCCAAGTATGCCGGCATGGATCGCTATGAGGCGAGAAAGGCAATTGTAGAAGATCTGAAGGCAGAGGGCGCTCTGGTGGAGATCGAGGACTATAACCACAATGTCGGCACCTGCTACCGCTGCGGCACCACCGTTGAGCCGAGAGTTTCCAAGCAGTGGTTCGTCAAGATGAAACCCCTGGCACAGCCGGCAATTGATGCTGTCAAGAGCGGCAAGACTAAATTTGTGCCGGAGCGTTTCAACAAGATCTATTTCCACTGGCTGGAAAACATCAAGGACTGGTGCATTTCCCGTCAGCTGTGGTGGGGTCACCAGATCCCGGCATTCTACTGCGATGCCTGCGGCGAAATGGTCGTTACCAAGGAAGACCACGCAGTCTGCCCGAAGTGCGGCAAGCCCATGCGCCAGGACCCAGATACTCTGGACACCTGGTTCAGCTCTGCGCTGTGGCCGTTCTCGACTCTGGGCTGGCCGGATAATACAGAGGAACTGAAATATTTCTATCCGACGAATACACTGGTCACCGGCTATGACATCATCTTCTTCTGGGTAGTCCGCATGATGTTCTCCGGTTTGAAGAACATGGGCGAAGTGCCGTTTGATACGGTTCTGATTCACGGTCTGGTACGTGACGAGCAGGGCAGAAAGATGTCCAAGTCTCTGGGCAACGGTATTGACCCGCTGAAAGTCATTGACGAATACGGCGCTGACGCTCTGCGCTTTATGCTGGCGACCGGTAATGCACCGGGCAACGATATGCGCTACAGCGATGACAAGGTAAAGGCTGCCCGGAACTTTGCCAATAAGCTGTGGAATGCGTCCCGTTTTATTATGATGAATCTGCCGGAGAATTTCCAGTACAACGGACTGCCGGAAGATCTGGAACTGGAAGACCGCTGGATCGTTTCCAAGTTCAATGCAGTTGCCAAGGAAGTGGGCGAGAATCTGGATAAGTTCGAGATCGGCGTGGCAAGCGCAAAGATCTACGACTTTATCTGGGATGTTTACTGCGACTGGTATATTGAGCTGACAAAGCCCCGTATCCAGGCAGACGGCGCAACCATGGAAAAGGCACAGGCTGTTCTGGTTTGGGTAATGCGTGGTATGCTGAAACTGCTGCATCCGTTTATGCCGTATATCACCGAAGAGATCTGGCAGGTGCTGACCGGCGGCGAGTCCATGATTATTGTGGAATCCTATCCGGTTTATGATGCAAAGTATGACTATGCCGATGCGGCACAGTTCGAAAAGGTCATTGACGCCATCCGTGCCATCCGGAACCGCCGCACCGAAATGCAGGTTCCGCCGTCCAAAAAGGCACGTGTCTGCATCGAAACCACAGAGCCGGAGCTGTACCGCAGCACTGCTGTATTCTTTGAAAAGCTGGCATCTGCATCCGCTGTGGAAGTGGGCGAAAAGTTCGAGATGCCGGATGCGGCTACCGCAGTGACCGACAGCGTCCGTATCTTTATCCCTATGGACGAGCTGATCGACAAGGACAAGGAACTGGCACGGCTGAAGAAGGAACAGGAAAAGGTGCAGAAGGATCTGGACTTCCTGAGCAAGAAACTGTCGAACCAGGGATTCCTGGCAAAGGCTCCGGAAAAGCTGGTAGAGGCAGAAAAGGCAAAGCTGGCAAAGGCACAGGAGAAGATGGACAAGATCATGCAGTCTATGGCGGCTTTGCAGTAATTACAGAACAGGGAAGAACTTCTGAACGTCGGACAGGGGAGTGAATGCAATGACGATTTCCGAAGCAATGGCATATATTCAAGGATATCAGAAAAGCGGCAAGCCGGTGCATGACTTGTCCCGGATACAGGCGCTGCTGGATGCGATTGGAAATCCCCAGGAGCAGTTACAGGTGATTCACATTGCCGGGACAAACGGCAAAGGCTCTGTGACGGCTTTCTGTGCGGCGGCAGCCACCGCAGCCGGATTTCGAACCGGTACGCTGACGTCGCCGTTTATCCAGCATTACACCGACCGCATCCAGATCGACGGGCAGGATATTCCCGGCGAGGCGCTCTGCCGGTTCTGCGAACAGGTGAAAGCTTGCCCCGTTTCGGCGGATTGCTCACAGTTTGAGATCACTTTCGCCATTGCGCTGCTCTGGTTTCTGGAACAGCACTGTGATCTGGTGGTTCTGGAAACCGGCATCGGCGGCTTGCTGGATGCCACGAATGTGGTGAAAAAGCCGCTGGTCTGCGCAATTACTTCCGTATCCTTCGACCATATGGCTCTGCTGGGGAACACGCTCACAGAGATCGCCGCACAAAAGGCAGGTATCATCAAGCAGGGCTGTCCGGTGGTGTTGTCCACGGATAATCCCATGGATGTGGTCTGCCTGGTACAGGAGACGGCAAAGCAGAAAAATGCACAGCTGGTGATCCCCAATATGCAGGACTGCCGTATCCTTTCGGAAACGCTGGAGGAGACGGTGTTCCAGTATCACAGTTTCACCTATACGCTCCATATGCCGGGGCGTCACCAGGTGTACAACGCCATGACTGCTATCGAGGTGATTCGATTCCTGGGAATGCACGGCTATCTGATTACGGCGGCAGTGGCGAACGATGCCTTTTCCAAGGTGCGTGTTCCGGCACGAACGGAACTGCTGCGGAAAGATCCCATGGTGCTGCTGGACGGCGGTCACAACCAGGCAGGCGTTATGGCGCTGGCAGATCTGCTGCGCTCTGCTGGACAGAAACCCATTCACGGCATCTGCGGCATGATCTCCACCAAGGACTATCCCACTGCTTGTCAGATACTGGGTGGTGTGCTGGATACGGTCACTTGTGTGGATGACTTCGTGCAGAACGCTGTGCCACGGGAAGAACTGGCGGCGTGCTTTGCAGACCATGCCGGCGTACAGACAGCGGCATCATTCCAGGCGGCATACGCCGATGCGCTGGCGCAGGCGAAAGCCGACGGCGGTATGGTGGTGATCTGCGGCTCGCTGTACCTGGCGAGCGAAGTCCTGCAGCAAATCACGGCAGACGAACAGACAAGACTGTAAAACAGCAGAATATATCAAAAACCGGTGTGGGTGGAAAGCCTGCACCGGTTTTTTGTTTTTCGGCTGAGAAATTGTTTGACATTGCCGAAATTTTGTGGTATAGTAGTATTCATTGCGAGTCCGAAATCGGACAAAAAGGAGGAAACCATATGGATGCAAAAGAGGCACAGCTGCAATATATGCACCTGTATAAAGAAATGGATGCCTCTTATTATGCGCTTTCTTGTGCGCAGCAGCTGGTACCCAGCGAAATGGATATTTACTATGCCATTACCGTTCTGGGAGACGGCTGCCGCCAGCGGGACATCTGCGCACTGGCGCTGAGCCGAAAGCAGACCATCAACTCTGCACTGAAAAAGATGGAAAAGCAGGGGCTGCTGCGGCTGGAGTCCGGAAAGGGTAGAGAAAAGCACATTTATCTGACAGCGTCCGGTCGAAGAAATGCTGACGAAAGCGTGAAACCGATCTACGATGCCGAGCAGGCGGCGTTTGCGGAAATGGCAGAGGCAGAACGGGAGCAGCTGGTGGCGCTGACGGGAAAATTCATTCACCTGCTGCAAAAACAAACGGCACATCTGGCGCCGGAATTTCGGGAAAAAGGAGAAAAATAATGCGGATACAGATTTCAGATCATTTTACCGTAGGAAAACTGCTGCGGTTTGTTTTTCCGTCTATCATAATGATGATCTTCACTTCTATTTATGGCGTGGTGGACGGATTTTTCGTTTCCAATTACGTGGGAAAAACGCCTTTTGCGGCGGTAAATCTGATTATGCCGCTGCTGATGGCGGTGGGTGCGATTGGCTTTATGCTGGGTTCCGGCGGCAGCGCTCTGGTGGCAAAGACCTGCGGCGAGGGCGATGCCAAACGGGCGAACCGGTATTTTTCCATGGTGATCTATGCGGCAGTTATCATCGGATTTGCGGCGGCGCTGGTGTGCTTTTTCCTCATTCGACCCATTGCATCGATGATGGGCGCACGGGGCGAGATGCTGGAATACTGCGTGCTGTACGCCCGGATCTTGATTTTCACGCTGCCTATGTTTATGCTCCAGAATATGTTTCAGAGCTTTTTTATCACCGCCGAAAAACCGCATCTGGGACTGTATGTGATCCTGGCGGCAGGCGTGGCGAATATGGTGCTGGATTTCCTGTTCATCGTTGTGTTCCATTGGGGACTCGCCGGCGCAGCTGTGGCGACCGGAATCGGAGAGACTATCGGCGGTGTCGTGCCGCTGATCTACTTTGCACGTCCCAACACCAGCCGGTTGAAACTGGTGCGGACAAAGCTGGAATGGCATCCGCTGTGGCGCAGTTGCTCCAACGGTGCGTCGGAAATGATGACGAACCTGTCCATGTCTATTGTGAATACACTGTACAATCTCCAGCTGATGCGTTTTGCCGGTGAGGACGGCGTGGCTGCGTATGGGGTAATCATGTACGTCAACTTCATTTTCATTGCCATTTACATGGGCTATTCCATCGGCAGTGCGCCTATTGTAGGGTATCATTACGGGGCAAAGCATCACGAGGAGCTACAGGGTCTGCTGCGCCGCAGCATCGGCATTCTGTCTGTAGGTGCGCTGCTTTTGACGGCAGCCGGAGAACTGCTGGCATCTCTGCTGGCGAACATCTTTGTCAGCTATGATGCCGGGCTGCTGGAGATGACACGTCAAGGGTTCCGGATCTACAGCCTGTCCTATCTAATCTGCGGCTTTAGCATTTTCGGTTCGGCATTCTTTACGGCGCTGAATAATGGACTGGTATCGGCGGTGATCTCATTTGCACGGACACTGGTATTCCAGATCATCTGTGTGCTGGTGCTGCCGCTGTTCCTGGAGCTGAACGGCGTATGGAGTTCGATCATTGTGGCAGAGTTCCTGGGCGTGGTTGTGACAGTGGTACTGCTGATTGCCAACCGGAAGAAGTATCACTATTTTCGCAGCCGGAGATGAGGTTTCTTGCTTTTTCCGGAGAGGTGTAGTATAATGTACGATAGGGGTAAAAAAGCCATGATAAATCGGAATTTAGTGGTGAACTACATGGTTGCAGAAATAGAAAAGTCATTCGTGAAAAGGTTTATAAAAAAGACAAAGCAGGACAGACTGCTTTTTGAGTTAAGCGGAAAAAAACGGAAACACGGAATAGAGCGTTTTTGTCATAGTACAGAAGATATGATAGATACGGAAAGAATCACTTATAGCGGGAACGATCTGTTTTCTGATGAAATTTTAAGAATCACAAGACAGTATAAAGTGCCGAAATTATGTTATATTATTGCTTATCAAAAAGAGTTAGACAAAAAATACGTTTCATTTGAGGAGGCATTAGGTCTCGTATTAGGAAATGGGATGGCAGCTATTATAATATGCAATGACTTCGCTATCATTGAAACAGAACAGTACTCCGGCACACCGTTTCGCTATATTTTACACGGATAAATTTCAGTTTGTAAAACAATATCAATCCAAATTAGAATAGGAGAAAATAAAAATGACTATCAGAAAAGCACAGGAAAAAGACGTTTCCCGAATTGTCGAATTGTTGGGACAGGTGCTTCAGATCCATGCAGAGATCAGACCGGATATTTTTATTCCGGATACTACAAAATACACGGAACAAGAGTTAGCAACACTTTTGAAAGATGAGAAAAAGCCCATTTATGTTGCAGTAAATGAAGAAGATGTTTGCTTGGGATACGCATTTTGCCAGGTGAAAGAGCAGCCTTTTTCAAACAACATGGTACAGTTTCAGTCCCTGTTTATTGATGATCTCTGCGTAGATCGTTTTGCGAGAGGACAGCATATCGGAGAAAGCCTGTTTGACTATGTCAAGCAGGAGGCAAAGAGAATGGGATGCTATGAAGTGACCTTGAACGTGTGGGCAGGAAACACATCCGCAGAAAAGTTCTATGAGAAAATGGGGATGAAAACAAAGGAAAGACAGCTGGAATATATCTTATAAGCCTGTAAATGCAGTTTTCGTTTTCAAACAAAAGCGAGGTGATTTTCATGGCGTTTTTTCTGCCGGCGTCTGTCTCTCAGCTGATCTCCCGGCTGGAGTCTGCCGGGTATGAGGCGTATGCCGTGGGCGGCTGTGTCCGGGATATGATCTGCGGCAGAACGCCTCACGACTGGGATTTATGTACCAGCGCCATGCCCTGGGAGACAAAGGCCTGTTTTCTGGACTGTACTATGCTGACCATCGGGGAAAAACACGGCACGATCACAGTGCTGTGGAACGGTGAACCTTATGAGATCACCACCTATCGGGTAGACGGCACATATACAGACTGCCGCAGACCGGAAGAGGTGACCTTTGTCCGCAGCCTAGAAGAGGATCTGCGGCGGCGTGATTTTACCATGAATGCCATGGCATATCACCCGGAGCGTGGGCTGGTGGATCTCTGCGGCGGCAGGGATGATCTGGCTGCCGGCGTGCTGCGGTGTGTGGGAGACCCGGAACGCCGCTTTTCAGAGGATGCCCTGCGGATTCTCCGTGGACTGCGCTTTGCCGCTTGCTATCGCCTTGCGCTGGAACCGGAAACAGCTGCGGCGGCAGTGCGGCTTGCACCGCTGCTGGGGCGCATTGCGGTGGAGCGGATCGACACTGAATTTCAGAAACTGCTGCTGGCAGACGGCGATGCGGCGGCAGAAATCCTGCGGCAGTATCCCACCGTATGGAACACGATTTTCCCGGAGTTCCTGCCGATGCAGCAATGTCTCCAGCACAACCCGTACCACCAATATGACGTGTGGGAACACACGCTGCACGTGCTGGAAAATGCGCCACGTGATATCATCCTGCGCTGGTCTGCACTGCTACACGATGTGGGAAAGCCTGCCTGCCGTTTTACCGGAGCGGACGGCATCGACCACTTTTACGGACACGCTGAGAAAAGCGCTGAGATGTCCCGTCAGATCCTGCGGCGGCTGCACGCTGACCATACACGCATCCACGATGTCTGTACGCTGGTGGCACATCATGATATGCCGCTCAGCGACAGTCCACGTTTCATGCGCCGTCTCCTGGCAAAGCTTGGTGAGACACAGGTACGCCGCCTGCTTGCGCTGAAACGGGCAGATGATGCCGGAAAGGCAGACGGCGTGCTGGAACGGCGTGAAGCACAGTGGACTGCGGCGGAAAACTGCCTGGAACAGTTGCTGGCAGAAAACGCCTGCCTGCGTGTAAAAGATCTTGCCGTAGGCGGCGCTGATCTTCTTGCACTGGGCATTCCCCAGGGGAAACAAATCGGAAAGATTCTGCATATGCTGCTGGAACAGGTGCTGGACGATAAGCTGCCCAATGAACGGGAGGTACTTCTCCACGCTGTTCCGGAATGCAGAAAAGCCCTCTCAGACGAGTAGTCCGAGAGGGCTTTTTCTATTGCTTGTTATGCGTCGATCACTTCGTCCAGAGAGGGCTGACCCAGCTCCAGATAGTAGTGGTTCAGATATTCGTGATAGGATTCCTGAAAGGTCTCATCGGTTTCTTTCAGTTTATACAGATACTTATGGATATTCTGCTTTTCGTCGATCTCAATGAGAACACCGGCGATATTGGAGCAGTGGTCGGAAATGCGTTCGATGTTTGTCAGCAGATCTTGGTAAATATAGCCCAGTTCCACGGTGCATTCTTCGTTTTGCAGCCGCTTGATGTGGCGGTTTTTCAGTTCCAGGTTCAGTGTGTCGATGACTTCTTCCAGCGGCTCGACCTGGTGGGCAATGGCAAGGTCGTCCTTTTCAAATGCCTGGAACGCCAGATCCAGCGTTTCCAGCAGAGCGTCGCACAGGGTGCGCAGCTCCTTGGCGGCGTCGCCGGAGAAGTGCAGTCCCTTTTCGTGCAGTTCGTGCGCCGATTCCATAATGTTGACCGCATGGTCGCCGATGCGCTCGAAGTTGCCGATGCAGTGGAGCATCTTGGATACAGTCCGGTTGTCCTTGGAGGAGATGCTGTGCTTGCTGATGCGTACTAGATAAGCGTTCAGTTTGTCCTCGTATTTGTCGATGCGGTTTTCGTTTTCCTCGATTTGTTCTTCAATATCCTTGTCATACTGGAACAGCATTTCAATGGCAAGCTCCATGGTTTTCTTGGAGAGTTCGCCCATTTCGATGGTCACGCCGTGACATACTTCAATGGCAACAGCCGGGGTTGCCAGCAGGCGCTCGTCCAGCATAGCGTGCTTTTCTTTCGCCTCTTTTTCCTTTTTGCTGTCCCGTACCAGTGTATACGCCAGCTTTTCCAGCAGCTTGGTGAAAGGCAGCAGCATTGCAGTGGTAACAATGTTGAAGATGGTGTGTACCAGTGCCACGCCTGCCGGGTCGATGGAAGATGCCACAAAGGCAAAGTCCAGCAGCCAGTACAGACCGTAGAACACCGGCAGAATAATCAGTGTACCGATGCAGTTAAAGCAGATGTGGACGCAGGCAACACGTTTTGCGCTGCGGTTTACGCCGATGCTGGAGAGCAGGGCAGTGACACAGGTACCGATGTTCTGTCCCATGATAATGGGGATCGCCATGCCATAAGTGACCTGTCCCGTCAGAGACAGCGCCTGTAAGATACCCACAGATGCGGCAGAACTCTGAATTACGCCGGTAAAGACTGCGCCGACCAGAACGCCCATGATGGGGTTGCGGAATGCGGTGAGAATGTGCGAGAACTGCGGAGAATCTGCCAGCGGGCTGACAGCGCCGCTCATCAGCGTCATACCGGTCATCAGCACGGAGAATCCCACCATGATCTTGCCGATATCCTTGGTGCGGTTGTGCTTTGCTGTCATAATCATGATGACACCGATCAGGGCAATGATGGGGGAGAAGGACTCCGGTTTCAGCATTCTCAGGAACGGGTTGTCCCCCTCGATGCCGGAAAGGCTGAGGATCCATGCAGTCAGTGTCGTACCGATGTTGGAACCCATGAGGACGCCGATGGTCTGACTCAGCTCCATGATGCCGGAGTTTACCAGACCGACCAGCATAACGGTCAGCGCCGAAGAGGACTGGATGGCAATGGTGATGCCCATGCCCAGCAGCAGGCTCTTGATCTTGTTGGAGGTCATCTTCTTCAGAATGATCTCCAGCTTGCCGCCGGCGAGTTTTTCCAGACCGGAGGACATGACGTTCATACCATACAGGAAAAACGCCAGACCGCCCAGCAGGGTGATAACGGAAAAGATATCCATAAGTTTCGACTCCTTATTTCTGGTTTCCGCAGCGGAAACCGATTTCTTGGAAACTGTCCTCATCCAGACATACGGACTAAGACAGTCTTATTATAATGGCTCTATGTAAAGTCTAAACGGCGGCTATGTAAAATCTGCGTAAAATATAAAATGGAGTCGAAAATAGAAAAATCGGCACAAGCGCTGTCCGCCCATGCCGATTTGGATTTGATTCGATAGTTCTTAGGACTCTGCTGCCGGTGCAGTATCTGCCACCCGGACGATTGCCTTTTCCACACAATGCTGCCGCACGTTGAGAATGCGGATGAGATAGCCTTCGATCTCCAGCTTCAGCCGGCTGCCGTCTTTGGGAATTTCGCCCAGCTTGCCAATGAGAAAGCCGCTGAATGTCTCAAACTCCTCTGCGTCCGTGAACTCATGTTCCAGCGCCTTTGTCACATCGTGGATGGAGCAGGTGCCACGGATTTTCCACGTCCGGGAATCCAGACGTTCCAGCTCCGGCTCCTGGCGCTCCGTCTCGTCATCGTCGAAATCACCCACCAGCTGCTCTACCAGGTCAGTCACGGTGATGATGCCGCACATTCCGCCGTATTCATCGACTACCACAGCAAAATGATCGGCGTGACGTTTCATTTTGCTGAAAAGTTCGTCCGCTTTCATGTTCTCGTGAATGAAATAGGGCGTATGAACAGCGTGTTCCATGACAAAATCTCTGGTGCGGTCTTTCAGACGGAAGAAGTCCTTTGCATTGAGCACGCCTACGATCTGATCCACACTGTCGCCGCACACCGGGTAGACGGAATGGCGGGATTCGTGAATGGTCTGTTCCCACTGTGCAATGGTTTCGTCCATCCACAGGACCGCTACTTCTTTTCGGTGGGTGCAGATCTCGCCTACTGTGAGATCGTCAAAGGCAAACACATTTTTGATGATGTCATTTTCCGTGGCATCAATGGTTCCCTTTTTGTGACCGGCATCCGCCATGAGCATCAGATCCTCTTCCGTTACGGTCTCCTCATCGCTGTTGGGGTCGATGCCGCACAGCCGCAGCACGCCGTTTGTGGACTTGGTGAGCAGCCATACCAGCGGTGCAAACAGCTTTGCAATGACCGTGATAGGACCAGCCATGGTGAGGGAAAAGCGTTCCGCATTTTTCATGGCGATGCGTTTCGGGATCATCTCGCCGAACACAATGGAAAAATAGGAGATGATGAGCGTTACCAGAATGACGGAAATGGTGTTCAGAACAGATTCACTGATGCCGATGCCTGTTTTTTGCAGCAGCCAGGTCAGCTTTTCGGCGAAACTGTCTGATGCGAATGCAGCGCCCAGAAATCCGGAAAGGGTAATAGCAACCTGGATGGTGGCGAGAAATCCGGAGGAGTTCCGCACCATTTTCAGCAGCCATCCGGCACGCTTGTTTCCGCTTTCCACTTCCTTTTCCAATTTGGTTTCGTTTACCGAGATCACCGCTATTTCTGTGCCGGCGAATATGGCGTTCAGTGCAATCAAAGCGATTTGCAGTAAAATTAGACCGATCATAATTTATGGATTCTCCAACCTTTCATTTTAGGACAAAATTATTATAAGTATATACGTATGCAAAAAGACACAGCTAACACCGCATCCGGCGAAAACCATGCCTTTTCCGGGCAGCACTGACACACAGCCATTTCTGGAAACGGCGCAGTTCTGCCATATGGATTCTCATACCATAATATATGTATGCACTTGTCATAATGTCCGTGTCGCTGTCGGCGGCGTCCATGTGCTGTACTCCTTTGGTTCGTTTGCCGTATTTCCACGGCAGATTTTGAAATTAAGAGATATCATAGCATTTTTTCACATCATTGTCAATGGCTTTTTGAAAGTTTGTGAAATATTCACAAGGCGAGATGCCGCTTTGCGCAAAAATATCAGCTTGTCTCTATGCAATATTCCGAAAATATTCAATTTATTGCAAAAGGCTATTGCATTGTAATGTGAAATGTGCTATAATTGTATTATGCAGTTGAAATAAAACTATGCAACTTGCTGTACTGCCGACATTTTGGCAGATGAAATAGAAAAAATGAAGATAGGAGCGAAATCACCATGACAATCAAGAACATTGCACTCGCCGGCCATGCCGGAACCGGAAAAACCACATTGATGGAGGCTCTGCTCTACCAGGGCGGCTGCACCGAACGAATGGGAAGCGTTGCCGCAGGAACTACAGTCTCTGACTATACGCCGGAGGAAATCAAACGGCATTCCTCGGTCTGCACTGCCACGGGCAGCATTCAGCTGGACGGACTGAAAGTGAACCTGCTGGATACGCCGGGAATGTTCGATTTTGCCGGCGGCATGATCCAGGGCATTTCCGCAGCGGACTGCGTGATGATTACCGTTTCCGGCAAGTCGGGCGTCCGTGTCGGCACGAAGAAAGCGTATCGTGCCGCAGCCGGAAAGCCGAGAATGTTCGTGGTCACAAAACTGGACGACGAAAACGCCAATTTTTATAATGTACTGACCGATCTGAAATCCACGTTTGGTCCGTCGGTCTGCCCGGTCGTTGTCCCTGTCATCGTGGACCGCAAGGTGGATTCCTACATCAATCTGATCGAGATGAAAGCATACCGCTATGATGCAGACGGCAAGGCGCAGGAAATCCCCATGCCGACATCGGAAGTATCTGAAAAGCTCAGCTACCGTGTAGACGGTCTGATCCAGGCGTTCTCGGAGGCAATTGCCGAAACCGATGAGACCTTGTTTGAAAAGTTCTTCTCCGGCGAAGAGTTTACCCAGAAAGAACGGGTAGACGGCATTCATAAGGGAATGCGTGACGGCACGATCACACCGGTTGCCTGCGCTTCGGCGCAGATGATGGAGGGCATTGATCTGCTTTGCAAGGAGATGGAACTTCTTGTTCCGGCGGCAGACCCGGCGGAAGAAATTCCGGCAGAAAACCAGGCAGGGGAATTGGTGACGATGCATCCGGCGGCAGACGAACCGGTCTGCGTTCAGGTATACCAGACGCTGGCAGACCCGTTTGTGGGAAAGCTCTCCATGATGCGTGTGGTATCCGGTACACTGAAAGCCGGGGCGGATTTGGTGAACGGCACATCGGGTGCAACGGAGAAAATCGGCAAGCTGTTCTTCCTCTGCGGCAAAAAGCAGATTGAGACTGCCACTGCGGAAACGGGTGATTTGGTTGCAGCCACCAAGCTGTCAGCCGGTACTGGTGACACACTCTGCGACAGCACCCGTGTGGTACGCCTGCCCAGAGCCGTTTTCCCTGCGCCCTGCTATGGCATGGCGGTTCGTCCGGCTGCCCGTGGAGATGAGGCAAAGGTGGCTGCTGCGGTGCAGAAACTGCTGGAAGAAGATCAGACGCTGTCCTATGTGCAGAACCCGGCAACCAATGAGATGATCCTGTCCGGTCTGGGCGAGCAGCATCTGACTGCTGTGGTTTCGAAACTGAAAGAGGATTTCGGCGTAGAGGTTGTGCTTTCCGTGCCGAAGATCGCCTATCGGGAGACCATCCGGAAAAAAGTCAAGGTACAGGGCAAATACAAGAAACAGTCCGGCGGTCACGGACAGTACGGCGACGTCTGGATCGAGTTCGAGCCGTATCCGTCTGACGAGCTGGTCTTTGAAGAAAAGGTATTCGGCGGCGCAGTTCCCCGGAACTTTTTCCCGGCAGTGGAAAAGGGCTTGCAGGAATCCTTCACCAAGGGCGTTCTGGCAGGATTCCCCATGGTCGGCGTAAAGGCGATTCTGGTGGACGGTTCTTATCATCCGGTGGATTCTTCGGAGATGTCCTTCAAAACGGCGGCATCTCTGGCGTATAAAGAGGGCATGAAACAGGCAGAGCCAACGCTGCTGGAACCTATGGGTTCACTGGAAGTGTCTATTCCCGATGACTGTACCGGAGACATTATGGGCGATCTGAACAAGCGCCGGGGCAGAGTACTGGGCATGAACCCGGGAGACGAGGGTATGACTGTGATCCAGGCAGAAGTGCCGCTCCGGGAAATGGCAGATTACGCACTCCAGCTGCGGCAGATGACCCAGGGCGAGGGCGTGTTCCGGATTACGCCGGCGCTGTATCAGCAGCTGCCGTCGAATCTGGTGGCTGAAGTTATTGCATCTGCATCAGAATGATGTGACATTTTAATAGAAAATGAAAATCGATCAGCTGTTTTCAACAGAAACGGCTGGTCGATTTTTTGTACGCATTGTAATTTCCAACAGAAAAAATCGACAGATAGATTCTGGTAAATTGAAAGTATGATTTTATAAAGTGTACAATCCTGTGGAAAACCATGGACGTTTCGGAAACGCATCACAAATTCGCTCTGCTATTTTTAACAAACTGTCTGCTAATTTTGACAGAATTCAAAAATCGGGAGATTTTTGTGCTATACTATACGTGGGGATTGCGGAGGAAGACGTGATTGTTGAAACACAGGCTTTTGATCCGCTGCGAGTGAAGGCAACGCCAACGGGACGGAAACGTGCATCTGTCCCGGCAGGCAAGTCAGAACCTGCATTCGTATTTCCATAAGTACCCGGCATCGTTTCACAGACGGCGGGTATACATCCTATCCCAAAATGGAAATGCAGGAAGGAGGTGTGCTGTAATAAAAGGTATCATCCGGTAATATGCAGAATGGTCTGCTGTGGACGAGTATCCGGGGGATGCCGCACAAAAGGAAAACGTAAAAATCAACAGAGTGTCTGTACCGGGCTTGGTACAGACAGAAAGGAAAGGTAATTCAAATGAAAGCAAAAATGATTCAGTTTTATGGTACATTGGCAGCAATGATGGCAGCAGTGGCAATGACAGTTACCACACTGGTTGCAAATTCCACCTGTATTTACCTGACTTATCAGGAAGAACTGCCGGAGAGCGCAAAGAGCCTGCGGAAGTTCTGATGTTTGCGAAACTATCGGATACGATCGCACGTTCGTTTGTGGCACACGGTACGATTTCAGAAGATCGCTTTGCCGTCTGTCACTATGGGATCGGGCAGACGTTTTCCATTCTGCTGAACCTTGTGACGACACTTTGCATTGGCATCGCATTCGGCATGATCGGTGAGAGTCTGCTGTTCCTGGCTGCATACATACCGCTGCGGAGTTACGCCGGCGGATTTCATGCGGCAACGCCGATGCGCTGCTATTGGTATTCTGTGGGAATGCAGGCGGCAGTGCTGGCAATTTTGCGGTTCGCATCTGTTACGCTGGGCGTATCAGTACTGATCTATACGATATCCGGCATTTTATTATGGTGTCTCGCCCCGACAGCAGATCGGAACAAGCCTTTGGACGAATTGGAGAAAAAGGTTTATCGGCGGCGGACACGGATCGTCTGGTGTGCGGAGAGCATTCTGATGATCGTTCTATTCTTTCTGCAGCTGGAACGGGCAGGGAACAGCATCCTTTTGTCCATGGCGGCGCTGAGCGTGCTGCTGGCTGTCGGAAAGGGAAAAGAAAAAATATGCTGTAAAAAAGAGAAATAAAGGCGACACTGCACAAAGCTTGTGCGTAAGATGCGCAGCTGGATTTTTCGGCAGATTGTTCAAAAATTCTGCAGGCAGACTTTGTGTCTGGCAAGGGATTTCTGGGCAATATGACGGAAAATCAGCAAGCAGATTGCGTGCAA